>Ga0268298_10000399_pt1 | contig 55835 bp, 59 predicted proteins | sample WWTPWeurt_MetaG_FD_194462 | JGI IMG/M metagenome (GOLD analysis project Ga0268298, IMG submission 194462) | Activated sludge microbial communities from WWTP in Nijmegen, Gelderland, Netherland - WWTP Weurt | ecosystem: Engineered > WWTP > Aerobic digester > Activated sludge | place... | reverse complement strand
GGCCCCTGCTCTATCGCGCCAGCGGCTGCGAGCAATGCGACTTCCAGGGCTATCGCGGCCGCCTGGCCATCATGGAACTGCTGCGCGTCGACACCAGCATCGACGAACTCATCGCCCGGCGGGCGACGACCCATGAAATCCGCAGCCGGGCCCAGATGCGGGGCTTCACCTCCCTGGCCGAAGACGGCCTGCGGCGCGTCCTTGACGGGACCACCTCCCTGGAGGAACTTGGCCGCGTCGTCGACCTGACCGACCGGATGTAGCCATGCTTTTCGACTACACGGCGGTGAGCGCGGAGGGAAGGCGGGTCACGGGGCGCCTCGACGCCTCCAACCTGATCGACCTGGAACTGCGCCTCGGGCGCATGGAGCTCGACCTCATCTCCGGCCAGCCGGTGCAGTATCGCAACCTGTTCGGCGGCAGCCGGGTTCCGCGGCGGGAGATCATCCACTTCTGTTTTCACCTGGAGCAACTCACCGCCTCCAGCGTGCCCATCCTGGAGGGTCTCGCCGACCTGCGCGATTCCATCGAGCACCCACGCTTCCGCGAAGTCGTGGCCGGCGTGATCGAAAGCATCGAAGGCGGCCAGACCCTTTCCCAGGCCCTGGCGACCCACCCCGATGTCTTCAGCCAGGTTTTCGTCAGCCTCATCCGGGCCGGTGAAGTCTCCGGCGACCTGCCCCAGGTCCTCGGCAGCCTGTGCGAGTCCATCAAGTGGGAGGACGAGTTGGCAGCCCACACCCGCAAGCTGTTGCTCTACCCGGCCTTCGTGGGCGTCATCGTCCTCACCGCCACCACTTTTCTGATGCTCTACCTGGTGCCCCAGCTCAAGCTTTTCGTGCGCAACATGGGACAGTCCCTGCCCTTGCAGACCGAAATTCTCTTTTTCGCCTCCGATGTCCTGGCCCGCTTCTGGCCGCTCTTTGTCGCCCTGCCCGTACTACTCGTCATCGCCGCCCGCATCACCCTCCAGGTCAATCCCCTGGCCCGCCGGGCACGGGATGCCTTTCTGCTCCGCCTGCCCGTGGTCGGCGACATCCTGAAGAAAATCATCCTGTCCCGCTTCGCCAACACCTTTGCCATGCTCTACGCCTCCGGCATCCCCGTCCTCGATTCCATCCGCAGCACCCAGGACGTGGTGGGCAATCTGGCGGTTCGCGAAGCCCTGGTGCAGGCGGAGGGTTTCATCCGCGAAGGCAAGAGCGTCACCCAGGCGTTTCGCGACGTCGGCCTCTTCCCCCCCCTGGTCATCCGCATGTTGAGGGTGGGGGAAAACACCGGGGGCCTGGACCGGGCCCTGGCCAACGTGAGCTACTTTTACAACCGCGACGTGCGCGAGTCGGTCGAACGGGCCCAGGCCATGATCGAACCCCTGCTCACCCTGCTGCTCGGGGCGCTGCTGGGCTGGATCATGCTGTCGGTCATCGGCCCCATCTACGACGTCATCACCGGAATCAAGGCGTGAGCGGCCGCTGCATCCTCACCCTCAACGCCCAGCGCCTGGCGGTCTACGCCTGGAATCCCGGCCGCCTCACCGCCGCCGGGGAATTCCCGCCCACGCCCGAGGGCCTCTCGGCCTTCGCCACTTTCCTCGCAACCCTGGGCAGCCAGCCCTGCATGCTGCTCTGCAATCTGGCCGAGGAGAGCCATCTGATGGAGACCATCCCCTATCTGCGGGGAAGCGACCGCCGCACCCTGCTGGCGCGCAAATGCACCCAGGCCTTCTACGGAACCCCCTTCACCACGGTGCGTTCCCTGGGCCACGAGAAGGAGCGGCGGCGCAACGAAAAAGTGCTGCTCTCCGCCCTGACCGCCCCGGCCCAGCTCACCCCCTGGGTGAGCGCCATCACCGCCGCCCATGTGCCCCTGGCGGGTCTGTACACGGTTTCCCAACTGGGAGATGCCCTGGTGCGCACGCTGTGCCGCCCGCCCCCCCGCAGCCTGCTCCTCACCGTCCACGATCAGGCCCTGCGCGAAAGCTACCTGGTGGATGGCAAGACGGTTTTCTCGCGCATGGCGCCGCTCTACGACGCCAGCCCCGAGGGTCTGGCTTCCACCATCGCCGCCGAAGGCCAGAAGCTGCACCAGTATCTGGCCGCCCAGCGTCACTTCGGGCGCAACGACGCCCTGCCGGTCTTCGTCATTGCGCCGGATGACGCCCTGCCGGCCCTGGAAGCGGCTGCCACGGCCTCTCCCCTGCTGCACCCTCGCCTGATCGGCATCGATGAGGCATCCCGGGCGCTGGGCCTGCACGGGCGACCTGCCGGCGCCCGCTGCGGCCCCCTGTTCGCCTATCTTCTCGGCAAGGGCACCCCCGCCGAGCAGTACGCCCCCGACGAGGCCCGCCACGACTACGCCATCCATCGCATCAAGCAGGGCCTCATCGGCGCTGGCGCGGTCGCCCTGATCGCGGCCCTGCTTTTTTCCGGCAAGCAGCTCGCCGAAACCTACGCCGACCGTGAGGAAGTCGCCGAACTTCAAGCCCGCAGCCTGGAGCAGCGGCAGCGCTATGCGCAGATCACCGCCACCTTCCCGCAGCTCGGGATCGACAACGATGCCCTGCGCGCCGCCGTGGATCGCTACCGTGGGCTGGAAGGCCAGGCCGCCGGGCCCGGTGCCCTGATCGGAGCCCTGGCGCGCGCCCTGGATGCCTCGCCGGCCATCGAGGTCGAGGCTATCGATTGGCGCCTGGGGGAGGCCGAGAAGGGCAGCGCCCCGGCCGCCCCGGGGAGTACGGCCGGGGAGACGGCACTGATCAGGGGCAGCGTCACCCTCGGTCGGGAAAGCGAGCCGCGTCAGGTCGTGGCCGTCTTCACCGCCTTCGTCGAGCAGTTGCGACTCGATCCTGAACTCAAGGTCACCGTCCGCCAGCAGCCCTTCGATGTCGATCCGTCCCAGAGCCTGAGGGGCGGCACCCGGGAAGAAGAAAGCGCCCCGCCGCGCAGCTTCGCCCTCCTCGTGAGCCGCCCCGCGCCATGACCTTCACCAGCGCCGACCTCAAGAAGCTCCGCTGGCACCTGGCGGGCGTCGCCCTCCTGCTTCTGGCCGGTCTGTTCTTGGCCAGCCAGAGTCGCGCCCTGCGGCAGCACGCCGGAAACGCCCGCCAGGCGGCCGAAGCCGCGGCGCGGGAAGCGGAGAACCGCCTGCGCCGGGTGCGCATCGAGGAGAACGAAATCCGCGACAAGTCCCTCACCCTCGCGGCCATGCAGAAGCGCGGCACCCTGGGCAGCGAGCAGCGCCTCGCCTGGACCGAGACCCTGCGCGATGCCCAGCGCCGCCACAAACTGCCGGAAATCAGCTACGAGTTCGGACCCCGCGCCGCCCTTGCGCCGGCTGCAGCGGAGGCCGTGCGCTTCTACGCCAGCCCCATGAAACTGCGCCTGCGTCTGGTCCATGAAGAAGACCTGCTGCGTTACCTGGATACCCTGCGTCGCGAGGCGAGCGCCCTGGTCGTGGTGCGTGCCTGCACCCTCAAGCGGGGCGCCCCGCTGGGTTCTGCACCGGCGCCGGAAGCTGCCTGCGACCTGGACTGGGTCACGGCCCAGGCAGGGAACCCCGGGGAGGAAAAGCGTCCATGAGCGCCCCCCGCGCCCTGATCCCGGCCATGACCCTCGCCGCAGCCCTGGCCGCGCCGACCGAGGCCGCCGAGCCCGCTCCCCTGGGCCGCCTGTTCAACACCCCGGAACAACGGGCTCAACTGGACCGGCAGCGCCTCAACCCGAACCTCCCGGGTCCGGCAACGACCGGTCCCACCACCCTCAACGGCCGAGTGCTGCGCAGCAGCGGGCGCAACACCGCCTGGATCAACGGCGCCCCCGTGGCCGAAGAGAGCGCCCCCCAGCCGCTCCCCCCCATCAAACCGGGCCAGACCCTGCTCGGACCCGATGACCGCAATGCCAAGGACGTCCTCGATGGCGGAATCCTCTCCGTCCGCCCCCCGCCGCGGCGGCCGTGAGCCACGGGTCCGCAGGGGCCGACAGGCGGGCGTCGCGCTGCTGCTGCTCCTGCTCGCGGTCGTCATGGCCGGCGCGGCGCTTTTTCTTGGCGCCTGGAACGGCGCCGAAGCCCGTCGACAAGGGGAAACGGTGACCGCCACCGCGCTGCGGGACGCCAAGGACGCCGTGCTGGGCTGGTCGATCTCCCACGCCAGCCATCCCGGGCTCATGCCCTGCCCCGAAGACACCGCCGTCCTGGGCAGCGCCAACGAGGGCCAGGCCCGGGCCGCCTGCACCACCCCTGGCCCGCTGACGGGAAGGCTTGCGTGGCGGACCCTGAAGCAAGGCGTCCTGCTCGATGCTTCCGGCGCCCCCCTGTGGTACGTCCTTTCACCCGGATTCCGTAGCGCCCCCATCAACAGCAATACCGTCGGGCAACTCGGTCTGGACGGAACGCCCAACGCGGCGGTCGCTCTGCTCATCGCACCGGGCGTCCCCCTGCCCGGCCAGGCCCGCACGCTCCCTACCGCCGCCACGCCTCCCGCGGCGGCGGATTACCTCGATCTCGGCAATGCCGGCGGCGTCGCCTTCGTGAGCCAGGGGCCGGCCGCGACCTTCAACGACCGGGTGCTCGCCATTACCCGTACGGAACTGATGGACCGGCTGGTCCCCCGGGTGCTGGGCGAGTTGGCGGGCGAAGCCACTCTGGGGGGGCTGCGCCGCTTTCACAACGATTTCGGCGAATTCCCCTGGGCCGACGGCAACGCGGACGGCATTGCGGAGCCCGGCCTGGTGTCCGGAGCCCTGCCGTACAAGGACATGACTTTCGATGCCACCACCGGGAGCTGGCTACTGGCCAACGCCTGGTTCCCCCTCGCCGCCTATACCCGGGCCGACGCCCATTCGGCCCTCATCACCCTGGGCGGCAAGACGCTGAAGGTGCTGCCATGACGCCCCGCAGCATGCGGGGCTTCACCCTGGTCGAACTGACCATCGTCCTGGTCATCGTCGCCCTGCTCACCGGCGGCCTGATGATTGCCGTAGGCGTCCAGAGCGAGCAGCGCGCCCGCAGCGAGACGCAGAATCTGCTCCTGGAAGCGCGGGAGGCGCTCCTGGGCTACGCCGCCTCCCATAGTGCCCTGGACGGCCATCCCTACCTGCCCTGCCCGGACACCAACGGTGACGGCCTGGAAAATCGCGCCGCCAATGCCTGCACCGCCAGCGAAGGCCTCCTGCCCTGGTCCACCCTGGGGGTTGCCCCCCAGGACGCCTGGAGCAACCGCATCCGTTACCGGGTCGAAGGCAGTTTCTCCCGCTCCGACATCGGCTTCACCCTGGCGACCGCCCCGACACTGCGCGTATGCCAGGACGCCGCCTGCACCGCGACCCTGGCCACGACCCTGCCTGCCGTCCTGGTCTCCCACGGCCCCAACGGCCTGGGAGCGACCAACGCGTCCGGCGGCGCCAACGCGGCGGCGGCCACCGCCGAGGAACTGGAAAACACCGACGGCGACACCAGCTTCGTCCTCCGCCCCCCCCAGGCGCCGGGGCCCGGGGTCTTCGACGATCAGGTGGTCTGGCTATCGCCCAACGTGCTGTTCAACCGCATGATCACCGCCGGCCGCCTCCCCTGAGCCTCTCCACACCGATGCCAGGGACCTGGGCCGGGCGCCCGTGGCGCCGTCCTCCGCGCCGCTCTGTGCACTGCCCATCCCGCCGTATTGACCGCTCCCGGCCCGACTGCCACACTGCGCCTGCGGTTTTTGCCGCCGCCGGGTTCCCATGAAAGAAAACCAATCCTTGTTCAATCTGCGCGATGCCGGCTTCGATCCCGGTGACAATGCCAACACGCGCCTGAGCAAGTCCCTGCTCATTTTCGCCACCGGCCTGGTCAGCCTGGGCGCCATTCTCTGGCTCTTCCTTTACTGGCAACTGGGCCCCCAGTTCTCCGCCACGCCGCCCGTCGCTTTCCAGCTCCTGCTGGTGGGCAACCTGGTGCTGTACTTCAAGACGCGCAATTTCAATTTTTTCCGCCACACCCAACTGGCGCTCTTCCTCTTCGTGCCCTTCGTGGTGCAGTGGAGCATCGGCAATTTCATCACGGCCAGCGGCGTCAGCCTGTGGGGCCTGCTGGCCCCCATCGGCGCCGTGCTCATCCTCGGCCCGCGGGAGTCCCTGGCCTGGTTCGTGGCCTACCTCTTCCTCACCGCCCTCTCCGGCCTGTTCGACTACCTGCTGGCCGACGCCTACCCCCTCGTCCCCGCCAGCGCCCCGGTGGTGTCCATCCGCACCAGCGTTTTCTTCTTTGCCCTCAATTTTGCGGCCATATCGACCATCGTCTACCTCCTGCTGCGCTATTCGACCCTGGAAAAGGCCCGCGCCCAGGCGGAACTCGAATCCGCCCACCTGCTGCTCAAGGACGAGCAGGAGCGCTCGGAGCGTCTGCTGCTCAACATCCTGCCGGCCCCGGTGGCGGAGCGGCTCAAGCACGAACGCCAGACCATCGCCGACGGCTTTGCCGACGTGACGGTCATGTTCGCCGATATCGTCAATTTCACCCGGGTTGCCGAAGGGCTCACGCCACAACAGGTGTTCAGCATGCTGAACCGCATCTTCTCTTCCTTCGACGAACTGGCCGAGCAGTACGGCATGGAGAAGATCAAGACCATCGGCGACGCCTACATGGTCGCCGGCGGGCTGAATGACGGTCCGGAAAACTACACCGAAGCCATCGCCGAACTGGCCATCGCCATGCGCGATCTCCTGCAACGCGATACGGCGGTCAATCAGATGCACGTGGAAATCCGCATCGGCATCGGCACCGGGCCGGTGGTGGCCGGGGTGGTGGGCAAGAAGAAATTCATCTACGACCTGTGGGGCGACACGGTCAATCTGGCCAGCCGCATCACCAGTGAAGGCGTCCCCGGCATGATCCAGGTGGATGAACTCACCTGGCGGCGCCTGCGCGAGCGCTTCGAGTTTCACGATCCCCAGACCCTTTACCTCAAGGGCAAGGGGGATACGGTGGTGCATCGCCTCATCGGCCCCCGCCAGGCCCCGGCCTCCCGGGAGGGGGACCCGTTGGCGCAGCCCGCTGGCGAAGCCGCCAGCCTCGACCCCCTGCCGCAAGGCGTCGCCCTGCGGGAGTAGACGGGGGAGCGACCGCACCCGATCGTCGCGGTGCCAAGCCCTTCAGCCCCGGGGGGCCAGGATGAAGCTCACGTGGCCGGGCCGGTTTTCCTCCAGGGCCAGGCGGTAATCGAGTTCCTCCGCCTGCCGGGCAGCGTGGTAGAGGCCGATGCCCAGGCCGTCCTCCGAGGGCACTGGTTCCCGCATCAGGCGGTGCGCAAGCCCTTCGGCCACCGGCGAGCCGGTATCGCAGACCCGCAGGGCCCACCCCCGGGCGCCGGGCGCCAGTTCGGCAACGATCTCCAGACCGTCTTCGCGGCGTCCCTTGGCCAGGGCATTCTGCAGCAGATTCTCCGCCACGCTGTCGAAAAGCCCCTTGGGCACCATGGCGCCCTCGTGCCAATAGCCATTGACCCAGGTGATCGCCGCCCCGCTGTAACGCTGTTGCAGGGATTCCCACCAGCCTCGGGCCTGGGTGAGGTCGTCGGCCACCCGGGGCGGACGTTGCAGCTTTTCCAGGGTCGCCTTCAGGCGCTCGGTGATCTGGGGAAGCTGACGCCCGAGAAGGTCGGCCACCGCCGCCGGCTCCCCGGGCTGGGTCGCCGCGTAGCACAGGGTATGGAGCGACTGGAGCAGGTTCTTCACGTCGTGGGTGACGCGGGCCCCCGTTTCGTACACCGCCTGCTGGTAGGCCACCCGGTTCAATTCCCGGGTCTGGCGCTTGACCAGGTAGAACTCCGCCGCCAGACGCAGCAGCCAGTCGACATGCCAGCAGACCGCAGGCGAGGGCGGCTGACGAAAACACAGGGTCAGCCGCAAGGTGCTGCCGCGGGAATACTCATAGGTGGCGACTGACTGGGTTCCCGCCTTCCCCTCCAGACCCTCGGCGGCCCAGCGCGCCCCGGTCACCCAGGGCAGTTGCAGCAGGCGCGCCATGATGGCCTGCAGGAAGTGCTCCGGGTCCACCTGGCGGTCGCTCTCCTCCTTGATGTAGACCAGCCACTGCTCCAGGGGCAGACCGATGGACAGGACGTAGCGCGAGAACACCGATCCGATGCCGGAAAATCCCGCCCGTGGGTTCCACAGCCAGGCGAGGACCAGGAGCGCCCCGGCCAGGGAAAGGGAGGTGCGGAAGACGGCCTCCAGGTAATTCACCTGCCCGATGAGCATGTAGGCGATGCTGCCCAGGACGAAGACCGCCAGGAACAGGAATACCAGGACGCCATAGAGAAAATCGAAGGCGTCCCCGGCGCGCCAGCGCACCGGGCGCGCGGGAAAGAGCGGCAACACCAGGAGCAGGAGGGGGTATTGCAGGCGCAGCCCCTCCCGCGAGAGGGGTTCCAGGGAAAGGGCGCCGGGCGCCGCCTCCGGGACGATGCCGAGGATCACCAGCCCCAGCAGATAACCGAAGGCATACAGGAATCCGACCCGCTCCAGGCGCTTGCCGGTCCAGAAGACGCGGCCCCCGATGACCGCGGCGAGGGCCCCGCACCAGATGAGCAGAATCCAGGGATTGAGAAAGACCGTGGTGGTGGCGACGATGAGCAGCAGGACAGCCCCCTGGGCGGGGCCGACACGCTTTTCCCCGGCCACGAAAGGCTGCCAGAGCAGCACGAGGCCCAGGGCCACCGGCCAGAGCAGGCGCACCGCCGGCACCTGCCAGCCCCCGAAGGCGGTGATGTGCAGCACCAGGAGGTGCGCCGCCAGGAGCAGATTGGGATGGCGGGCGATCCAGGCGGATGGGGGTTTGAAAGGGAAAGCGTTCATCTTTCGACTGTTGTGTCAGATTTTTGACACTTTGATTGCCAAAACCACCCCCAGGAAGCGCCGGATATTACTTTAGTAATAGGCACGGGTCTTGCTTTAGTTTTTTCACACTTTCTTGCCTGAGAGCATGCCATGAAAAACAAACAAGCGGGTTTCACCCTGGTCGAAATCGCCATCGTCCTGGTCATCATCGGTCTCCTGCTGGGGGGCGTCCTCAAGGGGCAGGAGCTCATCAACAGCGCCCGGGTCAAGAACATGGTGGGCGACTTCCGCACCGTCTCCGCCCTGGTCTACGGCTACCAGGACCGCTTCCGCGCCTTCCCGGGGGACCAGAACCAGAGCCAGCTCGACACCGCCTTCGGGGCCGGCGTCGCCACGGTGTGCACCCCTGCCGCCGCGGGACTGTGCGCGGTGAACAACGGACGCCTGGATGGCGACTGGGACGCCGCAGCGGTCTCTTCCGAGACCTACGTCTTCTGGCAGCACGTTCGCCTGGCCAACCTGGCCACGGGTTCGGTCAATACCGCCGACGCCAACTACGCCCCGGTCAATGCCGACGGCGGCCGCATCGGTATCGAGAGCGGCATCAACAATGCCGGCGCCGCGGCGCCCTTTATCGCCGGCATGCGGGGATCGTTCTTCGTCTGCTCCGGCGGCATCCTCGGCCGTTACGTGCGCCAGATCGACACCACCATGGACGACGGCAACACCGCCGGCGGATCGGTGCAGGCCGTCGCCGTGGGCGCGGCCCGCGGCGCGCCGGCGGTAGCCACCAACGCCATCGTCGACGGCCAGCAATACACCGTCTGCGCCGGCTACTGAACCCCGGGCCGGGCGCCAGCAGAGTACCGCGCGCCGCCTGGCACTGCCCCCTCCCCTTCAAGGGGAGGGCCGGGGTGGGGATGGGGTAATACAAGGCGCAGGAGTGGTCCGGGACGGGTTCAGCTCCCCCGCAAAAGCCGCTCCTCGGCGGCATCGAGCACCTCCGGCACCCCCAGCAGAACCACCACATCGCCCTCCTCCAGGGTCATGGCGAGGTCGGGCTCCACGGCGCGGATGCCGCGCCGGCGGATGGCGCTCACTTCGCAGCCCAGGGCGGCCAGATCGAGGTCGGCCAGGGGCCGGCCAATGGCTGCCGCGCCCTTGCCCAGCCACACCGAATGGAGCCGCGGCTGGCCCGAATCGTCCTCGTCCCGGTCGGAGAGGCCGTGGAAAAAGCCCCGTAGCAACTTGTAGCGCTGGGAGCGCGCCAGGCGCACCCGCTTGAGCACACGATTGAGGGGCACCCCCACCAGGACCAGGGCGTGGGAGGCGAGCATCAGGCTGGCCTCCAGCGTTTCGGGAACGACTTCCGCCGCCCCGGCCCGACTGAGCCGGTCCATGTCCCTTTCGTCGCTGGTCCGCACCACCACCGGCAACTCGGGACGCAACTCGTGGACGTGGTGCAGGATGCGCTCCGCCGCCGGGGTGTCGGCCACCGACACGATGACCACGCTGGCTCGCAACAGCCCCGCGGCGGTGAGGCTCTCGCGCCGCGTCGCGTCGCCGAACACCACGTTCTCCCCCGCCGCCGACGCTTCCCGCACCCGGTCCGGGTCGAGATCGAGGGCGACGTAGTTCACCCCTTCCTGGGTGAGGAAGCGGGCCAGATACTGCCCATTGCGCCCGAAGCCGCACAGGATGACGTGCTTTTCCGTCGTCATCGACTGGGCCGCGATGCTGGTGAGCTGCATGGAGCGCAACAGCCATTCGCTGGCCACGAAGCGCATGACGAGCTTTTCGCTGTACTGGACGATAAAGGGCGCCGCCAGCATGGACAGCACCAGGGCCGTGAGGACGACCTGCTCGACGATCTTGGGCATCCCCCCCACTTCGCCCAGGAGCACGAAGCCGAACTCGCCGCCCGCCGCCAGCCAGAGCCCGACCCGAATGGCGTTACCCTGGCTGGCGCCCAGGCGCCAGGCCAAGAGCCCCGCCACCAGGGCCTTGAGCGTGAGGACGGCGCAGACCACCAGGAGCACCAGCCCCCAGTTATCCACGAGGATTTCCATATTGAGGCGCACCCCGATGGTGACGAAGAAGAGCCCCATGAGCACGTCACGGAAGGGTTTGATGTCCTCCTCCACCTGGATGCGGTACTCGGTCTCCGAAATGAGCATGCCGGCGACAAAGGCGCCCAGGGCCAGCGAAAGACCGGCCAATTCGGTGATCTGGGCCAGCCCCAGGGTAATGAGCAGCACATTGAGGATGAACACCTCGGAGGATTTGGCCCGGGCCACGATGTGGAACCAGCGCCGCATCAGGTGCTGGCCGAAATAGAGGATGAGCGCCAGGACCGCCACGGCCTTGAGCAGGGCCTTGCCCATGAGCATGGCCAGCATCTCCGGCGGCTGCGAGAGGGCGGGCAAGAGGACCAGGAGGGGCACTACCGCCAGATCCTGGAAGAGCAGGACACCCATGATGTCCCGGCCGTGAGGCGAATCCAGGGCCAGCCGTTCGGCCAGCAGCTTGCTCAGCACGGCGGTGGACGACATGGCCAGGATGCCCCCCAGGGCGACGCCCAGATGCCAGGAAAACCCCAGGAGCATCACGATCGCGGCCACCAGGCCCAGGGTCAGCACCACCTGCAACAGGCCCAGCCCGAAGACGATGCGCTTCATGGCGAAGAGCTTGGGCAGGGAAAACTCCAGGCCGATGGAGAACATCAGGAAGACGACGCCGAACTCGGCCAGATGCTGCGCCCGGGACACATCCTGCAAGAGATTGAGGGCGTGGGGACCGATGAGGCTGCCCACCGCCAGATAGGCCAGGATGGGCGGGAGATTGAGGCGGCGGAAGAGCACCACCGCCCCCACCGAGGCACCGAGCAGGACGAGGACGAGGGCAAGGGCGTTCAAGGTCGGCTGGCGAACTCGGGTATACTCCGGCCACCATCATCGCATGAAAAGCATGGAAACAAGCGCCACCGCCCCCAACTTCTCGCCGCAACGGGCTCTGCAACTGGCCCGCCAGACGCTGGCCATCGAAGCCGCCGCGGTGAGCGGCATGATGGACCGTCTGGATGCTTCCTTCGCGGCGGCGGTGGATCTCATCCTGCATAGCAAGGGCCGCCTCATCGTGAGCGGCATGGGCAAGTCCGGACACATCGCGCGCAAGATCGCGGCGACCATGGCCAGCACCGGCACCCCGGCCTATTTCGTGCACCCCGCCGAGGCGAGCCACGGCGACCTGGGCATGATCGCCCGGGACGATGTCCTGCTCGCCCTCTCCAATTCCGGCGAATCCGAAGAACTGGTGCGCATCGTGCCCCTGGTCAAGCGCCAGGGGGCCAAACTGGTGGCCATGACCGGCAACGCGGCCTCGTCCCTCGCCCGGGAGGCGGACGTGCATCTCGACGCCGCCGTGGCCCAGGAAGCCTGCCCCCACAACCTCGCCCCCACCGCCAGCACCACTGCGGCCCTGGCCCTGGGCGACGCCCTGGCGGTAGCCCTGCTCGATGCGCGGGGCTTCGGTCCCGACGATTTCGCCCGCTCCCACCCGGGCGGCTCCCTGGGCCGCCGCCTGCTCACCCACGTGCGGGATGTCATGCGCCCACGGGAGGCCGTCCCCGCCGTCGCACCGGACACCGCCCTGCGCGAGGCCATTCTGGCCATGTCCCGCGGCGGTCTCGGCCTCATCGCCATCGTCGGGCCTGACGACGACATCCTGGGCATCTTCACCGACGGCGACCTGCGACGCGCCTTCGAAAAGGGCGCCGACCTCCAGACCGCCACCATCGCCAGCCTGATGTCCGCGGCCCCCCGCAGCATCGCCGCCGAGCGCCTGGCGGTGGAGGCGGTCGAAATGATGGAGCGCTACCGCATCAACGCCCTCCTGGTTGCCGATGCCCAGAGACGACTTCTCGGCGCCCTCAACATGCACGACCTGTTCACCGCGCGGGTGATCTGATGGACGCCCGCCAGCGCGCCGCCCGCGTCCGCCTCATGGCCTTCGACATCGACGGCGTGATGACCGACGGTGGCCTCACCTACAGCGACGACGGCCGCGAGCAGAAGACCTTCAATGTCATGGACGGCCTGGGCCTCAAGCTGCTGCAAAGGGCAGGCATCGAGCTGGCCATCATCACCGGCCGCAAGTCCGGCGTGGTCGCGGCCCGGGCAGCCGATCTGGGCATCCGCCATGTCTTCCAGGGCAACGAGGACAAGCGCACCGTCTGCACAGCCCTGCTCGCCGACCTGGGCCTCCAGTGGCCGGACGTCGGCTACATGGGCGACGACATCATCGACCTGCCGGTGTTGCGCATCGCCGGTTTCGCCATCGCACCGGCCAACGCCCACCCCCTGGTGCGTGAAAGAGTCCATGCGGTCACCGATGCCCGGGGCGGCCACGGCGCCGTGCGCGAGGCTGCCGAGTTCGTGCTCGCGGCCCAGGGGCGCCTGGAAACCCTCCTCTCCCCCTACCTGGACGAGCGATGAAGCGCTGGACGGGGCAGGTCTACCCCATCGTCCTCCTGTCGCTGCTGGCCGCCCTCAGCTACTGGCTGCAGCAGGTCCTCGACCAGCCGGTCGCGCCCCCCCCCGACAAGACCCGCCACGATCCGGATACGGTGGCCGAAAACTTCACCGTGCGCCGTTTCGATCCCGAGGGCCGTCTGCGCTACCGGCTCATCGCCCCACGCATGCTCCACTACGGCGACGATGACAGCTCGCTCATCGAAAACCCCCTCCTCGTCCAGACCCGCCCCGACGCCCCCGACATGACCCTCGCCGCCGAACGCGCCGTGGTCGCCGCGGAAGGCGAGACGGTCTTCTTCTGGGGCGACGTGGTGGCGACCCGGGCGGCCAGTGGCGACCGCCCCGAAATGGTCGCCCGCATGCCCGACCTCACCGTGCAGCCCGACGCCGGCACCGCCTTCACCGACGGCCCGGTGGAGATCACCCGGGGACAATCCTGGACCCGGGGCGTAGGACTCTCCCTCGACAACAACACCTCGGTCCTGGTCCTCAAATCCCAGGTGACGGGCCTGCTCTACCCCTCGAAAGCCCCCCGATGACCTTTCGTGGCCCTGCCCTCCTCGCGGCTCTGCTCGCCGCCTGCGTCAGCCTGCCGGCGCTGGCCGAAAAGGCCGATCGTGACAAGCCCATGCAGCTCGAAGCGCAGCGCATCACCGTAGACGACGGCAACAAGGTCCAGATCCTGGAAGGCGACGTCGTGCTCAGCAAGGGCACCTTGCAGATCCAGTGCGACAAGATCATCGTCAAGGAGGACGCCTACGGCTTTCAGCGCGGGACAGCCTTCGGCGGCAAGGGTGGCCTGGCCCGCTTCCGCCAGAAGCGCGAAGGCAAGGACGAGTACGTCGAGGGCGAGGCCGAGCGCATCGAATACGACACCCGCAGCGAAGTCGCCGAACTCTTCCACCGCGCCTGGATCAAGAGCGGCGAGGACCAGATCAGGGGCGACTACATCTGGTACGACTCGATCAACGAAAAGTACCTGGTCACCGCCGGTGAGACCCGCGACCCCAAGGGCCCGCCGCCCCGGGTGCGGGCGGTCATCACCCCCAAGGCCAAGACTCCCCCGCCGGAGGAGGTCACGACGCGGCGCGCCGACCACCTGGAACTGAAGGGCGCGGGGGTCCTCGAAGCCCCTCCCCAGCATTGACGCTCGCCTTCGGCGACGCACCAACCGGGGCACCGCCGACCCCTTTCAATATGGCTGAAACCCGCTCCAGTACAGGAAATGCAGATTTTTTGTGCAGCGCACAAAAAAGGGCTTGACTCCGGTCAACTCCGGCCTATAATGGAGTCCATGTTGCAGTGCAACATCGCGCCGTACAGGCCCGCAGTACAGCCCAGATGAACGCCCTGCCAGGCTTTAGAAGTTTCTGTATTTCAACCCTTCAGGAGTAACGCCATGTTCACCACCCCCGAGCAATTCGCTACCGCCAACAAGTCCACCGTCGATTCCCTGCTCTCCCTGGCCAACACCGCCCTGGCTTCCGCCGAGCGCATCGCCGCCCTGAACCTGAACACCGCCCGCTCCGTCCTGGAAGACGGCGTGTCCGGCGCCAAGGCCCTCATGGGTGCCAAGGACGTGCAGGAAGCCCTGGCCATCCAGGCCTCCCTGGCCCAGCCGAACGTCGAAAAGGCCGTTGCCTACTCCCGTTCCGTGTATGAAATCTCCGCCCAGACCCAGGAAGAGCTGTCCAAGATGGTCGAAGCCCAGTTCGGCGAATTCCAGAAGACCGTTTCCGCCCTGCTGGACAAGGCTGCCAAATCCGCCCCCGCCGGTTCCGACGTCGCCGTCGCTGCCGTGAAGAGCGCCATCGCCGCCGCCAACTCCGCCTTCGACAACATGAACAAGGCTGCCAAGCAGGTCGCCGAACTCGCCGAAGCCAACGTGGCCGCCGCGACCAACGCTACCGTCAAGGCCGTGACCACCACGACCAAGGGCAAGAAGTAAGTCAAAGCAAAAATAAGAAACCCCCGCCTCGAGCGGGGGTTTTTCCTCCCCAGCAAGGAAAACAGCGCACCCATAACCACTCTTTTCCGGAGGAACCACCCATGAGCACTACCCCGAATCTCGAACAACTCGCCGCCGCCCAGAAGGCCAACGCCGAAGTCATGATGGCCCTGCTGCGCACCGCTTTCAGCGGCGTGGAGCAACTGACCGCCCTCAACATGGCGGCCTCCCGCGAATTCTTCAACTCTGCCGTGTCCAACACCCAGCAACTGCTGAAGGCCAAGGACACCAAGGAAATGGCCAAGCTGAACAGCCAGCTCGCCCAGCCCAATGTCGACAAGTGGACCGACTACTCCCGCAGCATCTACGACCTGGTGTCGTCCATGCAAAAGGAAATCACCTCTGTCCTCGAGTCCCAGTACAGCAACTTCAGCAAGAACGCCTCCAGCGCCGTCGAGAAGGCCTCCGCCAGCGCCCCCGTGGGCGGTGACGTCTTCGCCGCTGCCATGAAGTCCATGCTCAACGCCTCCACCAAGGCCTTCGACAACATGACTTCCATGGCCAAGCAGCTTTCCGACATCGCCGAAGCCAACGTCCAGGTCGCCACCAAGGCCACCAAGACCAGCGCCACCGCCGCCGCGGCCAAGAAGGGCAAGTAAGCCCCCTGCAGCAGCACTGCAAAAACCCGGCCGCGGCCGGGTTTTTGTCGTTTACCCGTCCCGCCAGCGCCAGGTGATGCCGCGCCGCTCGACTTCGAGGCGGATTTCCTCCATCGCCTGATCGACCAAGGCCGGATCGCCCTCCACCCCCAGTTCCAGATGGCGGCGCTCGGTGCCCTGGATGGAAGGCAGGGAGAAGAGGCGCAGGGTCGGGTAGGCGGCGACGATGCGCTCCATGAGGTCGAGGAGCGCGCTTTCGTAGGCCGTCGACCCGGTGAGGAGGAAGGCCTTGTCCACCGTGGCGGCTACCGGCCGGAAGCAACCCCGATAGAAGGTTTCCAGCACCCACTCGATCATCGGGTGCGCCATCTGCGGAAAACCTGGAACGAAGTAGTGTTCCCGGGCCATGAAACCGGGGATGCGGTTGAAGGGGTTGGGAATGATCCTGGCGCCGGCCGGGAAGGTGACCAGTTGCAGGCGCTGGGGGGTCATGTCGTCGCCGAAGCGGGCCCTGGCCTCCTCCACGCCCTCCGGGTGGATTTCCAGCGCTACGCCCAGGGCGGCGGCCGCCGCCTGGCGGGTGTGGTCGTCCGGCGTATTGCCGATACCGCCGCAGGAAAAGACCACGTCGCCGGCGGCCATCGTGCGCTGGAAAGTCTCGCTGAGGCGCTGCCGGTCGTCCCCCAGGTATTCCGCCCAGGAGAGGCGCAGCCCGCGTTGCCCCAACATGGCCGCGATACGCTCGAAATGCTTGTCCTGGCGTTTGCCCGAGAGGATCTCGTCGCCGATGATGACGGCGCCGAATGTGCGTGCCTGGCTCATACCCGTTCTCCCTCGATCGTGACGACGGCGCCGCCCCGGGAACGGCGCAGGGCTTCCAGCCCGAAATGGACGAAGGACAGCGCCGCCAGGGCCGGCACCAGGAGGCCGACGATGGGCACATGGGCCAGCAGCGCCAGGGTCAGGCCGAGCATGAAGAGAGGCCGCTTGTGCTCCCGCCGCAGGGCCTGCCACTCCTCGGCGCTGGCGTGCAGGGAAAGCGCGTCGTAGGCAAAGGTGCGGCGGTTGAACCAGGCCATGAGCAGCAGGGGCAGGATGAGGGACAGGCCGGGGACGAGCCACAGGGGCAGGGTCAGCAGCCAGCCGAGGACGAAGAGGACGGAAGCGAGGACGCTATTGACCGTCGCCGCCACGAAGCTGTCCCGCCCCATGGCCGCCACATCGCGATACTCGGTGGTGGCCAGGTGCTTCAGGAGCAGGGGCAGGATGACCACCGCCGCCAGCAACGAGGTGGTCAGGTAGGCGCAGGCGAAGATGGCCATCCAGCCGCCCAGGTAGGCGAGGATATGGGCCAGCCAGGCGACGCCCCAGGCGGTGAGGAGGGACATGGGGGGGTGACCGAGGAGCCAGTCGACGAACACGCCCAGGCCCCAGACGGCGAGGCCGATCCACAGCAAGAGGGAAAAGGCGGCCGGCGCCAGGACGTAGCCCCAGACCTTGCGGTCGCGCAGGCTGGCCAGGGTGCGCATGAAGGCCAGGACCAGACTATCCATACTGAATTCCTTCCCATTGTTTCTGGAGTCGTTTCACCGAGACCGGCACCGGCGTGCGCAGTTCCTGGGCGTAGAGGCTGACCCGCAGTTCCTCCAGCAGCCAGCGGAACTGTTCGATCTGCGGGTCGGCGGCGCCCTGTTTGGCGAGTTGCAGGGCCCGCCGCTCGTAGTGGGTCCATAGGGGCCCGTACTCGGCCATCAGTTGGGCATCCCGGGCGGGGTTGCCTTTCAGTTTGTCGAGGCGGACCTGGATGGCCTTGAGGTAGCGGGGGTAATGCTGCAGGCGCTCGAAGGGCGTGTCGATGACGAAATTCTTGCCCAGCAGGCGCTTCACCTGGGCTTCGATGTCGGCCAGCGCCGCCCCGTGGGCCTTGAAGGCCGGCAGTTTCTTGCTCACCGCCTGCCACTCTGTGAGCACCGTGCCCACCAGACGGGCGATCTCCTGCATGATGAGACCCAGGCGGGCCTTAGCCTCCGTGCAGCGGGCCTTGAACGCGGCGGCCTCGGTGGGGAGCGGCTCGGTGAGGCAGGCCCGGGCAAAGGTGAGCTCCACGATCTGGCGCTTCAAGTCCTCGGCGCTGCCCAGGGCCATGTACTGCATGGCCATCTGGGTGAGGCCAGGGACGTTCTTGTCGAGGTACTTCACCTGCTCCTTGAACTGGAGCATGAAGAGGCGGGAGAGGCCGGCGCGATGGATTTTTTCCGCCTCCTCCTGGCTGTCGAAGACCTTTAGGCTCACCGTCTCGCCCTCGTCCACAAGCGCCGGGTAGCCCAGCACCTTCTGGCCAGCCACCGGCACTTCCATCAGTTCCGGCAGCTCGCCGAAGGTCCAGTCGGTGAGATTGGCGTACTGGGAGGGCGTCTCGTGGAGCTCGGCAAACTCCTGCTTGGCCTCCCGCCCCCACTCGGCCCGCAAGTGCACCAGGCTGCGCCCCATGTCGAGCTGGCGGCCATGCTCGTCGACCAGCCTGTAATTCATCGAGAAGTGCTCGGGCAGGGCGTCAGGGCGGAAGGCGTCGGGTGTCACCACCCAGCCCCGGGCGTTCAGCCCCCGGGTGTCCAGAATGGTGTCGATCAGCGGCCCGATCAGGCCCTGGCCCATCTTCTTTTCGTCGCCTCCCACGGCGGCGATGAATTCCTCGACGAATTCCGGTACCGGCACCAACTTCGCCCGAATCTTCTGGGGCAGGGTCTTGATCAGCTGTACCAGTTTTTCCTTGAGCAGCCCCGGCACCAGCCATTCCATGCGCGCCGCCGGAATCTGGTTGAGCTGGGCCAGCGGCAGGGTGAGGGTCACGCCGTCCCGGGGCGAGCCGGGTTCGAAGTGGTAGGTGAGCGCGTACTCCGCCCCGCCGACCTTGAGGTGATGGGGGAAGGCCTCCGTCGTCACCCCGGCAGCAGAGTGGCGCATGAGGTCGTCCTTCGCCAGGAAGAGGAGCTTGGCGCTCTCCCGCTCGGCTTCCTTGCGCCAGTGGTCGAAGGTGGCGCCGTTGTGGATGCCTTCGGGGATCAGATGGTCGTAGAAGGCGAAGATGAGCTCGTCGTCCACCAGCACGTCCTGGCGGCGCTGCTTGTGCTCCAGGTGCTCGATCTCGCGGATGAGCTTCTGGTTGTGCTGGAAGAAAGGCCAGCGGCGGCCGTAGGCGTCGTCGATCTCCTCCCCCACCAGGCCCTGGCGGATGAAGATTTCCCGGGCCTCGGCCGGGGCCAGGGGGCCGTAGTGGATACGCCGCTTGGGGTTGATGACCACGCCGTACAGCGTGGTGCGCTCCCAGCCGGAGACCTGCATGGACTTCTTTTCCCAGTGGGGATCGAAGAAGCTGCGCTTGATCAGGTGAGCGCCCACTTTTTCCAGCCAGTCCGGTTCGATGCGCGCGACACAGCGGCCGAAGAGCTTGGTGGTCTCGGTGATCTCGGAGGCCATGATCCACTTGCCGGCCTTCTTGCCGAGGGGCGACGAGGGATGGATGAGGTAGCGGATGCCCCGCGCCCCCAGGTAGTAGCCGGATTCGTCGGATTTGCAGCCGATGTTGCCCAGCAATCCGGTGAGCAGGGCGTGGTGGATGCCCTCGTAGGTACCGGGCAGCTGGTTCTCCTTCCAGCCCAGCTCGGTGACCATGGCGTGGAGTTGGGTGTGCACCTCCCGCCACTCCCGCAGGCGCAGGTAGGAGAGGAAGTGGGCGTGGCAGTTGTCCACCAGTTGCTTGTTGGATTTCTTGTGCTCGACGGCCTGCTGGAACCACTGCCAGAGCTTCCACCAGGCGAGGAATTCCGATTTCTCGTCGGCGAATTGCCTGTGCTTCTCGTCGGCGGCCTGCTGGCGCTCCTGGGGCCGTTCCCGGGGATCCTGCACCGACAGGCCGGCGGCGATGACCAGCACTTCCTTGAGGCAGCCGAGGTCCCGGGCGGCCACCAGCATGCGGCCGATGCGCGGGTCCAGGGGCAGCTTGGCCAGGGCTTGCCCGACTGCCGTGAGGGCATTGGCCTCGTCCAGAGCCCCCAGCTCCTGCAGCAGGGCGTAGCCGTCGGCGATGGCCTTGGGGGGCGGCGGCTCGATGAAGGGGAAGCTCTCCACGTCGGTGAGTTTCAAGGACTTCATGCGCAGGATGACACCAGCCAGACTGGACCTCAGGATTTCCGGGTCGGAGAAGGGCGGTCGGGCGTTGAAGTCGGCCTCGTCGTAGAGGCGGATGCAGACCCCCGCCGCCACCCGGCCGCAGCGCCCCGCCCGCTGCCGGGCCGCCGCCTGGGAGATCTTCTCCACCTGCAACTGCTCGACCTTGTTGCGGTAGGAATAGCGCTTCACGCGAGCCAGGCCGGTATCGACCACGTAGCGGATGCCCGGCACGGTGAGCGAGGTTTCGGCGACGTTGGTGGCCAGGACGATGCGCCGGCCGCCGCCGGGCTTGAAGATGCGGTCCTGCTCCTGGGCCGAGAGGCGGGAGAAGAGCGGCAGGATTTCCGCATGGGCGGAGTGGCGCTTGCGCAGGGCTTCGGCAGCCTCGCGGATTTCCCGCTCGCCGGGCAGAAAGACCAGGGTGTCGCCAGAACCCAGATGGGCCAGCTCGTCCACGGCATCGACGATGGCATCGTAGAGGTCGCGCTCGTCGTCCTGCTTCTCCAGGTCTTCCACCGGCCGGTAGCGCACTTCCACCGGGTAGAGGCGGCCGGAAACCTCGATCACCGGCGCCCCGGAAAAATGCCGCGAGAAGCGTTCGGCGTCGATGGTGGCCGAAGTGATGATGAGCTTCAAATCCGGCCGCCGGGGCAGCAGCTGCTTCAGGTAGCCGAGGAGGAAGTCGATGTTGAGGCTGCGCTCGTGGGCCTCGTCGATGATGAGCGTGTCGTAGGCGGAGAGCCAGGGATCGCCTTGTGATTCGGCCAGCAGGATGCCGTCGGTCATGAGCTTGACCCAGGAATCCGGCGTCGTCCGGTCGTGGAAGCGGATCTTCACCCCCACCCCGGCGCCGACCTGGGTCTGCAGCTCCTGGGCCAGGCGGGTGGCCACCGAACGGGCCGCCAGGCGCCGCGGCTGGGTGTGGCCGATAAGGCCCCGGGCGCCGCGCCCCAGCTCCAGGCAGATTTTGGGCAGCTGCGTGGTCTTGCCGGAACCGGTCTCGCCGCAGACGATGAGCACCTGGTGCTTGTCGATCAGGGCGGCGATCTCGGCGCGGCGTTCGTTGACCGGCAGGTCGGCCTGGAATTGCGGCCTGGGCAACCGCGCCCGGCGGGCGGTGACGGCGGCCTTCGACTTCTCCAGCAGTTCGGCGAAATCGGCCCGGGCCTTCTCCCGCCGCGGGCCGGGCTGGCCCATGTCGCGGGCCAGGGCCCGCAGGCGCCGGGCGTCCGCGGCAAGACAATCATGAAGGGGTAGAGAAATACCGGCCTGCCCGGTGTGAGCTTGACGGGGCTGCATGTCCAAGAATCAGAAATAAACCGGCTTCCGTGGGGAATTTGCTGGAAAAGCGGGATTTTCCCCTTCCCCAAGCGAAGGACCAGGATTATTTTTGCAGTTGTCCCATTTACCGAATGATTCGATCATGGATCCCTACGGCGAATTCCTCGTCGGTCTGGAAATCATTCTCGCCCTGGCCGGAATCCCGCTCTACTTCCTGTCCAAGCGGACTTCCCGACGCAATTACCGCAGCCACGAGACCTACCAGGCCATCGCCATCTTCATCCTGCTCCTGGCCGGCATCGCCGCAGCCATGGCCATGTATGGCGCGGGGATGACCGAGGACATCATTTTCCTGCAAGCCCTCCTGCCGCCGATTCTGACCATCGCCCTATGCACGATGGTCGTCTACCGCGCCTCCAGGGCCCGCCTGTTCAGCCGACGCCGCTACAAGCGCCACTAGACGTCACGCCCAGATACGCTGGGCGCCAACGCTCACCAGACCGAGGTAGGTCGCCGCCAGGGATCCCGCCAGATGCACCGAGGCCAGCCCGATGGCCCAGCCCGGCTGCCCGGCGAGGAGGCGCTCCACCACCTCGGCCGAGTAGGTGGAAAACGTCGTCAGCCCGCCCAGGAAGCCCGTGATGGCAAAGAGCTTCCAGGCGCCCGGGAAATGGGTATTGAGGTGAAAGAGCCCCACCGCCGCCCCCACCAGATACCCCCCTAACAGATTGGCGACCAGGGTTCCCAGGGGCAAGGCGACGAAAAGGGGGTTGAGGGCGAGCCCCAACAGCCAGCGACACCAGGCCCCCAGGGCTGCTCCGGCGCCGACCGCCAGAAAATTCAGGGGGGTGAGATGGTGCAGGGCGTTCATGGGCGGGAATTGTAGCGGCTCCTCCCGGGGTGACGGTTAAAATACCGCCACCATTCCCCGAGGTTTCCCCCGTGAGCAGCCCCAACAAGCCCGATACCGCCCCCGCCGCCAATTTCATCAAGAATATCGTCGAAGCCGACCTTGCCGCCGGCAAGCATGCCCAACGCCGCTGGGCCGGCCACCCCGGCGCCGCCGCCGACCACGCCGCCGCACCCCTTGACCCGGCAAGAATTCGTACCCGCTTCCCGCCGGAGCCCAACGGCTACCTGCATTTCGGCCACGCCAAATCCATCCTGCTCAACTTCGGCCTCGCCCAGCAATACGGCGGCCGTTGCCACCTGCGCTTCGACGACACCAACCCGGAGAAGGAAGAGCAGGAATACGTCGATTCCATCGTGGACGCCGTCCATTGGCTCGGCTGCGCCTGGGAAGACGGCGGCGAAACCAACCTCTACTACGCCTCCAACTACTTCGACTGGATGCTTCAATTCGCGGAATACCTGATCCAGTCCGGCCACGCCTATGTGGACAGCCAGAGTGCCGAAGCCATGCGCGCCAACCGCGGCACCCTCACCGAGCCCGGCAAGGACAGCCCTTACCGCAACCGCAGCGCAAACGAAAACCTGGATCTCTTCCGCCGCATGAAGGCCGGCGAATTCGCCGACGGCGCCCACATCCTGCGCGCCCGGATCGACATGGCCTCGCCCAATATCAACCTGCGCGACCCGGCCATCTACCGCATCCGCCACGCCACCCACCACAACACCGGCGACAAATGGTGCGTGTACCCCATGTACACCTACGCCCACCCCATCGAGGACGCCCTGGAGAACATCACCCACTCCATCTGCACCCTGGAGTTCGAAGACCAGCGCCCCTTCTACGACTGGCTCCTGGAGCGCCTGGCCGAAGGCGGCCTGCTGCAGCGCCCGCTGCCGCAGCAGATCGAATTCTCCCGCCTCAACCTCACCTACGTGGTGCTCAGCAAGAGGAAGCTCATCCAGTTGGTGGAGGAAAAGCACGTCGCAGGCTGGGACGATCCCCGCATGCCCACCCTGGTCGGCGCCCGCCGCCGCGGCTACACCCCGGAGGGCTTCAAGCTCTTCGCCGAGCGCATCGGGGTTTCCAAGTCCGACTCCCTCATCGACTACAGCCTATTCGAGGACGCCCAGCGGGAGGTACTCAACGAAGCCGCCCAACGCCGCATCGCCGTCCTCGATCCCCTGAAGCTCATCATCACCAACTACCCGGAAGGCCAGACCGAGACCTGCCAGGCCCCCAATCACCCGCTCAAACCGGAACTGGGCAAGCGCGACATCCCCTTCGGCCGCGAACTGTGGATCGAGGCCGAGGATTTCATGGAAGAGCCAGTCAAGGGCTACCACCGCCTCTACCCCGGCAACATGGCCCGGCTGCGCTACGGCTACGTGGTCAAGTGCCTCGGTTGCGAAAAGGACGCGGCCGGCCGCGTCACCGCCGTGCTGTGCGAATACCTGCCGGAAACCAAGTCCGGCACCCCGGGCGCCGACAGCGTCAAGGTCAAGGGCAATCTGCACTGGGTCTGCGCCGCCTCCGCCTACACCGCCGAGATCCGCCTCTATGACCGCCTCTTCAAAGTGCCCGCCCCCGGCGCCGGCGATCGGGATTTCCTGGACGACATCAATCCCCAATCCAGGGTGCTCATCATCGCCCAACTGGAACCGGCACTCAGGGCCGCGCAGCCCGAAGAGCGCTTCCAGTTCGAACGCCACGGCTACTTCGTCGCCGACCGGGTGGATTCCCGGGACGGCGCGCCGGTGTTCAACCGGGCGGTGACGCTGAAGGACTCCTGGAAGTAGGCAAAGCGATGCTTTACCTGGACCTCTTCCGCGCACTCGATGCCCATGGCGTCAATTACCTTCTAGTGGGCGGTCTGGCCATGAACATCCATGGCGTTCCCCGCATGACCCTGGATATCGACGTCGTTCTGGCGCTGGACGAGGCCAACCTCGACCGCTTCATCGCCTGCGCCGTTTCGCAAGGCCTGGAGCCGGTCGTTCCAGTCCCCCTGGCGGCACTAAAGGATCCAGCCATGCGCCGCCAATGGGCCGAAGAGAAGCGCATGATCGCCCTCGGCCTACAGAATCGCTCCGCTCGCGTGCCCCTGATGGTCGACGTCCTGATCGCCCCGCCTATCGATTTGCCCGCGGCCCTTGCCAGGGCGAAGCTCGCCGATCTGAATGGCGTCCCCCTTCGTGTGGCCTCCATAGAAGACATGATCGCCTTGAAGAGCGGCACCGGTCGCGCTCAGGACGAGAGCGACATCAATCACCTGGAGCAACTGCGTGACCGCCCCTGATGCAACGGACTGCCGCGGCGGCTACCACTACACAGTCAGCGAAGAGCAACTGGCGGCCTTCGCCCGGCTCACCCCGCTGCAAAGGCTCGAATGGGTCGAAGCGGCCCGGGAATTCACCCTCCTGACCGAGACCGCGGAAAACCGCGAGCGGCGGGAACGTCTGCGGCAGGGCAAGACCATCGTCTGATCGCAGGCATGCCCTTGCGCCGGGCCGGCGCTACGTTTTGCAACACTCGCTTGCATTTCCCGGGTTGAAGGCGCCGCGGGGGAAATCTATCTTTTCCTCGTCCCGCAGCGGCTTCGGCTGCCTCGGGATGCGGGCCGCCAGGGCCCGCCGCCCCCTGAACTGCCCCCTTGCCTGCGAGGAAACAAAACCATGACGCCCCTTCGCCTCAAATTGACCGTTGCCACCGTGGCCATCGCCTCGGCCCTCACCGGCGCCTACTCCGCCAGCCATCTTGCCGGCATCGCGGACGCCCATGCGGCCTCCGCGCCGACCCCCGCCCTCGCCCCCGCCCCTGCGGCGCCCCTGCCAGCCCTTTCCGGAACCCTTCCCGGCGCCGTTCCCGACATGAGCGCCATCGTCGCCGCCAACGGACCCGCCGTGGTCAATATCGGCGTCTCCGGAACGCGCCGCACCGCCAACGGCCCGGAGTTCTCACCGCTCGAACCGGACGACCCCTTCTACGAATTCTTCCGCCACTTCCGCGGCCAGCCCCAGCCCGGCGCCAAGGTGCCGGTGCGCGGCCAGGGTTCGGGCTTCATCGTCAGCGCCGACGGCACCATCCTGACCAACGCCCATGTGGTGGAAGGCGCCGAGGAAGTGGTGGTCAAGCTCACCGACCGGCGCGAATTCAAGGCCCGGGTGCTGGGCCTGGACAAGGCGAGCGACGTCGCCGTGCTCAAGATCGACGCCAAGGGCCTGCCTGCCGTGCGCATCGGCAGCGCCAACGCCACCCGGGTCGGCGAATGGGTCCTGGCCATCGGATCGCCCTTCGGCTTCGAAAACAGCGCCAGCGCCGGCATCGTCTCGGCCAAGTCCCGCGCCCTGCCCGACGGCAGCTACGTGCCCTTCATCCAGACCGACGTGGCGGTCAATCCGGGCAACTCGGGCGGCCCGCTGTTCAACATGGCCGGGGAAGTCATCGGCATCAATTCGCAAATCTTTTCCAGGAGTGGCGGCTACCAGGGCCTCTCCTTCGCCATTCCCATCGAACTGGCCATGAACGTGGAACGCCAGATCGTCGCCTACGGCAAGGTGCAGCGGGGTCGCCTCGGCATCACCATCCAGGAGGTCGATCAGCCCCTCGCCGAATCCTTCGGCCTCAAGCGCCCGGCCGGCGCCCTGGTGAGCGCGGTGGAAAAGGGCGGCCCCGCCGCCCGGGCCGGTCTGGAACCCGGCGACGTCATCCTGTCCGTCGACGGCAAGGCCATCGGCAGTTCGGTGGAACTGCCCGCCACCGTGGCGGCGCTGCCGCCGGGCAGTTCCGCCCGCCTCGAGATATGGCGCCAGGGCGGGAGCCGTAGTGTGGACGTCCAGGTGGGCAAGTTCGAGGACGACAGGCTCGCCGCGTCCGAGCCGGCGGCCGGCCCCGCCGGCGGGCGCCTGGGCGTGGCCGCCCGCGCCCTCACGCCGGAAGAAGCCCGGCGCGCCGAAATCAAGGGAGGCGCTGTCGTCCAGGAAGTCCGCGGCGCCGCCGCCCGGGCGGGCCTGCGCCCCGGCGACATCATCGTCTCGCTCGATGGCAAGGCCGTGAGCAGCCCGGAGCACCTGAAGGACCTGGTGGGCAATGCCGGCAAGCGGGCCGCCCTGCTCGTCGAGCGCGGGGAGGCCCGCCTCTTCGTCCCCGTTGATCTGGGCTAGCCTGGTGCGGCGGCACAATACCGTATTTGCCATGCAGAACAACGATTCTTTGCCAACCGTGAAATATTTTTGTTGCAGTGCAGCAAAAGACGGGGCATAATTCACCCGTCTCCTCCACTCCTTCAGGAATGGTTAAACCCGCCCCACCGGCGGGTTTTTTTTGTCCGGCGGCCGGCTTCCCGCCGCCGGAATCCGCCGGTATAGTCCCCGCACGCCGCAACCGGAGACCGCCATGGCCTGGAAGATTTCCCTCTTGAGCCTCCTACGCAGCAACCTCCTGGCCATCATCAGCGTGCTGATCGCCCTCGCCAGCCTCTCCTACAACACCTGGCGCAACGACGCCACGGAGATCAACCGCAATCAGCGGGCCGCCGGCTTCGCCGCCCTGCAGGAACTTGCCGCCCTGCAACTCCTCACCGACCACATCACCTACGGCAACGATCACGACAAGGGCGACCCCATCGCCGGCTGGACGCGGGTCATCTTCATCTGCGACCTGGCCCGCCTGACCTCCCCCGACCTGGAGGCCCAGTCGCTGCGCCTGAAGGAGTCCTGGGCGGCCCACGTGGAGCGCCTGGACGATGACGAAGCGGCCAACAAAACCATTTCCGGCGAGATCGCCGCCATGCGCGAGGGAACCCTGAAAACCCTGCGCAGCCTGCGCTGACCCGCGCCCACGGGGCGCTGCCTGGCCGCGCCCCGGCGAGCCTCCCGCGGCACACCTCCTTCGTCTTCCGGCATTGGCGCAGCCCAGGCTTGCCGGTATAGTCGGAGCGGATTTCCAGCTCCTTCCTTACACCCCACCATGACCTTCACCGCCCAACTGGCCGCGGCCTGGGAAAAAAACGATTCCCTGCTCTGCGTCGGCCTGGACCCCGATCCCGCCAGGTTCCCCGCCCACCTCAAGGGCCGCGACGACGCCATTTTCACCTTCTGCGCCGCCATCGCCGACGCCACGGCCGATCTGGTGTGCTGTTTCAAGCCCCAGATCGCCTACTTCGCGGCCCGCCGGGCCGAGGATCAACTCGAGGCCCTCATCGCCCACCTGCACGCGAAGCACCCCGGCATTCCGGTCATCCTCGATGCCAAGCGCGGCGACATCGGCTCCACCGCCGAGCAGTACGCGGTGGAAGCCTTCGAGCGTTTCCGGGCCGATGCCATCACGGTCAATCCCTATATGGGCCGCGACTCGGTCGAGCCCTATCTGGCCTACCCGGAGAAGGGCGTGATCCTGCTCTGCCGCACCTCCAACCCGGGCGGCAGCGACCTGCAATTTCTCGACGTGGGCGGCCCCGCCGCCCCGGAGCGCCTCTATGAGCGCGTCGCCCGCCTGGTGGCCAGGGAATGGAACAGCACCGGCCAGTGCGCTCTGGTGGTGGGGGCCACCTTCCCGGCCGAAATCGCCCGGGTGCGCCAGATCACCGGCGACCTTCCGCTGCTGGTACCGGGCATCGGCGCCCAGGGCGGCGACGTCGAAGCCACCGTCCAGGCCGGCCGCAGCGCCGCCGGCACCGGATTGATGATCAACTCCTCCCGCGCCATTCTCTACGCGGGCCAGGGCGAGGATTTCGCCAGTGCCGCCAGGGCGGCCGCACGGGAAACGCGGGATGCCATCAATCGCTACCGCTGAAAGGCGAGCCCGACGGCCATGCGCCGGGGGCGGCAGGAAGGCACCCGCAGTCCGTTGATTTGGGCTGCGTCGATGCCGAGGCGTGCCGAACAGAACTGAACTTGTCTGACTGATGACCAAAGACGCCCCGCGTCTTTTCCCTTGAGGAGCGCGCCATGCGCCTGGAAGACCAAAGAGAAAGCGACAACGTCGAGGACCGCCGCGGCAGCGGCGGCGGCCGCGGCGGCCTGGCGGGTGGCCGCCTGGGCCTCGGGGGCGTCGTTCTCGCCCTGGTCGTGAGCTACTTCACCGGCATCAACCCCATGACCCTCCTGGGCCTGGTGGAGCAGGTTCCCAGCGCCCGCCAGGAAGCCCCGGCCCAGCGCCCGCCGGCCGACGACCCCATGGCCCGTTTCGTGTCCCGCGTCCTCGCCTCGACGGAAGACGTCTGGCACGACATCTTCCAGTCTTCCGGCCGCCGTTACGAAGACCCCAAACTGGTGCTGTTCACCGGCTCCACCCCCACCGCCTGCGGCACCGGCCAGTCGGCCATGGGGCCCTTCTACTGCCCGGGCGACCACAAGGTCTATATCGACCTCGCCTTTTTCCGCGACCTAAAAGAGCGCTTCCGGGCCCCCGGCGACTTCGCCCAGGCTTACGTCATCGCCCATGAAGTGGGCCACCACGTGCAGAACCTGCTGGGCATTTCCGCCAAGGTGCAGGAAGCGCGCCAGCGCTCCCGGGAAGCCGAGGGCAACGCCCTCTCGGTGCGCCTGGAACTCCAGGCCGACTGTCTGGCCGGCGTCTGGGGCAAGCGCACCGCGACCATGAAGGACGTCCTCGAACCCGGCGACCTGGAAGAAGCCCTCACCGCCGCCACCGCCATCGGGGATGACCGCCTGCAACAGCAGTCCCGCGGCCATATCGTCCCGGAAAGCTTCACCCACGGCACCTCGGCCCAGCGCGTGCGCTGGTTCCGCCGCGGCTTCGACAGCGGCGACATGAACCAGTGCAACACCTTCGCCGCAAGCGCGCTCTAAACCGCTGCGGCGGCAAACCCCCCGCGCCAGGGAGGGGCGCAGAGACGCTGTGCTTCTTTCGCACTAGAATCCCGGGGTGTGCAACCAGACGCCCGACCAAGGATCGGCGTCGCCCGGCCCCCAGGGGAATTCCGTGATCGCCAAGACCGTCTCGTTCCTGCAACACCTCACAGGCTGGCGCCTCGTCGTGGCGGTTTCCTCCATCGCCATGTCCCAGGCCCTGCTCATCGTGGCGGCGCTCTCCGTGGGGCTGCGGGGCCGGGTGGATGGCGATTTTCTCCTGGCCGGCTTCATTACCACGGCCATCGTCGCCCCCACCTGGGTCGCGCTGCTGGGCCGGGCCCTGCAAGCCCTGGCCCGCCGCACCCACCTCCAGATGGCCGCCCGGGCGGAACAGGCGGAAAGCCGCCTGCGCATCGCCCTGGAGGCGGCGGACGAGGGGGTGCTGATGGTTGCCGCCGATGGCAGCGTCCTGGCGATGAACCGGCGTTTTCTCGATCTGTGGCGGGTACCGCCTGAACTGGGCGCCAGCGGCCAGGACGCGCCACTGCTCAGCCATGTGCTCGATCAACTGAGCGACCCGGACGCCTTCCTCGCCCAGGTGCGAAAGCTCTACGGCACCGACGACGAATCCCGGGACACCCTCCATTTCAAGGACGGCCGCGTCTTCGCGCGCTACACCCGGGCGCTGTCCGTCGCCGGCGAGAAGGGCCGCATCTGGTGCTTCCGGGACGTCACGCAGCAAGCGCGCACCCAGGCCGCCCTCACCGAGCAGGAGGAGATTTTCCGCACCATCGTCACCCAGGCCAGCGACGCCATCGCGCTCCTCGACGCCGAATCCCTGGCCTTCGTCGAATTCAACGACGCCGCGGCGGAAGGCCTGGGACACGCCCGCGGAGATTTCGGCCAGCTTTGCCTGCCCGATCTCCTTGCCCGCGGGGACGCCCTTCTGGCCTCCCTTCCCGGCCGTTCCGGAGAGGCGATCCGCCACCGGGAGACCCGCATGCTCCACCGCGACGGCTCCTCCCGCAGCGTGTCCCTCAGCTTGAGGACCATCGACCTGCGGGGCCACCGTCGCATCGTCGCCACCTGGTCCGACATCACCGAGCGCAAGCGCAGCGAAGAGGCCCTGCGGGTGAGCGAACAGAAGCTGCTCACCATCCTGGACAACGTGGATGCCTACATCTACCTCAAGGACATCGAAGGCCGCTACCTCTTCGCCAACCGGCCGGTACGCCACCTCTGGCAGGCGGATATGGACGCCATCGTGGGCAAGGGCGACGAAGCCTTCTTCGACGCCCCAACCGCCGCAGCCATCCGCCGCAACGACCGCCGCGTCCTGGACGGCGGCGAAACGCTGCGCGTCGAAGAGAAGAACACCGTCCCCGCCACCGGGCAGACCGCCACCTACCTGTCGACCAAACTTCCCCTGCGGCGCCCGGACGGCGGCATCTACGCCCTGTGCGGCATTTCCATCGACATCAGCGAGCGCCTCGCCGCCGAGGGCGCCCTGCGTCAGGCCGAGGAGAATTCCCGAACTCTCGCCACCCTGCTGCGCCTGATGTGCGACAACGTCCCGGACATGATCTGGGCCAAGGACACCGAGAAGCGCTACCTCTTCGCCAACAAGGCCCTGTGCGAACAACTGCTGTGCGCCGACACCACCGACGAACCCGTCGGCCGCACCGATGTCCATTTCGCCCTGCGCCAGCGGCAGGCCCACCCGGAAGATCCCGGCTGGCACACTTTCGGCGAGCTCTGCCAGGACTCGGACAGCGTCACCCTGGAGCGGGGAACGCCCTCGGTCTTCGAGGAATTCGGCGCGGTGCGCGGGCGGCATCTCATCCTGGACGTCCACAAGGCCCCCTTCGTCGATGCCGAGGGACGCATCATCGGCACCGTCGGCTCGGCGCGGGACATCACCGAACGCAAGCGCATCGACGCGGAACTGGAGAAGCATCGCCACCACCTGGAGGCCCTGGTCCAGGAACGGACCGCCGCCCTGTCCATCGCCAAGGAAGCCGCCGAGGGTGCCAACCGGGCCAAGAGCACCTTCCTCGCCAACATGAGCCACGAGTTGCGCACGCCGATGAACGCCATCATCGGCCTCACCCACCTCCTGAGCCGTTCCAGCACCGATCCGGGACAGGTGGGCAAGCTCGCCTCGATCACGGCTTCCGCCAACCATCTCCTGCAACTGCTCAACGACATCCTCGACCTGTCCAAGATCGACGCCGACCGCATGACCTTGGAGGAAGCCCCCTTCACCCTGGGCGGTCTGGCCTCCAATCTGGAAACCCTCCTCGGCCACAAGGCCGCCGCCAAGGGGCTGGACCTCGCCTTCGACCTGCCCCCCGAAGCCCGCGAGCCGGTCCTGCTGGGGGATCCGCTGCGCCTGCAGCAGATACTCATCAACCTCATCAACAACGCGATCAAATTCACCGATGAGGGCCACATCACCCTCGGCGCGGTCGTTGCGGCGACCACGGCGGCACGCCTGACCATCGTCTTCACCGTCGAGGACACGGGGATCGGCATGCCGCCACACGTCGTCCAGCGCATCTTCGATCCCTTCGAGCAGGCCGACGGCTCCACCACCCGCAAGTACGGGGGAACCGGTCTCGGTCTCACCATCTGCCAGAAACTGGTACGGCTCATGGGCGGCGACATTGTCGCCAGCAGCACCCCGGACCAGGGCAGTCGCTTCACCTTCCGCCTGGAATTCTGGAAAGCGGACCGGCCGGCACCGGAAGCCCTGCCCGCCTCGGACACCGAGGCCCGCCTGCGCGCCGCCCACGCCGACACGCGCATCCTGGTGGTCGAAGACGACTGGATGAACCGGGAAGTCATCCGCGAATTGCTGGGCGAAATCGTCGGCTTCGAAGTCGACCTTGCCCACGACGGGCAGCAGGCGGTGGAACTGGCTTGCAGCCGGCACTACGCCCTCGTCCTCATGGACGTGCAGATGCCCGTCCTCGACGGCCTGGAAGCCACCCGCCGCATCCGCGCCCTGGCCCCGCACAGGACCCCCATCGTGGCCCTGACCGCCAACGCCTTCGCCGATGACCGCACCCGCTGCCTGGCGGCGGGCATGGACGACTTCGTCACCAAGCCTGTGGACCCTGACCTCCTCTTCGCCACCGTCCTGCGCTGGCTGGAAAACCCGACCGCCCAGGCAGACGGCGGGTAAACGGAAGCGGGGCACCCCCAAGGGTGCCCCGCCGGCAGACTGGAGCGTGATCAGGCTTTTGGTTTGGAAGGAGTGCTCATCTGCTTGTCGTCCTTGGCCTTGTCTCCGGGGCACGCGAGCGCAGACAGGCTGGAAAGGGCGAAAAAGGCGGCCAGAAGGCCGGCAACGCAACGTTTCATGGGATCTCCTTGTGAACAGGACAGGGGTTCGATTACTCTAGCCGGCCGAAGTTCATTGCACAAGCCGCCGGCCCAGCGGCGCCCCCCGCGACACCGCCCGCCCCAGACATGCCCTTCTTCCCCACCCTCGCCCGCCACACCCTCGCCCTGTCAGCCCTCCTCGCCGCAAGCCATGGCGCCATCGCCCTGCCCCGCCACGACCCCGTCCCCGGCGGCGTGGCCGTGGTCGAACTCGAAGGCGCCGACACCCCGCCGCCCCGCGCCCGCCTCGACGGCCGCCGTCTCGCCATCGTGCAGGAAGGAGGCCGCTGGTACGTCCTGGTCGGCATCCCCCTCGACACCCCGCCCGGCCCCCTGCCCTTCAGTGTCACCGGCGGCGCACGGCCCGCGAGCCTCAGCATCGCAGTACGGCCCAAGCACTACCCCACGCAGCACCTCAACATCCGCGACCGGCGCCGGGTGGAACCCGACGCAGCCGACCTCAGCCGCATCGCCCAGGAAAAGGACATCACCGACGCCATCAAGGCCAGCTTCAGCGAAGGCGCAGCGGACACGGACTTCCTGCAACCGGCCGCCGGGCCCCTCAGCTCCCGCTTCGGCCTGAGGCGCGTCTTCAACGGCCTGCCCCGCAACCCCCATGCCGGACTCGACGTCGCCGCCGCCACGGGAACACCGGTCAGGGCACCGGCCCCGGGTACGGTGCTCAGCGCCCGGGATTACTTCTTCAACGGCAATACCGTCTTCATCGACCACGGCCAGGGACTCATCACCGCCGCCATGCACCTCGCCCGCATCGACGTCAAGGAGGGCCAGACGGTGAAGCGCGGCGACCTGCTGGGGGCCGTCGGCGCCACCGGCCGGGTGACCGGCCCCCACCTGCACTGGGCGGTGTTCCTCAACGCCACGGCGGTGGATCCGGAACTGTTCCTGCGCCGCTGAGTGTCCGGCCCACGGACGCCTCACAGACTCTGAGCCGGCACAGCGACCAAGCCCATGCCCAGCACGCTCATCCCCCTGCACCGCGCCGCTCCGCCCAAGCCGGCCTTGGGCGCCCCCTGCAACGGCTGCGGCGTGTGCTGCGCGGCGGAAACCTGCCCCCTGGGCCGCGTCGTCTTCCGGCAGCGGCAAGGCCCCTGCCCTGCCCTGGAGTGGCACGCAGAGCGCTACCGCTGCGGCCTGCTGGCGGAGCCCCGCCGCTACCTCCCGTGGCTCCCCCGAGGCTGCGCAGGGGCCGTCCATCGCCTCCTGTCCCGCTGGATCGCCGCCGGCGCCGGTTGCGACAGCGACGCCACCTGCAGCGACGGGCCTCTCTGATCAGCCTGCACCGGGCCCCAGGCGTTGACGGAAGTATTCGGCGTATTTGCGATCGTCCCCGTCGATATGTTCGGTGAGCCAGCCATACAGGAGTTCCGAAGTCTGGTGAGCGATGGAGTCGGTCACCGCCTGGGTGCGATAGCCATCGAGCGCTGCCTTGAAACGGCGATGACCTTCGATGTGGGCCGCCGCCCCGGGGTAGCCCATGATCTCCATGAGCGCCTCTTCGACGGCGAAGTGAAGGTCGGCCCAGTGCGCGACCTCATCGAGCAATTCGCGCAGGGCAAGCCAGCCCTCCCCCCGCCGCAAGGAGGCGTCCAGCCGCTCGAGATAGTCGAACAAGCGACGATGCTGATCGTCGATGGCATCGATCCCGAACGCGAAACGCTCGGACCAGGCGAGTGATTTTTCCCGCATGGGGCTGTCTCCAAGAAAAGGGCGGCGTTTCTTGCATACGGGCGTCGCGCCGTACCCGGCAATCCTGCGGCAGGATTCTATATGACGTAATTTTGCGGGGGCACGAAACACGCGGCCTGCCCGTGCAGCGTCCCGTCACCGTCGATCAGGTTCCACACCGTCGCCCCGGCGATGGCGAAGCGGCGGCCGTCGGCGGTGATGCGCACCCCGGCGTAGTCGTCGATGTAGCCCTCGCACCGCACCCGCTCCAGAAGGCGCGCCCGCTCCTCCCGGGCCAGGGGTTCCGCCGAATAGCGCGAGGGAAGTCGGGTGAAGGCGGCGAAATCCAGGGCAAAGACCTCCACGGCCAGCCGGTTGCCGTAGAAGAAGACCGGGTCCGGCTCGCTGCCATGGGCGACGATGACCCGCGGCGCCTCCCACAGCGCCCGCGGGAGGTCTGCCCCCGAGGGCACCAGGAGCCTGCCGGTGAGGCGCCGATAGCTTTCCGCCAGGAGTGGCAGGCGGGGATGGTCGGGCGGGTTCATGGGCCGCCATGATACCGGCGCGCACCTGCGATGCTCAAAACCTGGGAAGAGGATGCCGAAGCACCCGAGGGGTCGAACTTTCCTGCGGCCGAGCACCCGTCGCCCAGGAAGAAGGCCCCCTTGGGCCGCCACAAGATTGCCCCTATGCTCTCCGCCATGCGCCATCCGGTCCTCGCCATCGTCGTCGCCCAGCTTTTCGGCACCTCCCTCTGGTTTTCCGCCAACAGCGCGGCGGACGAGCTGGTGCGGGCCTGGGGCATCGGGGCGGCGGACATCGGCACGCTGACCAACGCCGTCCAGCTCGGTTTCATCCTGGGTACCCTGGGTTTCGCCATCACCGGCCTGGCCGACCGCTACGCGGCGAGCCGCATCTTCGCCGTCTGCGCCGTGCTGGGGGCAGGGTGCAACGGCGCCTTCGCCCTCTTCGCCGACAGCCTGAGCAGCGGTGTTCCCCTGCGCTTTGCGGTGGGCCTCTGCCTGGCCGGGGTTTACCCCCTGGGCATGAAGCTGGTGGTGAGTTGGGTGCCAGAGCGGGCCGGTGCCGCCCTGGCTCAACTGGTGGGCATGTTGACCCTGGGTACGGCCCTGCCCCACGGGGTGCGCTTTGCCGGGACGGATTGGGCCTGGCAAACCCCTCTGCTGGTCGCCAGCGGCCTGGCCCTGGCGGCGGCCGTGCTCATCCTCCGCCTGGGCGACGGCCCCCACCTCAAGCGCCGTCACGATGCGCCCCCCCTGCGCCTGGGACGGGTGTTCCTCGCCTTCGCGCGCCGGGATTTCCGGGCTTCCGCCCTGGGTTACTTCGGCCACCAGTGGGAGTTGTACGCCTTCTGGACCCTGGTGCCGGGGCTCATCGTCCTGGCCGGCCTGAGCGCTCCGGGCAGCCCCGCCCTCTCCGCCGGCGCCTTTGCCGTCATCGGCATCGGAGCCCTGGGCTGTATCGCCGGGGGCCTCTGGAGCCAGCGCGTCGGCAGCGCCCGGGTGGCGGCCGCGGCCCTCGGCATTTCCGCCCTGTGCTGCGCCCTCTTTCCCTTGTCCGGCCCCTGGCCCGCCTGGGCGCGGCTGACCCTGTTGCTGGTCTGGGGGGCCAGCGTGGTGGCCGATTCCCCCCACTTTTCGGCGCTGTCTGCCCGCGCCTGCCCGGCGGAAATCGTCGGCAGCGCCCTGGCCATCCAGAATTCCCTGGGCTTCGCCATCACCATGATTTCCATCGCCCTGGGCACCCGCTGGGTGGAAACCTGGGGCATGAGCATCGCCTGGCTCTTGCTGCCCGGCCCGCTTCTCGGACTTGTGGGGCTCTACCCCCTGTGGCGCCGCGGCCGGTAGGGCGCCAGATCGGTTCAGCGCTGTTCGGCACGCCCCACGGGGCACCTTCCCTGCCCTCATCCAAGGCATGCACGAGGGGCCGGCACAGAGGCCACCGCTCTTCCCGTTTGGTCAATTCCCCCCGATGGGCGAAAATGACGCATTCCCCTTCCCCGGCAGCCCATGGACAACCTGATCAAGGACACCGCGACGCTGGAGCTCGCCGCCTGGCTCGACCCCGGCGCCGACCTGCCGGGCTGGGACATCCTCAAAGGCAGTCCCTTCGGCGCCACCCTGGCGGCCCCCGAAGGCGGCGAGCCGACCCCCGGCAGCCAGTTGGTAACGGTGCAGAACTACTTCGCCGAATACCATCTGGAATACTTCCGCCAGCGGCGCTACAACCATTTCCCCAGCCGCCTGCACGCCCTGCTCCTCTTCGCCACCCGCACCGACGCCATGACCTTCCGCACCAAGCACCCGGACCGGGTGTTCGGCAAGGATCTGGTCGGGGCGCGGACCAAGGGGCCTTACATCTGCTCCTTCCACGACGCCAGCTGGCTGGACTACCTGCGCCTGCCCCACAGCCTGTCCCTCGCCGCCCTCGACGAAGTCGCCGACCACTACTGGTCCGGCCGTACGGTGGAGGAAATCGGCCTCACCTTCATGGACGAGCCCTGGCAGGAACCCCCCGTCATCGAGGCCCTGTTCCAGGGCGCCCTCGAGCCCATCTGGGGCTATCCGCGCACCGGTTTCCTGCCTGGATTCGCTTGAAATGACGGTCATCCTGCGCCGCTTCGCCCTCTTTGCCACGCTCATTGCAGTGCTTGCCGCCCTCATCTGGTGGGGCACCCGGCCCAAACCCATCCCCGTGGTGCTGAAGGAAGTGGCGACCGGTGCCGTGGAATCCACCCTCGCCAACACCCGGGCCGGCACCGTGGATGCCTGCCAGCGCACCAAGCTTTCGACCATCCAGGGCGGGCGCATCGAGTTCCTGGGGGTCAAGGAAGGGGACAGGGTCAAAAAGGGCCAGCTCCTCATGAAGCTGTGGAACGACGACCAGCAGGCCCAGGCTGCCCTGGCCCAGACCCAGATCGCTGCGTCGGAAAAACGGGTGGCGGAAGCCTGCATCGTCGCCACCAACGCCGAGCGCGAGGCCGAACGCCAGGCCCGCCTGCGGGCCCAGGGTTTCGTTTCGGTGGGCAAGGAAGAAGCCGCCCGCACCGAGGCCGAGGCCAGGCGGGCCTCCTGCAACACCGCCAAGGCCGACGTCGCCTCGGCCCAGGCCAAATTCCGGGCCACCCGGGTCGAGCAGGGGCGTACCGCCCTCTACGCCCCCTTCGACGGTATCGTCGCCAAGATCGTCGGCGAACTGGGCGAGTATTCCACCCCCTCGCCCCCCGGCGTGCCGACGCCGCCGGCCATCGACCTCATCGACGATACCTGCCTCTACGTCACCGCCCCCATGGACGAGGTGGACGCCCCCAAGATCAAGCCCGGCCAACCGGTGCGCATCAGCCTCGACGCCCTGCCCAGGCAGGTGATCCCGGGCACGGTGCGGCGGGTGGCGCCCTACGTCTCCGCCGTGGAAAAACAGGCGCGGACGGTGGATATCGAGGTCGATTTCGCCCAGCCGGAAACCGCCGGCAAGCTGCTGGTGGGCTACAGCGCCGACGTGGAAATCCTGCTCGCCGTGCGCGACAAGGTGCTGCGCATCCCCACCGCCGCCCTCCTCGAAGGCAACCGGGTGCTGGTCTATAACCCGGAGACGGAAAAACTCGACGAGCGCACGGTCAAGCCCGGCCTCGCCAACTGGGAATACACCGAGATCGCCGAGGGCCTCCAGGCGGGCGAGCGCATCGTCACCTCCCTGGAAAAGGAAGGCGTCAAGGCCGGCGCCCACGTCGTACCGGACGACAAGGCCAAGGCCTCCAAGTAGGACATGCCCCTCATCGAGCTTGCCGGCATCGAGCGCGTCTTCCAGCTGGGGGACAGCGAGGTCCATGCCCTGGCCCAACTCGACCTGGCCATCGACGCCGGGGAGTACGTCGCGGTGATGGGCCCCTCCGGTTCCGGCAAATCGACGCTGCTGAACCTGCTGGGCCTGCTGGATCGCCCCGATGCCGGCCTCTACCGCCTGGAGGGGCGGGACGTCACCACCCTGTCGCCGGAAGAGCAGGCCCGGGTGCGCAGCCGGCGCATCGGCTTCGTCTTCCAGAGCTTTCATCTGGTGCCGCGGCTCACCGCCGCCGAAAACATCGCCCTGCCCATGACCCTGGCCGGCATCCCCCCCAAGGAGCGGGCTGAACGGGTGAATCGGGCACTCAAGGATTTCGGCCTGGAGAACCGGGCCGACCACCGCCCGGACCAGCTTTCCGGCGGCCAGCGCCAGCGGGTGGCCATCGCCCGCGCCACCATCATGGAGCCCGCCCTGCTGCTGGCCGACGAGCCCACCGGCAACCTGGACCGCCACACCGGCGACGAGGTGGTGCACCTCCTGGAAGAACTCAACGGCCGCGGCGTCACCCTGATCGTGGTCACCCACGACCCCACCCTGGGCGCCCGCGCCCGGCGGCAACTGGTGATGGAAGATGGGCGCTTGAAGCAGGATAGTGCGGGGCCGGCTCCGTGACGGTGGGCCTGCCCCCTCCTCCATTCGGAGCGAGCCGCTGTGGCCGGCCCCTTGGCCGGAGATTTCCGGCTGCCCCGCCTCCGTTCACTTCGACATTGCGCAGAACAGGCCTGTCGAAGCCCGGAGCATCCCGCCCTTCGACAGGCTCAGGGCGAACGGCCAGCACGCTGCCGCGGATTTAGGGGATCGCACCATGCGCACCGCCGATATCCTGCGCTTCGCCCGCGACGCGGCCGTCGGCACCCCATTGCGCACCGGCCTCTCGGTGCTGGCCATGTCCATCGGCGTCGCCGCCGTGGTGGTCCTCACCGCCCTGGGGGACGGGGCACGGCGCTACGTGGTGGGGCAGTTTTCTTCCCTGGGCACCAATCTGGTCATCGTGCTGCCGGGCAAGACCGGCACCGGCGGCTTCAATCCCGCCACCGCCATCACCAGCACGCCGCGGGACCTCACGGTGGACGACGCCGCCGCCCTGCTGCGCGCCCCGGCGGTCAAGCGCCTGGCGCCGCTGACGGTGGGAACGTCCGAGCTGAGTTTCGGCGGCAAGCTGCGGGAAGGCATGGTCGCCGGCTCCACGGCTGAGCTTCTCGCCGTGCGCAATTTCGAACTCGCCCAGGGAAGCTTCCTGCCCGAGGAAGACTGGAACCGCGGCGCCCCCGTGGTGGTGATCGGCGCCAAGATCCGCGAGGAAGTCTTTGGCGCCACCCCGGCCGTCGGCCAACTGGTGCGTGTCGGCGACCGCCGGGTGCGGGTGGTGGGAGTGCTCAAGTCCGCCGGCACCGGCCTGGGGATGGATACCGATCAGCTCATCATCGTCCCCGTGGCCCTGGCCCAGGCCATGTTCAATTCCAACACCCTGTTCCGCATCCTGGTGGAGGCCAAGAGCCGGGAGGCCATCCCCGCCGCCCGGGACCAGGTGCTGGCCATCCTCAAGGCCCGCCACCAGGGCGAGGAGGACGTCACGGTCATCACCCAGGACGCCGTGCTGGCCACCTTCGACAAGCTCCTCGGCGCGCTCACCCTGGGCGTCGCCGGCATCGCCGCCATCAGCCTCGCCGTGGCCGGCATCCTGGTGATGAACGTCATGCTGGTGGCCGTCACCCAGCGTACGGGCGAAATCGGGCTGCTCAAGGCCCTGGGCGCCCCGGGCCGCACCATCCGCGCCGTGTTTCTCACCGAGGCGGCCATGCTCTCTACCGTGGGGGCCGGCGTCGGTTACGGATTGGGCCAACTCGGCGCCTTTGGCATCCGCCTTGCCTTTCCGGTCTTTCCCGCCTACCCGCCCGATTGGGCAGTCATCGCCGGCCTCGGCACGGCGCTTGCCACCGGCCTCATCTTCGGCGTCATGCCGGCCCGCCGGGCGGCACGGATGGACCCGGTGCAGGCTTTGATGAAGCATTGATGCTCTTTTCCGACGCCCTCCGCCTCGCCCTGCGCGCCATCACCGCCCAGCGCCTCAGGAGCTTCCTCACGCTCCTGGGCATCGCCGTGGGCATTGCCGCGGTGATCCTGCTCACGTCCATCGGCGAGGGCATCCATCGCTTCGTCCTGGGCGAATTCACCCAGTTCGGCACCAACAACATCACCATCGTGCCAGGCAAGACCAAGACCGGGGGAACACCCTCGGGCCTGCCTTCCAGCGCCCGCCCCCTGACCCTGGACGATGCCCGGGCCCTGGAGCGGCTGCCTCACATCGTCGCCGTCACCCCCAACGCCCGGGGCAACGCCGAGGTGGAGGGCAACGGCCGCACCCGGCGCACCTTGATCTATGGGGTCAACGCCCAAATGCCGGCAGTCTTCAAGGCCCGCGTGCGAAGCGGCCAGTTCCTGCCTGCGGAGGACGGCGACGCCGGTGCCCGGGCCTTCGTGGTCCTCGGCCCCAAGCTGAAGAACGAGTTGTTCGGCAGCGAGAACCCCCTTGGCCAGCGCCTGCGCATCGGCGGCCTGCACTTCCGCATCATCGGCATCATGGAATCCAAGGGCCAGTTCCTCGGCATCGACCTGGACGACAGCGCCTTCATCCCCGCCGGCCGCGCCCAGGAGTTGTTCAACCGGGAAGGCGTGGACGAGATCAACGTCTCCGCCGCCGAAGGCGTGCCCTCGGCCATGGTCGCCAGCGCCATCAAGGAGCGCCTGATCGCCCGCCACAGCCGCGAGGATTTCACCATCGTCACCCAGGAGGAGATGCTGAAAACCCTCTCCAACATCCTCGACGTGCTGACCCTGGCCGTCGGTGCCCTGGGCGGGATTTCGCTGCTGGTGGGTGGGGTCGGCATCGTCACCATCATGACCATCGCCGTCAGCGAGCGCACCGGCGAGATCGGCCTGCTGGTGGCCCTGGGAGCGCCGCGGCGCTCCATCCTCGCCCTCTTTCTCGGCGAGGCGGTGGCGCTTTCCGCCCTGGGAGGGCTCTTCGGCCTGATCCTTGGCGTCGGCCTGGCTCAGGCGATCCATCTGGCCGTCCCCGCGCTCCCCGTCCATACGCCCTTGGCCTTCGTCATCGCGGCGGAAGTCGCCGCAGCGGCTATCGGCCTGCTGGCCGGCGTTCTCCCCGCCCGCCGCGCAGCCCTGCTCGACCCGGTAGAAGCCCTGCGCACCCAGTAACCCGCCCTTCCCCCTTCCCCTCCACCTGCCAGGAGTTGCCATGATCTACACCGTCGCCGACCTTGTCCCGGGAATGACCGACAGTCTCGCCAAAACCATCACCGAAGCGGACATCGTCCTCTACGCGGGCATTTCCACCGATGTGAACCCCGCCCATCTCGACGAGGAGTTTGGCAAGAGCACGCAATTCGGTGGCCGCATCGCCCACGGCATGCTGACCGCCAGCCTCATCTCCGCCGTTCTGGGCACGCGCCTGCCCGGCCCCGGCTGCATCTACGTGGCCCAAAGCCTGCGCTTCAAATCCCCGGTCCGGCCGGGGGACACGGTCAGGGCCACGGCGACGGTGCGCGAGGTCTATCCGGAGCGCAACCGGGTGGTGCTGGATACCGTCTGCACCGTGGGAGACCGCGTGGTCATCGAGGGCGAAGCGACCATGATGCCCGCCAAGGCCCCCCGTCCGTGACCGCCCCCGTCGACCGCCACCAAGTCGCCGCCTGGATCTTCGCCGCGACTGCCCTCCTGGGTGCGCTGCTCCTGCACCTGCTTCCGGCCCTGCTGGCGGGGCTCCTGGTCTTCGAACTCGTGCATCGCCTGGCGGCGCGCCTGCCCAACGGTCTGGGGGAGCGCCGCAAGACCCTGGCCTTGCTGCTCTTCGCGGTGATCGTCGTGCTCGCTGTAGGCGCGGCGCTGATCGGCGCCCTCGCTTTCTTCCGCTCGGACCAGGGCAGCCTGACCGTGCTGCTGGCCAAGATGGCAGAAATTATCGAAGGCGCGCGGGATCGCCTGCCCGCCTGGCTGGCGGACCGACTGCCAGGCAGCACCGACGAAATCCGCGAGGCCCTCGGCCACTGGCTGCGCGATCACGCGGCCGAACTGCAGACCCTGGGCAAGGAGGCCGGGCATGCCTTCGCCCACATCCTCATCGGCATGGTCATCGGGGCCATGGCTGCCCTGCGGGAGGCCTGCGCCGCCGCCGATCTCGCCCCCCTCGCCACGGCCCTGAGCGAACGCATGCGTCGTTTCGCCGATGCCTTTCGCCAGATCGTCTTTGCCCAGGTCAAGATTTCGGCGGTCAATACCCTGTTCACCGGGATTTATCTCGCCCTGATCCTGCCGCTGCTGGGGATTCATCTCCCCCTGACCAAGACCCTCATCGCCGTCACCTTCGTCGCCGGCTTGATCCCTGTGCTCGGGAATCTGGTCTCGAACGTCGTGATCGTGGTGGTCAGCCTCTCGGTCTCCCTCGAAGCCGCCGGAGCCTCACTCGCCTTTCTCGTCGTGATCCACAAGCTGGAGTACTTCCTCAACGCCCGCATCGTCGGCGCCGGGGTGGGGGCCACCGCCTGGGAACTGCTGGTGGCCATGCTGCTGATGGAATCGATCTTCGGCATCCCCGGCGTGGTCGCTGCACCGATCTATTACGCCTACCTGAAAGGCGAACTCTCGGACCGGGGGCTTGTTTAGAACCTCTCGCCCTCGTGCAGGAAGCGCCATTTCCCGGGGGGCAGGTCGCCCAGCATGACCCGGCCGATGCGCACCCGCTTCAGACCGGTCACCTTGAGGCCCACCAGTTCGCACATGCGGCGAATCTGGCGCTTTTTGCCCTCCTGCAGGATGAAGTGCAACTGGTCCTCGTTCAATTGCTTGACGCGGGCGGGCTTGAGGGCCTTGCCATCCAGTTCCAGTCCATGCTTCAGGAGACTGAGGCCATTGGCCACCATCTGGCCGGAAACCCGCACCAGGTATTCCTTCTCCACCTTGCCGTCTTCGCCGATGAGGAGCTTGGCCACCCGCCCATCCTGGGTAAAGACCAGGAGGCCGCTGGAATCGGAATCGAGCCGCCCGGCAGGAGCCAGGCCGCGCAACATCCAGGGTTTGAACTCCGGGTCGCCCTGGGTACGCACCTGGCTGTCGGCATCGATGAGTGTCACCGCTGGCGTGCAGCCGGGTTCCGGCTGGCCGGAAACGTATCCGACCGGCTTGTTGAGCAGGATGGTGACCTGTTTGGCCTGGTCCTTCTGCGCCTCGCGGGAAACGCTGATCTCGGCTTGGGGGTCGATGCGGGTGCCCAGTTCGGCTGTGCGCTGGCCATCGACGAAGACCCAGCCCCGCTCGATCCAGGCGTCGGCCTCGCGGCGCGAACACAGGCCCCGCTCGGCCATGATCTTGGAAAGGCGCACGCCTTCCCGGGGCCGCTCCCCTGGGACGGCGGGGGGAATGATCTGCACGTCACGCGGCGGGGACGATTGCCCCGGCGCAGGCCTGGGCGCGGGCCCCTCACTGCGCTTCGGACGGGCGGCAGGAGCCTCTTTCCAGGGGGATGGCGCGAGCGCCGGTTTTTTTCCGACAGGACGCCCCTCCGCCCCCTCCAGGCCCGACCGGCCTTCGCGGACGGGCCGGCCGGCCGCTCCGGACACCTTGGCCACTCCGGACACCTTGGCCGCTCCGAATGGCTTGGCCGACTCCGGAGCGCCCGTCCCTGAATCGTCCCGGCGCCAGCGCGCCCAGGGATCCTCCGCAGGCTTCACCGCCCGCGGCGGCTTGCGACCGTCGCCCCCGGGCTCGCTCATCGTACGTCGAGCAATTCGACTTCGAAGACCAGGGTGGCGTTGGGAGGAATGACGCCGCCGGCACCGGCCGCGCCGTAACCCAGATTGGGCGGAATGGTCAGGCGGCGACTACCGCCCACCTTCATGCCCTGCACGCCCTCGTCCCAGCCGCCGATCACCTGGCCACGACCGAGGTGGAAGGCAAAGGGCTGGCGCCGGTCACGACTGGAATCGAACTTGGAGCCATCGGTGAGCCAGCCGGTGTAATGCACGAAAACGTATTGGCCGGCGCTCGCTTCAAGCCCGGTGCCCACCGTCAGGTCGTCGATGACCAGGCCGGAGGAGGTCGTGATTTCAGCCATGGGGATTCCTTCGAAAAGGCGGCAAGTCTAGCACAAGGCTTTGACTCGCCTGAGAAATTGTGTAGAATGCGCGGTTCTTTGCAACACGTTTCGGAGTCCAACATGTATGCGGTCGTAAAAACCGGGGGCAAGCAGTATCGCGTGTCCGCCGGCCAAAAACTCAAAGTAGAACAGATACCGGCAGAAGTTGGCGCAGAAGTCACCCTCGACCAAGTCCTCATGGTAGGCGAAGGCGAGTCGGTGAAGGTCGGCGCCCCCCTCGTCGCTGGGGCTTCCGTCAAAGCGACCGTGGTTTCCCACGGCCGCCACGACAAGGTCAAGATCTTCAAGATGCGCCGTCGCAAGCACTACCAGAAGCACCAGGGGCATCGCCAGAACTACACCGAGCTGCGCATCGAAACGATCGCCGCCTAAGTAGAGAGCAAGGAGTACTCAAATGGCACACAAAAAGGCAGGCGGCAGTTCCCGCAACGGTCGCGATTCAGAATCCAAACGCCTGGGCGTCAAGCGCTACGGCGGCCAATTCGTCCTCGCCGGCAACATCATCGTCCGCCAACGCGGCACGGAGTTCCACCCTGGCGAAAATGTCGGCTGCGGCAAGGATCACACCCTCTTCGCGCTGAAGGACGGCACCGTTCAGTTCACCATCAAGGGCGAGGCCAAGCGGCGCACGGTCAACATCGTCCCAGCCACCGAATAAATCGGTCCGGCAGGAATCAAGGGGCCCTATCCGCCGGATAGGGCCTTTGTTTTTTTGGCGCAATCTCCATGAAATTCATCGACGAAGCCAAGATCTACGTCAAAGCCGGTGACGGCGGCAATGGCGTGGCCACCTTCCGCCGCGAAAAGTACATCCCCATGGGCGGGCCGGATGGCGGCGACGGCGGCCGCGGCGGCAGCATCTACGTCATCGCCGACCGCAACATCAACACCTTGGTCGATTACCGCTACACGCGAAAATTCCTTGCCCAGCGCGGGGAGAACGGCCGCGGTTCCGATTGCTACGGCGCGGGCGGTGAAGACATCACCCTGCGCGTGCCGGTGGGGACGGTCATCAAGGTTCTCGACAGCGAGGAGATCCTGGCCGACCTGGATCACCACGACAAAAAGGTGCTGCTCGCCAAAGGCGGCAAGGGCGGCCTGGGCAACATCCACTTCAAGTCGAGCACCAACCGCTCGCCGCGCAAATGCACCAAGGGGGAGGCCGGTGAGGAATTCGAACTGGCCCTGGAACTGCGGGTGCTGGCCGACGTGGGCCTGCTGGGCCTGCCCAACGCGGGCAAGAGCACCCTGATCCGCGCCATTTCCGCCGCCCGGCCCAAGGTGGCGGACTATCCCTTCACGACCCTGCACCCCAACCTGGGCGTGGTGCGGGTCGATGCCAACAAGAGCTTCGTCGTCGCCGACGTGCCGGGCCTCATCGAGGGCGCTGCCGACGGGGCCGGCCTGGGTATTCGCTTCCTGAAGCACCTGCAGCGCACCCGCCTGCTGCTGCACCTGGTGGACTTGGCCCCCATGGACCCGGAAGCCGATCCGGTCCATGACGCCGTCGCCATCGTGGGGGAACTGGCCAAGCACGACCCGGAACTGGCGGCCAAACCCCGCTGGCTGGTTCTCAACAAGCTCGACCTCATTCCCGAGGAGGCGCGTGAAAAAGCGATCAAGGCTTTCCTCAAGGCCTACAAGAAAGCCTCCGGCTACGACGGCCCGGTTTTTCCCATCAGCGCCATCAGTGGCGAGGGCACCAGGCCCCTGATCTACGCCATCCAGGAGTTGCTGCAGCAGATCGCCCCGCCGCCGTTGGCTACGCTAGAATCTGAACCCGCTTCCCCAACCGACAAGGACGTCGATGGCGACCTTTGACCAACTCCTGGCGCAGCGCGACACCATCCTGGCCATGGCAGCCTCCCACGGTGCCGAGGCGGTTCGCGTTTTTGGCTCGGTCGCCCGCGGTGACGATCGCGGCGACAGCGATATCGACTTCCTGATCCGCATGCAGCCGGAACGTTCCCTTATGGACCTGATCGGCTTCAAGCTCGACCTGGAGTCGCTTCTTCATCGGCCGGCTGACGTCGTAACCGAGGGAGGGCTCCACCCGCTGATTCGCGACCGCGTCCTGCGCGACGCTCGGCCGCTATGAGCGACGATCGCCGCGAATTGCTGCTCTACCACGCCCGCGAACTCATTCACCGCATTCAGGTGTATACCGAACCAGGGCGAGAGGTTTTTTTTCGGATCAAAAGACACAGGATGCGGTTCCTATGACCCTGGCTGCACCTTCGCGTCAGTTTGGCTTCACCCCATTTCCATGACCCGTCTCGCAACCGTCCGCCGCCTGGTCGTCAAGGTCGGCTCCGCCCTGGTCACCAACAACGGTGCAGGCCTTGACCTTGCCGCCATCGACAACTGGGCGCGGCAGATCGCCGCCCTGCGTCGCCAGGGCAAGGAAGTGGTCCTCGTCTCCTCCGGCGCCATCGCCTGCGGCATGCAGCGTCTGGGCTGGAGCAAGCGGCCCAAGTCGGTACACGAGCTCCAGGCCGCCGCCGCCGTCGGGCAGATGGGTCTGGCTCAGGTCTATGAGGGCGCTTTCAGCCAGTACGGCCTGCCCACCGCCCAGATCCTGCTCACCCACGACGACCTGGCCGACCGCAAGCGTTACCTCAACGCCCGCTCGACCCTCACCACCCTGCTCGAACTGGGGGTCGTGCCCATCATCAACGAGAACGACACCGTGGTCACCGACGAAATCAAGTTCGGCGACAACGATACCCTGGGGGCCTTGGTGGCCAACCTCATCGAAGCGGAGGCCCTCATCATCCTCACCGACCAGCCGGGTCTGTACACCGCCGACCCGCGCAGGGACGCCAGCGCCACCCTCATCGCCGAGGCCACGGCGGGGGACGAGTCCCTGGAAGGCATGGCCGGCGGCGCGGGAAGTTCCCTCGGCAAGGGCGGCATGATCACCAAGGTGCTCGCCGCCAAACGTGCGGCCAAGAGCGGAGCTCATACCGCCATAGCCAGCGGCCGCGAAGCCGACGCCATCGTCCGCCTGGCCGCCGGTGAGGCGGTGGGCACCCTGCTGCTTTCCGCCACCCCTCCCCTTGCCGCGCGCAAGCAGTGGCTGGCGGATCATCTGCAAACCGCCGGCCGTCTCCTCCTGGACGCCGGCGCCGTCACCGCCCTGCGCGCCGGCAGGAGTCTCCTGCCCATCGGCGTGCTGGCCAGCGAAGGCGATTTCGAGCGCGGTGCCGCCGTCGCCTGCATCAGCCCGGAGGGCCACGAAATCGCCCGGGGACTGTGCAACTACGGCAGCGGCGAAACCCGCCTCATCGCCCGCAAGTCGAGCCAGGAAATCGAAGACGTTCTCGGCTACGTGGATGAGCCCGAACTCATCCACCGCAACAATCTCATCGTCCTGAACTGAACCGGGCGGGGGCCGCCGCCCTTCTCTTCCTACCCCTCGTGAGGGCGAGGAGAGTCCTTGGCCGCTTGCTCGCGGGCGCCGAGGCGCGCAGCACGCCGGGAATCGCCTCCCACATCCCCGGACGGCAAAACACAGGCAACAAAAAAGGGGCCGAAGCCCCTTTTTCGCGTTGCGTGGTCTGCCTTACTGCTGCTTGGCGCGACGGCGGGAAGCCGCGACACCGACCAGGCCCAGACCCAGTAGAGCCAGGGCGCCGGGTTCCGGAGCAGCGTTGAAGGAGGTGGAACCGTCGGACTGGAAGTGGAAGTCGCAACGGGCAACCGCGACACCGGCTTCGGTCAGGCCGCCGGAGGTGCAGTTGGCATCGCCGTTCACCGCAACGCCACCGACGTTGGTGTAGACCGGGGTGACGCCCACGACGGCGTCGGACGGGTTGGTCTGGGCGAAGGGATCAGCCAGGTTGGTCGTGTCGTTGAGACCGATTTCCAGGGTGGTCAGGATGCTGCGGAAGAAGTTGCTGTCCTGGCTATCGACGTGGGCGTTGATGGTGGAGGAACCGTTACCCGTGTGGCTCAGGACGCCGCTCTGGTTATCGACATCGAAGCGGTCGAGCAGAGTCGGGGTGCAACCGGTAGTCTGAATGCCCAGGTTACACAGGGTAAAACCGCTACCCGGGATGAGCTCGGTATTGCCGCCGATGGTGGCATTGTTGAAGGCGCCGGTACCGTTGAGGATGGTCGCGCTCAGGATCATGGTGCCGTCACCGTAGCCACCACCGGTAATGGTGTTGGCGTCGGGCGTCGTGTCGTAGAACATGTTGATGACGCCGCCCAGCACGGTGAAGCTGGCGGAACTGCCGCCCAGACCGGTCGCCACTTCGATGATGCTGGCCTGAATGGTGAACTCGGTGCCTGCCAGCGGGGAGAAGACGGTCTGACCACCGCCGCCTTCGTTCTTCACCGCAGAACCCAGCTTGGCTTGGTAGACGGTGGTGAAGGGGACGCCGGAGCCGGAACTCAGTGCGCCGATGGACAGGGCATTGCCCGGCAGCCAGTCGAAGAAGCTGATGGTCTGTTGACCACCGGCAGCGGCACCGTTGAAGTCGAACACGATGTCGTTGAAGGCGTTGGCCTGGCCGGAGGCGAGGGCGCCGGCGATCAGGGAAGCCAGAAGAACTTTTTTCATTTTCATCTCCAAGTCAAGAGTCTGTTACGTTTTACTTGCCTTCCAACTGATCTGGAGAGCACGCCGACTAATAAGCACGCAGCGTGCCAGCTATACATTTTTCTTTAAAAACAATCGCTTAATAAGCACCCCCCGCATGCACGCCGGCTGGAGTGTAAAGAATTCCGACGCTGCCGTTACCGGAATTCCCCTCATCCTCAGAAGGTGTAGCGCACCTCGGTATACACGCGGTCGCGCTCGTCGTATTGGCCGAACAAGCCCGTGGGCTTGCCGCCGAAGACGTCGGCGCCCACCAGAAGACGCCAGTTCTTCTGGAAATTCCACAGCACCCGCGGTCTGGCCAGCCAACTGGAGCGGTTCAGGCTGGCGATATAGGTCACCTGGGATTCGATGGCCGGGATGATCTTGGTGTTCAGGTACAGGCTGTAGCCGTTTTCTTCCCGGTCCTGCAGGCTGTCGCGATCATGATTGGTATAGATGCGCTGGAAGAACTGCACGTTGAAGCGGGTGTCGGCGGGCAGGGTGAAGTCCAGGCCCGCCGCCCAATCGACGGTGTTCTGCTCGGCCAGACCGTCGGCGTCCATAAAGCGCAGCACCGGGTATTTGCGGCCATGGGTATGCACCGCCTCCATCTTGAACACCACGCCGTCGATGTCCTTGGCCAGGGTCCCGCCAAACTGCCGGATGCGTTCGTGGCGGGCCTGGTAGATCACCGTCGGCACCGGCGGGGTGAGGCTGATGCTGCGGTGGAAGGTGGGCTGGACATCCATGCTGCTGTAGGCGAAGCCGGAAAGATCCCAGCCGCTGAGGAGCGCAGACAGGCGAACGCCGTAGTTCATGTGGTCCCAATCCGCCTTGGGCCGCTTTTCGTGCAGATAGGTGACCCGCCCGGTCAGGTCGGGCTGGTAGGGATAGAACTCGGCCCCCGGCTTGCCGATCTTGTCGTAGGTAGCCACCGGGACCCAGAGGAATTCAGCGTGGAAGTCATCCTTGTAGTATTCGGCTCGTGCCGCCCATTGCGGCGTGCGCAGGGCTTCGAATTCCGGCAGGATGAACTCGCGCAGATCCCGCGCGGAAACAACGTCGGCGAAAAACAGGCCGACCATTTCGCCCCATACGACGTGCTGGCGCCCCAGGCGGAAGTCCCAATCGCCGCGGCTGATGTCGAGATAATTCTCCCGCAGGGCAAAGTCAAAACGCTGGTCGTGGCGGACAGGCTGCGGATAGAAGTCGTTGAGGTCGTAGACCGCGTCGTAGTCGGCCCGGGCACTGAGCTTGTAGCGGATGCCGCCGCCCAGATCGCCCCGGCTGGCGAGTTCGCCCCGCGCCCTGAGTTTCGACCAGTGGTCGGGAGACGAGACGGTTCGCGCGGCTTCCAGTTGGATATAGCCGGTGACGCCTCCGGTTTTCTTCTCGCTTTTGGCCTTGGGGAGGGGGTCGTCGTCCTCGAACAGGGCGTCGCGCCCGTCGGCCCCGTGGGCAGCGGGGATGGTAGCGAAGCAGGCCATCAAAACGGCAAGGGCTGCCCCTTGCCAGCCCAGGTTTTTCACAACGGCGCCCGGGGCGCCGCCTGCGTATTTCATGCGATCCATGCCTAACTTTCTCCTGCTGCCATTTCCGAAAGGTTGCGCACCCGAACGAGCTTCCACTGGTTGGCGTCGTCGCGCACCCCAAGAGATTTGATGGTTCCGTCTTCCATTTTGACCAGACGGTCCGAAACATCGACCACCTTCTGGTCGTGGGTCGAGAAAATGAAGGTCGTGCCCAGGTGCTGGTTGATGAGCTTCATCAAACGCAGGATTTCCTTGCCCGTCGCCTTGTCCAGGTTGGCGGTGGGCTCGTCGGCAAGAACGATCGCCGGCTGGATGGCCAGCGCCCGGGCAATGGCGACCCGCTGCCGCTGCCCGCCGCTCAGCTGGTTGGGACGGTGATGCACGTATTTGGACAGACCGACGATATCGAGAAAGTAATCGACCCGCTTCTTGCGGTCGGAAGCCGTCAAGTCCTTGCGCTGCAGCAAGGGATATTCGACGTTTTCGGCAGCGGACAGCACGGGAAGGAGATTGAAGGTCTGAAAGATGAAGCCGATCGAACGCGACCTGAGGTCGGCAAGTTGATCCGAATTCTTTTCGGTGACGTCCTCGTCGTTGATGTAGATCTTCCCGCTGGTCGGACGATCGATACAGCCGATGAGGTTGAGCAGCGAGGTCTTGCCGCTCCCCGAAGGCCCCGAGATGGCAAGGAACACCCCCGGCTCGACGGACAGTGTTATATCATTGACCGCCTGGACTATCTGCTCCCCAAGCAGATAGTCCTTGAACACACGCTCTATGCGCACAACACTCATGGTCTGATCCTTGCAGCATTAGCCGAGGTTCGCCGAACCGACACAGGTGAAAGCATGATTTCCATTCGTTCCCCGTTCCGCAAGGGCGCCCTTCTTTTTACCCTGTCCACCCTGCTTGCAACCCCATTTGCGCTTGCGGAAGAGCAGCCCCCGGTTGCCCCTGACGACGCCTATGCCCGGAGTATAGTGGAAAAGGCAGACCAGGTGCGCTTTCCCGCCGAGGGATTTCAGGTCGAAATCGGCATCTCCACCACACAAACCGACAAACCCGCCGAAAATCGCAAATATCGCATCCTGTCCAAGGGCAACGAAAACACCATCGTCATGATCACGGAGCCTGCCTCGGAACGAGGCCAGATTCTGCTCATGAAGGGCCGCGACCTGTGGGTGTTCATGCCCGAAGTTTCCCAGCCGGTGCGGATTTCCCTCGCCCAGCGCCTGACCGGTCAGGTGGCCAATGGCGACCTCGCCCGCGCCAACTTCGCGGGTGACTACAAACCCAAGGTGCTGCGCTCCGAATCCATCGGCAACGAGGACTATTACGTCCTTGAACTGACCGCCGTGGATCGTGGCGTGACTTACCAGAAGGTCATGTACTGGGTTAACAAGAAATCTTCGTGGCCGCTCAAGGCGGAGTTCTACTCTCTCTCCAACCGCCTGCTAAAAAAATGCCGTTATGAGAAATTTGAAACCATGCAGGGCAAGATGCGCCCCACGCGGCTGGTGATGGAGGATGCCCTGCGCGGCAACGAGCAGTCGGTTCTAGATTACAGCGGCATGAAACTGCGCGACCTGCCGGACAAAATGTTTACCAAGGAGTACCTCAGCAAACTGGGGGGCGAGTAAGCGTAACCCGCTGCACGCCGCGCCAGCCTCACGGCTCCGCCTCAGGGACCGCCCGCCTTAGCCCCCGCAAGGCCGCGCCCTCCTCCTCAGAGCGCCCTGGCCCTCATTTCCTTGACCACGCCCTCGGCCCCTCTTTCGCACAGTTCAAGCACACGTTCGAAACCCGCGAGATTGCCGTAATAGGGGTCGGGGACGTCCCCTGAGCCCACTTGGGAAAATTCGAGGAAGAGGCAAATCTTGTCTTGCAGTTCCGCCGGGCAACGGCGACGCAGGGTCTCCAGATTATCTCCATCCATGGCGAGAATGCAGTCGTAGAGGGTGAAATCATCCAGCCGAATCCTCTTTGACCGGATGCCGCTCAGGTCGTAGCCTCGCTTGGCGGCCACCTGCAGGGCTCTGTTATCCGGCGCCTCGCCGGCATGAGCCCCCGCGGTTCCAGCAGACGCAACGCTAACCCGCGCGCCCAGGCCCGCACGCTGGAGATGCGCCCTGAGCACGCCTTCGGCCATGGGTGAACGGCAGATATTGCCCATGCACACCAACAGAATCTTGAACATTCGTACTCCGCGGGGACGGGAAGGACCAGAGGGAGTCGCTACTGGGGAATGTTTGGTCGGAGTGACATGATTCGAACATGCGACCCCTGCGTCCCGAACGCAGTGCTCTACCAGGCTGAGCTACACTCCGAGGGCAGTCGAGGCGGTCAGTGGTTCCGCTCGACAGCAAAGAGGGTTAATTGTAGCAGAGCATCACGATATTTTGAAGGCGAAAGCTCTGCCAGAGCACCTCTCGCCAGCGCGGCCTCTTCACTTGCCCGGCGCCGCGCATGGTCGAGAGCACCGGTGAGCCGGATGGCCTCGAGCACCGCAGGGAAGTCTTCCCGCCCGCCCGATTCGATGGCCCGCCGAACGCACGCGGCCTGCTGAGAACTCCCGTTCTGCAGAACGAAGATCAAGGGCAGGGTCGGCTTGCCTTCCGCCAGGTCATCCCCAAGATGCTTCCCCGTATCCACTTCCTGCCCGGAATAATCCAGCACATCGTCGACGAGTTGGAATGCCGTTCCAAGATGCATGCCGTAATTCGCGAATTCCTCGACGCATCCCGGCGCTCCACCACCGATCAAAGCCCCGAGCTGAGCCGCCGCCTCGAAAAGCTTGGCGGTCTTGTAGCGAATCACTCTCAGGTAGCGCTCCTCGTCGACGTCGGCATCGTGACAGTTCATCAACTGCAAGACCTCGCCTTCGGCGATCACATTGGTAGCATCCGAAAGCACGCGCATCACCCGCATGTCGTCAACACCAACCATCATCTGGAACGCTCGCGAGTAGAGGAAATCGCCCACGAGCACGCTAGCGGCGTTGCCAAACATGGCGTTGGCCGTATCCCGCCCACGCCGCAACGAAGACTCATCCACCACGTCGTCATGCAGAAGCGTTGCAGTGTGGATGAACTCCACCACTGCGGCGAGTTCGTGATGATGGCTCCCCCGATACCCGAGGGCGCCTGCTGCGAGGAGGACGAGCGCAGGTCTGAGCCGCTTTCCCCCACTTCCGATGATGTATTCAGCTACTTGACGAACGAGAACGACGTCGGAATGGAGTCGGCTCCGGATGACCGAATCGACAGCCCGCATGTCCGGCCCGATCAGAGCATTGAGTTGGTCCAAAATCTATTGCGCCGCCGCTATGCAGAAGGGCGAGATGTTAGGCGGCGCCCGCAGCAGCGTCAAGGCGACGACCTTCCTGGTTTCGTGTCTTGTTCCCCTGCCCTCTGCTCCGGCGCAGCTTTGGGCTACACTTGGACGCTTACACGAAGCGCAGGGAGATTGAACCGATGGATGTGCGAAACATCATCGCCCCGGTCGTCAGCGACCGCGGCGCCCTTGAGGAATTCGCCGACGCCTTGGCCGACCGGGCACCGGAAATTGAAAGGGATGTCACTCGCCTGCGCAAGGCGCCCCAGGATCGGGAACTGATTGCCGATTTGTTCCGTGCGGTCCACAACGTCAAAGGCGATGCTTCGCTATGCAAATTTGATCTTGCGGTGGCGATTGCCCATCCCATCGAATCGGTCCTTGCCCGCTTCCGCTCGGGCGAAATTCAGTTCTCTGATCTGCTCGCCGAAGCGGTACTGTTATCCGTCGACCGGCTGGAGTTGGCCACTGACGGCATCTTGTCAGGGAAGTCTCTCGAGAATTTGCGCCTTCTCCCCTTGGTCAACGGTTTGGAGCGCATCGCTGTCGCACTAGATGAAGAAGTCGATGACCTGAGCCGGCAGCTGATAGAGGCGGTGACCGGTTTCCCCCCCGTGATCGCAACGCTTTCGACCAAACCCCCCCGTAAGTCTTCGCCTCCCCCGGGGCAGCAGAACGCCCCGGCCGATCTACAATTCTTCCGCTCCCTCGCCCTTCAATTCGAGAGTCGCTCGCCGCTGTTCAAGGGGCGTACGATGCGCATTCTGCGTCTGGCGCTTGAAACCAATCGTGCGGTCGGTAGCACGGTCGACGCGGTACAGCTTGAGGCCGCGGTCTACCTCCACGATCTTGGGATGATGTTTCTTCCTGAATCCACTTGGCTCAAAGTGGGCAGGATGACTGACGAGGATCGCGCCGCGCTGCGCAACCACCCGGGATTCGCAGCAGGACTCCTCCAGCGCATGGCGGGATGGGAGGCTGCCGCCCAGATGATCGCCCAACACCATGAAATGCCCGACGGCAAGGGCTACCCAGCGCAGTTGGCTGGTAATGCCATATGCGATGGCGCAAAAATCCTCGCCATCGTCGATGCGTTCGAAGCCGTCATGCTCAAGCATATCCACCGGGGCAAAAATCGATCGGTTTTGCGTGCCATCGCCGAGGTCAACGCTTGCGACAATCAATTCGCCCCTGAGTGGATTGCCCCATTCAATCTGGTTATCCGGAAGACGATCGAGGCTTGATGTCTGGGGCCGATGAGCGGCGCTTTGGCGGTATCGCGAGGCTTTACGGAGCTGACGGCGCGCACCGATTAGGACAGGCGCACGTTGCTATTGTGGGCATCGGTGGAGTTGGGTCGTGGTCCGCGGAAGCCTTGGCCCGAAGCGGGGTTGGAACACTTACACTGATAGATCTCGATGTCGTCGCCGAATCCAACGTCAATCGCCAGATCCATGCCCAGGACTCGAATTTCGGCAAGGCCAAAGTCACGGCGATGGCCGAGCGGATACGGGAATACAGCCCCAGGTGCCAGGTCCACACCGTGGACGATTTCCTCTCCCCGGACAACGCGGAAGCCCTGCTCGACCGATCGTTTGACGCCCTCATCGACGCCACGGACCAAGTCAAGGCAAAGTGCGCCATGATTGCGTTCTGTGCGCAGCGCACCACGTACTTGGTGACCATTGGCGCCGCTGGCGGGCAAATCGACCCAACCCGTGTTCGCGCTGACGATTTAGCGCGTACCGTCCAGGATCCCTTGCTCGCAAGAGTTCGCGCTGAGTTGCGCAAGCAGTACGGATTCCCGCGCCAGACGGGAAAACGTTTCGGAGTCGATGCGATTTACTCGGAGGAGCCACTGCGAAATCCCCCAGCCGCTTGCGCACCGCCCTCTGGAAGTGCAGGACTCAATTGCGCAGGGTTTGGGTCCTCCATCTGCGTAACAGCGACCTTCGGGTTTGCAGCCGCCGCCAGCGTGATCAATCGCCTCGCACTCTAGTGACTGGGCGCAATAGTCACGTTATTCCGTGAAGAACTTGTTTTCCCCAAAGCGAAACCCCCGCCTGAGTGTATCAGGAGGGGGTTTCTGAGGGGATGCCTGGCGATGACCTACTTTCTCACACGAGGTGTGCAATATCATCGGCG
>Ga0268298_10000398_pt1 | contig 55841 bp, 49 predicted proteins | sample WWTPWeurt_MetaG_FD_194462 | JGI IMG/M metagenome (GOLD analysis project Ga0268298, IMG submission 194462) | Activated sludge microbial communities from WWTP in Nijmegen, Gelderland, Netherland - WWTP Weurt | ecosystem: Engineered > WWTP > Aerobic digester > Activated sludge | place... | reverse complement strand
CATCAGCCTTCCTCCTTGACCAGCACGTCGCCGATGGGCGCCTTGTCGAAGGTGCGCTCGCCGATGGGCACCGAGAAACCCCGGCGCTTCTTGAGAATGACCCCCACCGGGCAAACCTGGGCGGCCTTGTCGGCGAGGGTGAAATCCGTGTCGGCCAGTCGCCCGGACTTGGCATTGACGATGAGATGGGTCTTGATGCCCCGGCCCGAGAGGGCGAAGACGTTCTTGCCGTCCACGTCCCGGCTGGCCCGAACACAGAGGGAACAGAGGATGCAGCGGTTGAAATCGAGCAGCACCTCGGAGTGGGAGGCGTCCACCGGCCGATCGGGAAAGAAATGGTCGAAGTGGGGCGACATCATGCCCAGGTGGTAGGCGGTGGCCTGCAGCTTGCAATCGCCGCTCTTTTCGCAGGAGGGGCAGAAGTGATTGCCCTCAACGAAAAGCATCTGGGTCAAGGCGCGGCGTTCGGCGTTGAGTTCCTCGGTCTCGCTCTCGACCTGCATGCCCGCCGCCGCCCGCATGGTGCACGACGCGGTCTGACGGCCATTCACTTTCACCGTACACAGCTTGCAGGAGCCATGGGGCTTGAAATCGGGGTGATAGCAGAGGTGGGGAATGAAGACCCCGGCCTTGCTGGCCGCCTGATGGATGGTGTCTCCCTCTTCGTAGGGGATGGCCTTGCCGTCCAGGGTGAAGGTCGCGCTCATGATGTCTTTTCCTCGCCGAATTCTTCAGGAACGATGTGGGCGCCCGGGTCGTCCCGGCCGGTCATCTGGCGGGCCGCGGCCAGCGCACGGTCGAGGTCGAAGGCCGGGGTGAAATCGGTATGTTCCAGCCGCCGCTCATAGGCCGGTCTGAACTTGGCGATGGTGTCGAGGACCGGGTTGCAGGCCGTGTGACCCAGGCCGCAATGGCTCATGGAAAGGAGTAGCTGGTTGAGCTTTTCTATTTCGGTGAAATCGTAGGGAGAACCGTGACCATTGTGCAGCTTGTCCATCAGGTTCTTGAGGAGCGAAGTGCCCACGCGGCAGGGGGTGCAGAAGCCGCAGCTCTCGTGCTGGAAGAAATGGACGAAGTTGCGCGCCACCTCGAACATGTCGCGGCTGTGGTTGAAAACCATGAAAGCGCCGGCCGTGGGCAAGTCCTCGAAACCGATGCGACGATCGAATTCGTCCGGCGAGATGCAGATGCCCGACGGCCCGCTGATCTGCACGGCCTGCACGTCTTTGCCCCCGCAGTCTTCCAGCACCTGGCGTACGGTAACTCCGAAGGGGTATTCGTAAAGCCCCGGCTGGGCACAATCGCCGGACACCGAGAGGATCTTGGTCCCGGCCGACTGCCGGGTACCGATTCCGGCGTACCACTCTCCTCCGTTCAGGGCGATGAGGGCGGCAGCGGCGTAGGTCTCCACATTGTTCACCACCGTCGGCTGATCGAGATAGCCGTTGGTCACCGGGAAAGGCGGGCGGTTGCGAGGGGTTCCGCGCTTGCCCTCCAGGGATTCGATCAGGGCCGATTCCTCGCCGCAGACGTAGGCTCCGGCTCCCAGGTGGATTTCGATGTCGAAGTCGGCCCCGGGAATGCCCAGGATGTTGGCGCCCAGGAGTCCCGCACTGCGTCGCCGCTGCAGGACGGCATTGAGCGGATCGAGAAGGTAGCGATATTCGCCCCGCAGGTAGAGGAAGCCGCGGCGTGCGCCAAGGACGTAGGCGGCCACCGTCATGCCCTCGAAGACGAGGTCGGCGTGGGAGGTCAGGAGCACCCGGTCCTTGAAGGTGCCGGGTTCGCCCTCGTCGGCGTTGCAGACGACGAAGCGCTGTTGACCGGGTTGCAGAGGTGCGTTGCGGCAGGCCTCCCACTTGAGGGCGGTGGTAAAGCCGGCGCCGCCGCGGCCCCGCAGATTCGAGCACCTGATTTCGTTCAGCATGGCGACGGCGCCCTCCTCGTTCCGGTCGGGCGCACGGGCCACCATCGCCTTGAGCGCCTCGCCCGGCGCGAGCGAGGAACCGAGCAGCAGGTCGGCCCGGCGGACATTGTCCGCGACCGCAAAAAACTCGGCCGGCCAGTCCGCCAGAGGAACGGCATTGCGAACCAGGTCCGCGATGGCGTCGACGCGCGCTTCGCTGAGCCGGGTAATGGCCAGGTTATTGACCAGCAGCGCCGGCCCCTGGTCGCACATCCCCGTGCAGGAGGTCTTGTCCACGCTCACCAGGCCGTCCTCGGACACCTTGCCGGGTTCGATCCACAAAGCCTGGCAGAGGCGCTCCATGAGGGGAATGTTGCCCAGCATCCGGTCGGTGATGTTGTCGGAGAAGAGGATGCGGTAGCGCCCGCGCGGCCGGGTATAGAAGAAGTAGTAGAACCCCGCGACCCCCTCGATCTTGGTTCGCGGTACCCGGAGGACGGTTTCGAGCCGGTCTACCGCCTCCGGCGGTATCCAGTCGCAGGCTTCCTGCACTTCCCGCAGGATCTGCACCAGGTAGGTGGGATCCCTCCCGTAGTGTTGGGCCACGCGGTCGACGATTCCCGCCACCGCTTCGCCATGGAGTTCTGTCACGGCCACCACACCCTCCCAAGAAATGATTCGCCCACCCGGGGCTATTCCCTCGCGGCCAAGTCACCTCGGCCTCGGGCAAACGCTTAGCGAGTTTCGTGCCCGTATCCTAAGCTGGCACGCAAGCTGCATCCATCCGCTTGCAACAATCGCAGTGCAAAATCTACTCGATCATTATGACCTGCAATTGACAAAAGCCCCAGCGCTACCCGGTTGCGGTTGTTTGCTGCAACGCAGCACCCTATACTTCGTCCGAGGGCGCCGCCCGCGCCGCCAAACAGGGAGTCGGCCATGAGCCAGAGCACCACAGAGCAACGCTATCTCGTCAATAAGACCTTCGACGAGATTTCCATCGGCGATCACGCCACCCTGCAGCGTACGCTACGTCCCGAAGACGTAAAGCTTTTCGCAGTGATGACCGGCGACGTCAATCCGGCGGTCGTCGATCCGGAATACGCCGAAAGCGGCATGTTCCGCGAAGTGATCGCCCACGGCATGTGGAGCGGCTCGCTGATTTCCACCGTCCTGGGAACCCAGTTCCCGGGTCCGGGAACGATCCTGGTCGATCAGACCCTGCACTTCGCCCGGCCGGTCACCATCGGCGACACCATCACCATCAAGATCACCGTGCGCCAGAAGTTCGCCCACAACGAGCACATCCTCTTCGATTGCGTCTGCACCAATCAGGAGAATCTGCAGGTGGTCAAAGGCACCGCCGAGGTGCTTGCCCCGAGCGAGAAGATTTCCCGCATCCAGGAAATCCACATCCCGGAAGTCCACATCGACGACAAGCACGAGCGCTACGAGCACATGCTGGACCGGGTCAAGGGACTGGAACCCATTCCCACCGCCGTCGCGCATCCCTGCGACGCCGAATCCCTCAAAGGCCCGGTGATCGCCTTTCAGGAAGGCATCATCGAGCCCATCCTGGTCGGCCCCGAATCCAAGATAAGGGCGGTGGCGGAAGAAAACGGCCTCGACCTCCGCGGCATCCGCATCGTCAATGCCAAGCACAGCCACGATTCCGCGGCCATTGCCGTATCGCTGGTGCGCAATGGCGACGCCGAAGCCCTGATGAAAGGCAGCCTCCACACCGACGAATTGATGAGCGAAGTGGTCTCCCGCGCCAACGGCCTGCGGACCGCGCGCCGCATCAGCCACGTCTTCGTCATGGACGTCCCCACCTATCATCGGCCGCTGCTCATCACCGACGCGGCAATCAACATCGCCCCGACGCTGGAAGAGAAGGTGGACATCATCCAGAACGCCATCGACCTCGCCCACATCATTGGCATTCCCGAGCCCAAGGTGGCCATCCTCTCGGCGGTGGAGACGGTCAATCCCAAGATCCAGTCCACCCTGGATGCCGCCGCCCTGTGCAAGATGGCCGACCGCGGACAGATCAAGGGCGGCATCCTGGATGGCCCGCTGGCCTTCGACAACGCGGTCTCCATCGTCGCCGCCAAGACCAAGGGCATCCGCTCGGCGGTGGCCGGCCATGCGGAAATCCTGGTGGTTCCCGACCTGGAATCGGGAAATATGGTGGCCAAACAGCTCGAATACCTGGCCAATGCCCTCACCGCCGGCATCGTCCTCGGCACCACGGTACCCATCGTTCTCACCAGCCGCGCCGACACTGCCGAAACCCGCACCGCCTCCTGCGTCATCGCCGCCCTTGTCGCCCACAGCCGCCGGAAACCCGCCTGATGAACCGCGGTATCGTCACCATCAATGCCGGTTCCTCATCGATCAAGTTCGCCCTCTTCTCCCTGACGGGCGAACTCTCGCCCCAGGCCGAAGTCTCCGGCCAGATCGACGGCCTCGGGACCGCGCAGGCCCGCTTCGAGGCACGGGATTCCTCCCGATCGATTGTGGCCAATGAAACAATCCCCGGCGCAAGCGTCGATCACGCCTGCGCCTTCGATTTTCTTCTCACTTGGTTCACCGACCACGAAGCCGCCTGGCAAATTGCCGCCGTAGGCCATCGAGTCGTCCACGGCGCGGACGCCTACTCGCAGCCTACCGTCATCGATGCCGGCACCCTCGAACGCCTCGCCGGCTTCGTCCCCCTCGCCCCCCTCCATCAACCCCACAATCTGGCGGGAATCCGGGCGCTCGAGACCCTGCTCCCCGGTGTGCCCCAGGTCGCCTGCTTCGACACTGCGTTTCACCGCAGCAATCCGCCGGTGGCCCAAACCTTCGGCCTGCCGCGCGCCCTCACCGCCGAAGGGGTGCGCCGCTATGGCTTCCACGGCCTGTCCTACGAATACATCGCCCGGGTGCTGCCCCGGCACAGCGACCGCGCCGACGGCCGCGTCGTCGTCGCCCACCTGGGCAATGGGGCCAGCATGGCCGCCCTGGTGGCGGGCAAGGGCGTCGCCTCGACCATGGGCTTCACCGCCATTGATGGCCTCGTCATGGGGACCCGCACCGGCGCCCTCGATCCCGGGGTCATGCTCTACCTGATGGACAACAAAGGTATGGGTGCCCAGGAACTGACCCGCCTCCTCTACAAGGAATCCGGCCTTCTTGGCGTTTCCGGCATCTCCCAGGACATGCGCACCCTGCTCGCCTCCGACCGCCCCGAGGCCCGGGAAGCGGTGGACCTCTTCTGCTACCGCATCGTGCGGGAACTGGGCTCCCTCGCCGCCGCGGCCGGAGGCCTCGATGTGCTGGTGTTCACCGGAGGCATCGGCGAGCACGCCGCCGAAGTGCGCCGCCGGGTCTGCGCCCAATGCGCCTGGCTGGGCATAGCCCTCGACGAAGACGCCAACGCCCGCAATGCCCAGCGCATCGGCCGCGGCGCCACAGAGGTCCTAGTCATCCCCACCAACGAGGAATGGATGATCGCCGACCATACACGGAGTTTGCTGAGGCTCTGACCGACTCGGGCGGCGCGACAATATGCCGCAGGGCGGGCGACGGTGGCGGACCTAAAATGGCGCCCTTTCAGCCCGTCCGCCGCATCATGTCCTCCTTGCGCGTCGCTTTCGCCTTACCCGCTCTCGCCCTCTCCATCCAGGCCCACGCCTCCTGCGGCGCCGCGTTCTGCGTCCTCAACACCGACTGGGATGTGGTCGCCGCCCAGACTGCTCCCGGCCATGCCAGCGTCGATCTGCGTTACGAATTTGTCCCTCAGAAAGCCCTTTACTCGGGAAATTCGCGCATCTCGCGCAGTGCCGTGGAAGACGAGGAAGCGATCGAAACCCGCACCCTCAACCGCAATTTTTCCGCCGCCCTCGATTACGCCCTCACCGCCAACTGGGGGGTCATGGTCACCCTGCCCCTGGTCAGCCGCGCCCATAGCCATATCGCCGAGCCGGACACCGATCCCCATCGGGAATCGTGGAATTTCAGCCGTTTCGGCGATGCGCGCGTCCTAGGCCGCTACCAGGCCCCGCTGGGTGAGACCAATGTCGGGGGCATCCAGTTCGGCGTCAAACTGCCCACCGGAAGCCACGAAGTCGGCAATAGCGCTGGCGACCGGGCCGAGCGTTCCCTCCAGCCGGGCACCGGCAGCACCGACGCCGTCCTTGGCGTCTATTACGCCTACCGACCCAAGTTTTCCGGGCTCAGCTGGTTCGCCCAGGCCCAAGTCCAGGCCGCAGTGGCGACCCGCGATCACTATCGACCCGGGAATCAGTTTTCCGCCTCCCTGGGCTTCTCGGCGCCCTTGAGCGAACGGGTTTCCTTCCTTCTCCAGGCCAACGGCCTGGTAAAGCGCCGCGATTCCGGCGCCCAGGCGGAGCCGGAGGTGAGCGGCGGACGCTACCTGTTCCTGAGCCCCGGGATAGGCGTGACCGTCACTCCGTCGACCCGCCTCTACGGCTACCTCCAGGCCCCCCTCTACCGGCATGTGAACGGGGTCCAGCTCACGGCAGACTGGTCGGCGGTGTTGGGCCTGACTCAGCGCTTCTGATTTTTCCGCCCCGGAAGCCCTCCGTCCGCCCGACGGGGGGCTTTGTTTTTTATGTCCTTTTCCAACTTTCAAGGCTGGCATTTTCCTGCCGAATCATCAATATCTAGTCAACAACTTGCGTTGACCTACTAGATATAGTAGCTTTTAAAAAAACGGATCACGATGAGTGCGTCATCCAACAAACCACCTGGAGGAGTGAATATGAGCCCGGTCGCAGAACAACTTTCCCTCACCGACATCCCCGCCGCCCCCGCCATCCCGCCCCTCCAGGATCAGGAGATCTCTGGCGAGGTGCTGATCGAGAAGTACGCCAAGGGTAAGGAAACCAACGTACACGACGTGCGCAAGCGGGTCGCCTGGGCGCTGGCCCAGGTCGAGGCGGAGAAGGACCAGGCCCAGTGGGAAGCCAAGTTCCTCTGGGCTCAGGAAAACGGCTTCGTTCCCGCCGGCCGCATCAATTCCGCCGCCGGCACCGACCTGCAGGCCACCCTGATCAACTGCTTCGTGCAGCCGGTGGGCGATTCCATCGTCGAGACCACCGACGGCAAACCCGGTATCTACACCGCCCTCGCCCAGGCTGCCGAGACCATGCGCCGGGGCGGCGGCGTCGGTTACGACTTTTCCTCCATCCGGCCCCAGGGCGCCCATGTCAAGGGCACCCAGTCCCGCGCCTCCGGCCCCGTCTCGTACATGCGGGTCTTCGACCGCTCCTGCGAGACCGTCGAGTCCGCCGGCGCCCGCCGCGGCGCCCAGATGGGCGTGCTGCGCTGCGACCATCCGGACATCGAGGATTTCATCCACGCCAAGGACCACGGCGACCTGACCAATTTCAACATCTCCATCGGCGTCTCCGACACCTTCATGCAGGCGGTCGATAGCGATGGCGACGTCGAACTGCTGCACCGGGCCGAACCCAATACCGACATGAAGTCCTCCGGCGCCTATCAGCGCGACGACGGGATGTGGGTCTACCGCAAGGTCAAGGCCCGCGACCTGTGGGACCAGGTGATGAAATCCACCTACGACCACGCCGAGCCGGGAATCCTGTTCCTGGACCGCATGAACAAGGACAACAACCTCAATTACTGCGAAGTCATCGAGGCCACCAATCCCTGCGCCGAACAGCCTCTGCCCCCCTACGGCTGCTGCTGCCTGGGGTCGATCAATCTGACCCTGTTCGTGCGCGACCCCTTCTCCGACAAGGCCGAATTCGACTTCGCCGCCTTTGGCGAAGTGGTGAAAGTCTCCACCCGCATGCTCGACAACGTCCTCGACGCCACCCACTGGCCCCTGGACCGCCAGGCCAAGGAAGCCGCCAACAAGCGCCGCGTCGGACTCGGCTTCACCGGATTGGGCGACGCGCTGGCGATGCTGCGCCTCAAGTACGACAATCCGGAAGCCCGCGCCATGGCCTCCCGCATTTCCGAATTCATGCGCGACACCGCCTACCTCTATTCGGTCGATCTGGCCAAGGAGCGCGGTCCCTTCCCGCTCTTCAACGCCGAGCTCTACCTCTCCGGCGGCAATTTCGCCTCCCGCCTGCCAAACGACATCAAGGCGGAAGTGAGGAAGCACGGCCTGCGCAACAGCCACCTGCTGTCCATCGCCCCCACCGGCACCATTTCCCTGGCCTTCGCCGACAATGCCTCGAATGGCATCGAGCCCCCCTTCTCCTGGACCTATAGCCGCAAGAAGCGCATGCAGGACGGCACCCTCAAGGAATACTCGGTCGAGGACTACGCCTGGCGCCTGTACAAGCATCTCGGCGGCGACGTGACCAAACTGCCCGACTACTTCATCACCGCTCTGGAGATCTCCGCCAAGGCCCACGCCGACATGGTCGCCGCTGTGGCCCCCTACATCGACACCTCCATTTCCAAGACGGTCAACGTTCCGGCCGATTACCCCTACAGCGACTTCCAGGATCTCTACATGCAGGCCTGGAAGGCTGGCCTGAAGGGCCTGGCCACCTACCGGCCCAACAGCGTGCTGGGCTCGGTGCTCTCCGCCGAACCGGCCAAGACCGAGGCCGCTCCCGCCCCGGACGCCAAGTCACCCCAGGACTTCGTCACCACCGACGCCAACCGCCGCCTGGAGATCAAGAACCTGCCGGCCCCGGTGCTGGCCAGCCTGCGCTGGCCCGGCCGCCCCAACCTGCCGGAAGGCAACCTGTGCTGGACCTACATGATCGACTCGCCGATCGGCAAATTTGCCCTCTTCGTCGGCCATGTCGAATCCGAAGGCCGCACCTGGCCCTTCGAGGTGTGGGCCAATGGACCGGCAGAACCCCGCGGACTGGGTGCCGTCGCCAAGACCCTGTCCATGGACATGCGGGCCAACGACCACGGCTGGCTGGAAATGAAGCTGGAAGCGCTGGCCAAGACCCCGGGCGATTCCTTCGAACTGCCCATGCCTCCCTATGGCGAAAGGAAGCGCGTGCCCTCGGTGGTTTCGGCCATGGCCCAGGTCATCCGCTGGCGGGTCGAGCAACTCGGCGCCCTCAAGCACGACGGCCCCACCCCAGTGAAGGACGCCCTGTTCAGCACCAAGGAGCCCAAGACCGGCACCGACGGCACCCTGTCCTGGACGGTGGACATCAGCAACGCCTCCACCAGTGAGGAGTTCGTCCTCGGCCTCAAGGAAATCACCCTGCCCGACGGCGTCACCCGCCCCTACTCCATGTGGCTGGCCGGCAACTACCCCCGCGCCCTCGACGGCCTGTGCAAGCTCCTCTCCATGGACATGCGCGTCCTCGACCCGGCCTGGATCGGCATGAAGCTCAGGAAGCTCCTCGACTACCCCGAGCCTCTGGGCGATTTCATGGCCTTCATCCCGGGAACCCGCAAGCAGCAGACCTTCCCCTCGACGGTGGCCTACATCGCCCGCCTCATCATCCACCGTTACGCCATGCTCGGCATCCTCGACGAAGAGGGTTTCCCACTCCAGCAGATGGGCATCCTCAAGGCTCCGGAAGACGCCAGCAACACCGTCCTTCCCACCCAGGGCAAGCTCTGCGGCGAATGCGGCAACCACACCATGATCCGCAAGGACGGCTGCGACTTCTGCACCGCCTGCGGCGCGGTAGGGACCTGCGGCTAAGGCGCGCGAGCTCCCCATTCCCCGGTCGCAAGGAGCCCCGAGGTCTTGACCTCGGGGCTCCGTTTTTCAAACCCTCGCGATGCGCGGGCCGCAGTGACGAGGCATCGCGACGCTCTTCATCGATCCCGAATCAGGGAGCCCGGGGAGGACTCTCCTCGGCAACCCGCCCCACCGAGCGTTTGCTCAAGCCGCCTCGGCCACGCTGAAGCCGACGTCGCAGCCGGCCGTGACGATTTCTTTCACCGCACAGTGGGAAATCGCTTCCAGGACGCGCGACCTCTCCTCCGGCGAGAAACGATCGGGGAATTGGACTTCGGTTTTGAAGCGGCCGAGGCTCAGGGGGCCGCGCCCGCCGGCGATGGGCTTGCACTCGATGTGGATGCCCTCCGGCGACTGCCCGATTTCCTTGCAAGCCTTTTTGGCATAGACCGCTGCGCAGCCGGCGAGGGTAGCGTAGAAGGCCTCCAGCGGGTTCATGAGGGATCCATCGACGGCATAGCGCACCTGGTGGCGGTTGCCGGCGACGGTGATGACAGGGGATTCGACGACATCGACGGAATACATAGAGTCCTCACATATTTGAAATTAACTGATTGCTGATATTCAGGGCAAATTCAAGGGCGCCCATGGCGGGGAACTTCGTAGAGGGCGATTCCCGCCAGCAGGGCGGCGAGAAAAGCGAGACCGGCAGCCGATCCCGACCCGGCCAATACCAGCGCCGGACCAGGGCAGATACCGGCCAGCCCCCAGCCGATGCCGAACAGGGCGCTGCCGGCGACCAGGCGCCGATCGATGGAGCCCGGCGTCGGAATCCGCATGGGCATCCCCAGCAGGGTGAACTTCCGGCGGCGCGCCAGCCGGTGGGCCACCGCGGCGGGCAACAGCGCCCCGGCCAGGACGAAAGCCAGGGAAGGATCCCAGGTGCCGGCCAGGTCCAGGAAGCCGATGACTCGCGCCGGATCGCTCATCCCCGAGACGATCAGCCCGAGGCCGAAAAGAAGACCGCCAAGCCCGGCAACGAAAAGGGTCATCACCGAAGTCCTCCGAAATGACGGAGCACGAGGACCGTGGTGATCCCCGCCCCCATGAAGATCAGGGTCGCGACGATGGATCGCGGCGAGAGACGTGCGAGACCGCAGATGCCATGGCCGCTGGTGCAGCCCGACCCCAGGCGGGCGCCGAAGCCGACCAGGATGCCGGCAAGGATCAGCTGCACCAGGGGCGTCGCGACGACGGTGAGCGGCGGCGCAACGGCCATACCGTAGAGGACCGGCGAAGCCAACAGGCCGAAAACGAAGGCGGCGCGCCAGCGCTGCTCGGGACCGGGGCGCCGGACCAGCAGCCCGCCGAGGATGCCGCTGATTCCGGCGATGCGTCCGGAGAACAGCAACAAAAGGGCGACCGAAAGGCCGATCACCAAGCCGCCGGCGAACGCCTGTCCGGGTGCGAAGTGGAGCAGGTCAATTGTCATGGCATCCCTTCTGCGGGCAATAGAGCCGATACAAGGTATCGAGGATGGCCTGGACCCGGGCGTCGGCAATGGCGTAGAAAATCCGCTTGCCGTCGCGCCGGGTGGTGACCAGGCCCTGGGCGCGCAGGACGCTCAGTTGTTGCGACAGGCTCGGCTGATGAAGGTCTACGAGCTCCTCCAATTCACCCACCGAGCGCTCGCCCTGGGTCAATTGACACAGAAGGAGCAGCCGGCTCTCGTTGGAGAGGGCCGCCAGAACTCGGGTCGCTTCACCAGCGGCAAGGCGCATTGCGTCCATCTGTAGCGTTTCGGCAGACATATCCGTATATGATCGATTGCTGATGAATAACACTATATTAATTCATATTATATTTGTCAATAGATTGTTTGCGCCTCGCGATCCATCCGCCGCGGGGGGATAAAATCCCGTCGTCGCCTTCCTCCCTCCTCCGTCCGTGGATCATCTCCTCCAACCCGTAGAACTCGCCAAGGCCTACCGCCTGCTCAACCATGGACCGACGGTCCTGGTGTCCGCCCGCCATGGCGGCGTAGATGACGTCATGGCCGCCGCCTGGGCCTGTCCCCTCGATTTCTCGCCGCCCAAGGTCACCGTGGTGCTCGACAAGGCCACGCGTACCCGAGAACTCATCGAGGCCAGTGGCCAGTTCGCCCTCCAGGTGCCCACCGTCGCTCAGCTCTCCCTCACCCACGCCGTGGGCAACCGCAGCCTCAAGGACGATCCGGACAAGCTCTCCCACTGCGGTGTCGCGCTCTTCTCCCTCCCCGGCCACGACCTGCCCCTGGTCGCCGGTTGCGCCGCCTGGCTCGCCTGCCGGCTGATTCCCGAACCCCACAATCAGACCGCCTACGATCTCTTCATCGGCGAAGTGGTCGAGGCTTGGGCCGACGCCCGCGCCTTTGCCGACGGCCGCTGGCGCCTCGAATCCGCCGACCCTGCCTGGCGCAGCCTGCACCACGTCGCCGGCGGACACTTCTACGCCACCGGCGAAGCCCTGTCGGCAGTCGACGCCGGCCCATGAGGGAAGCCCTCCCCCCTGCTCCGGCCGAACCCCGGGCGCCCGACGACGCTGCGCCGTCTGCGGCGGGCTCCCAGCGGGTGGTCAAGATCCGCCGCGACTACAACACCTGGGTCGCCGACGAGACCCTGGAGGACTACGCCCTGCGCTTCACCCCGCGCAGTTTCCGCAAATGGTCGGAAATGCGGGTGGCCAATACCGCCTTCGGAGCGGCCTCCTTCCTGGTGCTGGAGGCGGTGGGGGCGACCATGCTGGTCCAGGCCGGCTTCATCAACGCCTTCTGGGCCATCCTGGCCACTGGGCTGATCATTTTCCTCCTCGGCCTGCCGGTCAGCATCGCCGCCGCCCGCCACGGGCTGGACATGGACCTGCTCACCCGCGGCGCCGGCTTCGGCTACATCGGTTCCACCGTCACTTCGCTCATCTACGCCAGCTTCACCTTCATCTTCTTCGCCCTGGAAGCGGCGATCATGGCCTACGCCCTGGAACTCGCCTTTCGCATTCCGCCGGCCTGGGGCTACCTGATCTGCGCCCTCGTAGTCATTCCCCTGGTCACCCACGGGGTCACCGCCATCAGCCGGCTCCAGGCGTGGACCCAGCCGCTCTGGCTTTTCCTCTTGGTACTGCCCTACGTCTTCCTGTTTCTCGAGGAACCCGAGGCGCTTAGCGGACTGCTCAATTACGGCGGGGAGCACGGCCGCGGTGGCGCCTTCGACCCGGTGCTCTTCGGCGCGGCGCTGACCGTGGGCATCGCACTCGTCACCCAGATGGGCGAGCAGGTGGATTACCTGCGCTTCATGCCGGAACAGACCCCGGCCTCCGCCCGCCGCTGGTGGTCTGCCGTGGTGGTGGGCGGACCCGGCTGGGTGGTGCCGGGCATCCTCAAGATGCTCGGCGGGGCGCTGCTCGCCTGGCTGGTGCTGCGCAACGGCAGCCCGGCGGCCAAGGCCGTGGACCCCAACCAGATGTACCTCATCGGCTTCTCCCATGTCTTCGACAATACGACCCTGGCGGTGGCGGCCACCGCCTTGTTCGTCGTCGTCTCCCAGTTGAAGATCAACGTCACCAATGCCTACGCCGGGTCACTGGCCTGGTCCAATTTCTTCGCCCGGGTCACCCACAGCCACCCGGGGCGGGTGGTGTGGGTGGTGTTCAATACCCTGATCGCCCTGCTACTCATGGAGCTGGGAGTCTTCCAGGCCCTAGGCCAGGTGCTGGGGCTCTATTCAAACATCGCCATCTCCTGGATGGCGGCGGTGGTGGCCGATCTGGTCATCAACAAGCCCCTGGGGCTGTCGCCGCCGGGGCTCGAATTCAAGCGCAGCCGCCTCTACGACATCAATCCGGTGGGCGTGGGCGCCATGGTGGCGGCCTCCCTCCTTGCGATCGCCGTCTTCGTCGGCGTCCTCGGGCCCGAACTGCAGCCCTACGCCTCCTTCGTCGCCCTCGGCGCCGCCTTCGTCCTGTCGCCCCTCATCGCCTGGGCCACCGGGGGCCGCTACTACCGGGTGGCTGGAAGTCACCCGCCCGCGGCGGGGAGGCGCTGCGTGATCTGCGAACGGGAGTACGAAACCGAGGATATGGCCCACTGTCCGGCCTATGCCGGCCCGATCTGTTCCCTCTGCTGTTCCCTCGACGCCCGCTGCCAGGACCTCTGCAAACCCAAGGCTCATCTCGGCGCCCAATGGGATGCCTTCCTCCGCCGCCTGCTCCCGGCAGCTGCCCTTCCCTACCTGGAAAAGGGCCTCGGGCTATACCTGATGCTCATGGCCGGCATCGTGACGGTGCTGGGCCTCATCCTCGGCGTCCTCTATACCCACGAGCTCCTGAGCCTGCCCATGGCCGACGAGTCCGTGGCCGCGCGCTTGCAGGACAGCTTCGTCAAGGTCTTCGCCGCCCTCCTGCTGCTCACCGGCATCATCGCCTGGTGGATGGTGCTGACCCAGGAGAGCCGCCGGGTCGCCCAGGAGGAGTCCAATCGCCAGACCCAGCTCCTCATGCAGGAGATCGAATCCCACCGCCGTACCGACGCGGCGCTGCAGGAAGCGAAGCGGGTCGCCGACCAGGCCAACCAGGCCAAGAGCCGCTACATCACGGCCATCAGCCACGAACTGCGCACGCCCCTCAACAGCATACTCGGCTACGCCCAGGTCCTGGCGGCGGACGCCGACGTCCCCCCCAACCGGCGCCAGGCGGTGAACGTCATCCGCAAGTCCGGCGACCACCTGCTGTCGGTCATCGAGGGCACCCTGGACATTGCCCGCATCGAGGGAGGCAAGCTGACTCTGGACGTGAAGGCCATGGATTTCCCGGAGTTCCTGCACCAGATCGTCGCCATGTTCGAGCTCCAGGCGCGCAACAAGGGGCTGTCCTTCGCCTACGTTCCCGCCGGCGAATTGCCTGCGGTCCTGCGGGCCGATGAAAGGCGCCTGCGCCAGATCCTCATCAACGTCCTCGGCAACGCGGTGAAATTCACCCAGCGGGGCGGCGTCACCTTCAGCATCGAATGCCGGCGGGAAATGGCCACCTTCGCCATCCGCGACACCGGACCCGGAATCCCTGCCGACGACCTCGAACGCATCTTCGAACCCTTCACCCGCGGCAGCACGGTCCAGGCCGGGGGCAGCGGCGTCGGCCTCACCGTCGCCCGCATGCTGGTCTCCCTGATGGGGGGCGAAATTCAGGTCTCCAGTACGCCTGGCGTAGGCACCGAATTCCGCATCCGGCTCTTCCTGCCCCGGGTTCATTCCGCCCAGGCGGCCAAGGAACTCCCGCGTCTCGACCGGGTCGGCTACCACGGATCCCGCCGCCGCATTCTGGTGGTGGATAACGAAAAGGACGACCGCGAGCTCCTGCGTCTCGTCCTGGAGCCCCTCGGCTTCATCGTCGAGGAGGCGGCCGGCGGCTACGAATGCCTGGCCGCAGCGCCGGGGTTCGCGCCCGATCTCATCTTCATGGACCTCGGCATGCCGGGCATCGACGGCTGGGAGACCATCCGCCGGCTACGCCAGCAGCGCCTCAGCGACGCGGCGGTCGTCATCCTCTCGGCCAACGCCTTCGACAAGAATCTGGACAACGACGTCGGGGTCACCCCCGACGATTTCATCGTCAAGCCCTTCAAGCTGGCCGAACTCCTCGATTGCCTGGGCCGCCGGCTCGACCTGGCCTGGATCACCACCGATGCCCCCGTGCGACCGCCCGCCGCCGCCGAACCGCCGCCGCTGGTTCCACCCGACGAAGCCGAACTGGCGGCCCTGGAGGAACTGGTCGACCTCGGCTACCCCCGGGGCATCCTCGACCGTCTGGCCGCCATCGCCGCAGCGGACCCGCGCCACGCCGAGTTCGTCCGCGTCCTCGCCGATCTTGCGCGACAATTCCAGTTCGACGCCATGAAGGAAATCCTTCGCAAGCACCGTGCTGCCGCCCATGACTCCCGTTGACCGGCCTCTTTCCGACATCGTCCTCATCGTGGACGACGTGCCGGAGAATCTTTCCCTGCTCCACGACGCCCTCGACGATGCCGGCTACACCGTCCTCGTCGCCACCCACGGGGAGGCGGCGCTGCAAAGGGCGCGCCAGAGCCTGCCGAACATCGTTCTGCTCGACGCAATGATGCCCGGCATGGACGGCTTCGAAGTCGCGCGGCGGCTCAAGGCCGACTTCGCCACCCAGCACATTCCCATCGTCTTCATGACCGGACTCACGGAGACCGAGCACGTCGTCGCCGCCTTTGCCGCCGGCGGGTCGGACTACGTCACCAAGCCCATCCGGCCCGCCGAAGTGCTGGCCCGCATCGCCGCCCACATGGCCAGCGCCCGCCAGATGCGCCAGGCCCGCACGGCCCTCGACGCCTTCGGCCAGGCCACCGTCGCCGTGCGTGCCGCCGACCGGCGCATCGTCTGGCAGACGCCCCTCGCCCGCGAGCTTCTGCATGCCTACTTCGCCACCCCGGAGACCGTCGCCCCGCCGGAACTGTTGAGCTGGATATCCGCCGCCCTGAACGCCCGGGCGGAGGTGCGCGAACCGGCACAGCTGTTGGCAGCCGACGGCAATCGCCGCTTGCTGGCCTCGTTCCACGATCAGACGGGCGAAGAGGAATGGCTGGTCGTCCTGCGGGAAGAGAGCGACGCCTCGGCGGTGGAAGCCCTGATCGCCGCCTTCCGCCTCACCCAGCGCGAGGCCGAAGTGCTGTACTGGGTGGTCCAAGGCAAGACCAGCAAGGACATCGGCGACATCCTGGGTAGCAGCCCCCGCACGGTCAACAAACACCTGGAGCACGTCTTCGAGAAGCTCGGCGTCGAGACCCGCACCGCGGCAGCCAACCTGGCACTGGGGAAGATTCGAGGCGGCGGCTAGCGGTCCCGAATCCCGCCGGGGAAAAATATTTTTTGTGCGGTGCACAATTTTTCCAAATTTCCTCTATACTGGTCTCCGTACACCCAACCCCATCTCTCGATCCCTCACTATTGGAAACCATCATGTCCGTCACTCCTGAACAGTTCGTCGCCGCCAACAAGGCCACCGTTGATTCCCTCCTGGCCGTCGCCAACACCGCTCTCTCCACCGCCGAGCGCATTGCTTCCCTCAACCTGAGCACCGCCCGCGCCACGATCGAAGACGCCGCCGCCGGCGCCAAGTCGGTCCTGACCGCCAAGGATCCCCAGGCCGCCGTCGCCGCCCAAGCCGCTCTGGCCCAGCCCGCCGTCGAGAAGGCCGTCGCCTACTCGCGTTCGGTCTACGAAATCACCTCCGAGACCCAGCAGCAACTCGCGAAGATGGTCGAAGCCCAGTTCGGCGACTTCCAGAAGTCCGTCGCCAGCCTGGTGGAAATGGCTGCCAAGTCCGCTCCCGCCGGCTCCGAAGGTGCCGTGGCTGCCATCCAGAACGCCATCGCCACCGCCAATGCCGCCTTCGGCAACATGAACGCCATGGCCAAGCAATTCGCCGACGCCGCCCAGTCCAGCGTTACCGCTGCGACCAAGAAGGGTCGTTAATTCAGGCGGCAACGCCGGAATCTGAAGGCCCCGCATCAAGGCGGGGCCTTTTTTTGCCCACTTTTTTCTCGATCACCATGGCTGATCCCCAAGACCCTCCCGAACCCACGGACCTGGATCTCGCCGCCGAGCAGGCCCTCAGCGCCGCCCTAGGCGGACTGACCCCCAGGGAAGCCTTGCTCGCCGCATCCCGCGCCGAAGAGGCCGACGTGGAAGGACGCGAAGCCGCCCGAACCCGCAACCGGGAAAACGCCCTACGCCTGCTGGCCCTCCTGGAGAAGGCTTCCGGCTGATTGGCCGAGCCCGGGCCCGCCGGCCCCGGCTCGCTCCCGCGCCGCGCGACCCCCGCTGCGGCCGCCCGCTTTCCCCGGCCCGGATTTTCTCCGCGAGGCTACGCAATCTAACGTATTTCCCCGCCATCGCCCGCTCCTTACATTGGCGTTGCACTGCAACACGCAGTCCGCCATTCCGTCCAACAAGGAGCTTCCATGAGCACTCGCCGCCATTTCATCCAGGCCACCGTCCTGGCCACCGCCCTCTCCTCCTTCGGCCTCGCCGCCCAGGCCGCCGACACCATCAAGGTCGGCATCCTGCACTCCCTGTCCGGCACCATGGCCATTTCCGAGACCGCCCTGAAGGAAACCGCCCTGATGACCATCGAGGAAATCAACAAGGCCGGTGGCGTGATGGGCAAGAAACTCGAACCGGTGGTCGTCGACCCCGCTTCCAACTGGCCGCTGTTCGCCGAAAAGGCCCGCCAACTGCTGACCAAGGACAAGGTCGCCGTCACCTTCGGCTGCTGGACCTCGGTCTCCCGCAAGTCGGTCCTGCCGGTCTATAAGGAATTGAACGGCCTGCTCTTCTACCCTGTCCAGTACGAAGGCGAAGAGCTCGAAAAGAACGTCTTCTACACCGGCGCCGCCCCCAACCAGCAGGCCATTCCGGCCGTCGAATACCTGATGTCCAAGGACGGCGGCGAAGCCAAGCGCTGGGTCCTGCTCGGCACCGACTATGTCTATCCCCGCACCACCAACAAGATCCTGCGCGCCTTCCTGAAATCCAAGGGCGTCGCCGAGGCCGACATCATGGAGGAATACACCCCCTTCGGCCACAGCGACTATCAGACCATCATCGCCAAGATCAAGAAGTTCGCTTCCGAAGGCAAGAAGACTGCGGTCGTCTCCACCATCAATGGCGACTCCAACGTGCCCTTCTACAAGGAGCTGGGCAATGCCGGCCTGAAGGCCACCGACGTGCCGGTGGTCGCCTTCTCCGTCGGCGAGGAAGAACTGCGCGGCGTCGATACCAAGCCTCTGGTCGGCCACCTGGCCGCCTGGAACTACTTCCAGTCGCTGAAGAACGCCGAGAACACCAAGTTCATCAAGATGTACAAGGACTGGGCCGTCAAGCAGAAGCTGCCCAACGCCAAGACCGTGGTGACCAACGACCCGATGGAAGCCACCTACATCGGCATCCACATGTGGAAGCAGGCAGTCGAGAAGGCCAAGAGCACCGATGTGGACAAGGTCATCGCCGCCATGGCCGGTCAGAGCTTCAAGGCCCCCAGCGGCTTCGACGTGAAGATGGACGAAAAGAACCACCACCTGCACAAGCCGGTGTTCATCGGCGAAGTGAAGGCCGACGGCCAGTTCAACGTGGTCTGGAAGACCCCCGGCCCGGTCAGGGCCCAGCCGTGGAGCCCGTTCATCCCGGGCAACGACAAGAAGAAGGACGAGCCGGAAGGCAAGTAATCCGGACCTGTCGTGTCGCGAACAAACGGGGGCAACAGCCCCCGTTTTTCATTGCCGTTCCCCTGCGCAACATTGCGGCGCCGCGACGCTGAGCGCACACTGAACCCGGTCACGGCGCAGACTGTGGCACCGGTGGCGACAGCCGCCTCCTCGACGCCCGACTGGCACTCCGCGTCGCCTATCGACGTCTACAGGAAGGCCAGATCATGTCCCACGCCGACCACGCGCGCTGGCAGCAATGTTGGCGCGACAAGCAGACCAGCTTCCACCTGGCCCATGTCCATCCGCTATTGCAGCAATTCTGGCCGCAGCTCGCACTATCACCGACTGACCGCGTCTTCGTGCCCCTGTGCGGCAAGAGCCGCGACCTCATGTGGCTGCGGGCACTGGGCCACCATGTGACCGGCGTCGAGCTCAGCCCGGTCGCCATCCGGGCTCTGTTCAAGGAAAGCCGTCTGCAGCCCGCCCGTACGCGAGACGATCGATTCACCCGTTGGGATCAGGATCGGCTACGCATCTTCTGCGGCGACTTCTTTGCCCTCACCGCCGCCGATCTCGCCGGCACCAAGGCACTCTACGACCGCGCTTCCCTGACCGCCCTTCCTGCCGAGCTGCGCGACGCCTATGTCGATCACCTGGCGGCCATCCTGCCCGGCGACTGCCGGCAGTTGCTGCTGACCGTCGAAGACCTCGACGAAGACGAAGACGAGGTGAGCGCCGGCGCCAGCTCCGATGAGATCGTCGCACTCTACGGCAGGCACTTTGCCATCGACCTCCGGCAGGCGACGTTTTTCCCCGCCGTCCCGGCAACCGGCGACGGTATCGCCGAGGCCCGCAGCGTGCATAAGGTCTACCTGATCGGCGCCCACCCCCCGGCCTGAAGACGCTTACGCAATACCGCGTATTTCCGCGGGGGTCGCGATGCCCTAATCTGCGAGCTTCCTCTCCCTTGCCAGCAGCGGAAAGCGCCACCCAGCATGTTCGCCAACCTTCACAGCCTATCGCACCACGCCGCCTGGCGCCGACAGCTGGAGATGATCCTCGAATCCACAGGCGAGGGCATCTACGGCATCGACCTCAAGGGTCGCTGCATCTTCATCAACGAAGCCGGCGCGGAGCTGCTCGGCTACACCCCGGACGAAGTTCTCGGGCGGCCCATGCACTACCTGATCCACCACTCCCACGCCGACGCCACCCTGATGCCGGTGCACGAGTGCCGCATCTACAAGGCTTTCCAGGAAGGCCGGGGGGTGCGGGTGGACGACGAAGTGCTGTGGCACCGGGATGGCACCTCCTTCCCCGCCGAATACGCCTCCTATCCCATCCGGGACGGCGAGGCGGTGGTCGGCGCCGTGGTGACCTTCAACGACATCACCGCCCGCAAACAGACCGAATCCCTCCTGCGGGAAGCCCACGACACCCTGGAGCGCCGGGTGCGCGAGCGCACCGCCGAACTGACCGCGGCCCACGACGACCTGCGCCGCTCCCACGAAGCCCTGCGCCGCCTTTCGGCCCACATGAACACGGTGCGGGAAGAGGAACGCCGCCACGTGGCCCGCGACATCCACGACGACCTCGGTGCCGCCCTCACCGCCCTGCAACTCGACATGAGCTGGCTGCGCCAGCGCCTGGCCGCCGACGACCCCCTGGTCGCCAAACTGGAGGGCATGCTCGAGATAGGCAGCCAGGCGATGGAATCGATGCGCCGCATCCTCAACGACTTGCGCCCCGGCATACTCGACCACCTGGGCGTCTGGGCAGCCCTGGAGACCCTGTTGCAGGACTTTCAGCGCCGCAGCCGCCTGCGCTGCCGCTTCCGCTGTCCGCCGGCCGTCGAACGCTGCCGCCTGGGCCGGGATGCCGAAATCGCCGTCTACCGCATCGTCCAGGAGGTATTGACCAACATCTCCCGCCATGCCCGGGCGACCCGCGTCCGGCTCGACGTCGACCCCGACGGCCGCGACCTGGTGCTGACCATCGCCGACGACGGCCAGGGCATGCAGGTTCCAGCCCAGCCCACCTCCTTCGGCCTGCTCGGCATGCGCGAGCGCACCCTCGCCCTGGGCGGCAAGCTCGACATCGTTAGCAGCCCCGGCGAAGGCACCACCGTCATCCTGCGCCTTCCCGGCGTCCTCGACGGAATCGCCGGATGACCCGCGTCCTCATCATCGACGATCACATGATCATCCGCCGCGGCCTGCGGCAAATCCTTTCCGAAAACCCGGCCATCGGCGAAATATCGGAAGCCGAAGACGGCCCCGCGGCCCTGCGCCTGCTGCGCTCGGCAGCGGTAGACGTCGCGCTCCTCGACATCGCCCTAGGCGAACGCGACGGGCTGGACCTCTTGAAGACCCTCCACACCGAATTCCCCCGCCTAGGCGTGATCATGCTTTCGGTGTATCCGGAAAACCAGTTCGCCCTGCGGGCGATCAAGAGCGGCGCCCACGCCTACCTCAACAAAGGGTGTAGCCCGGACATCCTCTATGCCGCCATCGCCAAGGTGGCCGGCGGCGGCCTTTACGTCACCCCGGCGGTGGCCGAACTCCTCGCTCTCGACGTGCGCGGCGACGGCCCCGGCGAAGCCCCACCCCACGAGGCCCTCTCGAACCGCGAGTTCCAGGTGCTGCAACTCCTCTCCCAGGGCAGGAGCGTGACCCAGATCGCCCACCAATTGACCCTTTCGGCCAATACCATCTCCACCTACCGGGGACGCATCTTCGACAAGCTCGGTTTGCACAACCCGGCCGATCTCTACGCCTACGCGGCGCGCCACGGGCTGATGCACTGACACGCGAATTCGATTGCGGTGCAGGATAGCTAGGCCATTGTGGCCGCGATGACCAGCCCGATTGTGAGAGAGGCCCGCGCTCTGTCCGTATCGGTCCATCCGCTTGTCGAGAAAATGAGCCATCCGGATGCCTCCACGCGATTCGTCCCCATGCCACCTAAGCATTGCCTCATCCGACGCGCCGCTCCAGACGAATGGATCTGAAGCAAGCAGGGTCATTTGCGGTTGGTTCCTAGCTGACGGAGAATCCTGCACCAATCGTCCCTTATGCAATAATCGTTTTTTCTTGCAGACTCCATGGGAAGAAGTTGATCCGCGTGTTACAGAGCAACGATATCTCTGAGCGAGAGTACGACTTCGACCTCACCGCGAGGGTGATCGATTTTGCACTCCCTTTCGTTCCCGAGTCCCTGACGCAGCTCTATTACACGCCCTTGCTCGCGCGATTGAGTCCCGCCCAGCGGCTGCGCTACAACCAGCTCTACGCTGCGCATATCAACGAGCAATTCATCTTCTTTGAGCACGACATCGGCAACGTGATTTCGCGTGCATTGCTGGCCTCCGGTACGGTGAAGCCGCGCCAGTTGCAAGACCGATTGAGCGCTATGGTCGACGATGAAGAGCGCCACCAGTGCATGTTCGAGTCGATCAATAAGCAAGCCTTTCCAGAGCTATATGCAAATGGCCGGCATCGCTTCATTCGTCCGTCGGCCTTAACGCGTCGCCTGCTGAATGCCGTTCTGCAACGGCCGCAAACCTTGACGTTCGTCATCTGGCTCGCCTTTTTTCTCGAGGAAGCGTCGGCGGAATTTTCGAAGACGGTCGTCAAACTTGCCAAGGAAAGCCCAGGGCTCGAACCGAATTTCCTGGCCCTACACCTTCGGCACCTGCGCGACGAGGTCCATCACGTCAGGCTTTATCCGGACATTGTCCGTGCCGTGCTTTGCGGCAGTTCTGCTATCGCCCGGAAAATCAACGGCAGATTGCTCGCGCGCCTGATGCGAGAATTTCTTGCTCCCAAGCGATCGGGGATCGCAGTCATCGACAGATTGGTGGAGGAGTTTCCCGATTTGCAGTCCATCCATCGCGATCTGCATCGCCATGTACGCTCGCTGGCCGGATCGCCGGAATTCTTTGACGCCTTCTTCGCGGCATCAAAGCTCCCTTCCTTGCATGGCATGTTCGCCGAGTATCCCGAATTCTCATGGTCGGCCTCACGGGCTGCCGCACGCGACAGGTGATTGGGTATGAGGGACCTCGCGGCAATCGAAACCCGTCGGAGGCCGAGTTGGTCGGCAGCGGTCACACCCGAATACCGGTCCAAGGTCATTCGCACCACTGAACTCGACGAGTCAAGAATTGCCGAGATGTCGGCGCTTTACCTCGACAACTATGCGGGCAGCAACGACGCCGTTTTCCGTGCCGACTTAATGGAAAAAGACCAAGCGCTGCTGGTATTCAACGGCGATACCTTGGTCGGATTCACGACGATCAAACTGTATGGGGTTGAGTGGCAAGCGAAAGACACGGGAATAGTCTTCTCAGGCGACACGATCGTCGATCCCCTGCACTGGGGACAGCGCGAACTGGCCTTTGCCTGGCTCAGATATGTCGGAAGCATCAAGGCGGCTACGCCTGACAGGCCTCTATACTGGTTCCTGCTGGTCAAAGGCCACCGCACCTATCGATACCTGCCTGTTTTCTCGCGTCAATTCTTTCCTTGCTGGCAAGACGGCGGCGCAGGGCACCTGAAGCCGCTGGCCGATTTCCTTGCGCGAACTCGCTACGGAACCGACTACAACCCAGAAACGGGCGTCGTCGAATTCTCGGAATCCCGCGGCCATCTGCGCACTGCGATCGCACTTCCGGACATCGACGAACTTGAGCGCCAGGATGTCCGCTTCTTTCTTGCCCGCAATCCAGGTTACCTGAGGGGAAATGAACTGGTCTGCGTCTGCGAGCTTGCGGTCGACAACCTCAAACCGCTCGCCGCGCGTTTCTTTCGGCGCTCTGCCGGAGCAATTCGATGAGACCGGCATCAGTCCTGCCTGCGGCCGTGCGGCGCCCTGAGTCTGACCGGAGAATAGGGAGCGAGTGGCTTGTCGAGCTGCTAGCAAACAACGCCTCTAGCTCCTACCTACGAAGCTACGGCAGCCCACTCACGCTCGATGCCTTTCGCGCACAAGTGCCGATGTGCGATTACGAGAAACTGGTGCCGTGGATTCGGCGCGTCACCGATGGAGAGAGCGACGTCCTGTTCCAGGGCCGCCCGTGCGCCTACGAAAGAACCGGTGGCAGCGCAGGCGGAAGCAAGCTCATCCCGTACTCCGCTGCCGGCGTTGCCGATTTCCGCCGTGCGGTCTCGCCTTGGCTCGCGGCGACGCTGGAACGTCACGCTGTCACGGGTACCGTCTATTTCGCTATCAGCCCGGTCGCCCGAGCTGCCGAACGGATCGGCGATGTTTCAGTCGGGCTACCCGATGCGGCCTACCTCGACGAAGCAACTGGCCGCTTCCTGATCGCAAAGAGCGCCGTACCCTTCTCGGTCGCCGAGATTGCGGATGTCGCGACTTGGCGCAAGGAAACGCTGCTCCACCTTACGAATTCGTCGGCGCTCGAATTGATCTCGGTTTGGAGCCCGACCTTCCTGCTCTCATTGCTGGAAGGGCAAGATGATATCGCCGCCGCGTGGCCCCGGCTAAAGGTCATCAGTTGTTGGGCAGATGGATCTTCCAGCGCCTATGCTGCCGAGCTTTCCGCCCGTTTTCCGGGTGTCGCCATCGAGCCGAAGGGACTGATTTCGACTGAAGCCGTTGTCACCGTTCCCAATCAGGATTGCCAACCGGAGCTCGTCGCCAACGGTTTCTACGAATTCCTGCGCGATGGCAATGCCCTGCTCGCTCATGAGCTTGAGCCCGGTGGCGAGTACGAGGTCGTCGTCACCACGGCCAGCGGTTTGTACCGCTATCGCAGTGGCGACGTTGTACGCTGTCGCGGCTACGCGGCGTCGGGCCGCCCGATTCTTGGCTTCGTCGGACGGTCTGGTCTGCACTGCGACCTTGTCGGCGAGAAATTGAGCGAGTCCTTCGTCGCTACCGCGCTTGCTTCCCTATCCGGGTTTTCCATGTTGATTCCGGATGCACGGAAGCGTGCCTACGTCCTGGTCCGCGAACACGAGACTTCGCCTGAGGATCTCGACAGGTTGGACATTGCCTTGTGCCGTAACCCTCAATACGCCTATGCACGGAGTCTCGCTCAGCTCTCGCCACCACGCTTGCTCAAAGTGCCACGCGCGCTGGAGACCTACGAAAGAACTCTGGTAAAGCGCGGCGCCCGGCTAGGCGACATCAAGCCGACTGCGTTGCGTCCCGAGCCAATCTGGCTTGACGTTTTCGAACGGGAGTGCCGATGAAGATCGCCTTGGTATCACCGAAAGGTCCTTTGTACCGCCACCGCGGCGGTATTTTCAAGAAGTCCCTCCGCTACCAGCCGCTCACCTTGACCACGCTGGCCGCCCTGGTGCCAACGGAACTCGACGCCAGGGTGACGCTTTACGACGAGGGCATCGTCGAGCTACCGGACGAGATCGATGCCGATTTGATCGGCATGACCGTCATCACCGGCACGGCACCGCGCGCCTACCAACTTGCCGCTGACTTCCGTGCCCGCGGCAAAACCGTTGTGCTTGGTGGTCCGCACGTCACACTGTTGCCACAAGAAGCGGCAGGGCATGCCGATTCGATTTGTGTGGGTTACGCCGAGGATAACTGGCCGCAGCTCTTGCGTGACTTCGCTGCCGGGACCCTCAAACCGGCCTATTACCAGAGCCCCGACTTCACGCTCGATCGACCGCAAATGCCCTTCGCCCGTCGTGATCTATTTGATTCGCGCAATTTCCTGACCCAGGCGGTCTTCGAGGCGACGCGGTCTTGCGCCCACGATTGCGAATTCTGCGTCGCACCCGCCGCCTGGGGACGCAAACAGTACCAGAAGCCCATCGACTGGGTTATCCGCGACATCCAGCAGTTCGGACAGAAAAAAATACTGTTTGTCGACCTCAATCTGATCTCCGACAGGGAATACGCCCGGGAACTATTTATCCGTCTGATCCCGCTCAACATTGAGTGGTATGGTCTATCGACAGTCCTCATTGGACACGATCCCGATTTCATGGAGCTTGTCGCCCGAAGCGGCTGCAAGGGTCTGCTGCTCGGCCTCGAGACCGTCACCCCCGACAGCCTGCGCGACGCCCGGAAGCGGTTCAACGCCTCGGTCGACTTCCGCTCGGTCATCAACGACTTGCATCGGCTGGGGATCGCAATTCAAGGGTGCTTCGTCTTCGGTCTCGATCACGATACGCCGGAGGTTTTCGACACCACCGTGGAGTTCGCCATCGAAACTGGCATCGATCTTCCGCGATATGCCGTGCTGACGCCTTTTCCAGGAACGCCCCTGCATGCGCGACTGGAGCGCGAGGGACGCATACTGACCCGCGACTGGACCCTCTACGACGCTCAGCATGTGGTCTTCCAGCCACGCAATATGTCCGTGCGCGAGCTTGCCGAAGGCCACGAACGTGCCTGGAAGCAGACTTACCGTTGGTCAGCGATCGGCCGGCGGCTGTGGCGCGCGGGCAACCTGCGCCCGCTGGCCCTGACAGCCAATACCGGATATCGCTTCTATGCGCATAACCTGCACCGCTTCTATACCTGCGATTGGCCCATCGACATCATCGATCGGCCGCAAGTCGCGCCTGAGACTGCAAGCGCTGCCAGAGTCGTATGCGGCTGACCCTGATCCAACCGGCCATCGGCCATCGTGCCGGAGAGTCGTACATCCGCTCGTGGCAGATGGAACCCCTGCCGATTGCCACGCTTGCCGGCCTCACGCCGAGGAACGTCCAACTCGCCTTCTTCGACGACCGCATGGAGGCGATCGAATACGACCGTCCTTGCGACGCCGTCGCGATACCGGTCGAAACCTACACGGCACGGCGCGCCTACCAGATCGCCAGCGAGTATCGCCGTCGCGGCGTGCCGGTGGTGGTAGGCGGTTTCCACCCGAGCGCGTTGCCCGATGAGGCGCAGCGCTTCGCTGATGCGGTCGTCATCGGCGAGGCTGAGGGCATCTGGGCAGAAGTCCTTGACGACTTGCGCCACCGCACTCTTCGCCCGCGCTATGTCGCAGACCGCGGCGACTTGGCAGCGATCCGCGTCGACCGCTCCTTGTTTGCCGATCGTCGTTACCTGCCCATCGGCCTGGTCGAAACCGGGCGTGGCTGCCGTTTCCCCTGTGAATTTTGCTCGATCCAGTCGTTCTTCGGCCGCAGTCATCGCAACCGCCCGATTTCTGGCGTCATCGATGAACTGCGCGCGCTCAAGAACGCGAAGCGTCTGTTTTTCTTCGTCGACGACAATTTCGCCGGCGACCTCAAGGCCGGGAAGGAACTTCTGCCTGAACTCGCCCGCCTGGACATTCGCTGGATCACCCAGCTCAGCATCAACGCGGCTCACGATGAGGAGTTCCTCTCGCTGCTGGCGAGAAGCGGCTGCAAGGGCGTGCTGATCGGCTTCGAGTCGCTCGATGCCGACAATCTGCGGCAAATGAACAAGCGCTTCAATTTGATGAAAGGTGGCTATCGCGTGGCGCTCGCCAACCTTCGTCGGCACGGCATCGCGGTGTACGGAACCTTCGTCTTCGGTTACGACAACGATGTCGAGGCATCCTTCGACACCGCCGTGGATATGGCGATTTCGGAAGGCATGTATATCGCGGCGTTCAACCACATGACCCCTTTTCCGGGTACGCCGCTCTACCGCCGGCTAGAGGAGGAAGGGCGCCTGAATTACGACGCTTGGTGGCTGGACCCCGCGTACCGTTACAACGAGGTGCCGTTCCGGCCTTTGCGCCTGACGCCGGCGGAAGTCACGGCGGGTTGCCTGGCCGCCCGCCGCCGCTTCTATGGCTGGCCGAGCATCGCGAAGCGGGCGCTGGATAATCGCAATGATTTCTTCATGTTGCGCAACTACCTGCCGATCAATCTGATGCATCGCCAGGACGTGGCGCGACGTAACGGCTATCCCCTCGGCGACGAGACCCAGTCTGATCAGTTGGTTGAGTCCGTATGATCCGGTTCGCTCCCGCCACCCCGGACGACGATTCCCAGTTGCGGGCGCTGCTGCGCGAGAACGGCATGGCGTCGTGGGTGACGATGGCCGTCGAGCGCGAGCCCTCGTTCTTCGCGGGTATGAATCGCTTCGGCGTCGACCACGCGGTGATCGCACGCGATGGCGATCGTGCCGTCGGCATGTTCGTGCGCTCCGACCATCCGGTCCATTGGAATGGCCATCCAGCACGAACCGGCTACCTTGGCGCGTTGCGGATCGATGCCGCCTATCGACGGCGCGTGGGGGCTTTGCGCGAGGGCTATCGTGCGGCGTTTGCAGCAGGTGACGCAAGCGGATCCGGGTTCTGCTACACCTGCGTCGCTTCCGAGAACAGGGCCGCCCGACGCCTGCTGGAAGCGCACCTGAAAGGTTTACCCCAGTATATCCAGGCAGGCGAGGTGATCGCTTTGGCCATGCCGCGCATTCGGGGAAGGGCATTGGGGCTCTGGCACCCGATGCATCCGGATGAAGGCGCAGCGGTGTGCGCCCTGCACAACGCTGCGGCTGCAGCGCGCCAATTCGCGCCTGTGCTGGACCCAACGACAATGACCGCGACGGGTGCCGAATTCCATGTCTGCCGCGACTCCGCTGGCAAACCAGCGGCGTGCATGGCGCTCTGGAACCAGCATGCCTACAAGCAAGTCGTCGCCCGCGCCTACCGCCAACCCCTCGCGACATTGCGACCGTTGTACAACCTTTTTGCGGGCGCCTGCCGCAAGGTCACGCTGCCGCGCCCTGGCCAGCCGGTGGAGCAAACTTATTTGGCATTCCTGGCCGCTGACAAGAAGCGCGCTCCCACATTGTCGGAACTCATTGCCGATGCGCTCGCAAAGTGCAGCACGGCTGTTCTGACCCTGGGCGTTTCAGCCAGCGATCCTGGATTTCCGGAGATCGTCGCGCGCTTCCGCCCGTCGTCCTACCGGATGACGGTATACACCGTTGCTTACTCCGATCCACCCCGACTCGACGGGCGGCCGGTGCAGCCCGAGATTGCCGTACTCTGATGGCGCAATTCCCAACTTGGCGAATTCTGCGCCATCGCGAGGACAGGCGAACCGTAGCGCTGGTCACGCTTGCCTTTGCCGCGCTGACACTGCCTCATTTCCTTTCCCCCCTAGCCCTTCCATTCGGTCCGTGGATCGCCATTGCGGCGGTGCTTTGTTTCATCGCCAACATCGCCAATCACAACCACATGCACCACGCGACCTTTCACCGCCGCATCTTCAACCAGGCCTTCAACCTCGTGCTCACGATCTGCCGTGGCCACACCGCGAGCGGCATCATCGTTCCCCATCATCTCAATCACCACGTTGAGTCTGGCGGGGTGAGAGACTGGATTCGTCCCCAGCTTGCCGGCCGAGGCATCGGGTGGGTCCGCCTGGTCCGCTTCACCCTCGCCGCCAGCACCAACATGCTCGTTGAGCGGCAACGCCCCGGCACGCCGGGTCTGGGCAAACGTGCCGAGCAAAGCCGCCGCCGTGAACAGCGGGTGCTCGCGACCTTTATCCTGCTCGCACTGATTGCGGACTGGAAGGTTTTTCTGCTCTTTAACGTTCTGCCCTGGGCGCTCGGATTGGCGATGCTCGTCGGCGTCAACCTGCTGCAACATGACGCTTGCCTTCCGGGCCAAGTCCTTGCCGGCTCGCGCGATTTTGTGGGGCGCGTAGGCAACTGGTTGTTTCTCAACAACGGATATCACACCGCGCATCACCTCTCCCCGGCGACGCACTGGAGCAGACTACCCGAACTCCATGAATCCATCGCCGCCCGGATTCGCGCCCATGGACTCGAATACCGCTCGGTACTCGCGTTCCTTTGGCAATTTGGTTGGTCGCGAACACCCGCTCCCCGGGGCGACTGAATGGTCCAGTACTACCTATGCCCTCCCATCGACGAGATCCGCCTCGCCCAGGAGCTGGCCCCGCTGGTCGACAGTTTCGGCGGTACCGTTCCCTCGGTCGCGCACCTCATTGAATTGACGCGCGAGCATGGGCTCGCGGCGGCGTCGATGGCACTCTACGAGGCCTTGCGGGTCGCACCGCAAAACTCCGAATTCCTGTCCCGCCTCGATGCCGAGCCCACTGATAGGACATCGACACCGGCAGGAGCCAAGGTCCTGGTTGTCCCTGCGCTGTTCTACGGTCACTACCCCGAAGTCGGGGGAGATGCGGTGCTGCCCATCGGTATCGCGAGAGCGTGCGGCTTTGAAGTCGAGACCATCCCTATTCTGAGCGTCGGGACTGTGACCGAGAACGCGCGCATCATTCACGATCACCTTGAGCGCGAACAGGCCGAAAGGGTATGGTTTCTCACCGGAAGCAAGGGCGGCGCCGATTTCCGTGCCTATCTGCAACTCTATGCGGGTTCCGCGGCAATAAACCGGATTGCCGGTTGGATCAATATCTGCGGCCTTGTCGAAGGGTGCGACATCGCCGACTTCAATGTCGCCACGCCGGCGCGACGACTCAAATTTCGCGCGCTCTGTCGGGTATTGGGTACCCGCTTCGAACTGCTCAGCGAGCTTTCCACGACCCACGAATACTGGCGTGAGCCCTTGCGCCCGCCGCCCCATATGAAAGTGTTCAACCTTTCCGCAATTCCCTTGCCGAGTCACATACAGAAGTCGCTGATCAAGCGCTACCGGGCGATCAGCGACCGCGGCCCGAATGACAGCATGGTCGCCTGCCGGCGCACCGTGATCGACGGGGGTCTAACAATCCCATTCCTGGGTTACGACCATTTCTTTCGCGGTCCGAACATCGCCCCCATCCTCTATCGCTTCTTCAATTACCTCAGGCGGCAATAGACCATGGGACCGCGAATCGCAACGCTTGTGGGTATGCTTTTCCTGGCCATTGCCGCAGAAGCCCGAGACGACAAGGCGATCCACGAGGTTTTCGCCGATATCGAGCGCGCGGTCCGCGATCGCGACAGGACCACTCTGCTCAACAGCGTCACCGAAAATCACCTCATGATCTCGAAGAACGGTGAAACGGTCGTCGGCAGGGTCGCGCTGGCCGCCTACCTGGAGAAGATGATCGGCTATGCTCCGTCGATCAAATCCTTGCAATCGACTGTCGAGTTTTCCCCGGACATCCGGTATTACGGCGAGACAGCCGTCACGCATGGCCGCTCCAGGGACCACTACGCTTTCACCGATGGCCTTGAGCTGGACTTGACCACGTACTGGACCGCCACGTTGGTACGCGATACGGAGCGTTGGCGCATCGCAGCCGTTCACTATTCATTCAATTTATTTGACAATGGAATGCTCGACGTGGCGCACCGAGGGGCTTTCGTTGCCTCGGCGTGCGGTGCATTAGCCGGCCTCGTCGCCGGATTGTTTTTTTTCCGCCGCCGGAATATATAGTCATTCCGGATATCGAACCATTTGCCCCGCATGGGGGATCATCCGCCACCGCCCAGGAGACAAAGCACATGCGAAACCTACTGCTCAGCTGCATCGCTTGCCTGTTGTTGATTACCTCAGCAGCGGCACCGGCGGCGACCGCGCCTCCTCTCGATCCGACCGGCGGTCGAATCGAGGATCGGCAGGCGCTGCGCGTCCTGCTCGATCGCATGGAAAAGGCCACGGCATCCCTCGACATCGATACCGCGACCTCATTGATGCACCCCGACGCCATCGTGACCTGGCAAAACGCCGAGGTATCCAAAGGGCACGAGCAGATCCGGGCCTACTACGCTCGCATGGTCAAAGGTTCAAATCCGATCGTCAAAGGCTATAGCGTGAAAGCGGCTTTGGGAGGTCCTGCGACGTTCTATGGCGATACTGCCATTGCGTGGGGAACCACCGTCGAGACCTTCGAGCTGTCCGACGGACTGAAATTCACGCTCAACGCGAACTGGAGTACGACGATCGTCAAGCAGGGCGGCGAATGGAAGATTGCGGCACTGCACTTCTCGACCAACCTTTTTGACAATCCGCTCCTCAAGAATGCCGAGCGTTTTGCCTGGATCGCCGGATTGCTCGGACTCCTCGCCGGAGCGCTGGCCGCTTGGCTTCTCTCGAGGTGGTCGCGCAAGTCCAAGTGAGCGGAGGCGCACGCCGCGGAGCGACCAGATGATTCGGAACCGCCTCAACATGGCTCTGATCGCGATGGTCTATGGATTCGCACTATCCCTGCTCTGGCTCGGATCCCACGTTGATATCCGGCTGGTCCTGCCCATCGGCGTCGCCTATTCGTTTGTCCTACTGACTAACTACGCCCTGATTCATGAGGCGGCGCACGACAATCTGAATTCGGATCCGACTCGCAATCGCTGGCTCGGCGTCCTCGTCGGCTTTCTGTTCCCCGTTCCCTTCTCGATGATCAAGGTCACCCATACGGTTCACCACTGCTGCAACCGGACCGATCATGAGATGTTCGACCTTTACTACCCGGGCGACCGCAAGCTGATCAAGCTCGGGCAGTGGTACGGCCTGCTCGCCGGTCTGTTCTGGCCCTGGATCCCGATAGGCGCGCTCGTCCTGGCTACCTTCCCGCAACTTCTGCGCATGGGGCCTTACCGGCGGGCACGAACGACGGCCGTGCTGTTCGACGATTTTGCGGAAACTGGTGTCGGACGTGTCCGCATCGAGGTTGTGTTGACTCTGGTGTTCTGGACAGTGCTGTTCTTCGTTCTCGACCTTTCGTGGCCTGCCGTTCTGATCATGTACGGCTTCTTTGCCTTCAACTGGTCGACGCGGCAATACATCACGCACGCATTCACCGAACGTAACGTCATCAACGGCGCCTTGAACCTACGGGTCAGTCCGGTCATGTCGTGGATCTTGCTCAAGGGAAACTGGGATCTGGTCCATCACCAAAAACCTTGGTTGCCGTGGACAGAACTAGAACATCACGGCAACGGCGCTTACTCGCCGGTCGGGATCTGGCAGCAATACCTGCGCATGTGGCGCGGACCGGTGCTGGCGACCACACCCTCGCCCCAGCGCCTCACTGCCGAGCCGAGCCCGGATTAATCGGCCACCAGCGCCGGTCCGCCGCGCCCGCAAGCCAAGCCAAAGCAATTCCACCGACGACATCGACGAAGTGGTGCTGGTGTACGAGCAGTACCGAAGTACAGATCGCCAAGTACCAGAGGCCACCCACCAGTCGAAGGCCGGTCGCCGCAACGCGGGCCGCAAGCGCGCCGAATACCAGAGAGCTATAGGCAACGTGCAGAGACGGAACGGAATTGAACGCGCCATCGACTTGCCACAAAGCCGAGAACAGCGCTTGGAACGGGCCCTCCGGCGGAGTCCGCACGAAGCCGCTGCGCACGGGGAACGCAACAAACACCAGCCCAGCCGTCAGCGTCGCGAGTGCAAAGCGGCGGCCCAGGGCGCGCAATCCATCGACAGTGCAAGCAAAGAGCGGCAGCCAGAAGAGCAGCGCAATCGAAAAGTAGATCAGGATCGCGGCAGGGACGAGCGGAATCGCCAGCTCCCAGGAAAAATACAGTGCCACTCCCCGATCCAAGCGGCCCGCAGCCCAGTTGGCTCCCCCGTAGACCGCCGCGAAGAGCAGGGTCAGCGAGCAATGCAGCCACAGGAAGGTGGCCCATCGCGTGCCATCCGGCCATGTCCATGACCGGTGCTTCGTCACCGACCCCGCCATCGTATCGAAAGCCATTCCGGATCGGGGCCGGGGCCGCCCGGAGCACTCGCCTCCCACCGCGCCATGTCTTTGGCAAGACGCCGGTCCATCCAACCGTGCAGTACGTCGAAACCTCGGCTCAGGAGCCGATGGTCGTTCACCGACGCTCGCTGATACTCAAGCAAGGCATGCCGTTGAGACGCAGAGTAGCGGAGCAGCCCCGAATAGAATGTCGCTGCATTGAGCGACACACGATTCTCGATCAGCTCCCGATTGAGTTGCCGCACATGTCGTCCGACCTCGGCCGAGGTCATGCTCGAATGCCTCCAGTAGGGCGCAACGGTCCTCGCATTTGAATCGATCTGCAGTCCGAAACGCGCCCGGTTGGCTTCATTGAGGATGGGCACCCCGGCGACGCGGGTGCTGAAGATCGCCAGAAAGTAAAAATCCGGCGGATGATCGCGCAGGAAGCGGTAGGTGTTCGCAAGAGTCGCTTCATTCTCACCGGGAAAGCCCACCACCAGGGAAACAACGGTGGTTAACCCGACCGACCGGCAGTTGTCGAGCGCCATGGCGTTTTGCTCGATGCTGCACTGCTTGTTCATGTTTTCCAGGATCTGTGGATCGCCGGACTCGATGCCGATCTGAACCTGATGCGCTCCGGCGTCCCGCATCATCGCTACGATGTCGCGATCAGCGAGATCGCTGGCACGCGCATAGCAGATCCACTTCACCCCGATCTGTCGCCGGACGAGCTCCTCGCAAAGCGCCGCGAGGCGACGGCGCGGCATGGTGAAGAGCGAGTCGAGGCAGGAGATGAACTCCACGCCAAGTTCGTCTCGGTAACGCTGCCAGTCATCGGCAATCTTCCGGGCACTCTTGTAGCGAAATTTCTCGTCGTCGAAGAGGTAGGGGTAGTTGCAAAAGTTACAGCGGTAGGGACAGCCCCGAACGCTTTCATAATGCACGAGGGGAAATCGACGGCCATGATCGCGGGCAGCCCCCAGCCAATCCGGGGTCGGTAGGGCATCGAGCGAACGGGTCGCCGGGACGCCGCTACGCAGGATCATCGAATGCCGGCCCGTCACAACGCTTGCCGGCGGTACGGCGGACAACGTCCGGAACCCCGAGCGGAGGTAAGACGCCAGTATCGGTACGAGCATCTCGCCGTAGCCGACGGCGAGGACATCCACCCCGGGGATACCGGCGCCCCCTTCAGCCAGGATGGAAGCCAGCGCCCCACCCAAGACGATGCGATTGTGTGGACGAATAATCCGCTGCAAGACGGGTTCCACCTCGCCCAGATCCCGCAGCAATGTCGTCGACAGGAATACCAGCGCGCAGGTCTTGAGCTTCTCTCGGGTCTGCCGGTCATCGCGAAAGACATCGTCTATCGTGGCAATTTCGCAGGGAATCCCTTCCGCCCGCAGCAATGTGGTCAAGACGACCTCGGTCAGTTCAGGAATATCCATGTTCTCGGTCCGAGAAAAGTATTCCCGGACTTCTGCGGCCAAACGCCGGCCGGCCACAAGCCGATGCCAACCGGCGTGAATGATGGATTCACCGATGATCGCCTTCGATTTGAGATCCAACCAGGCAGACTCGGAAGCCCTCCATTGGGCCGCCTGCTTGCGCAGCGCACGCGCGGGCGACGACTCCTTTTCGTTGAGCAGCCCTCCGGTCACAACCAGAACGGTCACTGGATCGTCTTCCACGCAAGCCATTATTCGACCCGCCTCAGCCGAGGGCCGCCCGAAGGAACGATGATCACCAGTTTTCGCGTTGGCCTGATGCTTTCCGGTTCGACGAGTGCAAAGCGGCCGTGTCGGCATAGCCGTCCGAGCAGGAGCACCATCTGACGCAGGGCCATCGGCATACCGGCACACACGCGCTCGCCGAGCCCGAAAGGAAAATAGGCATGGCGATACCGCGTCGAATCGCCAAGAAACCTGTCGGCCACGTATTCATTTGCGAGGTCATAGACCTGCGGATTGCGGTGCGCCATATAAGTGCAAGGCAGGACTCGGGTGTCGCGGGGGATTGCATGCCCACCGACTTGAGTATCCTCGACGGCATGACGGGTCAGGTGCACGACAACCGGACAAAGCCGCATGGATTCCTCGATCGCCGAACGAAGAAAGGGAAAGGCCTCCGGCGGCTCGTCACCGACCGTAGATACCTCCATCCAGGCGCGCTCGCTCGCCGTCGGGTCGGCGAGCAGATGAGTCAGCGCCCAGGAAAGGCTCGCCGCCGTGGTGTCATGGCCGAAGAGCAGGAAGGTCACGGTTTCCGAAACGATTTCATCGTCGCTCAGCGGTGCGCCACGCTCAGGCGTTGCCCAGGCGATCTGGGAGAATACGGAGCCATCGGGGGTTTTACGAACCTCGCTCAATCGCTGCCGGATGAACGCATGCACTTTCGCGCGGTTCGCGAGGAAGCGCCCCCATGGCGATATACGTCCCAGATCGACATGAAGAAACCTCAGGAACAAGACTGCCGCATGGCTGAAGGACGATTTCCATAGATTGATCGACTCGAACGCTTCACGGTGGCGATGGTCCGGCAAATCGCCGAAGATCAGTTCGATGATCGCATGCAGCGTAATGCGGGCGAGGAATTCTCCGGTATCGATCACCTGATTCCTGCCGATTTGCGAGATCAGCGCATCAGCCCATTTGCCGGTTATCCGGTCTATCGTCGCCGCCTTGCCGAAGAAGAAGTGTGGCAACAGAACGCTGCGATGGATGCGATGTCGCTCGCCTTCCAGGGCGATCAGGCTGTGTTTCCCGACGACCGGCCGCAACGCCTCGGTTCCCCGTCCGCCTATGAGACTAGGATTGCGGGAAATTTCGCCAACCAATTTCGGATCCCCGGTGACCAGGCATGACCCCATGACGGGTAGTCGAGTCGTAAACGTCATGTGCCCCGCAGCGAGCGCACGATCAAGAACGCCGTAAGGCGACCGCATCCACTGCAAAGGGCTAATGGCGAAACGCTGAATCATTCGTCACATTGTGCCGGCCGTCGTTCGCAAATGGAATACCGATTGGGCACGGTCAGGAATCGCGGGAACCTTGGGTCGATAGCGGCGTTGCCGGAAGATCGACCGGAAAGTCGGCACAGAGGCGGTTTCCCGGTCAAGCGCCCTTGAGTCGCCGGATCTCGGCTTCCAGTTCGGCAATCCTCTCATCGCGGCTTTGCAAGGCTCGGGCCACGTCGCCGGCTTCCAGCCGCTGGGGGATGTGCTGCGGGCAATTGGCGTCCCAGGCTGCCACGGAAAACAGCATGGCCTGTTCGCCTTTGGCCTTGTAGTCGGGAGGCATCAGCCGTTCGATCAGATCGGGGTCGTCCTCGATCACCCGGGCGGTTCCCCACAGCTTGATGCGCTGCCGCATCGTGTAGTCGATCAGGAACAGATGGGCCTTGGGGTTTTCGGCCAGATTCCCGCTGCTGATGAACTGGCGGTTGCCGTTGAAATCGGCGAAGCCGAGGGTGTGCTCGTCGAGCACCCGCAGGAAACCCGGCGGTCCGCCGCGATGCTGGATGTAGGGCTGCCCCTGGGCGTTGGCCGTGGCGAGAAAGACGCTGGTCTGGGCGGCGATGAAGGCGGCGAGGTCCGGGGTGATCGCCGTCGCCCAGCCGCCCTGGCTTTCCATCCGGGCGTAGGCGCTGCGGGAACCCTTGCGGGATTGGATAGCCTTGACGGCAGGCGTGAAGGCGACATCGCTGGCGATTCTGCGTTCTGCGGTCATGGCTATCCGCTCCTCGAAATGGACTGGCTCAAGCGCGCGGCTCGACGACGGGGAAGTCGATATCGGTCCGGGCGACGTTATTGACGTAGTTGGTCAGCGTATTGAGGGCCACGTGCACCACGATCTCCAGGACCTCGGCCTCGCTGTAACCGGCCGCTTGCACGGCGGCGAGCTCCTCGTCGGCGACGTGTCCGCGCCGGGCGATGACCTGGGTGGCGAAACGCAGGGCCGCGGCGGCCTTGGGGTCGGCCGACTCGCCCTGGCGATTGGCGTCGAGTTCGGCGGCATCGAGCTTGGCCAGGTGGCTGCCGAGATAGCTGTGGGCGGAGAGGCAGTAGCCGCAACCGTTCAATTCCGCCACCGCCAGGGCGATGCGCTCGCCGGTCTTGGCCCCCAGGCGGCCTTTGGCCAGGGCGCCGTTCAGGCTCAGGTAGCCCTCCAGTGCCGCGGGGCTGTGGCCGACCAGCTTCATCAGGTTGGGGACGACCCCCAGTTGCTTTTGGACGGCCTCGAGCAAGGGCAATGAGGCGGAAGGGGTTTGCTCGACGGTGGGGAGGCTGATGCGCGACATGGAAGTTCTCCTGGGTGGGTTCGCGGCACGGAATGCGCTGCGGATGAAACGCATCTTGCTCTCCTCAATGAAATAGAAGAATATCCATTGACTGCATTTGATTATTTCAATTTACGGAATAATGCGATGGACCGACTGCAATCGATGGGCGTCTTCGTCGCCGTGGCGGAAGAAGAAAGCTTTGCCGGCGCCGCCCGCCGCCTCCAGATGTCGCCCCCCGCCGTGACGCGCTGCATCGCCGCCCTGGAAGAGCATCTCGGCGTCAAGCTCCTGACCCGGACAACCCGCTTCGTCCGCGCCACCGAAGCCGGCCAGCGCTATGTGGAAAGCGCCCGGCGCATCCTGGCCGAGGCCGACGAGGCCGACGAAGCGGCGGCAGGGGTGCATGCGGCGCCCCGGGGCCAGTTGGCGGTGACGGCTCCCGTCCTCTTCGGCAGCATGCACGTCATGCCCGGCATCGTCGAATTCCTCACCCGCTACCCGGAGGTTTCGGTCAACGCCATCTTTCTCGACCGGGTCGTCAATCTCTTGGAGGAAGGGATCGACGTCGGCGTCCGTATCGGCGAATTGCCCGATTCCACCCTGCGCGCCGTTCCGGTCGGGGCGGTGAGGCGCGTCATCTGCGCCTCCCCCGACTATCTGTCGCGCTGCCCGGCCCTCGTCGAACCGCGGGATCTGGCCAAACAGACCGTCATCGCCGCCAGCCCGGTGTCACCGGGCCTGGAATGGCGCCTGGGCAGCGGCAAGCAGCAAGTCAGCATCCGGGTACAACCGCGCCTCACCGTCACCAACAACGCGGCCGCCATCGAAGCCGCCGCCCTGGGCTTCGGCATCACGCGCCTGATGTCCTATCAGGTCGCCGCCCCCCTGGCCGCCGGGCAACTGGTGCGCCTCTTCCGCGAATTCGAGCCGCCGGCCCTGCCGGTCCACGTCGTCCACCACGAAGGAAGGCAGGCCTCCGCCAAGGTCCGCGCCCTGGTGGATCTGCTGGTCGAGCGCCTGCGGCAGAACGCCGCCTTGGCCGCCGAGGCAGCCTAGTAGTCAGTCACACAGGTTCCGCTATGTTCGGCCCGCCCCGCATCCCCGCTCGCTTTGTCGCTCATCCTCGCCATAGCTTCGGCTAGGGCTGCGGTTCGCTTCGCGCGCCCGGGGCGCGGAGGCGCGCCTCGGCATCCACGCAAACCTGTGTGACTGACTACTAGACGCAGGCCGCATGCCTCCCAGACCTCGACTTTGCCAGTGGATCGGCAGCGGCACGCGCCCAATCACGGCGGATCCGATGGCAGTCGTCCTCGGTGCCGTCCGACCCTGCGCGCTGCGCAAAGGGGGCATCGCGCCTCCCATGCCCTGGTAGCGCCTTCACCCGGCATCAGTGGGTGTCGAACACCCACAGCCGATGGGCGTCGAGGAGCAGACGGTAGCGCAGCTCAAGCGCTTCGAGCTGGGCCAGCCGCGCCGCAAGTTGCGCCTCATTGGCCAGCCGACGCGTAGTCAGCAGGTCGCTCAAGTTGCCTTCGCCCAACTGGTACGCCCGCGCCGTCATGTCCGCCGCCTGGGTCAACCGCTCGGCGGCCAAGCGGCTGCTTTCCCAGCTGGCACGGGCCGATTGGGCCGTGTAATAAAGTGTCGCCGCTTCCGTGGTCACCTTCTGCAGCGCCGCTGCCTCCCGGCTGCTCGCGGCGGCCGCCTGGGCCAGCGCCGCGTCGGCACCGGCGCGCCGTGCCTTCCCCGCCAACGGGATCGTGAGGCTCACGCCGAAGATATGCTCTTCACCACCGCGCTCACGCATGACATGCATGCCCAGTGTCGGATCGGGGAGTTGGTCACGGCTGCTCCGGCTCGCGGCAACCTGGGCACGCTGTGCCTCGCTGCGGGCCAGGCCGAGTTCGTGGTTGTGTTCAAGGATGGCGGCTACCCACTCCGCTTCGCCCTCGCCCACGGCTTCCGGGACCGAGAGCTTCACCCCGGTTGGCAGCGGCAGGCCGGGATAGCGCCGACGCAATTCCTCGGCTGCCGTGCGCTCGCGCACCCGCGCTTGCGCCAACTGGGCCTCGGCTTGCGCGAATGCCGCTTCAGCGAGGACGGACTCGACGCGGGCGGCATCGCCCAATTGTCCGCGCCGGACAAGCTGCTTGGCGTTCTGCTCGAGCAAGCCCACCTGCGATGTCCATTGCTGGGCGCTGGCACTTTCCCGCAGCCAGGCGAACCAAGCCTTTAGGAGGCCGCGCGACGCCTCGTGCCGAGCATCGCCGTGCGCCCATTCGGCACTCTCGACTCCCTTGGCGCCCAACTCGGCATCGAGCTCCGCTTTGCCGGGAAGGCGGATCGTTCGTTCGATCGCGGCACCCTGTTCGTAAAACCGTCCGACTGGCGCATCCGGCGCTTCGACGCGCCGACGTTGGCCGGTGAGGCGCACGTTCCATTCATAGTGCCCGGCTTCCAGACGAGTGCGGTTGGCCTCCTCGACCCGCACCAGGCTGCCGGCTTCCTGAACCGTGGGCGCCGCCTGCAGGATGCGCGCCACCATATCGTTGGGCGGCAAATCGGGCGACGCCGCAGCGGGCTCCACCGCGTGCGCCGCGGCGGCCAGGAAGAACCCGAAGCAAGAGATGGCGGTCTTCATATGATCCGCCCCACTTCGAGTGTCGGCGCCAGCCAGTAGAAGATGTTCGCATGGGGATAATGCTCACGGATCACCCTCAGCATCGTCTGGAGGCGGTCCGGGTCGCCGACCGTCTGAATCTGTACCCGCGGCGAATGGCCGCTCACGAGTTCGCCCGGTTCCACGAGCTGTACCGCCGATCCATGGCCATCCACAAGGCTGGTGCCAAAGCCGCTCACCAATTCCGGATGTTCCAGTAATAGGTCTTCCACCTGCTGGGCGACGTCCGTCGGCATCACCAGCGTTAGTACGACATCAGGCATGCAGGGTCCTTTCGGCAATGGCGCCGGCCTTCTCGACGCCAAAGCGGCGGAAGAGGACCGGCAACAGAATCAAGGTGAGCGCCGTGGAAGTCACCAGGCCCCCGATGACGACGATGGCCAGCGGCCGCTGGACTTCCGACCCCGGTCCGCTGGCGAAGAGCATGGGCACCAGACCGAAAGCGGCGATGCTGGCAGTCATCATGACCGGCCGCAGGCGACGCTTGGCGCCTTCGACGACGACTTCGGCGAGGGGCATGCCTTCCGCCAGGAGCTGATTGAAATAGCTCACCATGACGACGCCGTTCAATACGGCAATGCCGAGCAGCGCGATGAAGCCGACCGAGGCGGGCACCGACAGGTATTCGCGCGCGATGAGCAGGCCAAAAATGCCGCCAACCATGGCAAAGGGTACGTTGGAGAGGATCAGCACGGCCTGCCGCACCGAGCGGAAGGTGGAGAAGAGCAGGAAAAAGATCAGCAGCAACGCCACCGGCACGACGATGGCCAGCCGTGCCGCTGCCCGCTGCTGGTTCTCGAACTGCCCGCCCCAGGCCAAGCGGTAGCCTTCCGGCAGCTTGACGTCTCGCGCCACCGCCGTCTTGGCGTCCTCGACGAAGCCGACCAGATCGCGGTCGCGCACGTTCGACTGGACCACGACGTAGCGTTGGGCGTTTTCGCGGTCGACCTTGACCGGCCCATCGACCCGCTCCAGTTTCGCCACCGACGCCAAGGGAACGCTGCCGCCACCGGGGGTCGTCAGGCGCAGGGCTTCGAAGGCGGCAGGGGAAACGCGCAGCCAGTCGGGCCCGCGCAGCAGCACCGGCACCCGCCTTCCGCCCTCCATGACCGTGCCGATATTGCGCCCTTCGAGGAGGTCCTTGAGGTCACTCTGGACATCGTCGACATTGAGCCCGAAGCGGCCCGCCGCCAGCCGGTCCACCGCCACCTTGAGGTATTGCACGCCCTCGTTCTTGACCGTAAAGGTATCCTCGGCCCCCGGCACCTTTCTGACCACCGCCTCGATCTCGCCCGCCAGGCGATTGAGGGTCGGCAGGTCGCTGCCGTAGATCTTGATGGCCAGGTCGCCGCGCACGCCGGTCAGCATTTCCGAGACCCGCATGTCGATCGGCTGGGTAAAGGAATGGCCAATGCCCGGGAAGGCCTCCATCACCGTCCTTAACTGGTCGGTGAGCCAGCCCGGGTTGGGCGTGCGCCACTCCTCGCGGGGTTTCAGCACCAGGAAGGTATCGGTCTGGTTGAGGCCCATGGGATCGAGCCCGAGTTCATCGGAGCCGGTGCGGGCGACGATGGCTTTCACTTCCGGAACCTGTTCCAGGACGGCGCGCTGGATGCGGCCGTCCACCGCAATCGTCTGATCGAAGCCGATGGAGGGCAGCTTCTCGAGCTGCATGATGAGGTCGCCCTCGTCCATGGTCGGCATGAACGCCTTGCCGAGGAGCGCATAGGCGCCAGCGGTTGCAATCAGGACAGCCACCGCTCCGATGGCCAGTGGGCGGCCGTTGGCCAGGGCCACGCTCAGAACTCGGTCATAGGCCGCGTTGAGTTTTCTCACCAGCCAGGGCTCGTGGGCATGCCCGCGCTGCAACAGGAATGAAGCCAGCACGGGCACCACGGTCAGCGACAGAAGCAGAGAGGAGGACAGCGCAAAGACGATGCTGAGCGCCACCGGCCCGAACATCTTGCCCTCCAGCCCCTCCAGGGTGAGGAGCGGCAGAAAGACGATGATGATGATGATGATGCCGGAAGCCACAGGCACCGCGACTTCCCTGGCCGCCCGATAGATCAGATGAAGAAGCGGCAGACGGTCGCTCGAAGCGCAGAGCTGGGTTTCCACGTTCTCCACCACCACGACCGCCGCATCGACGAGCATGCCGATCGCGATGGCCAGCCCGCCCAGGCTCATGAGGTTGGCGGTCAGACCGAAGAAGCGCATGAGGATGAAGGTGGCAAGCGCGGAGAGCGGCAGCATGAGTGCCACGACCAGGGCGGCCCGCAGGTTGCCGAGGAAGGCGAGCAAGAGCACCAGCACGAGGACGATGGCTTCGACCAGCGCCTTGGCGACCGTATGGACGGCGCGCGAGACCAGGCTGCTGCGGTCGTAGAAGGGTTCGACGCTAACCCCCGGCGGCAGGCTGGGCGCGATCTCGGCGAGCCTCGCCTTGACGCCGGCCACCACCGCCTGCGCGTTGGCGCCGCGCAAGCCGAGCACCAGGCCCTCGACCGCTTCGCCTTGGCCGCTCTTGGTCACTGCCCCATACCGCGTCAGGCTGCCGAGCCGCACTTCGGCCACGTCACCGACCCGCACCACGGTGGCGTCCCTGGCGCGGACGACGATGGCGCGGACGTCGTCGAGGCTGCGGATAGCGCCTTCGGCGCGGACCAGCAGCGATTCCTCGCCGTCCGCGAGACGCCCGGCACCGTCGTTGCGGTTGTTGGCTTCCAGCGCCATTTGCAGGTCGCGCAAGGAAAGCCCGCGTGCCGCCAGGCCTTGCGGGTCCGGCACAACCTCGAAGGCCCCGACCTGCCCGCCCAGGCTGTTGACGTCGGCCACGCCTGGAATGGTGCGCAGCTGTGGCCGGATCACCCAGTCGAGCAGCTTGCGCTTGTCGGCGAGCGAAAGTTCGCCCTCGATGGTGAACATGAACATCTCGCCCAGCGGCGTCGTGATCGGCGCCAGGCCACCCGCCACCCCGGGCGGCAGGTTGTCCATTGCGGCGGCGAGACGCTCGCTGACCTGCTGCCGGGCCCAGTAGATGTCGGTGCCGTCCTCGAAGTCGAGGGTGATGTCGGTGAGCGCATATTTGGACGTCGAACGCAGCAGGCGCTGACGCGGGATGCCCAGCATCTCCTGCTCGACGGGAACGGCAATCCGGGTTTCGACCTCTTCCGGCGTCATGCCCGGCGCCTTCAGGATGATCTTGACCTGGGTGCTCGAGACATCGGGGAAGGCATCGATCGGCAGGCCGGAAAAGGCATAGACGCCCGCGGCGACGAGCATGGCGGTCAGTACCAGCATGAGCAGGCGCTGGGTCAGGGAGAACTGAATCAGGCGGCCGAGCACTTATTCTCTCCCCACGCCGGTCCACAGCGCCTTCAATCCGGAAACGCCCTTGACGGCAATCGGCTCGCCGGTGCGCAGGCCCTCCAGCAGGACGCTGTCGCCGCCCTGCCCCAAGACCTTCACGGCTTGCGGCCGGAACGCCATGCCGTCCTTGGCGCTGGTCTGGACGAACACCACGGTCTGGCCGGCATGCCTGGCAAGCGCGGCGCTCGGCAGCCGCAGTCCGGCGGCTGCCGGCACGTCCAATTCGACCTCGATCGCCTGCCCCGGCCGCAAACCTTCCCCTCCGGCTTCGACGGCGGCCCGGACCAGGACGCTCTGGCTGCCCGCATCCACCGCCCCGCCCACGGCAATCACCCGGCCGCGCGCCGCCGTACTGGCGACCCGCACGGGCGCGCCGATCCTGAGATTGCCTGCCAGGTTCGCCGGAGCCTGGATCTCCAGCCAGAGCGGCGCGAGCCGGGCAATGCGATAAATGAGCGTTGACGCATCGACGCGCTGACCGACCTGGGCGTCCTGCTCCAGCACCACGCCGTCGATGGGCGAAACCAGCGCCAGGGAGCCACCGACCTTGCCGGGCACCACGCCGGCCAGCGCCAAACCTTGACGGCGCCCCTCAGCCGACGCGATCGCCTGAGCCGCGGCGGCCCGGCTGGCCTGCAAGCGTGACTCGGCGATCAGCCCCTCGGCGAAAAGCTGCTCGTCCCGCCTGAGGGTTTGCCGGGCCAATTGCGCCTGGCTGCCGGCCTGCAAGGCGCCGCTCTGCAGTTCCAGCGCCTGGGGGCTGGCCAAGCGGGCCACGATTTGGCCGCGCTTGACGACCGATCCAGGCCCTACCGCCAGCATCTCCACCATGCCGGCCACCGGGGCCGCCACCACTCGCATTTGATCGTTGGGCACGGTCACCCGCCCCGGCAACCCACTCTGGCCCGCAGCCTTGCCGGCTTCCGCGACGGCCACTTCGACGCCGAGCGACCTGACCTGAGCGCCATTCAAGCTGATCGACTCGGCCGCCTGCAGAGCGATGGAGAGTGCCCCTGAAAGCACGAAGACTGCGCAACGCAAGACAGCCATGATTGGCCTCCTGACAACGAACAGCCTTCAATTTATGCGACCAAGATTAACCCACCATTAATGACGTTAGGCTGCACCGCTTCCATGCCTTGCCCCCCGCGAGGAAAAAACCCCCTTGGCAGTTTCACCCCTCTATAATGTCCAAAACGTCATCTACCCCCGGCCGGCACGCCGGACCATAGTGAACGCTCCTACAACGTGATCGAAGGAGTAGTGCCATGAAACAGTATGTGATCGAACGTGACATCCCCGGCGTCGGCGCCCTCAACCCGGAACAGCTCAAGGGGGCCGCCGGCACCTCCAACGGTGCCCTGGCCCAGCTGGGCGGGAAAGTGCAGTGGGTGCATTCCTATGTGGTCGCCGACAAGACCTTCTGCATCTACCTCGCCGACGACGAGGGTTCGGTCCAGGAGCACGCCCGCCTGAGCGGCTTCCCGGCCAGCAAGGTCACCGAGGTGCGCGGGGTCATCAGTCCGATGACCGCATTCGCCTGACCGCCCCGGCGCGCCCGCTCCCCGGCGGGCGCGCATTGCAAGGAGAGCGCTGCATGGGTCCGCACGCTGAAGCCCCGCCAGGCCGTTTCTGCTGGCTCGATCTGGCCGCCACCGGCGCCGAGGAGAATGCCCATGGCTAGGACCGTCAAGCCCCCACCCCCTGCCCCGAAAGACCCCGGCGTCCTGGACGTGACGGTCATCCTGCTCGAAGGCGGCTACGCCTCCACGGCCATCGCGCCGATCGAAGTCTTCCACTCCGCCGGGCGGCTGTGGCACTGGCTGCGCGGCGAGACCCTGGCGCCCCGGTTCCGGGTGCGTACGGCCTCCATCGACGGCAACAGCGTCACCTCCCTCTGCTCCCTGGGGCTCAAGCCCGAATTCGCGCTGCAGGACATCGCCCACACCGACATCGTCGTCCTCCCGGCTTCCGGCTGGGATCTGATGGAATCCATCGCCGCCCGCACCAGCCTGCTCTCCTGGCTGCGGCAGTCCCATGAGCGGGGCGCCTACGTCGCCGGCATCTGCTCCGGGGTCGGCTACCTTGCCGAAGCCGGCCTCCTCGACGGCCGCAAGGCCACCACCCACTGGGCCGTGGTCGAGACCTTCCGCCAGCGCTATCCCCGCGTCGATTGGCATCCCGAGCAATTCGTCACCGAGGACGGGCGCATCTGCTGCAGCGGCGGCCTATACGCCTCCATCGACCTGAGCCTGTACCTGGTGGATAAGTTCTGCGGCCACGAAATCGCCCTGCAGACGGCCAAATCCATGCTGGTCAGCCTGCCACGCCACTGCCAGTCCGGCTACGCCGTGGTGCCCCTGGCCAAACCCCATGGCGACGACCGTATCCGCAAGGCCGAAGAATATCTCCATGAGCACTTCAACCGCACCGTGCCCATCGAGATCCTGGCCGAGCGCATCGGCATGAGCCCGCGCAACTTCATCCGCCGCTTTCAGGCAGCCACGGGACACATGCCCGGCGAATACCAGCAACTGCTGCGGCTGACGGCCGCCAAGGAACTGCTCGAACGGGACGGCCTGCCCATCCAGACCCTCTGCGCCCGCATCGGCTACCAGGACGTCGCCTTCTTCCGCAGCCTGTTCAAGCGCCATACCGGCATGACGCCCGCCGAGTACCGCAGCCGCTTCGCCGCCAGCACGATGAACCGGGGCGAGAATTACGTTTCTGGGCGGGAGTCCTGATTTCCCGCCCGCCACGGACCCTGATGCTTGCTACTGAGGATGGGGAGACGTTGGAGAGACAACACTTCGGCCATTCCTGCCATTAACCGTATCTGCATGAAATGACAGGTAAGGGGAATTGAGCGGCCGGTCACCTTGATCGCGAAAATTAATGCTGATCGATTCGCGATGCTGGGAGGCCGGCCATCACCATGCTTGTCAATCCACGTCGTCGCCCGCAACGGCCAACGAGGATGGCTACTTCATTCCGCGAGCTTGTGCATTTCGCAGATCAGGTCGGATTTGCCCTCGAAGCCGATGCCCGGCAGTTCCGGCAGGGTGACGTAGCCGTTGTCGACCTGCGCGCCGTCCGGGAATCCGCCGTAGGGCTGGAACAGGTCCGGGTAGGACTCGTTACCGCCCAAGCCCAGTCCCGCAGCAATGTTGAGCGACATCTGGTGACCACCGTGCGGAATGCAGCGGCTGGCCGACCAGCCATGTTGCTTGAGCATATCGAGCGTGCGCAGGTACTCCACCAGTCCGTAGCTCAAGGCGCAGTCGAATTGCAGCCAATCGCGGTCAGGGCGCATGCCGCCGTAGCGAATCAGGTTGCGCGCATCCTGCATCGAGAACAGGTCTTCGCCGGTCGCCATCGGTTTGTCGTAGTAATTTCGCAGGGTCGCCTGCAATTCGAAATCCAGCGGATCGCCCGGCTCTTCGTACCAGAACAGGTCGTACTGAGACAGTGCCTTGGCGTACTGGATTGCGGTGTCGAGGTCGAAGCGGCCGTTGGCATCGACGGCGAGCTTCTGGCCATCTTGCAGCACGCTGAGGATCGAATCGATGCGGCGAAGGTCTTCGTCGAGTGAAGCGCCCCCGATCTTCTTCTTGACCACCGTATAGCCGCGGTCGATGTAGCTCCGCATTTCGTCCTTGAGCTTCGTGTGATCCTGCCCTGGGTAGTAGTAGCCACCCGCGGCGTAGACGAAGATCTTGCGATTGGCCTTGCCGTTGCCATAGCGGTCAGCCAGCAGCTGGAACAGTGGCTTGCCTTCGATTTTGGCCACTGCGTCCCAAACCGCCATGTCGATCGTGCCGATCGCCACCGAACGTTCACCGTGGCCGCCGGGCTTCTCATTGGTGAACATGCAGTTCCAGATCTTGTGCGGATCGAGGTTGTTTCCGGTCGAGTCCACCAAGGTTTCGGGATTCGCTTCCAGGATGCGAGGAATGAAGCGCTCGCGCATCAGGGTGCCCTGGCCGTAGCGGCCGTTGGAGTTGAAGCCGTAGCCAATGACCGGCCTGCCGTCGCGGATTACGTCGGTGACGACGGCGACGAGGCTCAGCGTCATCTTGCTGAAATCGATGTAGGCGTTGCGGATTGGCGAGCTGATCGGAACGGTCTTTTCGCGAATTTCCACGATTTTCATGGGCGTCTCCTGTGAGTTTCGAAGCTGAACACTCAACTTCAGTGACGCTAGATTAGTTTTAATCTTTGCCGTACTGTTTCAGCCATTGCTGACTTCATTCTTCAATCTTGCTGAAGACCGCGACCTTCTCGGAGTTGGAGTTTTTCGTGCTCATCAACAGGCTGGGAAGCTTGTCGGCAGCAGCACGCGCACTCGACATCACGCCACCGGCGGCGACGATGCGCCTGGCGTCGATGGAAAAGCGGATCGGCGCGAGACTGCTCAATCGGAGCACGCGGAAGATCAGTCTGACACCTGAGGGAGAAATCTATCTTCAACACGCAACTCGCCTGATCGACGAGTTGCGCGAACTCGATGAGGTTGTGTCGGGAAATCGTCGTGCGCCTCGGGGGCGACTGCGGGTCAATGCGCCGCTGGGATTTGGCCGTACCGTGATCGCGCCGCTGGTCTCCGCCTTCACGACAATGCATCCCGACGTTGAGATTCAACTCGAGGTGACGGACCGGCCGATCGACTTGATTGACTCCGGCTTCGACATTGCGATTCGCTTCGGTGAGTTACCCGATACCCGAATCAACGCGCGACGGATCATGTCCAATCGTCGATTCATCTGTGCTGCCCCGACCTACTTGGCGAAGCATGGAACACCAAGGACCTTGGAGGATTTGGCGAAACACCGTTGCATCGTCCACCGACAGAACGACGAGGCCTACGGCGTGTGGCGATTTTTGATCGACGGGCGAACCGAGATGGTCAAGGTCCATGGGGTGTTGTCCAGCAACGACGGAGATATCGTTCAAGGGTGGGCACTGGACGGACAGGGCGTAGTCATCCGTTCGGAGTGGGATGTGACGAAATATCTGGAAAGCGGTCGCCTAAAAAGAATCCTCCCGCAGTTCGCGCTGCCTAGCGCCGACCTGTATGCCTACTATCCGAGCAAACACAACTTGCCCGCCCGAGTGCGGGCCTTCATCGACTTCTTGGTCGAAGAACTGGATGGGGAGAACGCTTAGTCTGCTCGCAACGCTGGTAAAGCGAGTTGCGGAAGTCCCATCTAAGACGTTTGAGCGAAAGGCGCGCCTAACTAGCGGCCGTCTTGCCTTCGCGCGATGTCATCCAGGGATCGCGCCCAGCTGGAATCGCTGAGCCTCCTAAACTAATGGTATTCACGCACCAATAGGAGAGTGGGTGAAGAGCATCTATGCCTCTTGTTACGACAACGGTGTTTTTTCACGGTGATTCTCCGACCACAGTGCAAGACCTTGGGCATTCAATTCGATGTCCAGCGCCCAGAGGTCGATGATTTTTTCGTCGCCTAATTGGCAACCATGTTGCCGAGCCTCTGACACCAAGTAATCCATCAATCTCGTTTCGATTGCAGACGGCGCTCCAGACGTTGACCGAGCAATGCGAACCGATTCCTCCAGTCGCCGCGATAACTCAACCGCGACTTGCCGAGGATTCGCAATCTGGCCATAGTGGGTTAGATAGAGCGCCTCCGGATCGAATTCCAGGATGCGATCGATAGAGCGCCGCATCGCACTCGGGTCAAACTGGGAGGGACTCGTAGACGGAAAGACGAAGGCTTGTCCGTCGACGTCCAATTCTCGGTAGGCAATTCCAAAGGTGTCGCCCGTAAAGACACCGGAGGTCTCCAGATCAACGATCGAAATATGGTGATTGGCGTGCCCCGGCGTATCCAAGAAAAGCAGGTCGCGCGAACCGAGAGTCAGTACCGAATTGTCCTCGGCTGAGATGATTCGATCTTGAGAAATCGGACCGATTTCCCCGTATAACTCCGCTGCACGGTCGCTGCCGTAGACGGCTTTGACCCCTGCGACCAGTCTCGATGGATCGGCCATGTGGCGGACGCCGCGCGGGTGAACCACCAAATTGGCGTTGGGGAAGGCGTTCATCATCGCGCTCGCCCCCCCTGCATGATCCAGGTGGATGTGCGTCAGGATGATCAAATCGACGCAATCCGGGGCGATGCCTCTGGACTTCAGCGCAGCAGTCGCCCGCGTCAGCGCTGCGTGGTTGGCGGTATCCACGAATGCCGCTCGCCCCTCACTTTCGATCAGGTGAATGGCGGCCATCTTAGGACGCAGGTAGCCGGCGTCGATGGTGTAGATGCCGTATCCGTAGTCGGTAATGTCACTCATAAGGCCTGGCTCCGCCGCGCGGCACGAATCAGCTGTGCGCCACGCTCGGCGATCATGATGGTGGGAGAACTGGTATTGCCGGAGGTGATGGTCGGCATGATTGAGGCGTCGACGATCCGCAGACCGCTCATGTCCCGAACGCGCAATTCGGAATCGGTCACCGCCGAGTGATCGTCCGGGCGGCCCATCTTACAGGTGCCCACCGGATGGAAGATTGTCGTGCCGATGTTCCCGGCCGCTTGAGCCAGCTGCTCGTCCGTCGTGAAGTCCTTCCCGGGCAGGTGCTCGACCGGCTTGAACGGTGCAAGTGCTGGCTGGTTCACGATTCGGCGGGTCAGGCGAAGCGCGGTCGCTGCTTTTCGCCGATCGTCCTCGTGCGAGAGGTAACAGGGCGCAATTTTGGGTGCGCTGGCCGGGTCCCGGTCGCGGATATCGATTGAACCTCGGGACTTCGGCCGAAGATCGCAAACACTGGCGGTGAAAGCTGGAAATTTGTGTACCGGGTCGCCGAACTTGTCGAGCGAGAGCGGCTGCACGTGGTATTCAAGATCCGGGCTGGCCACCGACTCGTCGGACCTTGCGAAGAGTCCCAGCTGGCTGGGTGCCATGGTGAGCGGTCCGCGCCTGAACAGCGCGTACTCCAGTCCCATCATGGCTTTGCCCCACAAGCTGTTCGCCTGTTGGTTGAGCGTCTTGATCCCCTGAATCTTGTAGACGCTGCGAATTTGCAGGTGATCCTGCAAATTCTGCCCGACGCCCTGCAGTGCATGAACGACCGGGATTCCCAGGCTCGACAGAAGCTGGGGATCGCCAACTCCGGAGCGCTGCAGAATGGCCGGCGAACCGATCGAGCCAGCGGCCAGTACCGTTTCGATTCGGCTTCGCGCGACACAGGATTCGCCGCCCAAACGGAATTCGATGCCCTTGACCGCTCGCCCCGCGATTGCGAGCTTGTCAGCCAAAGCGCCGGTCACCACCCGAAGATTCGGCCGGTGACGCACCGGATCCAGGAATCCACGGGCACTGCTCCAACGGGTGCCGCGTTTCTGATTCACCTCGAACTGGCTGACGCCCAGGTTGTCGCCGCCATTGAAATCGGGGGTCGCCGGGATGCCGGCCTGCACTGTCGCCTCGGCGAATCTGTCCAACACATCCCAGGACAGGCGCTGCCGTTCAACGCGCCATTCCCCGCCAGCGCCGTGGGCCGCGCTGTTACCTTTCCAGTGGTCTTCGACCCCTTTGAAATGCGGCAGGACGCTCTCCCAGCTCCACCCCGCGTCCCCAGTCAGTTCCGCCCATTCGTTGTAATCGCGGGTTTGGCCACGCAGGTAGAGCATGGCGTTGATCAGCGTGCTTCCACCGAGACCTTTACCGCGAGCGTAAATGATCGAGCGGCCGTTCAGTCCTGGTTCCGGCTCGGTCTTGTAGCACCAGTCGGTGCGCGGGTTGTTGATGCAGTAGAGGTAGCCGACCGGGATCTTGGTCCAGATCCACCGTTCGTCATTGCCGCCCTCCAGCAACAAAACCGAAACGTCCGGGTCGGCAGACAGGCGATTCGCCAGGACGCATCCCGCCGCGCCGCCCCCCACCACGATGTAATCAAACTCGCCGAAGTCTTTCATTGGGCTTTCCTTCGTAAATGCTGATTGATCGGCATGCGGTCAGTTAACCGGCATCACGAACTCGGGACCCTTGGAACCGCTGTCCGGCCAGCGCTGCATGATGCTCTTGTAGCGGGTATAGAAACGAACGCCCTCTTCGCCATAGCTGTGGTGATCGCCGAACAGGCTTTGCTTCCAGCCGCCGAACGAATGCCACGCCATTGGCACCGGCAGCGGGACGTTAACGCCGACCATGCCGACCTGAATTTTCTGCGCGAACTCCTGCGCGGTACGGCCGTCACTCGTGTAGCACGCGACGCCGTTGGCAAACGTGTGTGAGTTAACCAGCGCGACCGCATCGGCAAAGGTTTCCACCCGCACCACGCAGAGGACTGGCCCGAAGATCTCCTCGTCGTAGATCTTCATGCCGGGCTTCACCTGATCGAACAACGTAGCGCCGAGAAAATAGCCACACGCGCGGCCAGGCACTGTAAGGCCGCGCCCATCCAGGACCAACTTCGCACCCTGCTCAACTCCCGAGGCTATGTACTCTTCGATGCGTGCCTTGGCGGCTGCCGTCACGACGGGTCCCATGTCGGCACCCGGTGCTTCGCCGTCATTGATATTGAGCTTCTGGGCCCTGGCCTTAACCATCTCCACCAGGTCGTCGGCGATGTTGCCGACGGCCACAGCGACCGAGATCGCCATGCAGCGTTCCCCTGCCGATCCATAGGCCGCCCCAATCAAGGCATCCGCAGCCTGTTCGAGATCCGCATCGGGCATCACCACCATGTGATTCTTCGCGCCGCCCAGCGCTTGCGAACGCTTGCCCTGGCGTGCCGCCGTCTCATAGATATAGCGGGCGATCGGCGTTGAACCGACGAAGCTCACGGCATGCACGTCCGGGTGGTTGAGCAGGGCATCGACCGCTACCTTGTCGCCCTGGACGACATTAAACACGCCCGCTGGCAACCCGGCTTCCCGGAATAGCTCGGCGGTCAGCAAGGATGGCGACGGGTCGCGCTCCGAGGGCTTGAGAATGAAGGCGTTTCCGCAGGCGATAGCGACCGGCGCCATCCACATCGGGACCATGAACGGGAAGTTGAAAGGTGTAATGCCCGCTGTCACGCCGAGGGGCATCCGTTGGTTCCAGTTGGCAATCCCGCCGCCCACGTTGTCGGAGTACTGCCCCTTTAGCAGTTGTGGGACGCCGCAGGCGAACTCAATCACCTCCAGGCCGCGCTGGACTTCTCCCAGTGCATCGGGAAATGTCTTACCGTGTTCGCGGGTGATGAGGCGTGCAAGGTCGTCCGCGTGCTTATCGACCAGTTCCTTCATTTTGAACAGCACGCGTGCGCGACGCTGGGCCGGCAATGCTCCCCACTTGGCCTGCGCGGCAACAGCCGAGGCGACGGCCGCATTGACCTCATCCCGTGTGGCCAAATCGACGTGGCGAACGACATCGCCAAACGCCGGGTCAAAAACCGGACTTGACCGGCCGCCCACACTGCGGCGGGCTTCGTTGTCGACCCAGTGTCCAATGTGGCTCTGCGGATTGGTATACATAACGCTCATTGCAAATACTCCATAAAAGGTGGAATAACATGGTGTTTGCAATATATTTCTATTAAAACCAATGGTCTAATGAGTTATTCTTGAATCTGTTATTAGTTACCGTAATAACCAATGGACATTTCGGCATTGCGCGCCTTCGTGATGGTTGCCGAGGAGGGCAACCTGACGCGGGCTGCGGATCGGCTTTGCATTACCCAGCCAGCGCTCAGCCTGCAAATCAAGAAATTGCAGGAATCACTCGACGTGGCGCTCTTTGAGCGTCACCCACGGGGCATGCGACTCACTCAGAGCGGTCGCCAGCTGTTGCCGGCGGCTGAACGCGCGGTCACCTTGCTAACCGAGTTTCGCGCTGCGGCCGCTAGCCTGAAGGGAAGCGCGATGGGCGTGCTTCGGCTCGGCACGATTATCGATCCAGAGTTCCTGCGACTGGGGTCGTGCCTTCACCTACTCGCAGAGCGCCACCCTGGACTGTCGTTTGCCTTGCGCCACGGCATGTCCGGCGCGATGGCGCGCGAGGTGGAGACCGGAAATCTGGATGTTGCATTCACGCTGGGCGGACCCGGCCTGAGAGACCTTCGGGAGCGCTTCGACGTTCTGGTGTTGACCGATTTTTCCTACCGCGTGGTCGCGCCTCCAGGCTGGGGAAACCAAATCAAAGGCAAGGGATGGCGGGATCTGGCGCGTCTTCCCTGGATCGGTACGCCGCCGGAATCTGTCCACCATAGGCTGTTGAGTGGCATCTCCGCGGCGGAAGACGTTGCGTTCAACATCGTCGCCCAAGTCGATCTGGAGCCGTCGATGATGGACCTGGTCAAATCCGGCGTCGCGCTGTCTCTCGCGCGAGATAGCTTGGCGCTGCACGCCGCCCACGTGGATGGCGTCGCGGTCGCGGACGCCGTCACCGTCCCTGCGGCGTTGGGTTTTGTCTGTCGAAAGGAGCGCCTCCAGGAGCCATCGATTTCCGCTGCCCGAGACATCGTGTCGGAGGTCTGGCACTGTGAAATTTAGGCAGAGAAATTAGGCCGAAGTCATTTGCTTTCTCTGACTCCATTTCGTACCAAAGCCGACATGACGCATAAGGACTTCCAACGGCCGCTTTGGCCGATTACCTGTCTACCGACAGACATTATTTTCGCCACTTTACCCAAGGGTCGGTGTCGGTGCTCGGCGTGGCATAAGAAGCTGCTGGTCTTCTTTTGGTGCTGGCAGAGCCAATTCTTCCGGCATCATGTTCAGCCGCCTTTCTGGCGCGCTTTTGGCGCAGGCGCTCGGCATCTTCCAAGGTCAGTTCGGCGGGAGTCCCCGGTTTCTGATCCAGCGGCACGATACGGTCACGCGGTGGCAAGGCAAATTGTTCAGATGAAGCGCGCGGCAAATTTTTGAACTGGTACAGGTAAAAGGCTTCTACCTTTTCCCGCGCCCAATCTGTTTTTTTGAGAAATTTGACGCTGGAGTCGATGCTTGGATTTGTCCTGAAACACTGGATATTCAGATAGGCGAACAGCAATTCATAGCCGTAGTGATTCACAATTTCTGTGACCAGTGTTTTCAGACTGACACCATGTAGCGGGTTGTTCTTGTAGTCGATGTCAATGTTCATGCTCAAGCCTGGAGACAAGTAGAGAGGTCACATTCTACCGGCGACTGGCTGGCAGCCTTCTGGGGGCTACGGTTAGGTATCTGTATTAGCGGCTGAGCAGACGTTCGCTCCCTGCGAACGTGGATGTCCACTTTGGCCGATGACCCGAATTCAGCCCGTGCCGCATTGACCCATTCTCCGCCGCCCACCGAGCACCCTCAAAAGCCGGCCCTCAAGCTGCGCGCCGGACGAGGCCGGGAAGTGCTCTCCCGGCCCCGTACCCATCGCCTCACTGCACCATCAGCGGCGCCAGTGCGTGATTGATGCGGTCCAGCTGCGCGGCGTTGACCATACTCCCCAGCACGCTGACGAAGCGGGTGTCGCGCACGCCGGAAACGATGTACTGGTGACGATAGGCGCGCAGGAGGGTGGCGCCGACCTGGGCCAGTTCATCGGCGGTGAACGACTGCCCCGCGGCGCTGGCGAAGTACTCGGTATCGGCGGCTGCCTGCTGGACCAGCAGGCCGTCGACGGCGCCGACCAGGCTGATCAGGTCGCCGACGGCGGCGTCGCGCCGGGGGGTGTCCAGGCGGGCATCCTCACGCAGCCATTCCAGCTCGTCGAGGACGGCGTGCTGCGACTCTTCGCGCCAGTGGTAGAGGAAAACGTCCTTCCACAGCGGCGAGAGCCCTTCGTCGGGTTCGATGCTCGAACGGTAGTGGGCCTGGGTGAAGAACTCGATGTGGCAGGTCAACCCGAGCACCGCCCAGGTCGAGGCCGCCAGCACGGCGGTGGCGACAGCGTCGGGCTGCGGCACGAAGCGGTAGCCGGCGGGTAGGGTCTCGGCCAGGAGCAACTCGATGCGCCGGAACAGTTCCTGGTGCTTGAGTTCTTCGTCGGAGAAGCGGACCAGGGCCTCCAGGGCCACCTGGTCGCCCAGCCAGTGGTCGCGGCTCACCTCCAGCATCTTGGCGCAGATGAAGCGCTCCACCAGGCCGAACATGTTGGCGTAGGTGCGTCCCTGCACCTGGCCGAAG
>Ga0268298_10000397_pt1 | contig 55844 bp, 39 predicted proteins | sample WWTPWeurt_MetaG_FD_194462 | JGI IMG/M metagenome (GOLD analysis project Ga0268298, IMG submission 194462) | Activated sludge microbial communities from WWTP in Nijmegen, Gelderland, Netherland - WWTP Weurt | ecosystem: Engineered > WWTP > Aerobic digester > Activated sludge | place... | reverse complement strand
GTTTATTGCGCACGGCACTGGTGTCGATGGCAGTTTCAGGCCAGAGCGAATTGACGGCTATACCGTAATCCTTAAACTCCTTGGACATGCCCAGGGTGCAGAGGCTCATGCCGTACTTGGACATAGTGTAAGCCACCTGGGGAGCAAACCAGCCCGCATCCAGGTTGAGAGGCGGCGACATATTGAGGATGTGCGGATTCTCGCTGCGGCAAAGGTGCGGCAGGGCATGCCTTGTCACCATGTAAACGGCCCGCATGTTGAGCGCCATCATCAAATCGAAGCGCTTCATGTCGGTGGCGCCGGTATCGCTCAGATAGATGGCGCCGGCATTATTGACGACGATATCGATACCGCCGAACACGCGCACGGCTTCTGCAATCGCTGCCTTCACCTGCTCTTCATCGCGCACATCCATTTGCACGGCGAGAGCCTCACCACCGGCAGCTCTGATTTCGTCGGCGGCGGTATATATGGTGCCTGGCAGTTTTTCGTGTTCCGTCACAGTGCGGGCGGCAACAACAATTTTAGCGCCATCCCGGGCAGCGGCCAGGGCAATAGCCAGGCCGATACCGCGAGAGCCGCCGGTGATGAACAGTACTTTTCCTTTGAGACTTCCATTTAACTTTTTCATGTTTTCCTCCACCACATCTAGTGGCTTGTTTTTCCTAGTCAGTCGGCTTGAGAACCCAAGCCGACTGTTAATCTAAGGTTTAGTTAGTCAGCCGGACTTTTCTCAAGCCGACTGGTGATAAGGCAGGCCATTACCCTCGGGAGCACTGAGGCTGATTTCCAGCACCAGCCATTCTTCATAGCCGGGCAGTTTTTCAGCACTGGCAAACAGGCCCTGGTCGGGTGACCGCACTTTCAGGCCGTTGTCCACGCGCCTGACGTTTGAGACAAGACCCAGGAAGGAAGCCATATTCACTAGCTCACGAGCGCTTCCGATCAGTTTTCTACGATCGGGCACGGCTCTTTCCTTCTTGAAGTCGGATGCTGCCAGGCGGACCTGAAACAGAATGTCCACACCTGCGGCAGCAAAGCCCAGGCAATTGCGGACATCACCTAAGTGCGACTGCGGTCTGACTTGCGGAAAGTCCAGCAGGGCTTCCACAATAGAGGACTGGCTTGGGACAATTCTGGCGATGCGGGTAGCAGTCTGCAAAACCTTGAGAACATCTTCAGCCGCTGTTGTGTAAGTGGGAGTGCTGATACAAGGAACCTTTGGCAGGCATCTTCCTTGATAGCCGCATTTGCTGACTTCCAGTTCCCACCACTGTTCATAACCATCCATGTCTTGGACGGCATCGGCTTCACCTAAGTACTTCTCGTCCGGAGCCCACTCGCCCCGCAAGAAATTGGCATTGTCGCAGGGGCAGATTTCCAGCTTCAAGCCAAGCGCAGTTGCCGTCCGGCAAATTTCGGCGGCGACACCCTCCAGACTTTCCGGGCTCATGCTCGGACTTTCCAGGGAGAAGTCTTCCGCCGAAAGCTCTACCCGAAACAGAACTCGGGATGAAGCTCCTTGCGAAAGTTCCGGCTCGCTCAGCACTTGTCGAACCAGTTCTACAAAGCGGTCCATTTCGCGCACCGGTACATGACTGTCCAGGCACGCCGAAACTATGGTTGAATTCGGCACATGGGAACGCAGCTTGACTGCCGCGTGTAAGATTGCGCCGAGGGTTGTTTTGTCGATTTCTTTCATGAGTATTCCTGTTTTTTCGTTTTTTTTGGCATTCGGAAGAAATCGCCGGGAGAACACTTTCTTACTCCTGTCTCCTCCCGGCATAAGAACGGGTCAGCGATGACCTGGAAGCCGGTCTATCTCAAGCAAGCCTTACTCGGCACGAACACCCGGTTGAAGAGGGCTGGCCGCCGGATGACGTTCGGCATACTTCCCGAAAAGATTCTCCATATCACCGAAGAAGGTTTCAGCGGTGTGCAAGAAAACCAGCAGGAAGGACGAGGTTGGATGAGTGGCATCACTGCTATCTGCACGTGCCCGCACCGGTTTCGAAACCAGCGCCACAAAGCGGCGCAAAAGTCCGAAGGTGACGGCGAAGGGCTTCAAGATAATGGCCACATAGCGTGGCGCCATGCAAGACAGCAAGGCGCCGAAGCCAAAGGACAGCACATAGAGTCCGCCTTCATTGCCAAAGCCCATTCCGAAAATGAGCCCCAGGTACATCACTGCGCCAAAGACCGTCACGGCCAGGGCACCACGAGTAGTGAACCAGCCCCGCACTTTGTTGACAAAGTAGCCGCAATAAGCAGCCGCAACAGTGAGGGCGAAGAGGAAGATCGGATCGAAGATTGCTTTCATTAGTTTTTCCTGTTGGAAGGGTTTGTGAGGTTTGGGTTGTTCTACTTAGCCGGCACCGGAATCAGCTCAAGACCGCGGCCTTGAGCGTCCAGCATGCGACTGTCTCTGCGGCTGTGTTCCTCCTGAACACGTGCTTTCAGCTTGGCCAGTGCCTCAACCTTGCCGTTTAACTCCGCAATAGCATTGACGGCTGCCGTCAGCTGCACATCCTCGGCCTGAATCGGATCGTCTTTAAAGGCATCACTGGCTGCCACTTCCCGATCCGGAAGCACGGCCACGCCAAGTTCAGCACCACCAGGCAGAAAGCTGAAGGTGGTGATTTTCAAGCCGGTGCCGAAGACAAGCGGCACAACGTTTTGACCAACGGTTTTGCCGAAGCTGGGCTCTCCCACAATCAGGGCCCGACCATTCCGTTGCAGAAGTCCGGCCAGAATTTCAGAGGCGCTGGCACTGTTGCCGTCAACCAGCACCACGATCGGTCTGTTATCAGGAAAGAGCCGGAAAACCCGCGGTTCATTCTTGCTTTGCAGAATCTCTCCGTTCTTAACGGTGATGCGGGCATTGTGATCATTGAAGAGCACCTCGCGCAGTTCGGCAATGGAATCGCCGTCCCGCGTCAGAGTGGTGATGGTGGGACCTTCCACCAGCAGCATGTGGGCGATATCCATGGCTTGCTCCATGCGACCGCCGGGGTTAGCACGCATGTCGAGCACCAGGCCGGTCAGGGCACAGTCACGCTCAGGCACATAACTCTTGGTTACGGCAAGCACTTCCGTGCTCTCCATAGGCAAGTTCTTGCCCGTGCAAGCCGTGTACAGGCTCTCCATCACCTCCTGGCTGGTATAACCGGCGCTGAAGCTTCTCAGCTTCATATAGACGATGTCACCCATCTTGCGGGTCTCCAGCATTGGCACTTTCAAATTACTGCGGGTAAGAGCAAAAGTGCGCGCCTCGACGGTATCACCGACAGTGCGCGCCACTTTTATCTCTACACCGGTACCGGCCTTGCCGCGAATCATGTTTACGACTTCGTCCATGGTCAGCCCAAGCACCGGCTTACCGTCCACCGCAGTAATGCGATCGCCCATCTGCAAACCAGCCAGAGCCGCCGGTGTCCCTTCAAAAGGCTGCGGATAAACCACCACCGGAGTCGCTTCACCGATGCGGCTCAATGCCTGCAAGTCCTCTTGCGCAGGCTCATCACCCAGAGCCTTGACGGCACTGAACATACCGAAGCGGGCTACACTCAAGCCTACGCCCGGCAGTTCACCCGACAGCGATTGCAAGTGTCCGCGGTAGTTCTTCTCGTTCAAATAAACGGTGTGCAGTTCACCCAGAGCATGCACCATGGAAGCGATAGCTCGGTCAGTCTGTTCCTTGGACTGGAAAGTATCCCCTTCATCGAAGCGATGCTCCCAGTTCGTTTTAAAGGCTGCCCTCTTATCCTGGTCAAGTAAGGCCAGGTCAAAGCGGTATAGTATGTCGAAAACGCAGCCGTAGAGAAGCTTACCGTCGAACTCAGACTGGCTTGAAGGTTGACACTGTTTGGGTACCTTCTCCACACGGGTTACTGCGGCAGCCACTTCCGGGGCATGGCTCTTTTCAGACGTGGCAGCGCTCTGCGGCTCCATCGACTGTTCGATGATGACGGGAGGAGCGTTGCTCTTAGCAGCAAACCAGGCAGGCGCAAAAATAGCAGCCCCCACCACGGCAACAACTGCAAGCAGCCCCATCACCAGTTTGAATTGCTGATGTCGTTCAGTTTTCATAGTTCTGTGAACCTCTTAAGTTTGCATCAGGCGAAGTAAACCACCGCCACCAGTGCGTTGTTCATCACATGCACGAGGACGGAAGACCAGATATTGCCGCTGCGCAGATAAAGCCAGCCCACAATCAGACCAAAGAGGAACTGACTGAAGACGGCCTCTGCATGCGGCAAGGCGAACAGCAGTGCCGATAGCACCACCGAGAACAGGCAATTGAACGGTCTGGCATAAGCACCGAAGCTCGTCAGCCGACCGTCGAAGAAGCCATGAAAGAGAGGCAAGAAAACACCCCGACAGATATATTCCTCGATCAAAGGTGAGCCCAGCACCAAAATGGCAGAGAGCACAAGCTCATTCAAACCGAAGAATGAGGCGTAATGTGCCGGCAGAGGCGCTCCACCATGACCCTGCTGATACTGCCTCAGTTCTTCCACCTGTCCTTCCATGCCTCCATAGGGCACGGCCAGGGCGGAATTGGTCGAGGTACCGAAGCCGCTGGTGACAAAATCAGCCAGCAAGACCAGGCCGATGCCTAACAGGCTAAAGCTCAGAATTCTGAACCAGTCCTCACTTCTACTGGGTATTTGCATACCGCTATTGAGATGAGGTACCTGGGGCAAAATGACGAGGTATAAGAAGACCGCCGGCATTGCTGTTACCAGCAAGTTGAGCAGTTGGTTGAGGGCGGGCGCCAACATCCAGTCTGAGAAGTTGAACCAGACAATCAGCGGTTCAAGCAAAGCAGCACCGGCGAAGGTTACGGCAAAAGCACCCAGCAAGGCGCCTACAAGCAAGCCTGGAGACACCGGACCAAGGGGGAAAGTTAAGCTATCAGGATCAGAATCGGGTTGAGGATTATCCACTAAAAACCTCCAGGTCAGTTAGACAGCTTTATGAATGGATGGATGGATTGAATGATTAGACTGACTGTCCAGGCGGAGAAGCCCGTGCTTCTCCGCCCGAGAACAACGTCGGCAGTTAATTGCAAACTGTGACGTAGCGTTGCCCCAGGTAATTGCCCCACCGGTCATAGTAAGGACGCAGAGACTGGTAGCAATGCTGCTGCTGGCGATATCCGCCGCCGTTGTAGTAGCCGCCACCACCGTTGTAGTAGCCGCCGCCACGGTAATAACCACCACCGCGGTAGTAGCCGCCACCGGGATAGTAGCTGACGCCCAGACCGGCACAGCCGCTCAAGCTGAAGAAGAGCAGAAAGGCCAGCAGCCATTTGAAGCAACTGCGGAAGCCTTGAAAGGCGCTAAGGAAAGAAGCACTGGTAAATAATGCTTTCATGAGATTTAACTCCGTGAGTTTTTGAATTTTTCGTAGGCACTGAGGGCGGTGGGCATGATCATAATGAAGAACATGCCAGCGCCAATGCCGGACAGGTGCAGGGTGGCCGAACCAATCGGGGCGTTACCCATACCGGCGGTATTGATCACCACCAATTGCTCGGCAATGAACATGACTACTGCCATCCAGGCCCGAATGACAAAGTTGACAAAGGGCAGAACGCCGATTATCTCCATGGGAGTTTTCAGCAAAACCCCGCCCATAACTGCTGAAATCGAAGCAGAGGCCCCGACTATGATGACGGCGGTGGTAGTACCATCGGCTCCGACCGAATAGACATAGTCACCGGCGAGAGCGAATAAGCCGGCTACCACGGAGCCGAAGACATAAATCGCCATATAGGTTCTAGCCCCCAGAGCACGCTCCAGCGACGGGCCAAGTACGATCAAGAAAGCCAGGTTTCCTAAAAGGTGTCCCCAGCCCGAGTGCACCAGAGCATAGGTAGCCAGGTTAGGCAGGGTGAAGAGGAAAGCGATGATCGAGCCGTAATCCAGCTGCATATCCTGGAACCGGAGTGGTATCAGCGCCAGAAGCTGTCCGCTGATAATGCCGGCCTGGACAAGAAGGTGAAAAACAAAGGTCACTACCACGATGTACGCAGTAGCAATTGGGAATTTGACTGTGTCGTCAGTGTTAGGAGAAGACATAAAGCCTCCTTAAAAAATTACTGTTAAAAACTTCGACCCGGACGTACACGCAGATTGAGCATGAACGAAACCGGATCACCGTATACTTCTTTGAGCTGGGTCGGCACATCGTAGAAGGTGACATCAGCCCCCAGACCAATTCTTAATGCGCTCGATGCATAGACATCGTAGGCATAGCCGAAGGTGAAGGCACCCACTAGAGAGATTCCAGCGGCACCATGCTCGGTATTACCTTCAGCAGCGCCGTGACCGCCCTCCAGATGCTCATCGTGCTCGGCAGCCACGATAGAGGAAAGACCAGGCTGTCCGAATATGTTTACGCCGGTCAGACCAGGCTTATCCACATACTCAACCCGTCCGTAGAGATAATGGCGGTCCTCAAAGTTCAAAGTGCCCTCCACCAGTCCGCCTGTGAGAGTGCCGTGCTGTTCGAGATTGCGCCCGAAGACGGCAGAGACCGAGCCGTAGCCCTGATCAAAGCGCTTGCTGTAGAGAGCAAAGGCGGTGAATCTGTCCACATCGCCGGGATGACTGGCTTCGGGATTGCGCACATGTGCGTAAGATGTCCCGAGCGCCCAGTTCTCAGTCGGCATGTATTGCAGACGCACCGAATAGCTATCGAAAGAGCCGATATCAATAGCCAGGCGGTCTTCACCCGGTTCCCGACCGTGAAACACGGACATGCCCAGACGGAATTTTTCCCAGTCGAAACCGAAGGAAACCACTCCGTTGGTGATATGACCGGCATCATGGGCGTGATGACTCAAGGGCACGGAGGGATTCTCCAGAGCCGAAGGTCGGTGCATGAAAGCCGGCGGTCCATCTTCTCTGTCGCCGGGGAAACCCAGATAGACGTAGTAACGAAAGCTCTCCGTCAGGGCTTGTGTAAAGCCGATGGAAAGCTCCGAGACAAAGTTGTGAGGATGCTGAGCATCGATAATGTCCTGCCCGCCAAAGGTTTCACCGCTCTGAAAGAGCTGAGGGAAACCACCGCGAGGCGAAGACCAGGGCTCGAAGGTGAACATGCCCCTGAGCATGAAGGCGCTCGTGGAGCTGACCTTGAACTCGCACATGGACATGAGCCAGTTCTGAGACTGCAGCCGGCTCTCACCCCGTTTGCCGCCCTGGTTGTTGTAGCTGAACTTGAACTCGCCGTGAGCCATACAGCTCTGCCTGTCTTCATCGACAAAAGGCAGATTGAAGTGCCACATGTAACCGGGGCTGTCTGCCGGTACAAGAGCGGTGCCTGAACCCAGGGCCCCCATAGACTGATAGGGACCGCCGAACTGCGACGGCATGGTTCCATGAGCACCGCCGTGCATATCATGACCGCCGTGCATATCATGACCACTGTGCATGTCGTGACCGCCGTGCATATCATGACCGCTGTGCATGTCATGACCGCCGTGCATGTCGTGACCGCCGTGCATATCATGACCACTGTGCATGTCGTGACCGCCGTGCATATCATGACCACTGTGCATGTCGTGACCGCCGTGCATATCATGACCGGTCGTCATTTCACTGTCACTATCTACAATCGGCACACCGGGGGAGGCACTCTTGGGGTCGGAAGCACAAGCCGCAAGGGTCGCGACAAGTGCTCCAGCCAGAATCAGGCGAGCATATCTTGCAGAGTTAGATACGTGCATTTGCAAAAAAACCTCCAACAGGCCTCGCTAGAGACCTGTATCAAAAGAAAATCGAAATCGGGACCAGGCACTAAGAAAGAGCCTTAACCCTGGTCCCTTGCTTTTCAGAACTTACTGAACGGGAGCGGCAGCCGGCACGTTTTGAGGTGCGGCGATAGCGCCTTCCAGAAACTGATCCACTTGATTTTGGTTATCGAAAGCCATAGGCACCAGGTCCTTAGCGTCAACCAGTACCAATTTGGCGTAGATGCTCTTGTCGGCAGACGTGTTGACCACTGTGAAAAGCCAGAAATACTTGCCGCTCTTGCTCATTTTGAAGCGAGCTTCCACAGCTTTGTACTTGTCCTGCGGGAAAGTCGGTAGAGCAGTCCAGACTTGACGTTCGGCTTTACGAGGAGCATTGAGCGAGTCTTCCACTGCCGGAATGTAAGAGGAGGCCTCGCCGGTGCCGGCATCGAACAGCAAAATTTCAGACAGCGCGAAGCTCGGACCAACCGGCTCCAGAGGCACCATTTGTTTCAAACCTTCGCCCAGGAAAGTTTGGTAGAAGGGGAAACGGTTGTCGGTGGCGTTTTGCGACTCGTCTAACACATGACCGGCAGCCACATCATCTTCGCTGATTTCAAAGATGTTGTTGCGACCCAGAACCGTGTCGTAGTAGTTAATCAAACCACTTTTGAACTTACCGTAGCTGGCTGAGTAAAGGCGACCCAATTCCAAAGGGAAAAGCGGCGCACCGGGGAACAACTTGCCGGCATCGGCAGCGCTGTGTACGTGGTAGTTACCGCTCGGCAAGACCTGCATGACCTTGGTGTACTCAGGAATCATAGCGCCGGTGATGGTCGGTCTGTAGGAGATGGCCGGAATGAGCAAGCTCCAGGTGCCGTCGGCGTGTCTGTAATACTGAGCATGGCTGGGTCTTGAGAAAGGCAGACGCAAGGCAAAGAGAGCATGCACATAAGTCGACTCTTCCCCGAAGTAGAATTCCGCTTTCTCGCCGGCTTTTAAGTCCACGGCCATGTTAGGGCTATCAGCATCGATACGAACAATCTTAGCCACTGAGCCCAGGTAATAGTTGAGTCCTTCCCGGTAATAGAAAGGCACTTGCCACCACATACGAGGGTGTTCGGAGTCGCTCATATCGGCGGCAATATGAGGGTGCCCGCTGGTCAGCAAGCTCTCATGATTGGAGTTCTGCGCATAGATGGAAGCGGTCGCTTTATTGAGCGAACGCCGGTCCGTACTGTAAGGCGGCTTGGTCAGCGCACGCGGTTCCAGGGTGAGAGCAATGCTCCATTCCTGCATCACATCGGCGAAGTTGGCAATAGCCATCCAGCCCGGCAATGCCAGCAAGAAAGTAAGCACCATGGCGTTTATAAAACCGCCCCGAGACCCGATCTTGCGAAAATAAACGTAACCCAGAAATCCGCTCACCAGAAGCGACAGCACCAGGGGCAAATACCGAAACATGGTAAACACAGCCGGCTGTATGAAGGGCATTACCACGCAGTAAGCCACAATCAGGAACACCAGCACAAAGAAGGCCATGACGGGGCGATATCTCAAGCCGCCGACGAATGCTTTTGCGGAAGGAAAGAAATTAGTAAACAAGTTTGGAAATTTCACGGTTGTTACTCCACGAATTTAGGGCACCGACCCAGTGTCGGAACCCATTAAAAGGCGCCTTCAGAGAGACTTTCTGAAGACGAACAGAGGTTTGTACTGCCGGCAACCTAGCTCTTTTGCAAGCAATCTATGACCAGGGTATGTAACCACGGCTTCGATCTGATTGCAGGAGCCAGTAAAGATAAGAGCTATAGTTGAGAATTAGCGGCTTGTTAAAAGCTCCGGAACTAAGTTGAAAAAGGAAGTACATAGTCACTATGTACAAATCAATTGAGCAATGACAATGAGTATTTAGAAAAAACCTGTTAAGAAGCTGAGTACTTCAGCTTCAAAAAGAACCTAGTAAGATTGCGATCATGCCACTGTCCCAAGAAATAGACAACAAGCGTTAACTTGTCTTCTTGCTAATGCAAAAAACATACCGTTCGAGTGGACCTCAGACCGAGACAACCTAGCACCGTCCCAACAGGATAGCCCCAGGCGGCCCACCGTCACCAATTTTCAAGGCGGTTGCCCACCAGCAAGGATGAACTACCCCTTCAAAGCGGCAATAAACTTCTCGAGGCGAGAAGCCATCTCTGCTTCCTCTAAACTGGCGAAGGCAATGGTGTATTCGTGAGCACGTGGCTCCCCTTGATAAAACATGCCTGTGCCGGCCATGGGAATACCACTTTCCAGTATGGCCCGGTCCACTTTAGCAACTTCAGGGAAGTCGTCTTTAAAACGCACCAGCAAATCCAGTCCGGCACTCTCTGGAGCCGTCCAGATTTGATTGTCGAAGCCGCGTTCCAGGCCCTCCAGCAAAGCCTGCCTTCTTGCGGCATAGAGGGTGCGCTGACGGCGGATCAATTTTTCCAGGTGACCCTCGTTGATAAAATCAGCCATAGCCGCTTGTTCCACATAGGAGACATCGCGCTCCACCAGATTCTTGGCAGCATTCAATGCCTCCACCAGGGCCGAGGGCAAAACCATGAACCCAAGGCGTGTCAAAGGAGCGAGAACGTTCCAGAGACAGGAGAGATAGATGGTGCGGTCATTTGTATCCATGCCCTGCAAAGAAGGCAGAGGGCGACCGTCATAGCGGAATTCGCTGTCATAGTCATCTTCCACTATGTAAGCACCGGTGCGCGCTGCATAATCGAGCAACTGCCGCCGCCTGATCATAGACATCACCGCTCCCGTGGGAGACTGGTGAGAAGGTGTGACATAGACCAGTTTAACCGGTTCTTGCAGGGCGTCTAACTGATCCACTTTCAGCCCCTGGCTATCCACAGGAATCGGTATCAAGCGGCAGCCGGCGGCGAGCAATTGCTCGCGGGCAGCGGCAAAGCCCGGCTCCTCCATCGCTACCAGATCGCCTTCCTGCAACAACAGCCGCGATAGCAGGTCCAGTCGCAAATTGCGCGAGGCAAACGTAATCAGACGCTCCTTGGTGACCTTGACGGCTCTGGCGCGAATCAAATACGAGGCATAAGCTTCCCTTAAAGGTGGAAAACCAAAGGGTTCGGGGCTGTAACTGATGAGATCTTCGGCGCCTGCCCGACAGTGCCTGACAATCAAATCGCGCCAGATGGAAAGGGGCATTTCCTTCAAGCTGGGGCCTGTATATTTGACGGTAGCGCTGATCGCTCCCAATTTTTCTCGTTCCACCAGGCGCTGAGCGAATCTGGAAAGTTCCACTTCCTTCAAGGGCGCATCCTTATCGGCAATGGAAGCCTGCCCGAGACCCGGACCGCCGGCCAACTGACCGGGCAAGCGCGGTGCCACCCTGGTACCGGAGCCCATCTCCGCCACCACATAACCTTGAGCGGCTAACTCTTCTATGGCTCTGGCAGCCGTAGAGCGAGACACTTTCAACTGCACAGCCAGATCGCGCACCGAGGGCAAAATAATACCGGGGCTAACGAGACCTTGCAGAATTCCCTCTTTCATGACTTCGGCAATCTGTCTGGCAACCGGAACATTAGTCTTGAAATGCTCGGGAAAAACCAGCCTATCTATCTGCATCATCCAAACCTCAAGCTATATCCTACGTAAACTCTAATGCGCGCCAGTGGCCAAGTTGACCGCAAAACTCTTAACGATACCGTCAATGGTATCAGGGTCGACAGAACCGAAGGGAGCAATAAATTGCGCCTCCGGAGCCTGACCAAGATAGTAAGAATTGGTGTTATAGATAACGAAACCTGAGCGTCCGGCTGCCGCCTCGATCTGGTCTTCGCTAAAACCACCCTTAAAGTTAAGAATGAGGTGGGTGCCGCCGCCCTCTCCAAAAGGCTCGATATAGTCGCGCAAATAGCGGGTAATAGCCAGAATCAAGGACTGCCTGCGGTGAGCCAGCAAACGCTGACAACGTTTCAAATGTTTCTCCAGGTGACCGTCATTAATCAAATCAGCCAGCGCCAACTGATCAATCAAGGGCAAATGTCTCTCCAGATAAGCCTTGGCCAGTTGACCGGGCTTGGTCAGACAGCGCGGAAAGATCAAGTAGGTCAGACGCAGCGACTGGTAGAGCACTTTCCAGAAGGAAGACATATAAATGACACAGTCGTGATGATCGAGCGCTTTCAAGGCCGGCAGCACCGGCTTACCGTAACGAAACTCACTGTCGAAATCATCTTCCAGAATGAAGGCGCCCACCGCTGCTGAATACTCCAGCAGTTCCTGCCGCCTGGGCATGCTCATGACCATGGCCAGCGGATCTTGATGAGAAGGAGTAACGTAGATCAGTTTAGGCGGCGTGGGCAACTGCCTGAGCGCCTTGACACTGAGACCCTCTTCATCGACGGGAATGGGTGCGATGACTGCCCCTTGCGCCATAAGAGTATTACGGTTTTCAGGATAACCCGGCTCTTCATAGGCCACCACATCGCCGCTATTGAGCAACATGCGCCCGATAAGCTCCAGGCGCAACTGCTTGGAACCGACAACACAAATCGACTCGGGACCATCAGGCAGGGAAATGGAACGCCGTCTCATAACATACTGAGCCAGAGCCTGCCTCAGGCTCATAAGGCCCATCGGTGCCACCATCTCAGCCACTTTATCTTCCTGATCGATGGCGCAATGTTTGAGCATCAAAGCCTTCCACTCTTTAGCTGGTGAAAGCTCATGAGGCGTGCCGCCATAGTTCAGTTCCGAAACATGCACATGGCTCTGCAACTGTCCGTAACCCACATCATAAAGCTGCCGACCGCGCTCGGAAAGATGAAGATCCGGCGCCGAAAGCAATCTCGGTTCCGGCTCCCGAAAACGTTCCTGTAATAGATCGCCCAGGTCTCCGGGCAAGGTAGTGGCCACGAATGTACCGGAGCCGGAAAGGCTGACTACCAGCCCCTGAGTTCTCAAGTCCTCGTAAGCTTTCAAGACCGTCGCCCGCGACAACTTCAAACTTTCGGACAGCTCCCGCACCGAGGGCATCGGCTCGCCGAGCTGCAACCGTCCCTCTAAAATAGCCTTGCGCAGGCCGTCCGACAGTCGTCTATAAAGTGCGACATAAGGTTTGTATTCCAGATTGATTGCGATTGCCATGGGATTGCGTTGCTTTGACGTTGAGGAAGCCGAAGGGAAGAGCTACGAAGAGAAGAGCTACGAAGAGAAAAGCTACAAAGATTCGAGGGATACCCTGGACATGTCGTTAAACAGAATGTCTCTTAACGATAAGTGATAAGAGGCCCTTACACGATACCAGATCACCGAGCAGTTAGAGACTCTTACCGATATGCGGAAATTGACGTGCACTACTTTTTGTTTTCCTCTTTGATTCTGCCGGTAGTGATTTCGGGACAATCTGAGACATTTCTAAAAGGCTCAAAGAATCTACCCGCAAGACGAAATGCTTTTACCAATCACGGCGATACAAAAGCAGGTTTGCCAGGAAATCTGCACTTATTTCGCAGCAAGCCCCAGCAGGGGCACAGGAGGGAATTCACCCCTCCTGCCAGCCGCCGGCCGAGACCTGAAATTTACCGCTTCTGAAAATAGGCCGCCAATATAATGGCCAGCTTGCTGCAGGCCTTAGTCAAAAGGACCAGACAGTCCACGAACCATTTTAAAAGTCTGGGCAAAGTTTCTATCAGCGCCTCGCAGATTTGTCCGAACACTTCCACTGCGGTTACCGCCATAGCCTTCAGGCATTCGCTGAACATGGTCAGTCCGTCCACCTTGGAGCCGGCCATGGCACCAAGCAAGGTCAGGATGAAACAGGGCAAAAGCAAAGCACTAAGCAGATCGAAAAGTAGCTTTGGATCAAACATATATCCTCCAGTGACCGCCCCGAGCAAAGAAGCGCACCCGACAAGCCCTGCCGCGGCGAAGAAAGATGCAGAACCCCTTTTTCAAGGTTCCGACTCTTTACTAAACACCAGCGCCAAAGCTATTAATCGTTTTCGCTAACCTACTTGCCGGTTCAGCCGAGATAACTAAACGCCCAAACCTAGCGCAACCCGACAAGCAGAACCAGCACCAGGGCACGCATTGAAGCGCCCGTGCTGAGAGAAACACCCCTGAATCATGGGGCTTTGCCCATCCGGCACTTTATTAGAGAGGCCGGCCAGCAATACTATGCATATTTCACAAGCAACTGTTATTGCACAGGAGCGCGCCCGCTCAAACTGTTACTGGAAATCAAGCCCACTGCATGCAAAAGATCAACCTGGGCATTATTGAAACCAACCAGGGCCCGGGCCTTCTCAATTAAAGACTGGGTGTAATCCTCCTGGGCCCTCAGGACATCGATATTTTTGCCAACCCCATTCTGAAAGCGCAATTGCGCCAGTCTCAGTTCTTCGTTGGCAGAACGCACCTGGCAGATAGCCTCTTCAATTTTCCTCTCTGTGGAAAGGCTGTGCAAATATGAGCGGCGCACCTCCGACATGACCTGATTCACCACTCGCTGGGCCTCCATCTGGGCCTGCCGGGCCCGCAGTTTGGCCGCATGAATATTGGCGGCATCCACCGTGGCCAGTCCTTCAAAATTCCAGTTGAGATTGAAGCCCAGGGTATAAAGAGCAGTAATTTGCCGCTGCCGGGGCAATTGTACCGGTCCGCCCCCGCTAGCACCAGCCAGCGTAATGGAAGAAAGCTCAGTGCTTTTAGAAAGAGTCTCGCCGATACCAAGCACATTGCCATTGAAAGCAAAGCTCGGTTGCAGTTTGGCGGCATTGATCATAATCTGCTTTTTAGCAGCCAGGCGCAGTTCCTCGTATTGTTTCACCTCCGGTCGATTGTCCAGAGCCAGTGATACCAGCCTGGCACCGGCGGCATTGTGAGAGACCAGGCGCGCCTTTTCAATAACACTTTGAGTAGAATTGAGATCCACCTCTTGTGGCAAATTAAGATGCTCAGCCAGTCTGACCGCCGCCTCCCGACGCGCAATCTGCTGATCGATGAGGTTCTGCCGGTCCTGAGAAAGCTGGGTCTCAGCCTGCAAAACTTCCAGATTGGTGGCCATGCCTCCCTGGCGCAGATCGCCGGCCAGCTTCAGTTGCGACTGCGATGTCTCCACGGCCTTGATGCGTATGCGTAAAATCACTTCCTGCAAAAGCAGGTCGTTGTACAAACGAGCCGACTGCCGCAAAGCATCGGATATAGTGGCACGCTTGCCGTGCCGAGAGGCCCTCAGGTTATTGCGATTCTGCAGGGCGCCGAAGAGAACGCTGCCGCCCCGATAACCATAATACTTAAAGCCGGCACTGGTAATGATCAGGGGGTTGTTAAAGGCCAGAGGCTCGAGCGAAGCCCCGAAAGGCACATTAGCCTTGCCTTTTAGATAGTTATATTGATAGCTCAAAGACAGATCGGGCAGGAACTTACCATAGGAGCCAAGCAAGTTGGTGCGCTTGATACGCTCGTCGTAATCAGCGATACCAATATCCAGATTCGTCTTGAGAGTGGCATCCACCACATCCGCCAGGCCGATACCCCGGGAGCCGGTGGCATCAAGTACAAAGGGATCAATCTTCTGATCAATGGAGATAAGCGCCTTATAGGATGGTCGCTTTAGATCAATACGCTCGGGATTGAGGGCATCCCCGGAGAGGTCGTCTGTGGACACCGGCTCCGCCGCATTCAAATCAGCCTGCACACGGCCATCAGCCTGCCCATCGGAAACAGCCGGAGCGGCGGCAAGCGCCGGACCCGGGCCAAAACACAAAGACTGTGAGCAGCTCAGCAAGAGAAGCAGCCTGGTCAGTTTCAATTTAGATCTCATCATCATTTCAGTTGTTTCCTAAATCTTGAAGAGCTGAGGGAAAGCAGAATCAAGGCATATGCCGCCAGAGCCAGCACATTAGGCCAGATCTCTTCCAGACCGACACCCTTGAGAATAATGGACCGCACGCAGCTAACGTAGTAGCGAAGCGGATTCAAGAGGGACATCCATTGAAAGATCTCGGGCATACTCTCCAGGGGAGCGATTGCTCCCGAGAGCTGAATCACAGGCAGATTGACAAAAAAGGACGTAAGCAAGCTCTGCCGCTGGTTCTCAGAATAAGCCGCCAGGGCAATGCCGATGGAAATGCCCACCAAAATGGCCAGAAAAGAGACAAAAAGAAAGAGCAAAAGATTGCCCCGAAAAGGCACCTGAAAAATGAGAAAAGCTACCATCAAAGCCACGAAAACGGTAATCATGAGCAAGAAAGAGAGCGGCACAATTTTCGCCAGGAGAATTTGCAGAGAACTGACCGGCGTCATGAGCAACTGCTCCAGGGTGCCCGAGTCTTTCTCGCGCACAAGGGCGGCGCTGCTGACCAGTGTCGATACCAGATTCAGCACCAGAGCAATTACCCCGGGCACAAAGAACCAACTGCTGATAAGCCCAGGATTATAGGCAAAGGTAATTTGCGGTGCCACCAGTTCTCTGGGCAGTTGCGTACCGGTAGTCAACTGCCTGTTGAATGCCGCTAAAATCTGCCCCACATAGCCACCGGCGATACCGGCCGTATTGGCATCCACACCATCAATAAGTACCTGCACCCTGGTCTTCTGTCCGGATCGAAAGCGGCGCTCAAGATCGGCAGGAATTATCAAGCCGGCATCCAGTTGCCCGTCCTGCACCTTCCTGGCTAGCTGCGCCTCCGTACCACCGCTTTCTTCCACCTCAAAGACGCCATTCACCACGAGGCAGGCCGCAAGTGCCCGGCTGATGGTGGAACCGGCATGGTCGACAATGCCCAGGCGCAGCCGGTCTACTTCGGGGCTCAAGGCAAAGCCGTAGATAAAAAGCTGCAAAATGGGCATGGCAAAGAGCAAGAATAAGAGCTGCCGGTCCCTTAAGATCTGCTGCAATTCTTTGCGGATCAAAGCCTTCAGTTGAAGGCGAAAATCGAGGCGCTCTAAGTGCATCTGCATAGATCCTCCTACCCCTTCAACTGCATTTTGCGCAGGATATTGGATGTGACCAGATAGAGGAAGAGTGCGCAACTCGATAGGGCAAGCGGTATATAGAGCTGGCTTGCGAAGTCGGCACCGCGCACGAAGGCATTGCGACATTCTTCAACGAAATAGCGCGCCGGTAATATGTTGGAAATGAGGGAGAGCGGATAAGTAATATTGCGCAGCGGATAGAGAAAGCCCGACAAAAGAAGGGCAGTGGTGAATCCGGTAGTGGCCACAAGTTGCACGGCCGCACTCTGAGTGGAAGCCCTCGTACCGGCAAAGGTACCGAACAAGACCGAGCTGGCCAGAAAAACCACCAGGGAGAGCACAAACATAAAGGGGTCGCCCACCAGGCGCAATCCGAAAAGGGCCATAGAGGCTGCAATCAGCAAAACCGATTGAGCCAGGGCGATCAGGGTATAGGCAAGCGCCTTACCCAGCACCAACTCAAAAGAGGTAATGCTGGAAACATAAAGCTGTAGAATCGTCCCCTGTTCCTTCTCTCTCGACATAGCCAGAGCCGAAAGCAAGCAAGGAAAAATCCACAGTATGACGGCAATTGCCCCCGGCGCCACATAGAGCGCTTCATCACGACCAGGGTTGAACCAGAGCCGCACCTGCGGCACAATCAGTTGCCGCCCCCTGGCTATATCTCTACTGCGGGCGAAGTAATTGCCGGCCGCTATGACGCAGTTTTTGATCACCCGGGCATTATTGACGTCGCTGGCATCAATCACTACTTGAATGTCCGCTACTCTACCCTGAGCCACTTCCCTGGAGAACTGAGCGGGAATGATGATTGCAGCCTTGGCTTCACCTTCATCAAGGGGTCCCATGATGTCCGAGCCCCGGAAGCGAGCCGGTATAAGTTGATTGGTGGCAAACAAGGTGTCGATATAAGCTCGGCTCAGAGTGCCGGTATCGTAACTCTTCACGGCTACTGGAATATTCTTGGATTCCAGGCGGGTGGCATAGCCGTAAAGAAGTAAAGCCACGAAAGGCAGGAAAAATGCCAATGCCAGGGTGAGGCGATCCCGCCTGAACTGAGCTATCTCTTTGGTCACCTGGGAAAACACTCGCCTCATACGGCTTTCCCCGTCGAGCGCTGCACAATACTGATGAAACAATCTTCCAGACTGAAGGGCAGCGGTCTTTCCGTCAAGAGCTGGTGCCCGGCCCGGGAGAGCTTCTGCCGCAGAAGCGGCAATTCACTGAGCGGATCATCCAGCACCACATGCAGTGCATGGGCGAACATGGAGGTACGCCAGGGCGGCAGATTTTCTTTTAAGAAAGCATAACCGGCGGGCAGGTCGGCCAGGGTCAGTTCGATCAGCTTGCCGGGCTGTTCCTCCTTTATCTGGGAGGGTGAACCTTCCGAAACCAGGGAACCGGCCACCATAAATCCCAGATTGTTACAGTTCTCCGCTTCCTCCAGAAAGTGAGTGGTGACAAGCACAGCCGTGCCCTGCCTGGCAAAATCCCGAATCAATTTCCACATTTCCCGCCTGGCCAGGGGATCCACACCTGATGTAGGCTCATCCAGGAAGAGCACTTCCGGCTGATGCAAGACCGCTGCTCCAAAGGAAAGCCGCTGCTTCCAGCCCCCCGGCAACTTGCCGGCCAGAAGCCCGCCCTGTCCGGTCAATTCGGAACTGCGCAGGACCCAGGCGATACGCTCTTGCTTGAGTTTCTCCGGCACGCAGTAGACACCGCAATAGAATTCCAGATTTTCCTTGATGGTCAGGTCGTCATAGAGCGTAAACTTCTGACTCATGTAACCAAGCCGCTGCCGCAAGCCCTCTCGGCGCAGATCGGAAGCCTGACCGCAAAGAGCCATGCGCCCGGCCGTCGGGCCAATGAGACCGCATAGAATCTTGATCGTAGTGGTCTTGCCGGCACCATTGGCACCGAGCAAACCATAAATTTCACCATAGCCCACCGTCAAAGAAACCGACTTGACGGCTTCAAACGAGCCGAACTTCTTTGAGACGCCTCGGGCTTCAATGGCACTGAAGGTGGGAAGTGCGGCGCTTGTAGAGCCTGAAGTGGAAGCAGCGCTCGGGCTGAAAGGAAAAGGCAGGCGCACCTGCTCCGGCTCATCGCGGCGCAACCTGGCCACAAAGACATTCTCCAGGGTCGGCTCCCGCACATCTATGTCGATATCTAAGGGGCCGTCCTCATCGTCTTTGGCGCCTCGATCAATACTGCCGCCGCCTGCGGCCAGTTGCCGCACCAGGGCCTCCCCGACAGCCGTCTCAGTAACAAGCACATCCAGGCGATCGCCAAAAGTTTGCACATCTTTGAGCACCGGCTGAACACCGCGTCCCAGGCTGAGCAAGCGGCGCTCAAGCAGTTCCAGCTTGCCGGAGCGCAATTCCAGACGATGGCAGCCCAGGTTTTCCTTGAGACTGGCCGGTGATCCTTCTTCCAGCACCAGACCTTCATGCATCAAAATCAGCCGGGAACAGCGCTCAGCCTCATCCAGATAAGGCGTGGCCACGGCCACCGTCACCCCATCCCGAGCCACATTGGAGAGCAGGTCCCAGAACTCCCGGCGCGAAACCGGGTCTACACCGGTAGTCGGCTCATCCAAAAGCAAAAGCCTGGGTCTGGCAATCAAGGCACAGCAAAGGGCCAGCTTCTGCTTCATGCCCCCGGAAAGCTGCCCGGCCAGCCGGTCCGGAAACTGATCCAGGTTCATAAGGCGCAGGTAATACCAGGCTCTTTCCTTGAAGACAGCACCGTCGACCTCTCTCAGCCCGGCCACATAGCGCAAGTTCTCCCAGAGACTCAAATCAGGATAAAGTGAAAACTGCTGGGTCAAATAACCAATCTGCAAGCGCATATCCCGGGGTTTGCGCCCCATAGTCAAAGCCTGTCCGCCGCTGGCTTCCAGCACCCCGCCCAGGATGTGAAAAGTAGTAGTCTTGCCGGCACCGTCAGGGCCAATCAAGCCGAAAATTTCCCCTTCTTGAATTTCAAAACTGATATCTTTCACCGCTTTGATGGCGCCATAATCACGGCGCAAATTCCGCACTGCCACCACCGGCGGCGACAGCGGCTCCGCTCTTCCATCAGCTAACGGTGCAGCACTTAACACTTTTCATTTTCCCGAATTTTTCAAAGTATTGGACGGGAGACCAGACCCACCACTGACCTCACCGCTGCCATCCAACTCGATGACGGCTTCGGCGGGCATGCCCGGCTTGGCAAAACGATCAGGTTGATCGATGCCGATTTTGATGCCGAAGACTTGCTTGACTCGGTCGTCTTTAAAATAAATATTCTCAGGCGTGAAAGAACCTTCCGGATCGATTTGTATAACCTTGCCGCCAAAAGGCTTATCAGGAGCCGAATCCAGCACCACTTTTGCAGTCTGGCCGACCCTCACCTTGCCAATTTTTCCTTCCGGCACATAGCCGCGCAAGTAGACGGTATCAAGGTTTATCAAAGACATAAGGGTCTGCCCCGGCACCACCACCGCTCCCGGCTCCACCGCCCGGGCTGTGACGATTCCCTCGATGGGACTTTTGATATCTAAATAGGCCATATTGGCCAGCACTTCATCTTCATCAGCTTGAGCCGATGCTGCTTCATGCTCGGCACTCTTCAACTTAAAGCGAGCCTGAGCCAATTGCCCTTCCAATACCCCTAATTGCGCCTTCATCATGCCCGGATTCAAGCGAGTGGTGCGCGCCTGCTCCAGGCTGGACTGAGCCACATGGCACTGCTTAATAGCAGCCTGCACGGCACTTTCCCGCGACCGCACCAGCGCTTCCTGGGAATCACAAGTAGTCTTGGCCTGGTCGTTCTCGTCGGTAGTAACGGCACCACGGCTGGCCAGAAATTCGTATCTTTGTTTGCGTATCTTTGCCAGTTGCAGCTCCGACTTGGCCTGGGTCAGCTGCGCTTCCGCCTCAGCAAGCCGTGCCTGGGCCTGGGCCAAATTGCCCTCAGCCTCATTGACCTTGGCCACCGTGTCTTCCTTAGACTGGGTCAAGCGCAGATTGGATTCCTCCAACTGCCGCTCCACCACGGTAATTTGATAGCGGCTCTCTTCCACCATTTCTTGCGCTCTCTGCTTCTTGGCCTTGACACCGCGTAGCCGCGCTTTAATCTCATCATCACTGAGCTTTATGAGCTGGTCGCCAACCTTGACCGACTGCCCCTCGCGAAACCCTACATAGTCAATTCGTCCGCCTATTTTGGGACCGACATTGGTCTCATATCCTTCAATACGACCACTGACGGAAATGCGGTTATCAGGTTCGGGGGCGGGAAACAAGCGGGGATAGAGGTAGAAGCCCAGAGCCCCCAGCACTAGCAGTATCACCACCAGAACAAGAGCGGCGGGAGGCTTGCCGTGCGACCTTCCCGTCTGCGTTCCCGGGTCTGTCATTGTTTCCGTTGCCATCTGCGCTCCCCTGGTTGTGAGAAACGCCGACTTGCTTTTACCGGCCGGCAATTCTCCGGGTACCACACAAATCATACCAACCGGTATGTATTGTTTGTCAATCATTTTTGTCGTAAAATTTTTGCAGTCCCTTGTGAGAATCAGATGAACGTCCAGGATGCCAACAGTACGGCCGAACTGAGCACGCCCCGCCGGGGCAAGCGAGAACAAATAGTACAGGCGGCTGTAAAGACCTTCCTGGAGCATGGCTATGCCGGCACCAGCATGAATAAGGTTGCCGAAGCGGCCGGGGTGATCAAGGCCACCATATACAGCCACTTTAAAGATAAACAGCAACTTTTCATTGCCATCATCGAAGAGATGACCATCAAGAAGGTGGCCATTGATTTCACCAACCCCGAGCCGATCTTAAGCCTCGAACCCGATGAATTCATCGACGTGCTCACCGGCAAGTTCTGCGTGCTCATGCAAGACCCCGAATACCACGCTCTTTTCAGGCTGCTAGTGGGCGAATCGGAGCGCTTCCCGGAACTGGCGGAAATCTATGTGCGCACAGTTATTTTGCGCGGCATGGGGCTGGCCAGCAAATACTTCGAAGTGCACAAAGAGCTGAACATCGAAGATCCTCAGGCCATGGCTCATATCTGCGCCGGGTCCTTCATTTCGCTGATGGTCTGGCAGCAGGTACTGGGCGGCAAAAACATCATGACTCTGGAAGTAGGCCGGGTAAGAGAGACACTGAAAGCGCTTTTGCGCGGACAAAGACAGCCATAGCCACATCAGCGCAGAGGCGTAGCGGGAGCTCCATACTTGGCATACAGCTTGGGATACATTTGCGGTAGCGTTTTCCATATCGCCTCTTCTTCCGCTTGGCTGGAGGGAGAATTACTGATGAAAGGCCCCTCCGGTACGGCAGTTGGAATCAGCGTGCCGGGATAGAGCTCCTCCCAGAGATCATCAAAAAACAAACTCGCCTCTTCGCAAATCTCTAAATCATCAAGATCCGCCAGACTGTCAGGCGACCTCAAAACAGCCTCAAAAGACTGCTTTCCCCTGAACATCAAACTGGAAATGACGTCCTCCAGAACATCATCGGTACAATGTCCCTGGCACACCAAGTTGATGGCCAAAAAGAGCGAGTAGGTCCGAGCGTTTCGAACAATCTCTTCGAAAGCCTCAGTAAAACTCACTATTTCGTCTTGTGACATCCCGGAGACCAGGGCTTGCAAAGCCTCAACATGCTTCACGACCTCATAACGCTTCTTGGGTCGCGTGGACTCAATGAACTCCCAGATTTGAGCTTCGGAAAAAGACATGTTCACACCCTCGCGAAACCAGGACGTTATAGCACGCCGACAATAGTCAGGGCTGGGGCAAGTCTCAGCTTCCACTATTTGCTATAGTTTTCCAGAACCCAAAAGAAGGGAAAGGAAGCTGTGTGCCGGAAAAGTGGAAGCTCCCACACGGTGAGAGCTTCCGTAGTTGCAGTAACGAGCATAAGGTTAATCTGATCTATCTTAGTCCGCCCAAACCCTGCTATTGAGCAGAAGCAGCTACCGGCGCCTGCTCGGCCTCAGCAGGGTGATTGAAAGAAAGCACCAGCTCGTCGATGACATTGCCGTCCTTGTCCACCTGCTTGAACTCCAACTTGTTAGCATCCGCCTCCAGAAGCGAGAAAGAGTAGCGAGAAGTATCCAGAAAGGCAACATAGTCACTGCGCCCCGGCATTCGCTCACGGTCCACAAGCTTACCGCCGGCACCGGTGATCACATAGGTGACACCACCGCTGGAGCGCTTGCCGTCCTTCTCGAAACTGGCAGTACCAGCCACACTGCCGTCCTTTTCCACCACTCCCGTTGTAAGCCCATAGCGCATGGCATGGGTGCGGGCATAGTAATGACAGTGCCCGGAGAACACCAGCACCACCCCGGCGGCTTCGAACAGGGGCGAGAGCACCCGCATACGCTGATCACCGGCGTACTTGAAGTCATCGTTGAAAGGCGCCTGATGAAAGGCGACAATCTTCCAGGCTCCCGCGGGGGCTTCACTCAGCTTGCGTTCCACAAAGCGCTGCAAAGCCGGCAAGGTCCAATCCATGTAGCGATTGGCATCTAGAACCAGCACAAAGATAGAGCCCCAGCTGAAGCTGTAGTTGGCGGTATCGAAGAAGCCCCGGGGCAGACTGTCAATGAAGGCCGCCCGGCGACTGGAAAGACTCTTCTTCAACTGCTTGCGCTTCAGACCAAGATTGCCGCGCGGATTCTCGAAGAACTTGCAGCAGCCGAGGGCATCGGCATGATCAAAATCAGGCTTCTCCTGCTGTCCGGGCGTGCCTATATCGTGATTGCCGATCACAGGCGCCAGAGGCAGACTGGACAGAAGCGGCACGGAACAACTGCCTACGCTCTCATTGTAGACAGGGAAAAACTTAGCCAGGTACTCACTGACCAGACCCTTGTCATAGACAATGTCGCCCACGGCAAGGAGCAATTCCGGACGGCTGGCCAACATGGCTCTTGCCACATCGGCACTGGCCTGACCACCATCAGCCATATCACCAAGAACGGCAATACGAGTCTTCTCAGCAGACGGTGCCACGGCTTCACCGGAGAATACCAGAGTCCAGGCCTTTACCACCCGATACTGGAAAGGCTCCCCGGCAGAAAGTCCGGTCAGTTCAGCCCGGTAGCGCCAATGGCGTTTGCCGGAGATAAGACGCAGGCGCCCCCGAGAAAGAGAAGCATCCCGCCAGTTGTCGCCATCCACCGAGGGTTGACGATACTGCACAAGCCAGTCTTTACCACGGTATTTCTTACCGGGATGAAAGAAGAGCACGAGAGAGCCGGGCTTCTCATTGAAGTGCCGACCTAATTGCAGATAAGGTTTGATGATAAAGATTTTGTCCGTATTTTCGGAAACCGCCTGGCGCTTGTCCACAAGCGAGAAAGGCGTGCCGAAGATATCGGTGAGAACGACGTCGTTAGTCATGACTCTTCACCTCTGGTTTGGCTTTTGCCGATTGATAGGTTGTTTGAGCAAGCAAGCTCCCCATGGAATCCCCCATTGAAGACTGTCAAACACCTGTCAGCACCTGCACTGCTTGTTATAAGCAGTCATGATGTTCAGGCAATTCTTCGGGATTCTGGTAAGCGGGTTGAAAGGGGATTCTGAGAGTAGGATTTAAAAATGAGCTTGCACCAAAATCTAAGCTCCTTCAGCCCTCAAAGTCATGCATCGATACTTTGCTTCTTTCGCTGAATGGCCCGAAAATGGGACCCGCAGCCTGCCAAGAGAGAAAGAATAGTAATTTCTTTCTCGGCAATCACTTCGCGCCGCTAGCGCATGCCACCACCGGCGGCGCTAGCAGAGATCGGGTTAAGAACAGGTTATGAAGCAAAGTCCAAAGAAGCGCCATAGACATATCCAGACCAAGACAAGGATTCGATCTATCTGAGCCCGCCAATATTGCTCCGGGCTAATTCTCAAACTCTCAACCAGCAAGCAATTATGACCTGGCACAAGACCAGTGCCACAGCCCATTCAAGCGAGCTGCCAAAGACGTAGTTGCCGATTTGCGTCACTTCCATAATGCCGTTTCACCACCCGGTTACATGTACTTACTTTAGTGAGGCAAATAGTCAAGATTCGGGCAGACTGCTTAAACAAAACAATGACTGGATTCTGTGCCTAGGTCCGAACCTATGGCCGAATCCTACTTCGCGCTGTAGTATATTCAAAACAAAAGCAAACGCGGGGAAACAGGGAAGATTGGCATCCTCCCTGTTTTATCCCCGCGCTGCCTAGGGCTCAGAGCCCGGCACGTTCATCACGCGCCAGCCTCTTTGAGCAACTGCAGGATGCGCTCGTGCAGAGCTTGAGCAGCCCGCACGTGTTCTCCCACCATGAGCATGTCGCCGGTGGTCACCGCTTCGGGGCTGAAGCCCATGAGCGGACCATAGGCAACATCATCGGCGGCCGAATCCAGCCAGTGCTGCACCATGTCCGGCTCAATCTCAGCCTTGATGGCTTCGAAGGCGCGCGGGTTGTGAGCCAGACAGGAGAGCGCCGCATCGATGTGGGTGCCTGCGAAAACCTGCAGGGTTTGCCCCATGGAAAGACAGACCTGCTCCTCGAGGGAGAGGGGCTTGTCGTCGGCGTCGGCGTCTGCGGCGACACCGTCCAGAATGAGCGAACCGGCATTGTGCGCTGCGTCCGTTTGCGCACACAGAGGGTCGAGGCAGGAAGGACCATGCTCTTCTCCACCATCCTCCGACTCGGTCTCCGAAGGCACGGCGCGATTGCGCAGCACCTCCAGGCGAGCGAAGATGGCGTCACGCTGCAAGATGAGCGTGCGAAGAGCGTCGACAGCCTGCTCCGAAACAGAAAGGGCGAGCTTTCGCCCGAAAGCCAGAGATGTGGACATAAGCACTCCTTATGAGATTGTGAGATTGTGAGGTCGATTTAGTTGATCGACGAACCTAGTTAGATGAGCGCGAGTCGCTCCACCGCCTGGTCGATGATCTCGGGCCGGCGAGCGAAGCAGAAACGCACCCAGAGTCGCCCCTCGTCTCCGTCAAAGAAGGCGGTGCCGGGAGCAACCTTGATCAGGCAGCGGTCGTGCAAAAACTGAGCGAGGTCATCGAACCCGCTTCTGCCTGGCAGACCGGCCAGAATGTAGGTAGCGCCTTCAGGCTGAGCCAGAGCAAAGCCCTGCCGCCTCAAGGCGTTTGCCAGCACTCGACCGTTCCGCTCCAGTTCTTGCCGATTGGCCGATAGAACATCTGCCAGAGCCCGGCCATGCGGATCGGAAGCAGGCAGATAAGCCAAGCGACTCGCCACCACCAGCGGTGTAGGGGCGGAGAGTCCGAGGGCGGCGGCGATCCGACGCAACTGCCGGGTAATAGTCACCGGGGCGGTCACGAAGCCGATACGCCAGCCGCTGGCACTGTGGGTCTTGGAAAGACCATCGATGACGACAGAACGCTCAGCCATGCCCGGGAGAGCGCGAATGCTCAAGTGGACCGGCGCTTCCGCTCCCTCACCCTGGTAGGTAAGCAGGTTGTAGATCTCATCGGCGATGACGAGCAGGTCGTGCTCCCGGGCAACGGCGGCGATGATGGACAGTTCCGCAGCGGTGAAAACCCGACCGGTGGGATTGTGGGGACTGTTGATGATGATGGCCTTGGTGGCCGGCGTGATGGCCGCGCGCAGGGCCGCCTCATCAATGGACCAGTTGAAACCGGCGGGAGCAAGCGGGAAAGCCGCGAAACCCGTCGAAGGCGGATTACCGAGAGGGACAGGCACGGCCCGGGCTTCCGCCATGGCGATGGCCTGCAGGTAACCTTCGAAGTAGGGCGCGAAAACCAGCACCTCATCACCGGCGTCCACTGTGGAGAGAAGCACCGCCGCCAGAGCCGAGGAAGTGCCGTTCAAGACGGTCACTTGCGTGTCCGGGTCAATGGCACAGGCGGCATCTGCCAGGGCGGCGGGCGAAGACACACCGGCCAGGTTGCGGGTCAGGGTCATCTGCTCAGTCAGTCGCCGGGCGTAGAGGCGTCTCAACTCCAGGTCGCCGTTGCTTTCGCCGTACTGGTTGTCACCATTCATGATGGCTTGCGCGGCCGCTTGCTTGAGAACATCGGGGGTATCGCTGTCAGGAGCACCACTGGAGAGGTCCAGAAGGGCAAGCCCCTTGGCAGCGAGAGCCCCGCCCGAGTGAGCCTGCGGTGCAGACTTTCCCGAGACCGATGGAGCCGACTGAGCGCCGGAAGAGCTAGCCCGGAGCTTGGGCAGGGGCAGCTTATCCAGGCGGAAGGCCGAGAAGCGCGCGCCGGAGGCTTTAGATACTCGTGAGCGACAACTACAGATAGAAGCTGTCAACAAGGACAGCAGTTGTTTCAATTTCATAGCCAGCACCTCAATCGTGGAACTTTAAGCCAACCTTCAGGACCACCCAAAAGCGAAGGCAAAAAAATTTCCACGAAATCTGTTTAGGGGGTTAAATCACACGAGCACGGTCTTCCAGCGATGACAGGCACTTGCCTTTCACCTCTTCAAAACTTGTAATGGAAGACCAGATAGTGTTTAGTTACTTAGAGACAAACTATGTCGAGAGAAAATACTCAAATTTCAGCTTGAAACCTAAGCTATTAAGCAAGAAGTTTTCAAGATAAAGAGATGAAAGGTATTTCAAGTACCAAGTTAAAGTTAGGCGATGACGTACGAGGAAGCTTTGAAATTCATTCAGTCCTTTCCCGACATGGAAAGGGCTACTTTTGGCGCTAGAGGTCCAACCATGGGGCTTCCTGCCATGAAGTCCCTCTTGACGCGCCTGGGTGACCCCCACAAAGGTACCAAGACCATTCACATTGCCGGCTCCAAGGGCAAAGGCTCCACCAGCACTTTCGTGGCGGCCATGCTGGCGGAAGCCGGTACGCAAACTGCGCTATATACCAGTCCGCACCTGCATGATTATCCGGAGCGCTTCGCTTTCAACATGGAAGCCATCTCCGAAGAGACTTTTGCCAGAGGTCTGAGCGAGATCAAAGGGCGCATAGAAGAAGAGCGAGATGCCGGGAACACCAGCATTTCCACCTTCGGCGTCTTGACAGCCCTATTTTTCCACCTGGTCAAAACCGCTAGCAAACCAGTCGACTGGCAGGTGGTGGAAGTTGGACTGGGTGGACGTTACGACGTCACCAATGTATTCGAATCCAAAGATGTGGCCATTATCACCCCCATAAGCCTCGAGCATGTGGAGATATTGGGCAGCACCCAGACCGAGATTGCCGCCAATAAGGCCGGCATAATCGTGCCCCACTGTGTTTCAATTCTCGCCCCCCAGAAAGATGCCGGGGCTCGCACGGCTGTAGGTAGGCGCTGCCACGAAGTAGACGCCGAACTGATAGACGTAGGCAAGAAATTCAAACTGAAAGCCATTAGTCAGGATATATCCGGGCAGACCTTCACCATGGAAGGTTTGCAGACCTCTATGGAACTCTCCATCAGCATGCTGGGCAGTCACCAGATGGGTAACGCTGCAACGGCTGTAGCAGCCATTCTGGCCATGAGAAGCAAAGGTAAACTGGATATCAGCGACGAACAGATCCGAGCCGGATTAAAGAAAGCCTCGATCAAAGGCCGCCTGGAAGTATTGCGCAAAGGTGCAGCCTTTGGCGGTTCCGGCCCCACAATCGTAGCGGACGGCGCGCACAACCACGAATCGGCCCAGGCCTTAAGCCAGGCGCTGCAACACTTTTTCAAAGCCAAGCAGTGCGTTTTCGTAATAGGCGTCAACAACGATAAAAACATCGGTGCCATCTGGAAAGAGCTATCTCACCTGAACAAAGCGGCTATAGCCACACGCTCCGACAATCCACGCTCGATGAACCCCGAAGAAATCATCGATATGATGAGCGTTTTCGAAGCGGAAAGACCTGAATTGCATACTTCTCAGAACGTGCCGGAAGCAATCGAAAAAGCTCTGGCCATCGCCGATGACGACGACGTCATTTGCGTCACGGGTTCGCTCTATGTAGTTGCCGAAGCCAGAGCTTATTTACTAGCCAAAGAACAGGCCGGCAAAACCGCCGCCCGTTTCAGCATCTAAACCAAAGCGCCTGAGAGGCTAGCGTGCCTTTCCCTTAGCGGCAAGAGCGCGCTCGATAAAGGCTTTGATTTGTTCTTTGTCTTTGAACCCGGTCATGGTGGCGGGGCTCTTAGTGCCGGGCATAAAGACAAACAAAACCGGCATCTGCTCGACGTCATACTGTGCCGCAGTCTTGGGCGCTTTCTCCACATCGACGCGCACGAATTTGACTTTGCCACCATATTCAGTGGCGATTTCCTCCACAAACGGCGCCATTCGTTTGCAGGGCAGGCACCAGGTGGCAAAAAAGTCGACCAGCACCGGCACTTTCGACTCCGTCACTTCTTTTTTAAAAGTTTTGTCGTTCAGCTCAGGCAATTCAGCCCGGGCAGCGCCTGAGGAAAGGGTGGAAAAAAGACAAAGAGCCATAATCAGACCGGTCGAAAAAGAGGATGCAACCGCACCCGCAACCATAGACAATCTGCCCTTGACCGATCGTTCGTCGATAAGCCAATTTTTTCTATTTCTACTCAATATCATCTTCTGCCGTCGCCCCTGTCAAAACGATTTTGAACCACTTGCTTAGAGTAAGCCAGTGACAAGTGTAACTACGTGCCGGTGAGTGAAAATATTCCCGCCCGAACCAGAACCGAACTCAAGATCATGGGTCCGCACCAGAAAACGCATCACGGCTCAAAGGCAGGTAAACCAAACACCCGGCTCGCGCGAGCACCTGACAACCCTGCCGCCGATCTGCATCCGTTCCCGAGATAAGCAAAATCGACATCGGCAGAGGAGAATTCCCCCCAAAGCCATATGTTGTCAAGCGCTAGGCTAGCGCCGCCATTAATGTATTAGGAGCTGAGAAGAGTGCTCTATTTCTTTACCTTAATTTGAAACTTAATGCTCTTTATTACTAGGTTCTGACTGTCATTCCCCCTAACTAGCAACTTTTCTGGTTCAAGAACTCTCTCAAGTTTTTCTTCTCTAGCTACCCCCTGGCTTTTCAGCTTTGAGTGCTCTCCTCCGGAGGCGCGAAGTTTGGACTGCCCCATGCAGAGATCGTAAAAGCCAAGCTTGATTTGAGTTCACCAGCACTGTTGACGTCAAGCAAGTCATTACTGCCGAGCAGCCTCATCGCACAATCCTGTGCCCAAGTCCGAGGCTGCTCTGCCGTACCCCATCAACCATCAACCTCTCCGCACGGGCATTGCCGGCGAGAGCTTCCCTAAAGGGATATCAAAATGAAGTACGGACCCGATCTGCCGCCTGATCCGCGGCTCACGGCACGGGTCGGCCGCGCGCTCCAGACCATCGGTCTGGGTGCGGTCGCCTCGTTCCTTTTCTCCATCGCACTCTCACTTTACCTGGTCTTCCCGCTGGCCAGCCTGTCGCCGGTCGAGCTTTACCACAACGCCTGGGAACAGGCTCAAGCTCACGCCTACGACACCGCCACTCTGAAAGACTGGGACAAGTGGGAGCACAAGTACGACGGCCAAATCAAAACCCAGGAAGACGCCGTCAAATACATCAACGAGATGCTCAAATCGACCGGCGACCACTACGCCGTCTACCTCGACTCCAAGCAGACCGTCTCCGAGCGAGACCAGATGCAGGGTCAGTTTGCCGGCATCGGCATCTCCATCGCTCCTCGCCTCGATGACCAGGGACAACCGGTCTTCGGCGACGACAAGGACAAAGGCCCGCTCATGGCTTCCGACCAGGAAGGGTATCCCGTCCTCGATGTCATCGAAGGCGGTCCCTCCGAGAAGGCCGGTCTCAAGCGGGGCGATGTGGTCAAAGCCATCAACGGCAAGTCCGCCAAGGACATCACCATGGAGGACTTCGTCAAGCAAGCCCGCGGGCCGGTGGACACCACTATCACCCTGACCATCAAGAACGGGCAGTCGGACCGCGATGTGGTCATCACTCGCGGCATCGTCAAGACCAAGGCCATCACCACCAAGACCCTCACCACTCCCAATGGGCTCAAGGTCGGCTACATCCGGCTGGAAAGCTTCATCCAGAGCGACACTCCTCAGGAGATGTTCAATGCGCTCAAGTCCTTCCAGGACACCGACCGCATCATTCTGGACCTGCGCTTCAACCCCGGTGGGGACGTCTCAGTCTGTGTTCAGCTCATGAGCATGTTTATCGAAAAGGGGGTGCTGGTCACTACCCGCGAACGTGCCCCGGGAGCCGGACACATCAAGCAGACGTATAGCGTGGACGGCGACCGCATCATCCTCAGCCAGGTCGACGAGACCACCGGCGACGCCGGCAGTCAGAGTGCCCGCCGCCCGCCGGCCCTGGGTCTGAACAAACAGATCGTCATCCTGGTGAACGGTCATTCGGCCTCGGCCGCGGAAATGTTCACCGGCGCACTCAAGGACCACGGGCGCGCCGTGGTCGTGGGCGAGCGCACCTTCGGTAAGGGTATCGGCCAGGTGGTCATGCCCATGCCCAACGGCACGGCCATGCACATCACCAGCCTGCGCTACTTCACGCCGAACGGCACCTGGCTGGGTGACGGCGGCAACGGCAACGAGAAGTTCGGTGTGGAACCCCACCACACGGTGAAACTGGTGGAATCGCCCAAGACCAAACTGGGTGACCCTGCCACCGACAACCAGCTCAGCTTCGCCCTGGAACTGCTTTCCAAGTAAGTTTCTGCAACAACCATAACCCGGTGCGGTGCGGGTCTTGCGCCTGACGGCAAGAGACCCCATCGCACCACTTCCATTTGGAGTATGTCTATGTCTAACAAAACAAACTCGTCTCTGTCGGTCGCGCCCGAGGTTCTGCAAGGTCTCGGCTTCGACCTGGTGCGGGAACGGGAAGGCATCAGCCAGTTCAGCCTCAAGGCGAACGGTCTGAAGGTCCTGCTCGTCCCCAATCACACCAGCCAGGTGGCTACGGTCATGCTGGTCTACCACGTGGGCTCCCGTAACGAAGCCGTGGGCTATACCGGTTCCACGCACTTCCTCGAGCACATGATGTTCAAGGGCAGCAAGAATTTCGGCAACTACGCCGAGGTACTGACGCCCCTCGGTGGCGACTACAACGCCACCACTTCCTATGACCGCACCAACTACTTCGCCAAGGTGCCCAAGCAGCACCTGCGGCTGGTTCTGGCTCTGGAAGCGGACCGTATGCGCAATCTCAAACTGCGCAAAGAGGACCGCGATTCGGAGATGACCGTGGTGCGCAACGAGTTCGAGAACGGCAAGAACAGCCCCTTCTCGGTGCTTATCGAAGAAGTGGGCGCCGCCGCCTTCCACGCTCACCCTTATCACCACCCCATCATCGGCTGGCTGTCCGACGTGGAGAACGTGCCCCTGGAGCGCATGCAAGCCTTCTACGACCAGTTCTACTGGCCCAACAACGCCACCCTCATGTTGACGGGCAACTTCGATCCGGCAGAGGCACTGGCCATGGTGGCGGAAGAGTTCGGCAAGATCCCGACCTCTCCCCACCCCATCCCCGCCATGTACACCGTCGAACCAGCGCAGGAAGGTGAGCGCCGCGTCAGCCTGGAGCGAACCAGCACCGAACCGCCCATGATCATGGTCGGCTACCGCGTGCCTGGTGCAGCCCACGAGGACAGCCCCGCTCTGGCCGTGATCGCCGACCTGCTGGGCAATAGCTCGCGCAAGGCCAGCCGCCTCTACCGAGCCCTGGTGGCGTCCGGCAAGGCTGTGGAAGCCTTCGCCTGGCCCAACACCCAGATGGACGAGTTCCTCTTCCGCTTCGGAGCCTTTGTCAATCCGCAAGGAGACGAAGATGTTGCCGCGGTGGAAGCAGCGCTTCTGGCCGAATGCGACAAGCTCAAGGACGAACTGGTCAGCGACGAAGAGCTCAACCGCGTCAAGAAGGCCAATCGCAAGTCGGTGCTCCTCGGCACGGACAGCCAGATGGCTTTCCTGAGCGAACTCTGCGAGGCGGAAGCCACCGGCAACTGGGAAAACTTCCTGGACAACCGGACCAAGTACGACGCCGTCACGGCCGAACAGGTGCGCGAAGTGGCTCGCCGCTACTTCCAGCGCAAGAATCGCACCGTCGGAGTCTTCACTCCCCTGAACGACGACCGCAAGGGCAGCGAGAATCTGGTCGCGGCAACCGAACCAGCCCAGAGCCTGGAGCTGGCTACGGCGGCTGCGGCTGATGCCTCTGCCTTCTCATACGAAGCGGCCACGGTGACCAGAGTCTTCGAAAACGGCATGACCGTGCAGGTGCTGCCCATGGAAGGGTCCAGCACCGTAGGCGTGGCTCTGCGTATGACCGCCGGCGATCACCACGCACCGGTCGGGAAACCGCTGGTGCCGACCCTCACGGCCATGATGCTCAACCGCGGCGCCAAACATGCCACCGCGCTGGAAATGGCGGAGATGCTGGAAGAAATGGGCGCGAGCATCGGTTTCGATACCGACAAGTTCGCTCTCAAGTCGGCCGGCAAGGTAGTTGCCGACGACCTCGGCGTCTACATCGCGCTCCTGGGCGACTGCGTGCGCAATCCGCTCTTCCCGGCGGAGGAATTCGAGCAGGTCAAGGCCATGGTCCACGCCCACGTGGCGCAGTCCCTGTCCGACACCGATACCCTCGCGGCTGTAGCCCTGAGCCAGAAGCTCTTCCCGGAAGGTTCGCCTTACTACGAAGAGAGCCTGGACAAGGTGCTGGCCGGTCTGGACGCCATCACCCTGGATGACCTCAAAGCCTTCCACGGTGCCGTCTATACCCCCAAGTCCGTGCTCCTGACGATCACGGGCAACACCACGCCGGAAGCGGCCTTCAAGGCTGTGGAAATGGCCCTGGGTAGTTGGCAGGGTGGTGAGGCGCAAGCCATCACCACACCGGCCGTGAGTGCCGTCGAGGCAGAGAAGGTTGTGGTGCATGTGCCGGAGATGACCAGTGTGGCCATCAAGATCGGTCGTGTGCTGCCGACCCGCATCGGCACCGACGAGTACTTCGTAGCCAAGATGGCCAACGACGCCCTGGGTGAAAACACCCTGTCGGCCCGCCTGGGACTCGCCGTGCGCGTCAAGCACGGACTGACCTACGGCATCTCCTCGTACTTCGACGGAGCGGCCTGGGGCAACGGTGCCTGGCTGATCGGCCTCACCGTCAATCCCAAGAATGTCGACCGCGCACTCGGCGTGGTCAACGACGTTCTCAATCAGTTCGTGGCCGAAGGCGTCACGGCTGAAGAACTGGCCAAGTGGGTGGAAAACATGGTGGGCGGTTTCCAGGTCAGCCTGGACAACCCCCTGGCGGTAGCCCGCACCATGAACAACTACACCTTCATCGGTCTCGGTCCCAAGTACATGGACATCCTGCCTGCAGGCTTCCGTGCCGTCACGGTGGAAGCGGTGAACGCCTACATCAAAGCCAATTTCGACCCGTCGAAACTGGTGACGGTGGTGGTGGGCACCGTCTGAAGAAGCGGTCTTGAATGTGACTGCTCCTGCATTCACCGTCAATTTCTGTCAAAAGAGAACGAGGAGCCTTCGCCCGGCTAAAAAATGCCGGCGGAGGCTTCCCTCGTTCCGATATCCGCTACAATTTCCCAGAGGAGAATCGGATCATGGCTAAAACAGCTCAAACCAAACATCGCAAGCCCGGGACCGGCAGCAAATCGGCCCCGAGCTACAGCTACAGTGCCGCCCGCGGACCAGTGCTCGACGAAACCGTCTTCGCCAAGCGTCGCAAACAGTTTCTGCGCAAGCTCCCGGCCGGCTCTCTGGCTATCATCGTTACCAACCCGGAGCGCACCCGCTCCAACGATACCGAGTTTCAGTATCGTCCGTCCTCCGACGTGCTCTACCTGAGCAACTTCCAGGAACCCGAGTGCGCGCTTGTCTTCTTCAAGAGCCGCGAAGGTGAGGGCAAGTTCCTCATGTTCGTGCGCCCCAAAGACCGCACCCGTGAAATCTGGACCGGCATTCGCCAGGGTCCCGAAGGTGCCAAGACCAATTTCGGCGCCGACGAAGCCCACAACGTCGAAGAATTCGAGAAGGTGGTTGCACCTCTCTACGGCGAAGTCGACCGGCTCTACTACAAGTTCCGCCGCGACCCGCACTTCGACAAGATGGTTCGCACCATGTGGGAAGCAAGTCAGAAAGACCTGCTCAACCCCGAGTCCATCATCCACGAGATGCGCCTCTTCAAGAGCGAAGAGGAGATTGAGCTGATGCGTCACGCCGGCAAGATCTCCGCCGCCGCCCATTGCGAAGCAATGCGGCTGGTGCGTCCCGGCATGATGGAATATCAGTTGCAGGCCGTTCTGGAAGGCGTCTTCAAGTTCAACGGCGCTCTCTATCCGGCCTATACCAGCATCGTCGGCGGTGGCAAGAACGCGGTCATCCTCCACTATGTGGAGAACGATCAGGAGCTCATGGACGGCGACCTCATCCTCATCGATGCCGCCGCCGAGTACAAGGGCTATGCCTCCGACATCACTCGCTGCTTCCCGGTGAACGGCAAGTTCAGCAAAGCCCAGCGCGAGATCTACGAGATCGTGCTCAAGGCTGAGCTGGCCGGCATCGCCATGGCGGCACCGGGCGTGAAACTGCAGCAAATCCATGACCATGCTTCGGATGTGCTCCGTGCCGGTCTGGTCAAGCTGGGGCTCCTGCCCAAGACCCACCTGACGGCGGCAGGGGAGAAGAAAGCCCTGGACGCCTGGCAGAAGCAGGGCGCCACCGGCGTCAAACCGCTCAAGCTGCACGACTTCTTCATGCACGGCACCAGCCACTTCATCGGTCTGGACGTGCATGACGTGGGCACCGGCGGCACTCGCGATCCACGCGGCAAGAAGCGCGCCCTCAAGCCGGGCATGGCCTTCACCATCGAGCCGGGCATCTACATCGCTCCCGATGAGGAACGCGTTCCGGCTCAGTATCGCGGCATCGGTGTGCGCATCGAAGACGATGTGGTGATCACCGAGAAGGGCTGCGAAGTCCTCACCGACGCGGTACCCAAGGAAGTGGACGCCATCGAAAAACTGATGGCGGACGGCAAAGCCCACTGCCAGCAAGTGGAAAAGACGTTCGGGCTGAAGGCTTAAGGGTCGGGTAAGTCCGGGCGCTGCAAAAGCGCCTGGAACAGCCCCCAGAGTTCCGCCGCCGAGGTCAAACGTCTACGTCTGACTATAAAGCAAGAGCAGGCTCCCGCCTCAAAACGGGAGCCTGCTTCCACACCGCAAAACCGGGAAGGGAGCCGCAAGGCACCCTTCTCCTCCGTGTGCAACCTATAACCTGACGGAATACTGATATGTCAGCACTCTTACAAGATCTGCTTGTAGTATTTGGCCTGGGGATTGCGCTGGTGATGCTCTTTCACCGCTTCAACCTCCCCTCTGTACTGGGGTTCCTGGTCACTGGCGTGATCACCGGACCCTTCGGACTAAAACTCGTCGACGACGTTCATGCCATCGAAATTCTGGCTGAAATCGGTCTGGTCTTGCTTCTCTTCGAAGCGGGCATCGAGTTCTCGGTCAAGACTTTCATTCGCATGCGACGGTTCCTGATCATCGCCGGCAGCCTGCAACTCTTGCTCACCATCGGCGCAGCCGCTCTTGCTGCTTACTTTGGCGGACTGGCGGTCAAGCAGGCCATTTTCATGGGTATGCTCACGTCACTGTCGAGCACCGCCCTGGTAATTCGGCTCCTGGAATACCGAGGCGACCTGGATTCCATCCACGGTCGTGCCGCGCTCGGCATCCTCATCTTCCAGGACCTCTGCATCGTGCCCCTGGTGCTCATCACTCCCTACCTGGGCGGCACCGGCGGCAGTATCACCGACGTTTTCCTGCTCACCGGCAAAGCACTCCTCTTCGTGGCCGTAGCCGGCACTCTCGCCCGCTTCATGATTCCCTGGCTGCTCGGTCAGGTGGCCAGACTGAAGAAACGCGAAGCCTTTGTCCTGAGCATCATTCTGCTCTGCCTGGGCACGGCCTTCGCCACTTCCCACTTCGGTCTCTCTATGGCGCTGGGTGCCTTCATCGCCGGACTGGTCATCTCCGACTCGAAATACAGCCATCAGGCCCTGTCTGAAGTGCTGCCTATTCGAGAGGTGCTGAACTGCCTGGTCTTTGTATCAATCGGCATGCTCTTCGATATTCGCGTGCTGCTGGAGCATCCGCTCTTGATCATCACCCTGGTGGCCGGCACCATGCTGATCAAAACCATGACCGGCTTCTTCGCCACCGTCATCAGCGGTCACTCCTGGCGTGTGGCACTGCTCACCAGTGTCACCATCGCTCAGGCCAGCGAGTTCTCCTTCGTGCTCTCCAAGCTGGGTTTCTCAGCGGGCATCCTGGACAACCGCGTCAACCAGCTCTTCCTGGCAACGGCTATCATCACCATGTTCCTCACCCCCGGCTTCATCAGCCTGGGTACTTTCACGGAACGGGTACTCAGCCGCATCCTGCCGGACTCCTGGACCAGGAGTTCCCATACCCATGAGAAGAGCGAGCGCTTGTCCAATCACACCATCATCGTCGGCTTCGGCGATACCGGTCGAATTCTGGCAGCAGAATTGACGGAGCAAGGTCTGCCCCACATGGTGGTGGACTACGACCCGGCCGTGGTCAAGGATGAGCGCAAGAAGGGAACGCCCATTATCTTTGGCGACGCCGGTCGACCGGAGGTACTGCAATACGCAGGGGTGGAACGAGCCCTGGTGGTTGTCCTGACGGTCTCCGATCCGGACGTAGCCATCGCCGCTACGGAGTTGTCCCGCCGCTTGAACCCCAGCGTCAATATTCTGACCAGGGTACGTAGGGCAACCATGGGAGCCGACCTGAAGGTGCGCGGAGCGAACACCGTCATCGCCGACGACTTCGCCAGCGGGTTGAAACTCACGGAAGAGACCCTGACGGCACTGTCCTTGAGCCCGGAGAAAATCTCGGCTTCCATGGACAATCTGCGCCGCAAAGCACCTTGAGGAAAACTCTCAGCCGGCCCTGAGCTGCGGCGCCACATAACAAAAACAAAGCCTGCCGTCCTCAGGCAGTACTCAGCAGCGGGCGGTGCGTTTTGGAAACCCCAGGACCCACTGCCCTTGCAGGCAGATTGAAGATTCCCGTCTTCAGTCTGCCTTTTTTCGAAACGCTTACTACATTTTATAGTCGTACTCTTTATAGTTTAGCAGTCAGGCAGTCAGGCAGTCAGGCAGTCAGGCAGTCAGGCAGTCAGGCAGTCAGGCAGTCAGGCAGTCAGGCAATTATCGCGATATCATCGCTTAAATGCGCTTAAATTAGCCGCAAGAAAACCGGCAGCTAGCATGGCAGTTTTTGGCAAATTCCATCAGTGGCGCAGGAATAATCGAATAGCAACGACGCTCAAACCTTGTCGGTGCGGCATGCTCAAACTCTCACCAGAAAGCTAGCGCAGCATAGCTAGCCCTCCGCCTGCTTTCTTAATTAGCTTTGAGATAGAACTATGATGTCAAGATTTTCACTTGCTCTAACACTTTGAACTCAGGCAAGGTGAATTTGTCACCATACCATCTCAATCTCTCAGGTAATAACAAACAAGCAAGCTCATCAACGCTGCTTCCCAACGTTTAACCAATCTGATCCAAGTCGGCTGAGATGGTCCGCCTTGAGTTCAGACCCAACTTTCTGGAGATAACTATGGACCTGCAAGGTTTCATGGGAGTGCTACAGCCACTCCTCGGCGTAGGCGTGATCGTTTTCGCGGCCTACCTGCTCTCTAACAATCGCAAGGCCATCAACTGGCGCCCGGTCTTTTCGGGACTGGCGCTGACTGTGGTCATCTGTCTTCTGGTTCTGAAAGTGCCCGTCACCAAGGAAGTCTTCGCCGCCATGGGCGCCGGCATCAACAAGCTGCTCGACTTTGCAGTGGACGGTGCGGCTTTCGTCGTGGGTGAAGAACTGGCCCACGGCAAGTGGATCTTCCTGGTGCGCATCGGCTCAAGCATCATCTTCATCTCCGCTCTCAGCGGTCTGCTCTACTACCTGGGCGTCCTGCAGTGGGTCGTCAAGAAAATGGCCTACGTGCTCATGCGCACCATGGGTGTGAGCGCTCCGGAGGCTCTCTCCAGCGCTTCGGCCATTTTCGTCGGGCAGGTGGAATGCCAGGTACTGATCCGTCCGTACATGTCCAAGCTGTCCTCGTCCGAGCTGTTCACCTCAATGGCGGCAGCGATGGCTACCATCTCCGGCTCGGCGCTGGTGGCCTACACCTCCCTTGGAATGCCCGCTCCCTGGCTCATCGCCGCCTCGATCATGTCGGCTCCGGCCGGTATTCTCGTGGCTAAGATCATGTGGCCGGAAACTGACAAGCGGGTGCTTTCCGGTGAGGTGGAACTGGCCGATCACGGCGACGCTTCCAACATCTTCGACGCCATCGCCAAAGGCGCCATGACCGGCTTTGAAATCGCCGTCAACGTGGCCGTCATGGTGCTGGTGGCCATCGCCTTCGTCAAGATGATCAACTTCGGCTTCGCCAGCATCTTCTCGTTCACCGGCACCAGCCTGGAAATTCAGGACGTGTTCGGCTACGTGTTCATGCCCCTGGCCTGGCTTCTGGGCGTGCCCTGGCATGAGTGCTTCCATGTCGGTCGCCTCATCGCCACCGAGATCCTCGTCAATGAATTCGTCAGCTACGGCGAACTGGCGCAGGTTCTGCAAGGCAAAGCCGCCTATGTCCTGGCTATCAAAACCCAGTTGATTGCCACCGTTGCCCTGTGCGGCTTCGCCAATCTGGGTTCAATCGGCATCAACATCGGCGGACTGGGAGCCATGGCACCGGAACGTCGCGGCGAAATCGCCCGCATGGCATTCAAAGCCATGATCGCCGCCAATATGGGCACCTGGATCACGGCGGCAATAGCCGGAATTCTGGGCTAGTTCGAATTCGCCGTGAGCCAGGATCTCTTCTGATTCACGGCGGCAATAGCCGGAATTCTGGGCTAGTTCGAATTCGCCGTGAGCCAGGATCTCTTCTGATTCACGGCGGCAATAGCCGGACTTCTGAGCTAGTTCGAATTCGCCGTGAGCCAGGATCTCTTCTGATTCACGGCGGCGATAGCCGGAATTCTGGGCTAGTTCGAATTCGCCATTCTATTTACCCAAGAGCTTTCAGAGGGCACCGGCCACGGTGTCGGTGCCCTCTGGAGAAGGAGTTTCTCATGCGAAACAACAACCAGGCAGAACCGGCCTCATCCTCAGCCGTAACTGCCTTCCAACCGAGTCCCGAGGAATACAAACGAAGGCGACAAGCGCTTCTGGACCTGTTACCCAGAGGCAGCGTCGCCATCTTTCCAGCCGCCGACGCCAAGCTCCGCAACGGCGACGACAGCCACTACCTCTACCGCCAGTCATCGGAAGTGCTCTACCTGACGGGCTTCCCGGAAGACGAAGCAGTGCTCGTTCTGACCAAGGTCTCAGACAACGGTCAGGGTCAGTTCCTGCTCTTCGTCAAAGAACGGGACCCCCAAGAGGAGCAGTGGAACGGCAAACGCATCGGCATCGCCGAAAGCCGCAGCCGCTTCGGAGCCGACCAGGTGGTGGACATCCGCAAGTTCGAGAGCCAGCTTCCGGGTATCCTCAGACAAGCCAGTCTGGTCTACCTGTCGCAGGGCGTCAACAAGGAGCTGGAGCGGCAGATTCGCCTCAAGGCGCTGCAATGCGGCGTCAGTAAACGACACCTGCGCCGCACCGTCGGTCCGTTGGGCGAGCTGCGACTGATCAAGTCGGCAAGCGAGCTGGCCATCATGCAGCGCAGCGCCGACATCGGCACCCACGCCCACAATGCCGGTTTGATGCAATGTCACGCCGGCATGTCGGAAGTGGAACTGCGGTCCTTCATCGAGCACGTCTTCTTGCTGAACGGCGCCGCCGGTCCCTCCTACACCACCATCGTGGCCGGAGGCGAAAACGGCAACTGTCTGCATCACCTGGCTTCCCCCGACATTCTCAGGGATGGTCAACTGGTGCTGGTGGACGCCGGCTGCGAGTTTGCGGGCTATGCTTCGGACATCACACGCACCTATCCGGTGAACGGTAAGTTCAGCCCTGCTCAAAGGGAAATCTACGAGCTGGTGCTGGCTGCGCAGGAAGCTGCCATTCAGGCAGTCAAACCAGGCGTGGTCTGGTCACAGCTCAACAAGATCTGCGATGACACCCTCTTCCAGGGTCTCGAGAAGCTGGGCTTTCAGCTCACCAGAACGAAAGAGGCGGGCGGCAAGCTCAGCCTCGACGATTTGATGCCCCACGGCCTGGGTCACTGGCTTGGACTTGATGTGCACGACGTGGGCGAGAAGACTCTCCCCGGCGTTCGCAATAAGAACGAGCGGCCCCTGAGCCCGGGCATGGTCTTCACGGTGGAGCCCGGGCTCTACCTCAAGGCCGATGACGAGCGCATCCCGGCTCGTTACCGCGGCATCAACGTGCGCATCGAAGACAACATCCGTGTCACCGATAGCGGCTACGCGGTCCTGACCAGTGCTGCCTTCAAGAGTGTCGCCGACATCGAACAGATGATGGAGTACGCTCTCGGAATGCGCCGCGAAGGAGGCGATTACATGCCGGTTGTGCCCGCCAAGCATAAACCGTAGCTGCGCCGTCCGAGACTCAATCCTTCCTTGCCACCGGCTGTTGGCGGCAGCCGGTGGTTTTTGTGTTCAACCCTCACAAGAGGAAAAGACCATGAGTACCAAGCAAACAATCACCGAGGAGCGCAACCGCCTGGTTGAGCTTCTTGCTCGCATGGACATCCCGGATGGCCGCCGCAGCCCGGCAGCCGTTCAGGAAGCCCAACATTTGCGCTGGCTGACGCGCAATATGTTCATTCGCAACGGTCAGCATCCCGACTTCAATGAAGCCGAGCAAATTCTGCGCCGGCTTCTGCAAGCGGGAGTAAACCCTTAAAGGCTCGAAGAGAGCCGGGGCAGAGAGTCGCAAGACCACTTTTGCCCAGGAGGTTATCATGAAAATCTTGATTATCGAAGACTCGCTCAGCATGGCCATCACCTTGAGCGAGGCGCTGGAACGACAGGGACACGAAGTGACCTGGCTCACCGGCGTCGCCACCCTGGCGCCTTTCGTCGGCACTGTCCACGGTGGCAAAGCGCGCCAGGTCGATCCCCGACAATTCGACCTGCTCATCGAAGACGGTGAGCTGAAAGGTTCGCCCTACCAGGGTGAGCAAATAGTCGAATACGTCAGCGCCCTGAATGTAGCCTGCATCGGCAACAGCACCCTCCCCGAAGTAAACCAGGAAATGGCTCAGAAAGGCGCCCTGCTGGTCGTCAGAAAGCCCATTCTCCTGGCGGCGGCACAAGCCGGTTTCTTTCAGCCGGAACAGGTCAAAAGCGACCTGAGCGGGCTGACAGCGAAACTGAACGTCGTGGATGAAACTGCCCGCGACCGCACCGATCCTCAACTGGCCAGAGCCTGGCAAGAAGTTGAGGCGCGCTTGAAGGTTCTGATGAAGGAGGAACTGGGTCTTTAACCCTGCCTCCCTGAAAACAACATCCGACCTCAAAGAGCACAAAAATGCCGAAATCGCCAAGGGCAAGAGAACCGTTCAATCCAGGCGCCCCGTGAGGCTCTGATTGAACGGTTTTTTGAACTTTCCTATTATTACATATGGTATGTAATCGTTTTTTGAAAAATCTCAAAGGAGGGAAGAACCGCCGGTGCCGAAACCAAACAGCCAGACCTGGGGCCCGCTGCGCAGTTTCAAACACCGGCGGTGATAAGACTCTTGCCGACAGGGAGGTGGCGAAGACAGCTACTGCTGCAATCGCCACCGCCTGCCGTCAGGGGAAGTTACTTGTCGTTCTTGCTGCCGAAGACGTGGCGAACCACTTCCATGGCGGCAGCCCAGGAGTCGTCCCAGAGCTGGGAAGCCCACTGCCAGTAGGGACGCATCGAAGCCTCGATGGCCCTGTAGGCTTTCACGATCAAGGTCCAGAAAGCGTCCACGAAGCCGAAGAAGAAGCCGTGAATGCCACCCACCACCGGCAGCAGCCAGGAGGTGACGGCGACCATGTTCAGCACCGCACGCAGCACCACGTAAGCCACCGGATAACCGATCAAGAAGGTAGCCGCCCCGGTCACGAGGAAACCACCGATGCCGTACCAGTAGCTGTGATCGAAGTACACGTAAGCTTCGACGCCGAAGTAAAGACCGGCGGCCAGCGACACCAGGGTGCCGATCAAACCGTTCTTGTAGCGGGTCAAAAGCTTGCCGCCCAAGAGATAGACCGAAGCCGTGGTCAGGCCGGTCACGACAATCGACGTGACGGCTGAAAAGGACAGCGCCGCCATGAGCATGGACAACCCGAGGAAGGCGGCCACGGTCAGGGCGATATTGGTCAGATGCGCAAAGAGCGGCGCATAGTCGGTGTTGTCGTCGTAGGTGCGCGAGAAGGAGCGGAAGATTTCCTCGGACAGGGTGCGATGCATGGTCGTGAGCGGGCCGCCCAGCCAACTGGCCAGAAGCGGATTGACCACAAGTTTGACCAGGCAGTAGGTCACCGGATAGAGCACGACGGCCAGGGCCAGGAAAGCACCGACACCAACACAGATGGTGACAACGGTGCCCAGCTCCGTACCGAAGTAGATACCCGAGCGAGCGAACAGCACGGCGCCGATGATGCAGGTGACCACGCCGAAGAAGCCCACGTGCACAAGCGAAGCCAGACCGCCGATGATGATGTAGGCTACCAGCACAACCGCCACCAGGGCCAGAACGGCCGGGATCAGGGTGAAGCCGAGACCCGCGGTCAGATAGCCCCAGGCATAGGTTCCGGCATAGGCAGTGAGCGCGATGGCACCGGCCTGCTGCAGGAAGCCCACATAGTTCTTGTCGCTGTCGTCGTAAGCCCACTCGAAGACTTTGTGCAGGTTACGGAAGAGACGTCCCAGATGGCGCTCCAGCCACTCACCCAGCCCACGGAAGACGGCGGTGATGGTCAGATGCGCGATGGGGAAGACATAAGCACAGTAGGCGATGAACGCTGCACCCTGGGCCAGGTGAACTGTCCAAGCAGGCAGACCGTAAGGCGCCAGGTAAGCGCTCATGGCCGGGGTGTAGGCGTTCACGATGTAGGCACCGGAAGCACCGGCGATGACCATCACGCCCACCTGGTCCAGAAGTAGCATGGACAGGGCACCGGCGATGAAGGAGATGATGCCGCCGACGATGGCGCCAATCACCCAACCCACAAAGTGGAAGAAGCCGGTTTCCCAGCCAATCTTGCCCTGGATGCCGTCAGCCAGGTTGTACCAGAGGATGAAGCCGGCGATAACGACGGCTACTCGGCTCAGGTTCAACAGCAGGTTCGAGAACCAGGGCGAGAAGCCATATTCATTGGTGCGGCTGCCGGCGTCCGGTACTCGCTCCCAGAGTTTGCGACCGGCCTTGAAGGACCACTGAAACAGTCCCAGGTAGGTGAGCGGATAAGCGTAGCAGTAGGTCACCACCACCGACAAAAGACCCAGGGGCAACCACCACCAGGCATCCAAATTCAGTTCCCAGCCGACATGGTGCCCGACGGCAATACCGGCTGCGGCAGAAGCCACGATACCGAGCAGCCAGGACAGACCGCCGGCCTTGTCGTAAGCTTCCCGACGCAGATATTGGGCGGGCTTGATCACCATCATGGCGCACATGGCGATGATGATAGCCACCCAGGCAAGCGGGTTGTTGCCGACAGCACGCAACTTCGAACGGAGACTTTCGTTTTCGTTTGAGCTCATTGTGTTTCCTATTAGGAGTCTTTGTCTTGCTGCAAGTCTTAATCAGCACAGCAAGGGGGATAGGCATCCCTCTCACCAGCCGTAAGACATGCCGTAAAAGCGCGGCATACAAGATGTGATAAGCACTCTCGACCAATCCCCGGCACCTCCGCCCCAGTAGCTGATAGCTGGAGAGAAGCGCTCTTAGTGTGCTGGAGATTATGTTTGGAAAGAGTTTGGATACAGCTAGGGTCGGGAGATTTGAATAACAGTTAGAACCCTAGTCTGGTCCCACGACCGGAACAAACAGTGTTTCGACCAGGTTCACTTAAAAGGCTCTCAGCTTCCCTTGACTTCCCCATCCCCACTCCAGCTCTACGAATAGAAGGCAATCAGGGTCAGACTTTCAGACACTCGCACCAATCCGAGACTACCCGCAGAAGAAACAGATCATTGTTAAATGGCTCTAAGTCGGCACTGGTAAAGCCGCGCTAGGCTGCCGAATGCAACTCAAAGTGACTGGCAGAAAGACCCTCCACAGAACAATAAGCCACTTTTGCTCTCGACCCCTTCGGCACCATTGCGCGAACTAGAGTGAATATCCCAAAAGCGGCAGCCTGGAGCCTGGCACCAGCGAACAAATATGCAGAGTCAAGACAGTTACACCGACCAGAATCAGGAGAGTGCGAAACTCCGGCAAGAATGGCTGAAAAGGCGAATCTCCATCACCCAAGAAGAGACAGGCAAGCAGACTGCAGAGAAAATTCAGCACGGCGGAGAGAAGAAATGATGCTATCAGTGCTTCCAGAAGTGCTAGAAAAATGCCGTCCATAGTCGAGATTCCTCGTGAGCCTGCAAATACGTTTTGCAGACTGCCGGTTCAATATCCAAAACAAGCGAAGCTCTGGGTATATCGCCACTGTCTTTTCGTTTTTCACCCAAATGCTTGTTACTATCCTAGGAAATTAGAAGCCGTCCGTAAATTGACGCTATCGCCTACGCACTTTCGTGTATAAGCGCATCGGCAACTTGCCATTCAGAACGAAGACCTCTCCTGAGTGGCTGTGGCGAAATCAGAGCGCAATTTGGCACACTTACACCTGGTTCATTGAGACAGTTCCGGCTAGAGCAAGGTCGCTTGCCCATAATTAGCCAGTCCGGCAGGGCTCTACCCTGTCTGGAAAAGGACGCAATCAAGCCACAGGACAGGAAAAGCAGCCATGACAAAGAACCTCGCTCGGGCTTGAGCTCCATTCTCTAATTATGCCAACCTGAATTGCTTCTCTCCTTTTTGCCCTTCAGTCAGCATCAACCTCTAAATTCACCTTCTGAATATTTCGAGTTCCACAGGAGCAACTTTCTGCTCTGCGGTTTTTGTCTGCTTGAAAGCAACTGTCGCCAGGGATCGGCACTTAAGCACCGCCAGGATTGAGAACTCTCAAACCGGCGGCTCCATTCATCTTCCACTGCAACCGGAGTCAATATGACTATTTACTTTCAGCGCTTCCTTCAGGGACCCGCGGGCAACAAAGGCTTTCCCCATGCCATTCAAACCCTGCAGCGGCTACCTCAAGGAGCGCTGCTCATAGAAAAGACGGAATTACTGGGTTTCATCATGGACGGCTCCTACCGGCTGAGCGTCAAAGGTGGGCTCTCGGCTACTTACTTGCGCGGCAACCAGGAAGTGCAAATTGCTGCTACTCCTCGTAGCTACGGCGGTCAACTGCATTTTCACTCGCTCAAAGCCGGCGAGCCCGACGTCAAAGTCGATGTCTACATGGAAAGCCCGGTCCCGGCTTACAGCATCAAAATCCATGGCTTCGGCGTCCGCGACTACGGCCGGGTCTTCCTTGCACGCGTCATCGGTCATGAACAGCCCGAACTGGACAGCCAAGGACTCTTGCCGGCCCTGGAGAGCGAGGTAACCTTGCCCAGGCATGTCGCTCCTTTTGCCGATTTTGGCTGGATTATTGTCCTTTCAGCCGGACCGGTGCCCAAGCTTTTGAAAATCTTGAAAGACACCTGGGACTAATTAGGGATAAGGGCAACGACTCACTCACCATCTTCGGTGGCAACGTTCACTAAAGCCGGAAGCAAAGTTTCCGGCTTTTCACTGCAATCTCCTTCAAACCAAATTCGGAGCAATTATGAGCATCGTAGTAATCAATCGCAATTTTCCCTCCCTGGAAGCTGCTGCTGCCGCCCTGGCAACCGTCACCACTCATCTTCTCACCAACCGCAAAGGTCACCCTGCCGATATGTTCGGACAGCCAGTGGCGGGCGGAATAAACTGCAAGCTGGCATTCAGCATTCGTAAGTTCAACAACGGTTGGGAAGCCGTGACGGAAGGCAATCTGCTCTTCAATTTTGCCGACCAGGCACAGATGCTGGCAGCCCAGTCCGCCATCGAGGCGCAAATCTTTGAGCTTCTGCCTCCATCTGACATTCAGCCAGGTTATGTTTTGCGCCTGGGTTTTGTGGCATAAAAGCTGCAACTCTCCGGCAAGTTTATTGACGGCAAAGTAGTTTCAGTGCGGAAGGAAACAAGGATGCTTCCTTCCGATTCTCTCGCGACCGCTGCCACCAAAAAAAATTCAAGTCGTTCCACTATATCTTTTAGCAGCCATCGAAGAGACCGGTAAATCCGCTTCCGCTGAGGTCCCCTGTGCAGGGTCGAACACAAGCAAAATGCGCCAGCAAGGGCGTTGTTTCATGAGACTCTTCAAGCCTGTGTTATGAGGGCTGTTTCTAAATCACCGCTCACTTTGCCCGCCGATACTGGAAACGCTCCTCTTTACTTCCTTAAAAGAAGCTCAACTGCCGGGCATTTGAGAGCTTTCAAGAGGCGCTAAAGGATAGCCTCGAATTCTATATCCAAGTCTTTCTCAATTAAATTCTCAAGTAAATAAGCCAGCAAAACAAACACCTTCGACAGACAAACAGTAACACCGCCATTCAAGTTTGGCAGTGAGCACTGTTCCAATTCATTGGCGGCATCTTTCCAGTTGAACTGGCAAGAGGCTGCCCGTCTCGTCTCTACCTGGCTTGACTTATCTAAATTTCAGAGGAGTTTTCTTTATGTCTGAGGTAATTTCAACCGGCGACACCCTGGTCGTTCACTGGGAAGCCAACCCGGTAAGCCAGTCTCCAAACGCCGTCAAATCGAACAAAACCGATAGTGGTCGCACCAAGAAAATCATCCTGGTCGCCGACCCCACCAAAGGTGTGCAGCCGCAACCAGGCGAAGCCTGGATCTGCAGCGTAGACCGCATCAGCAATCCTAAATCCGAGAGCCACGGTGCCATCTTTGTGCGTCCGGTTTCTCGCAAGGTGGAGTACCACTTCAAAGGCGTCTATATCGATCCCGTGAAAGCGCAATTGATTGCCACTATCTTGCAAGACCCGCGCCGCAACCTCATGCTGGAAGGTGATCAGGGCGTTGGGAAGTCTACCATCGCGTCGGCCATCGCCAAAACTCTCGGTTGGGAATATCGCAAAGTAAGCGGTGGTCTCATCAAGAAATTCGTCTTTATGCTCGGACGTTACATTCCAACTTCCGACAGCAGCACTTTGAACTTCCGCTGGGCTGACTCCAAATTGGTTGCTTCCCTGCGCGAGGCAGAGAACAACCCGCGTCGCAAATATCTGCTCATGATTGATGAGTTTACTCGTATCGATGAAGACGCCCGTGACGCTCTGCTCGACATCATCGAAGGCAGTGTGCGTGTACTGAGGTTACCTACCGGCGAAGAAATTTCCGTCGGTGACAATGTGGTTTTCATGGCTGCCGGCAACGTCGGGGAAGGTTTCACCCTTCGCCGTGAAGACGCTGCCGCCAAAGACCGCTGGGCCATCGTCAAAATTCTGGTCATGCCTCAAGAGGAAGAACTTGCCCACTGCATGCGGCTTTATCCTTCCTGCAACAGAGCGGAGTTGGACCGTGCTCTCACCATAGTCAACCAGGTGCGCACCGCGCGTCGGGACACCAAGATGCGACTTTCCAAAACGGTTTCCACACGCGGTGCCGAAGCACTAGCCATGTTTCTCAACAGCGGCTTTCCCATAGAAGTAGCCATGGAAACCGCCGTGGTCAATCAGTATTCCGGCTCCTTTGATGACCCCAATTCCGAAGCCGGCCGTGTTTACAAGCTGGTTATGGACGCTCTGTCCAAAAAGTAAGCCTATCTATAACGCGCTCTGCGCTCTCTTTCAGGAACAGCCATGGTCAACTTTAAATGCGGCCTGACCCTCGAAGAACTCGAGCGGGAAACAGGCAAACTTGTATCAGACCTGGCTTTCTATGCCAGGAGACCGGTCAACATACAACTAGTTGCCGGCAAACACATTGCTTTTACATACGGCACCGACAAGCTCAAGAAACCGATTCCGGTTGTGATGAATCCTCAGGTACTGGAAAATATTCGCAACAAGGTGCGCGCTCTTAAAGTCTGGCGCGGCATCGGCTTCCACGAGCTATCCCACCATTTGTGGCCGGCCGATGAACAATATAAAGCCGCAAACACCGAAGGCTTCCAGCATCTCTTCAATCTGGTCGATGACGAACAGAACGAAAGAAGGGGAAGAGCGCTTGATCCCTCATGGGGAGCTTGTTTCCAGAGTGTCTGCGCTCATATCTTCCCCACCCGCGATAATGCCAGGGTTTCTACCGGACTTACCGACGGCGGCGTGGAAGAGAAAAAGCCCTGGGGTGTAGCAGCCGACAAGGTCTACTCCAAACGCTGGGGAACCTTTGCCTACCATTTCCGCCGTCACATTCCCGGTTGCACCGACCCGGTGGTGGCAAAAGCGCTGGCTCTAATTCCTGCCGACTTCAAGGAGTTGCCGAAAGAAGAACTGTTTGATTTGACTCGCAAAATTCATCAGACACTTTGCACCGGCATTGAACTCTCGGAGCAAGCACCACCGTTGGAACCCGAACAGCAGCCGGAAGAAGAAGAGAAGCCGGAGAATGAAGAAGAGGAGACGTCGAAAGACGAGCCCATATTTCCGTCGCCTGGTTGGAATATCAAGCGACTACTCAAGTCAAAGTGGATGCTTGTGCCGCTCGGGCTCTTCATAGTGGGTTGGTCGGCCCTATTTTTGCAAAAGGACCTGGACTTCTGGTTGCAGGTAGCGCTGGCTGGAGGAATGGCTCTGATAGGCATCACCGTCTTCCTGTTCCTGCGCCGCTCACTAATAAAATCAAGACTGGCGGCGCTAAAAGCAAAAGGTGCCGCCGCCGACAAACGTCCGATTAAAAAAGCTTTCATTGGTCTTCTCTGCACTCTCATCCTCTCTATTTGCGCCTACCTGTACTTCGTGAAGGGACTGCGCCTGCCCATTGAATGGCTCTACACTGGCGGAACAGTGGCACTATTCGCCGGTCTTCTGCATATCGGCAACAAGCTTTCCAAACATGCCGATGAAAGCGGCAAGCCGCTTAGCTGGCTAACCTACTTACTAATGACGCCGGGCTTGCTCATCTCGCTTGCCGGGCTCTTCTTCGTAATCCGAATGTACGGTCTGAATTGGTATTGGACCGGTGCAATCGTCTCGGCGGCCGGCTTCATCGCCCTCTGCCTGCTTTCCATCATGACGGGGTCAGGCAAGAGCACCGAAAGGAACCGCACTTACAGCCTCAGTGAAAGAGTGCACCGCGGCTCCGGACCGCTGATGAGGCTGTCGCTCCGAGTGCTTTCCTTCTTCAGCCATATTCTCTGGTTACTAGTGGGCAAGCCGCTCTTCCTGGTGCTCAGCTTTCTCTACAAGGTAATCGCACGCTGCCTGCTCTACCTGTGGAGCCTGGTGACGCGATTCTTTCGTTTCATCTGGCATTACATAAGGCGTGCCTTCTGGAAGCTCAAACCCTATCTGGTCAGATGGTGGCGCAATCCCTATTTTCGCCTGGCTGTAATTGCCATGCCGATTGCCGCCATTGGCATAATTATCTACGCCCTCGTCGTCAAAGCAGCATCCCTCAGTTGGTGGCTATTGACACTGCTGATACTGCTCCTGCTTCTGCTTCTGGCTCTGCTCTACTTCTTTCGCCGGCAAATCAGCCGCTTCATTTTGAACGAGCTTTTTATGCCCATGCCGGATCTGATGCAGATGTTTATCCAGCCGCCCCTCGATATGACCACCGACTGGTTCGTGCAAATTGACGATGTTGCCGAAGTGGAAGCCGATCAGCAAGTCGTAGACGAAATCTTGCCTGAGACTTTCGCTCTCGCCAGTCAGTTGCGCAAATACCTGGTTGAATGCGGCAGCGCCCTTGTCGACCGGGATGATCAACCGGACGGGCACGATCTCATTGACGAAGCCGAGCTTGCTCTTCTGGGTGAGCCGAACATCTTTGTGGATGATGACCGTTACACGCGCACTTCCGTACACCTGGAAGTAGCTCTGGACTGTTCCGGCTCCATGGCCAGCCCCACCAGTTCTCTACCGGCAGGCGAGAAATTTCGTCTGGGCAAACTCTTCGCCATGGTCATCGAACAAGCGGTGGTAAATCTACCGGGAGTATCGGCTCGTTTCTGGGGCTTCACCTCAGACACCATTTTCGACTGCGGAAACGCGGGTGAAAGGAAGATTTCCGGTCTCAAATGCGGTGGGGGCAATAATGACGCCGCCATGCTCTGGAAAATGTCTCAGTCGGCCAGGCAAAGCGGCAAGGAAGTGAAGATCCTGCTCATGCTCTCCGACGGACAACCCTCGGAATGCTCCTGGTTGTCACTGCGCAACCTTGTACTCAAACTGGAGCAGGAAGGCATGATTCCCTGGAACTTTGCTCTGGACGTTATCGACACCCCGGCCTTTGAGCGCTTCTTCACCGACCTGGTCGGGCAATCCAAAGACGAAGCTGTACTGACCATGGGCCAAACACTGGCGGCCATTGCCCAGAGCTGCCACTACTGAAGCTATTGATTGAGGATGTGTATATGCAAAATCAAACTGAAACAAAGGATGGTACGCAATCCTCGCTTGCTGAGCTGGAAGCTCTCATGACCAGGGTTCTGCGTGCACACCGTCCCCTCAAGGAACTGGCTACGCGCCTCACGGCCGCGCAAGCCAGAGAAAGCCTCCTCTGGCAGACCTTCAAGCGAGGAGTCTTGCCGGACAAATGCGAACGCAAATTGATTGAAGACTGCGTCGACAGTATGCTCGCCGACTATGAGCAGTTTCTACCGGCGCAGATTGCCCACACCCTGGTCAAGCGGGATGTCTATGCGGCCGAAACAGATTTGCGCTTACAAGTAGAGGTCTTGCAGGCAACGCTGGAGGCAGCAACAACAGCCGGTCTGCAGGGAGAGTTGCCGGCAGCAGCCGGGCACCTCGTGCAACTGGGGAAAGCTTACCAGAGCCTGCTTAACTCGAATGAGCCGCCCCTGCCGCCACCTTCTCTAGAAGCGGTGGACAGCCTGGCGAAAGCGGACCAAGACGCCTTACAAGCTCGTATCCAGGAGCTGAGAGAAGCGATTGTCGACCAGCTTTCTCTCTATCTGGAAGCAATTAAACTACATGCGCGCCTGGAACCGCTTGCCTGGAAAAAGTACCGAGGATCGGGCATTCACCAGGTTGCAACCCCCGTGCGTCCTATTGAGGAAGAAGTGCAGCGCTATCTGGGCGAGTTGGAAACACGAGTAAAATGGCGTCGTGACCTGCACGGCGAAATCTACCCCCTCTTCCAGGAGCGGCTCAGGCTGAAAAGCGCCATGGCTGCCGCCCACGCTAAGACAAACGAAATCCTGCAGGACCCTTACTTCAAGGATGCGGCCATGGCCGTTAACGGTGCCTACGGTGCCGTGCAGGGCTTGAAGGCTATTCTGCGCCATCTGATGCCCAATAAGCGCCGGGAAGAGCAGGTGCTGGAGTCAAGCAGCTACGAAGAAACCGACGCCGATCATCCGGAAAAACTGGATAGCTTCAGCCGAGTGACGCCCACCAAAACGGAAAAGGATCAGATCGAATTTCTGCGCAAACAGTCACGTGCCCTGGCTTACGCCAGAGCCCACCTGAACGAAGCCGTGTTTGCACAAAGCAAGCACAGATCAGGGGAAGTAAAAGCAACTGTGGCAGACATCACTACTGCAGCCAACTTTGCTGAATTGCAAGCCTGGCATGAAACTTTCCTAAATGAGGAAAAGACCGCCGCCTTGCAAAATCATCAAAATACCACCAGGAGCCTTCTGCTCAAGAGCACTGTCGAACACTGGGAAGATAAAACCAGGGACGAGATGGTGACGCTCTACAAAGAACTCTGCGCCATGCTGCCTCGCAAAATCGATAAGGACCCCAAGCCCTGCGATGAACTGCGAGATCTCATAAACGTGGCTGCTTATCTGACTAAACAGCTGGATGGCAGCGAAGCTGTTTACCCGGTCTATTGAGGAGACTAGCCCATGACTGCTCTGATTTTCATAGCGATGCTGGCCATCCTCGTCCTCCTGGGCGCATGGTGGCTCAAGCACGAACGCATCAGAAGAAAGAATGAGCTTCTCACGCAGGGAAAGGTAGCGAGCGGCGACCTGGCCCTGGTGGAAGCAGAACTGGAAAAAGCCAATCCAAAGCCCAAGCGCAAGCGTAAGCGCGCTATCCGGGGACCGGACGGCAAGAAAATAGAGATTATCGAACCAAGTCAGCCCATGTTGGACGACTGGCTCAAGGCCGCTGCCGAAGTGGTGGACAAGCTTATGCCGGCAGTGCACGCACACCAGGCGGCCCTCGCCAACCTGGGACGCATGGAAGAGAAGAGCAAGGCTCTTTCAGCAAAACCGCTAACACATGAGCCCGAAAACTGCACCACCAATGAGGCGGCAATTGAGTGGTTGCAAGCCATAAACCTTGACTGTCTGCGCAGCCAAGAAGCTCTTGAACAAATTGAAGAAGCGCAAGTAGAGGCAAAGAAACTGGAAAAACAGGTCAATGACCTCTGGCTGCAGCTCTTCTACAAACACCGGCAGGCTGAAAACTGGGAGCTTTACAGGGCTCCTGAAAGTTTTCACAGGCAACTGAGCTTGATTGGACTGCTAGTGGACCGGCTGGATAACACCTACGGAGTGCTTGCAAAAATCAAGAAAGACTTCCAGGCCTCTGAAAAACCCAAACCCTCTTTCTGGTCAAGAGCAAAGCAAGCCGCGCAGCATGCCCGGGATGAGGAAGACACTAAGGACAACACGCCGGATAGCACACAGAAGGCTGCGCCAAACTGCGGCGAACTGTTGCAAGCGGCCGCCGCCCTCCTGAGCAAAGCCCTGGTAAGCCTGGTCTCCATAGAAGAGAGAAAGGCGCACGCTCTCAGTCTGCAAAGGATCTATAGCCAGAAGGTTCAGGATCCACCGCTGAAAGGTCCGACCAGTCCCGATAGCGCCTTAGTAGACGACTTGCTCGATACTATAGAAACCTGGGCTGGTGAACGATATACGGCACAGTTAAATGCCGCCGCTATGGCTGTAACTCTCTACGATCACCTGGTGGCCCTGGGTGGTTATCTGGAAGAAATGCAAGCCCATATCAGCGGCTGGCAGGACTTGCCGAAAACAAGGGAGGAAGCCATCCAGGCCCATGCTTTGACCACGGCACACAGCCTTCTCACCAAAGCCGTGGACTATTTGAACAACACTTTCATACTACTCTTGCGGACACGCTCGGCAGCTACCGAGCCGCAATTAGATGATGGAGCAATTGTTATGAGCCGGGCCGGTCAGGAAGCGCTCGCTTCACTGCGCAATAATATGCGCAAAGCTTGCTTTGCCCACGGTCAGCTGGAGTCTGCCCTCAAGGCGCTGGAACGAACCGGCGCCAATAAGCCTGCGCTGGCCGCAGTAGTTAAGCCCGGTCTGGCCCAAACCAGCGCCGAAGCCTTTCTCAACACTCACAAGCGCATGCAAGATATAAGCCGGCGCAACCAGGAAAAAATGTCCCAGTACAATAGCCGGGTCAATGAGGCAAACAAACAGGTGGAAGAGCGCAAACAGCTTTTTCAGAATGCCTTGCAAGCAACGCAAACGGCTCTAGCTCTGGTAAAACAACGAAACAGCGAGAAAAACGCAGCAGCCCTGGCCACTGCCAGTATCGCCGCCCATCTACTTTTGAACAACGTGCTCAGACGTTAAAAATGTGACTGGCAAATTGAAGGTCTAGCGATCGGGGTGCCTCTCTTGCTTCCAAACTGCGGAAGTGACGGGCGCCCCGAGTCTTTTACAAATATCCAACCAGGCCATGAGTGAAGCGATGACACCATAACTGGTGCCACGGCAAAAACTGCCTCGTCCCTTCACTCATGACCTTGGGTCATGGTCGGTTTTCTCCCGAGAGGCTACTCTCAGGAGTTTTTCCGGCGCGACACTGTTACAGCACTAAACCGGCAAAGCGACAGACTGGGGTAAGCACTCAATTGCCCCCTTTGCCGGCCACGCACTCTAGCGAACGGGCTAATCCGTAGAACGCGTCACAAAATGGCTCCAGTGGCGGAGATGTAACCCAATCGGTCGCATCTCCGTCATTGTCCACTCGTCACGCCGACTGCGGCCTAGGCTCGGATTGAGGAGCTAGTGTGGTTTTGGTCTACGGTGGCTTTCCCGGGAAGCCAGACCGGTGCGGGCGTACAGAAGCGGATTCGATTTATTCCGCTCTTCACGCCCCACGAATCGTCAGTCAAATCATTCACCCTTGTTTCAAGGGTGCAGCCCGCGCCTGCACAATTACTCCAGTGCCTGCTCGGTCTTCCACAAACCGCCTGGACGGTTGTGCTTTACCAGCCCATTACCCCCAGGGAGAATAATGTCCGGTCATCGCTGCGGTTCTTGTTCCAGCCTCTGGACTGTTCGCCGTGTCGATTTAGTTTGAATTTTCAAGGAACAGTGAGGTCTTTTCCCACCTCCACAAGCTTGCCATCGGGTCCTGAGATGCCAATTCGCCGGAGCCTGCTTTTACGCCGGCTCACTGTGTTCAAGCTTCCTTCTCTTGGCTCTGTCCAGAGAGTAAGCCCGAGCGCAAAGGTACCGGACATCTTCAGGAATTAACCCACCAAGGACATCTGCATCCCACCGAGGTAAGGTCGCAATTACCGTTCGTCGCCTGCTCAGTCGGTCTGTAAGACTTTCTGACCGGCGGCGATACGGTCTTAAATTTCCAAAAAAGGAGACAAACACGAATAATATCTGGAAGTCCAGGCCATGAGTGAAGCGATGACACCATTAATGGTGCCAGTCCAGGGCAGTCTCGTCCCTTCACTCATGACCTTGGGTCATGGTCGGTTTTCTCCAGAGACGCTACTCTCAGGAGTTTTTCCGGCGCGACACTGTTACAGCACTAAACCGGCAAAGCGACAGACTGGGGTAAGCACTCAATTGCCCCCTTTGCCGGCCACGCACTCTAGCGAACGGGCTAA
>Ga0268298_10000396_pt1 | contig 55968 bp, 47 predicted proteins | sample WWTPWeurt_MetaG_FD_194462 | JGI IMG/M metagenome (GOLD analysis project Ga0268298, IMG submission 194462) | Activated sludge microbial communities from WWTP in Nijmegen, Gelderland, Netherland - WWTP Weurt | ecosystem: Engineered > WWTP > Aerobic digester > Activated sludge | place... | reverse complement strand
AAGGAACCCCGCGTGTTCACAATCACCCGTGAGATCATCAAAATTCAAAGCGTTCGATCGGTTTTGGTGGAACCGGCCATCGGTTACATCCGTCTCAGCGAGTTCATTGAGACGAGCGCCGCGGACTTGGGCAAAGCGCTCAAGGAGTTGAAGGCGAAGGGCATGCGCTCCTTGGTGCTGGATCTTCGCAACAACCCCGGCGGTCTTTTGTCGTCGGCGGTGGACGTGTCCAAGTTGTTTCTGGCCGATGGGAAGTTGATCGTTTACACGCAGGGCCGCGTCCAGCCCCGGCAGGATTTCCTGGCCGACAGCCGGGCGCCGTTCGGGGACGTGCCCCTGGCCGTCTTGGTGAACGGCGGATCCGCCTCCGCCTCGGAAATCGTGACGGGGGCCGTGCAGGACCATCGGCGCGGGGTGATCATCGGCTCCGAGACTTTCGGCAAAGGCAGCGTGCAATCCGTCATCCCCCTGGAGGACGGCTCGGCTCTGCGTTTGACCGTGGCCAAGTACTACACGCCCGCCGGGCGTTCCATCCACCGGGACGAGAAAACCAAAGCCGGCGGCGTCACGCCCGACATCGTCATCGCCGTGAGCAAGGAAACCGAGGCCAAATTGTACGCCCAGGCCGACGAGATTTATTCCAAGGACAAAGCGCCCCGCTCCGTCGTGAAGGACGAAGACCGCGTCAAGGACGAGGTTTTGGAGCGCGCGGTGCAAATCCTGAAGGCCGAAGCGGTTTTCCACGCGGGGAAATGAAGGCGCCGCGCGCCTCCCGGGGCGGAATCCTTTTGGATTTGTTCCTCATCGCCGCCTTGTGCGCGGGGGGGATCGCCCTGTGGGTGTCCCGGGCGCGCTGGGCACCTTCGCTGAAGCGCGCCGTCCCGGGGGCGACCGCCCCCACCGTGCCGGGGGCGCCCGAGCGGGACTGGGGGGCGCGCGCGGCGGCGACCCAAGGGTGGGTGCGGGCGTTCCTGTCCGACGCCGGCGTGGGCGACGCGGACGTTCTCAAAGCCTACAACGCCGAGCGGCGGGAGGGGGATTCCGTTTGGGTGGAAAGCACCCTGGAGATCCGCGCGCGGCGGGGTTTTTCGTCGGGGCGATTTTTGGCGCGACTGGCTCCCCGCCTCCACCACGAACGCTTGGTCGTTTTGAACGACGCCCCGACAGCGGGCCGGTGGCTCTTGGAACTGGGCGAAGGGGCACGGATCTATCAGCGTCTGATTTTTATTTTGTCGTAATTTCCGGGAGGGACGATGTCCAAAGTGTTGCGCGTGTTGGGAGTGGAAACGTCGTGCGATGAAACGGCCGCGGCGGTGGTCGAAAACGGCCGGCACATTTTATCGAACGTGGTGACGAGCCAGGTGCCCGTGCACCAACCCTACGGCGGGGTGGTCCCGGAGTTGGCGAGCCGCGCCCACGTGGAGAACGCGCAAGCCGTCATCGAGGCCGCCCTGAAGGGGCAAACGGGGCGGGGTTTGCCTCCCTTCCCCAAAACGTTGCCGGTGGATGTGATCGCCGCCACCGTCGGCCCGGGGCTCATGGGCTCCTTGCTGGTTGGTAAAGTGGTCGCCGAAATGCTCGCTTGGGTTTATCAAAAGCCGCTCATCGGCGTGAACCATTTGGAGGGGCACCTGCTCTCCATCCTGCCGGGGCATCCGGACTTGGAGCCGCCCTATCTGGCGTTGGTCGTTTCGGGCGGCCACACGGAATTGATCCACGTCCAAGACTACGGCCGGTACCATATTCTCGGGCGCACGCGCGACGACGCGGCGGGCGAAGCCTTCGACAAGGTGTCGAAGCTGATGGGTTTGGGTTACCCCGGCGGGCCCGTGATCGACCGCATGGCCCACAAAGGCAGTTCGCGGGCGATCGCGTTTCCGCGGGCGCTCATGGACGGGGGGTTCGATTTCTCTTTCTCGGGGTTGAAAACCGCGGTCGTATATTATCTGCGCGACAACCCGGAAGTGATGGCGTCCAAGAAGAAAATGGCCGATGTGTGCGCGAGCTTCCAGGCCGCGGTCGTCGAAGTGTTGGTCAAAAAGACGCTCGCCGCCGCCGACAAGGTCGGGTTGAAACACATCGCCGTCTGCGGGGGGGTGGCCGCCAACAGCGCCCTGCGCGCGGCGTTCACCGCGCAACACAAAACCCACAAGATCCACATGGCCTCACCGCTCCTGTGCACCGACAACGGCGTGATGATCGCCGTGGCGGGGTATTACAAATACCTTCACCAGACGAAAAAGAAATTCGACGCCGAACCGTTGATCGTGAATTCCACGCTCGCGGTCGCGAATTGGCGCTGACCGCTCCCCTGCCCACCCCGGCCATTGGGCCGGTCCGGTTGGACAATCCCTTCGTGCTGTCGCCCATGGCGGGCATCGGCGACCCCCCTTACCGGCGGTTGTGCCGGCGGGGGGGCGCCGCGCTCGTCTGCGCGGAGATGGTCTCCGCCAACGCCCTCCATTTCGACGACGAGCGGTCCCGTCGCATGCTGCAAACCTACCCGGACGAACACCCCGTCAGCCTGCAAATCTTCGGCAACGACCCCGATCGCTTGGCCGCGGCGGCGCGGGCCGCGGAGGCGGCGGGGGCGGACATCGTCGATCTCAATTGCGGTTGCCCCGTGCCCAAAATCACAAAATCCGGCGGCGGGGTGAGCCTGATGCGCGACGAGTCGCTGTTCGCGCGCTGCGTGGCGGCCATGGCGCGGGCGGTGCGCGTGCCCGTCACGGTCAAAATGCGCCTGGGGTTCGCCCGGGGGGAAAACCACGCGCCCCGGTTCGCCCGGATCGCGGAGGAAGCGGGCGCCGCGGCGGTCGCCGTCCACGCGCGATCCCGCGAGGAGCGCCACGCCGGCGCGCCGGACTTGGAGGCACTGGCCGCGGTGACCCGCGCGGTGCGCCTCCCCGTGTTCGGCAACGGGGGGGTGCGTTCCATTGAAGACGCGCGCCGCATGTTGGACGCGGGGTGCGCCGGGGTTCTGGTGGGACAGGCCGCGGTGGGCAATCCCTTTTTTTTCCGCGAGCTCTTGAGCGCCGCGGCGGGCCACGCCGCGCCGCTCTCCTTGCGGGAGCGGTTCGACCTTTTGCGCGAGCACGCGCGCCTGATCGTGGAATACTACGGGGAATCGTTGGGCCTTCGGCGGTTGAGGAAATATTTACCGTCCTACGTGCACGGCCTGCCTCACGCGGCGGCCTTTCGCGGCGCGGCCAACCGCATCGAGCGGCACGCGGAGTTTTTGGAGTTCCTAGCCTCGTTCGAGGCCCGGGGCGGGTCGTTCTTGCCTTCCGTAGAGGGGAAAGATACGATGGGAACCTTATGAGCGCTCCCATGCGCGTGGCGGCCACTCCCGCCCGTTCCCGCCCGTGATCCCCCTCCTGCCCGTCTTGTGGTCGGAAAAGCGGACCACCGCCCGGCCCCTGCGGGTGCCCGAACCCCGGGAAACCATGGACGGCGAGGCCCAGGTGGCGGCCTACCTCAAGGGGTACGAATGGGGCGGCTCCACTTCGGCCATGACCCAACACCATCTGGAGCGGCTGAGCGCCTTGATCCGCCCGAACGACACGGTGGTGGACCTCGGGTGCGGCCCCGGCCCCCTGTTGTGGGAATTGGCGCGCCTGTATCCCTCCGCCCGGTTTCTGGCGGTGGATCGGTCGGCGCCCCTTCTGGATCAAATCAAGAAAAAAGCGCGGGAACTCCACCTCAAAAACGTGCACACGGTGGAGGAAGACCCGCGGGAGATGCCGGGTTTGCGCGCGGGCAGCGTGGGGTTGGTGCTGTCGACCCAGGCCCTCCACCACGCCGCCTCCGAGGCGGACCTGCGGCGCGTTTTCTGTCGGATCAACGACCTCCTGGCGCCGGAGGGGGGGGTGTATTTCTTCGATTTCGGCCTTCTCAAATCCGCCGTGACCCGGCGCCTCCTCGTCCAGGACCTCGCCCGCTGGGCCCCCCCCCTCACCCTGCGCGATTACGCGCTTTCCCTGGACGCGGCCTTCCCGATTTCGACGGTGGTTTCCCTGGCGCGGGAGGAAATCCATCGGCCCTTTGAGGCCGTGGCGAGCGCCTTCGTGGATTTTTTTTATTTTTTGTCGACGCCGCCGCGGGCCGCGCCGGACGCGGCCGTCGTGGCGCGCCTGCGCCAAAAAGAGCGGGCGTTGCCCTGGCGCCTGCGTTGGGAGCTCGCCCTGATCCGCCGGCTCCGTCGACACATTCCTTAGACCGTTACAAATTGACAGGCGGGGGGCCGTGTGCTACCATGCCCCCGCGTTCATTTATCGTCAAGAAAGCGTCCATTCCATGGCCATAAAATTCGGCACTTCCGGTTGGCGGGCCATCCTCGCCGACGAGTTCACGTTCCCTCGGGTCCGCATCGCCGTCCAGGCGATCGCCGACTATTTGAAGGAGGAGCGGCTCCACAACAAGCCCGTCGTGATCGGCTACGACACCCGGTTTTTGTCCGAGGATTTCGCGAAGACCGCGGCCGGGGTCCTGGCGGCCAACGGCATGGAGAGCTTGTTGTGCGTCCGCGACACGCCCACCCCCGTGGTGGCCTTTGAAGTGCTTCACAAAAAAGCCGCGGGCGGGATCATAATCACCGCGAGCCACAACCCCCCGACTTACAACGGTCTCAAATTCAACTCGGCCTGGGGCGGTCCGGCGCTCCCCCAGATCACCCAGCGTATCGAGGCGGGCTGCGAGCCCTATTTGTCGGGGGAGGCCCATCCCAAAACCGGCCGGGAGGCGGTCGGCATCAAAAAGCGACTGATCGTGCCCCACGACCCGCAGCCGGCCTACTTCAAACAATTGGAAAGCCTGATCGACCGCTCGATCCTCAAAAAGGGGAAACTGAAAGTGGCGGTGGACGGTCTCTGGGGCGCGGGCCGCGGCTACCTCGACGCCTTCTTGAAAGAATCGGGCGTGCAGGTGGTGGGGTTGCACATGAACCGCGACGTGTTGTTCGGCGGACACAGCCCCTCCCCCGAACCGGAGATCCTGGCGGAACTCAGAGCCGTGATGGCGAAAGAAAAAGCCCCCCTCGGCCTCGCCACGGACGGCGACGCCGACCGTTTCGGTATCGTCGACGCGGACGGCACGATGATTCAACCCAACGAGTTTTTGCCGCTCCTGCTTGACCACATGGTCAAGACGCGCGGTTGGAAAGGCGTGGTGGCGCGCAGCGTCATGACGTCCCATTTCCTCGACGCGGTGGCCAAGAAACACGGGCTGACCGTTCAGGAGACGCCCGTGGGCTTCAAATTTATCGGCGATGTCATGGCCCACGAAAACAGCGTCTATCCCTCGCGGGGGGGGCATTTCGTCCTCGGCGGCGAGGAGTCGGGCGGTCTCTCCATCCGGGGCCACGTGCCCGAAAAGGACGGCGTTTTGGGCTGTCTGCTCGCGGCGGAAATCGTCGCCATCACCAAACGCCCGCTGCGGAAATCCATCGAACTGTTGGCCAAAGAGGTCGGGACCTTCCACACGGAACGCTTGAATTTCCACCTGACCGCGGAAAAAATGAACGACCTGCGCAAAAAGCTGGCGCACAACCCGCCGACCCGCCTGGGCGAATTCCCCGTGCGCCGCATCGTCGAAACGGACGGCCACAAATTCATCCTGACGGACGGCAGTTGGATCGGCGTGCGCCTGTCCGGCACGGAACCCGTGGTGCGGGTCTACCTGGAAACCCAGGACACCGCCAAGCTTAAGGCGCTGGAAAAAGCCGGCCGGGTGTTGGCCGGCGTGAGCGCCGCGAAATAAATTTCATTCTTCTTGAGGAGATCCCCGATGGCCAAAAAGAAAACCGTCAGCAAGAAAACCGCGGCGTCCGCCGGCGCGCGCGTGAAGGGCGTGTTCGCCCGTGAAATTTTGGATTCCCGGGGAAACCCGACGGTGGAAGTCGATGTGGTCCTGACGGACGGCTCGACCGGCCGGGCGGCGGTCCCCTCGGGGGCCTCGACCGGCGCCCACGAGGCGCTGGAATTACGCGACGGGGACAAAAACCGTTATCTGGGGCGCGGCGTGCGCAAAGCCGTCGCGAACGTGAACACGGTGTTGGCCCCGGCGCTCAAGGGAAAAGCCGCGGCGGACCAACGCGCCCTCGACGGCGTGATGTTGGCGGCCGACGGCACCGAGACCAAATCCAAGCTCGGCGCCAACTCGATTTTGGGCGTTTCCATGGCGGTGGCGCGGGCGGCCGCGGTCGCGGCGCGGGTCCCGCTCCACACGCACCTCCGGCGGACGTTCGGCATCAAGTCGAAAGAGTACGTTTTCCCCGTGCCCCTCATGAACATTTTGAACGGCGGGGCCCACGCCGACAACAACGTGGATATGCAGGAGTTTATGATCATGCCCGTGGCGGGCGGATCGTTCCGGGAGGCCCTGCGCGCCGGCGCGGAGGTGTTTCACGCCCTGAAAAAGGTTCTCAAGGACAATAAATACAACACGGGCGTCGGCGACGAGGGCGGGTTCGCGCCGAACTTGAAATCGAACGAGGAGGCCATCCAGGTGATCCTGCAGGCCATCCAGAACGCCGGTTACAAGCCCGGCAAGGACATTTTCCTCGCCCTGGACTGCGCCTCGAACGAATTCTTCGCCAACGACCAGTACCGGTTGGAGGGGGAAGTGGCCATCCGCGACCGCTCCGCCGACGAAATGATCGCCTTCTACAAAGAGTGGGTGGACAAGTACCCCATCGTCTCCATCGAGGACGGCCTGGCGGAGGACGATTGGTCCGGCTGGAAGCGCCTGACCGAAAAGATCGGCGGCAAAGTCCAGTTGGTGGGCGACGATTTGTTCGTGACGAACACGAAGCGGTTGTCCGACGGCATCCAGCGGGGCGTGGCCAACGCCATCCTCGTCAAAGTCAACCAGATCGGCAGCCTGTCCGAGACCGTGGACGCCGTGCAAATGGCCCAAAAGGCCGGCTACGGCGTGATCATCTCGCACCGCTCCGGCGAAACGGAAGACGCCTTCATCGCCGATTTGGCCGTGGCGCTGAACGCCGGACAGATCAAGACGGGATCGGCTTCGCGTTCGGAGCGCATCGCGAAGTACAACCAATTGCTCCGCCTTGAGGAATCCCTCGGCGCGGCCGCCTCCTTTTCGGGCGTCGCCGCCTTCAAGCGGGGGTAAAACCCGGTGCGGCGCCGGCGAACGGTGTGGTGGGCCGCGGGCTTCGCCCTGTTGGCCATCGCCGTCTCCGGGGGCGCCGTGCGGAACTTTTGGACCCGGCAGCGGGAATTGGACCGGTTGTCCCTCCGCCTGACCGACGCGCGTCGCCGCGTGGCTGAGCTGGAAGCGCGGCGGGACCGCGCCGAGAACGACGCCGCTTTCATTGAGATGGCGGCGCGCCGTGAATTCGGTTTTGTGGCGCCGGACGAAATCGAATTCCGTTTCGTGAGCGACGACGGGGCCGCCCCGGCCCCGAAGGAGAACTGACCATGTCCGACACCCCCTGCCCCAAATGCAACGCCAAAGGCAACGTGAAAGTGAAGCAATCCCGCAGTGACAAGGGCCGCGATGTGAAATATTTCGAATGCGGCGTCTGTCACACCCTTTGGACCAACTCCATCGACATCGCCGCCCTTCCCGTCGAAGCGTAGTGCTCCGCGCGCCCGCCCTCACCCCGCGGGATCGTCGTGACCTTCGCCGCCGGGGCCTCAGCCCCACGGAAGCGGTTCGTCAAGCCGCGCTTCTCCTTCGTCCCCCGTCCGCTTTACGGCTGGATCGCCCCTGCGCGGTCGGGGACGGCGTCGAGCGTTGGTCCCCGTCGGACCGCCGCCTTTGGGCCGCTCGCGCCGCGGGATGGCGCCTGGCTTTTTTTACGCCCGCTTCCGGCGCCTCCTCCCGTTTGTTCGCTCCCCTGGAAGCCCTGTTTTGGGATTCCCGACGGACCGGGGTTCCGCCCCATCGCCTCGCCCGGGGGGACGCCGCCCGTTTCTTTCGCGCGTTGCCCGCCTTGGCCCTTCACAAGGTTCTGGCCCGTCGGTTGCGTCGGCGGGGATTTGCGGTGTCCCGTTTGCTGCGCGCCCGGGAATGGGGGCCGATTTTGGAGGAATTGCTGGCGCCGGGCGGCCTGGCGCACCACCCCAAAGGTTTGTTGCCCTTTCACGGGCACCGCGGCGGAATTCGCACCGCCTTCGAAGAACACCTGCGCGACGCCGGGGCCACCGCCCCGCGCCGATCGCACGCGCATTTCACCGTGTCGCCCTCTCACCACGCGGCCTTCCGGCGGGCGGCCCGGTCGGTTCCGGGGGTCCCGGTCTCCTTTTCCATCCAAAACCCCGCCACCGACACGCTTTCGTTAACGGAAGCCGGGCGCTGGGCCCGCCGTTCCGACGGGGGTTTGTTGTTTCGTCCGGGGGGCCACGGCGCGCTTTTGGACAACCTCAACGCCCTGCGGGCGGACGCCATTTTCATCCGGAACATCGACAACGTCGGGCGGGGGGCCCACCGGGGCCGCGCTCGGCTCTGGCGGCGGGCCCTGGCCGGCCGCTTGATCTCCCTGGTGGAAGCGTCCCGCGCTTTGGATCGCGGCTTGGCCCGGGGGGAACCGGCCGCCGAGCGGGAAGCGGCTCTTTTTCTTGAGGCCACGCTGGGACGGCGCCCGCCCCGAGGGGCGAATCTTCGAAAGTGGTTGCGGCGGGAATTGCAGCGCCCCTGGCGTGTCTGCGGCGTGGTCCCCAACCGGGGCGAGCCGGGCGGCGGTCCCTTTTGGGTGAAAGGCGTCGAAGGGGCGACGCGGCAAATCGTCGAAGAGGCCCAGGTCGCGTCCTCGCCCGCCCAGCGGGCCATCTTTCAACGGTCGCGTTACTTCAATCCCGTCGACATGGCGGTTTCGACGCGGGGCCCCGACGGACGACCCCTTCCGCTGCGGCGGTACGTGGACGAATCGGCCGCCATCGTATCGGCCAAAAAGTACGAAGGGCGACCGATCCGCGTCCTGGAGCGGCCCGGTCTGTGGAACGGTTCCATGGCGGGCTGGAACACCGTTTTCGTCGAAATGCCGGCCGGGTTCTTCCACCCCGTCAAAACCATCACGGATTTGCTGCGTCCGGGGCACCGGACCCCGGTGAAATGATATCATCCCCCACGCTATGAAAGGCATTCTCCTGGCCGGAGGTTCCGGCACCCGCCTCTACCCCCTGACCCGCGGCATCAGCAAACAATTGGTGCCCGTTTACGATAAACCGATGATTTATTACCCTCTATCGGTCCTCATGTTGGCGGGAATACGAGATATCCTTATTATAACGACCCCCCACGAACAGGATGGGTTTGTTCGTCTCCTGGGGGATGGATCCTGGCTGGGGTTGAATATCCAATACGCCGTTCAGCCGCGCCCGGAGGGGCTGGCTCAGGCTTTTATCGTTGGCCGTAAATTTGTTGGAAATGATTGTGTTTCAATGATTTTAGGTGACAATATTTTTTATGGTCACGGTTTTGCGGGGCGGCTTCGTTTGGCGGCGGCTCTGGAGAATGGCGCCACGGTCTTTGCCTACCCGGTGCGCAATCCCGAAGCCTACGGGGTCGTTGAGTTTGACACCGCCGGCCGGGCGGTTTCAATCGAGGAAAAGCCGGCCAAACCGAAGTCATCCTTCGCCGTGACCGGTTTGTATTTCTACGACAATCGGGTTCTGGACATTGCCGCGGGTTTGCGGCCTTCCGCCCGGGGTGAATTGGAAATCACGGACGTCAACCGGTCCTATTTGGCCCAGGGGAAATTGAATGTGGAACGCCTGGGTCGCGGTGTCGCCTGGCTGGACACCGGGACCCACGAGTCGCTTTTGCAATCGGCGGTTTTTATCCAGACGATTCAGGAACGGCAGGGCCTCAAAGTGGCCTGCTTGGAGGAGATCGCCTTGGCTCAGGGGTATATTAACGCCGAGGATGTCCGCCGGCTGGCCGAACCCATGAAGAAAAACGAATACGGCCAGTACCTTCTTCGGTTGTTGGAGGGGGGGGCGGCTTAATTATCCTCCCGCCGCGCCTTAAGCGGCGGGTTTTGTGCGGCGCTGAATCTTTTCTTTGTTTTCCTCGTAGAACTTCCGAATGTCCTCGATGTGATCCAAAATCAATTTGGCCTTGGTGAGACCAAACGTCACGCCAAAGCGGTCGGATTCGTTTTGCTTTATGCTGATGACCATATTGCCTTTGAACTCGCCGATGGTGAACAAGGTAGCCTCCTAAGCTATGGTTGCAGCTATATCTAAATTTATTCCGCGACAGAAAGCCATGATCCAAATCATGTTGTTTCTAAAAAATATTGTCAAGTCGTAACCCGAGTTAAATCGAAAGATTTCGGAAAAATATCGATTTGAATTCGGGAAAAGACCGCCAATTTAAAAAAACTTCAATTAACATCAATTCATAAACAATATTTATTGATAATCAACAATTTACACTACAAACATACGTTTGATTGTTGGTCTCGTTTTGTGGTCGTTGGTCGATATAATTTAACATAATATATATTATCGGACACTATCGAATCGGCTCCAAATTGGCCCTGGCCCTTGACGAATACCGATTTAGGCCCTAGGCTTTACCTCGTTGGTAGAACATCACCCCGTTTGGACTTCCTGAGACAATTGAAAAATTAAGAGGCGAGGGTATTGAGGATGGACTGGGCTTCTGCCAGTCCCGGGTTGGTCGCCCTGTACCGCGACCCCTTGCCCGCGCCGGCGCGAATCGCGAGCCCTTTTTGTTCGAGGGTCGCGAAGGCGCGGGAGAGGCGTCGTACGCCCGCGAAGCCCGACACGCGCAGATCCTCGGCCAGTCGAATGGCCGGAACTTCGTTTTGAGCGAGGAGGTCGCGATAGCCATGGAGCAACAACAGCAAAGCCTTGGAAAGCCTTTCCCCTCCCGGTCCGCCTGGGGGGAGGACCCGCAGGCGGACCGCGCCGCGCCCCGGGTCCACGTCAAAGAGAGTGTTTGGGAGCGGCTTTTCTTCCCTTGGCGGGGGGAGAGCGCTGCGGCCTTTTTCATTGGTTTCTTCCTTAAATAGCCAGGCGCGGGCCTCTTCCCAATGGGCGCGGACCGTGTCTTTTTCCCCTTCCGCTTCGAATTCCCGCTCGCCCGATCGGAACCGTATTTTAAGTCTATCCACAGTTATCCACCCTTTTTCTGTTCATAAATGAGCAGAAAACCAAATTAAAAACCACTTAATGCACTCGAATTGTACAGAAAATAAAGAATCGCGTCCAACGCGGGGGTCTGTGGATAAAAAAAACCCCCACCCCCGAAGGGGTGGGGGACTGAAAAACAATGCGAACTATTTCTTCTTCGATTCCCCCGTCATGGGGCAGCAGGAGCCGGCTTTCTTCGGCGGGCATTTCTTGCAGGCTTCCCCCTTCTTGGCGGCTTCGAGGCAGCAGGGTTTCAGGCCGACTTCAGCGCACATTTCACATTTCTCCCCTTTTTTGGCGGCTTCCAGACAGCAGGGTTTGGGGCCCTTCATGGCGCATTTCTCGCACTTCTCCCCTTTTCTGGCGGCTTCCAGACAACAAGGCATCACGCCTTTGCCGTGGATTTCATCCAGTTTCGCCTGTTGCTCGGGGGTGAGGACGGCCTTGATTTTGGCGCCGGCGTCCGCGTGGGTGTGGTCCATCTTTTTATGCATGGCTTTTTTGTGGTCGCATTTCTCGGCGACTTCGGCCTCGATGGCGGCTTTCACTTTCGCTTCCTGGTCAGCCGTGAGGTTCAATTGGCTCTTCAATTCGCCGACGCGGGTCGACACCATCTCGGCTTTCTTGCTTTCACAATCCTTTCCTTCGCATTTACCGCACATGGCTCGGACGGATACCCCGAGCGCCACAACGGCCGCGAAGGCCCAGACGAATGATTTTTTCATGATTCCTCCACCGGCTCGCCGGTCGTGAATGGCGGCCGAAATCGAATTATACTAAAACGAGTCATATATGACCTCTGATTTAGATACATACGCTTTTGGCCCCCAAAAGTTCCCGACAAAACTAAATTGTTAGAATGAGACACCGATGAAAGCCGTTGTTTTGACTAAATACGGGGATATCCACCGCCTGGTTTATAGCGATGTGCCCGATCCCGTTCCCCGTCCGGGGGAGTTGGGAATTCGCGTCCACGCCGCGGGGCTCAATTTCGGGGATGTCCTTATACGCCAGGGGCTGCACAAGGACTCACCCCGCCCCCCCGCCGTTCACGGCATGGAAGTCGCCGGCGTGGTGGAGACGGCGCCCGCGGGCGGTTTCTTCCGGCCGGGCGAGCGGGTGTGCGCCTTTTTGCCGGGCCACGGCGGTTTCGCTGAAAGAGTCGTTTGTCGGCCGGAACTCGTTCGGGCTTTGCCCGATGAGTTTTCCTTCGTGGAGGGCGCGGCGTTTCCCGTTAATTTCTTGACGGCCTATTTGCTCTTGCACGCCCAGGCCCACATCGCGTCGGGCGAAACGGTGTTGTTGCGCCCCGCCGGCGGCGGGGTGGGGTTGGCGCTTTTGCAGTTTTGCCGGCGCGCGGGGGCGCGGGTTTTTTGTGTTGCGGGGTCGGGCAAGCACGAGCGCCTGCGGGCCCTGGGGGCCGAGGCCTGTTTCACCCACACCGAGGATTGGGCGACCGCGGCGCGGCGGGCCGTTGGGGGCGACGGTTTTGATGTCGTCTTTGATTCCATCGGGGGCGGGGACCTGCGGCGGAGTTACCGTTTGCTGGCCCCCTTCGGGCGATTGGGGCTGTACGGCGCGAGCTCCTTTGTCGTCCACCGTAAATTTCACCTTTTAAAAAGCCTCATCAACCTGCTTCGCTTTCCCGTGTTCTGGCCCTTGGAGATGATGAACGCCTCCCGCGTGGTGTTCGGGCTCGGTCTGCTCCGGTTGGATCCGGTGAACCTCCGGGTCGCCCACGCCTTGGCCGAGGCCGCGCGCCTCTGGCGCGAGGGGCACGTTCATCCGGTGATCGACAGCGTATTCCCTCTCGCGGACCTGGGCGCGGCCCAACGGCGGCTTGAGGAGCGCCGCAATTTCGGCAAGATCGTTTTGGCGGTCGATCCCGCCGTTCCCGTCTCGATCCCCGCGTTTTGATCCCGGTCTTCGGCGGGACCGGGTTTTTGTTATGATTCCCCCGTCGTTCACTGTTCATTCCAATCACGAGGCGATTTATGAAAAAAGGATTCGGCGCGGCGGGGACGTTGTTCGGGGCCCTCTACGGCGGGGCTTTGGCCTGGGCGCGGTGGGGCGACGGCGTGGCGCTGTTGCGTTTTTTCCTGGCCCACGGGTGGATGGTCGCCGCGGGAGCCGGCCTGCTCGCCGCGGTCGCGCGACGGTTCCTCGCGGGCGCGACCGCGCGGCCCGTGTCGTCGGTTCTGTTCGTCCTCCTGTTGAAGGCGCTGGTGTTCGATTCCCGTCTCTTCCCCGGGGGCGCCGCCCCCACGCTCCTTTTCGTCCTCACCTTCCTGTTCGTGGCGTCTCTTCTGGTCCTGTTTGCCCTGGATCCGTTGTTGGCGCTGGTCAAGCACGGGGTGGAACGCGCCAAAACCACGGGGCGTTGGCGGCCGGTTCTGGGGTACGTTCTGGCCGCGACTCTCGGATTTTTGGCGTTTCGTTTTTTGTTCCCCCGCGCGGCCGCGCAGAACCGCGCCTGGATCGCCGGTCATTTTTATTGGCTGACCCTGCTCCTTCCCCTCGCCGCCGGACTTCTCCGTCGACGTTTTTTCGCCCGGCCGTTGCGCTATGTCGTCGGCCTGGCGCTTCTCGCGACGGGGTGGGTGCTCCTTCGCCCCTTCCTTGACGGCGCGCGCCACGGCGCGCTCTTTTTCTTTTTCACCGTTCCCTGGGTTCATGTTTATTGGGAAGAATTGATCGGGTTTTTCAAAGGCGGTTGGGAGGCCTGGAAAAGGGCCGAGGTCGAGGGCGGACGCGAACCCTGGGCCCGGGCCGCCCGCTGGACGGCCCTCGCGCGCGACCGGTTCGGGTCGGCGGCGAAGGCCCGCGAGGCCCTGGCGGGAACGGGCCGTGCGCTTGATCGTTGGGGCGGCGCTCTGTGGGCGCGGGGCGCCGGGGCCCTGGCGGGGCATCGAACGGGGGTTCGCCGCGCGCTGGTGACCCTCGGGGCCCTCGCGGTCCTGATCCCGGCGGGGCGTTTCCTTTACCGATGGACGCACGTGACCGTCGTCGAGTTCACGCCGAAAGGGCAGGTCGCCGACCGGGTCGCGATCCGCGTGGCTTTTTCCGGCGAGGTGAAACCCCGCCTGGGCGACGCCCGCCGCTTGGACTGCTTTAAGATCACCCCCCCGCTCGAAGGCTCGTACCGGCAGGATTCCCCCACCTCCGTCGTGTTCGTGCCCGCGGGGCCTCTCAAGCCCTCCACCCGTTACCGGGTCGAGTTCGATGGAACGGGCCTGGTGTCGACGGCGAAACGGGTCCAGGGGAGCGCGTCGACGGAATTCCACACAGAATTTTTCAACGTGACGGGCGCGCGGGTCTATTACAACGTCGACGCCCTCACCGCCCAGGACATGGAGGTCGTCGGCGAGGTGACCTTCAACCACCCCGTGGCCCTGGACATCCTGCGGCGCGACGCCAAGGTGACCAAGGACGACCTCCCGTTGCCCGTTTTTTGGGAGCGGGCCCTCGAACCCACGCGCTTTTATTTCCGAAGCGAAGGCGTCAAACCCGCGGCGCGGCCGCAAAAAATCCGCCTTTTCCTGCCCGCCGGCCTGCCCTGCGTGGACGGCACCGAGCCCTTGGAAAAAGATTACGAAACCTTGATGGCCCTTCCCGAAAAACCCAAACCCCAGGTCACGGAAGTCCGCCTCTGGCACGAGCCCGGAAACACGCTGGTGAGCGTGCTTTTCAACACCCCGATCTCCAAAGAGCAGGTGGCCCGGCATTTGTTCGTCGACCCGCCCCTGCCCCTGGACATCCAGACCGAGTACGCCATGGCGCTCCTGCGGGGGCCCTTCAAGCCGAACGTCAACTACAGGGTGTATGTGTCCTCCGGCCTCGTGGCCAAGAGCGGCGAAAGGATGCCGTTGCCCCACACCGCCCAGGTCCGCATCGCGGACCTGCCGCCGTCCATCGCCTTCGCGCGGCGCGGCAACATTCTTTCCTTGTCCGGACCGCAAGTTTTGGCCGTCAAGACCGTCAACCTCGACACGGTGGGGGTGCGGATCTCCAAGATTTTCCGCAACAATCTGCTGCCGTTCTTGAACAACGAGTACGGCGCCCCCTTCGCCAAACAGGTGTACGACGGCGTTTACCGGGTGGAGAGCGGCGAGATCAACGAAGAGGTGAGCCAACGCATCGGCCTCGCGGCGTTCCAGAAAGAACCCTACAAAGGGTTGTTCCAGGTGGAGGTCTACGATCCCAAGGAGTATTACCGTCGGGAAACGGGCTGGTTCCTCTGCACCGACTTGGGGTTGGTGGCCAAACAGTCCGGCGACGACCTGTGGGTGTGGGCGGTGACGGTGAAAGACGTGCGCGCGGCCGAAGGCGTGAAAGTGGACCTGATGAGCGACACGAACCAAGCGATGGACAGCCAGGTCACGGACGCGGCGGGACGGGCCGTGTTCGAAAACTGGCGCAAGCACCCCTACAAGTTCAACCCCTATTTCCTCGTGGCGCGGCGCGAGGACGACTTTTCCTTCCTCTTTTTCCAGCGGACCGAAAAGAACGCCTACCAGTTCCCCATCGGCGGCGACCCGTTCCAGCGGACGGGCCTGGAGGCCTTTTTGACGCCGGAACGCGGGGTTTACCGGCCCGGCGAGACGGCTTTCCTGACGACCGTGGTGCGCACGGCCGACCGGCAATTGCCGCCGGACGTGCCCGTGCAATTGGTCGTGACCGACCCGCGCGGAACGGAGTACGCGCGGACCGACGCCCGGCTCAACGCGAACGGCATGTACGTTTTCAACGTCGCGTTTCCCTTGGACGCCCTCACGGGCGCCTACGACGTCCGTTTGGAGCAGCCGGGTGTGCCGCGCCCCCTGGGATCGACGTCCCTTAAAGTGGAGGAATTCATTCCGGATAAATTGAAGGTCGCCGTGGCCCCCCCCGCCGAGGACGTGGCGCCGGGACAGCCGCTGACCTTCACCGTCCGCGCCCGGCAAATGTTCGGCCCCCCGGCGGTCAACCACCGGGTGGTGAGCACGGTGCGTTTTTATTCGCGGATCTTTTCCGCCCCGGCCTACCCGGATTACGTGTTCCAGGACGCGAACCGATCGTTTTCCGACGAATCCGTGGATCTGGGCGACGCCGCGACCGATGAAAAGGGCGAAAAGGTTTACGCGCTTCCCATTCCGGAAATGAAACCGCCCTCGGCCCTGCGGGCGTACATTTACAGCGAAGTTTTTGACTCGGGCGGTCGGCCCGTGAGCGCCGCGGGAACGGTGGATGTCCATGTGTACCCCCACTATCTGGGGCTCAAGCTGGACGCCGCGGGTCCCCGCCGCGTGGGGCAGGACGTGAAATTCAATCTGCTCGCGGTGGACCCGGCCGGGCGGCCGGTGACGGTCGAAAAAGCGCGCGTCGTCATCCGCCGGAAATCCTGGTACTCCATCTTCCGGGCCGGGTCCTGGGGACGGAACTATTACCAGTCCGCCAGCTACGAAGAGGTCGTTTTGAACGAGATGAAGGACCTGCCCGCGAAACCGACGGCTTCCGTCTTTAAGCCCACGCAGGAAGGCGAGTACACCGTCCTCCTCGTGGGCCCCAGCGGCGTGCGTTCCAGCGTGACGGTGAACATCTTGGGTTCCGGATCGGAACCCGCGAACCTCCAGACGCCCCAAAATCTCCAGATCGTTCTTGATAAAGAGGATTACAAAGTGGGCGAGGAGGTCACGGCGTTGGTGCGCGCGCCCTTCCCCGGCAAGCTGTTCCTCACGATTGAGCGGGAGCGGGTCTACGAAACCCGCGTGATCGAAATGACCGGCCGCGAAACGACGGTGCGCCTGCCCGTGAAGCCGGAGTACATTCCCAACATGTACGTGGTGGGGCTCATCGTCCGGCCGCCGGACGACCGGCTCGACACCCTGCCCATGGAGTCCTTCGGCGTCGTGCCGCTCAGCGTCGAGACGAAGGCCCGGGCCATCCCCGTGGCCTGGGACACGCCGACGGTCGCCACCTCCGCCGACGGCATCGACGTGGCGCTTTCCGTTGACGGCGATCCCGCGCGCACGAACGTGGTCTTGGCGGCGGTCGACGAAGGGGTGTTGCAGGTGACCGGTTTCGAAACGCCGGACCCGCTCGCTTTCTTCTACCGCAAGAACGGGCTGACGACGCAAACGTACAGCCTGATGGACCTGTTGCTGCCCGACCTCGAGGCCCGCAAGCTCGCCCTGGGCGGCGGCGACGGCGGCGAGTTCACACGGCGGCACTTGAACCCGGTGCAGGCCAAGAAGAAGAAATCCATGGCGGTGGTGTCGGGCCTCCTGTCCCCCGACGCGGCCGGGCGCGTGCGCTGGCACGTGGACACGCCGGGCTTCAACGGCGAGGTGCGCGTCATGGCCCTGGTGGTGCGCGGCGACCGCTTCGGTTCCGCCGCCCGTTCGGTGGAAGTGGCCGACCCCATCGTTCTCCAGCCGTCTTTCCCGCGTTTCGCGGCCCCGGGCGACGAGTTCCAAGTCCCGGTGGACGTGTTCAACAAGACGGGCCGGGCCGGGACCTTCACCGTGACCCTCAAAACCGAAGGCCCCGTGGCGACGACCGCGTCCACGCAAAAGGTCGATCTTGCGAAGGACGGCCAGACGCGGATCGCCTTCCCCCTCCGGGCGGCGGCCGACGCCGGGGTCGCCAAAATCACGATCATCGCCCAGGGCAACGACAAGACCGCGCGCACCGTTGAGGAATTGAGCGTCCGGCCGGCGGCGTCCCTCCAGACCGTGATGAAGCAGGGCGCCCTCCAACCCGGGGCCTCGGTGGAGTTGGACGTGCCGGGGGGCTTTATCCCCTTCGGCCAGCGGCTGCGGCTCAACCTCTCCGCCAACCCGATGTTCCGTTACCTGGGGGCCTTGGATCAATTGATCGCCTACCCCTACGGTTGCGCCGAACAGACGACGAGCCAGGCCTTTCCGCTTTTGTACTTGAAAGACCTGGGCTTTTCCACCGGGCGTTTCGGGGAACGGGCCAACGCCATCGACACCCATGTGCAGGGCGCCGTGGACCGCTTGCAGAAATTGCAGTTGCCCAACGGTGAGTTTTCCTTTTGGCCGGGCGGACGCTCGGGCGGTCGCTGGCTCACCTACTACGTGTCGCATTTCCTGATTGAGGCCCAGAGCCAGGGGTACCGGGTGAACCCGGTCGTGATGTCCCGCCTGCGGACGCTGTTGACCAAGGGCGTGGTGGAAATCCCCTGGGAAGATATTCAAGAGATGGCCGAGGGGCGGGACGATCAGGTCGAGGGGGAGTACGAAGGCGACGGCGCGTACGAAAGCGAAGGCGAGGAGGCGCCGCCCGCCCCCTTGTCCGCCCAGTTGGCGGCCGATATGGCGGAGAGCCGTTTGGACCGCCGCGGCCGGGAAGACCAAAGCCGGTTGGCGTTGGACCCGTACTTGCTTTACCTGAAAGCGTTGTTGGGCCAGCCGGACCGTGAATCCATGACCGTCGTCGCGGGCCGCAAGCCCGACCAGATCAGCGAAACGGAGCGGGCCCTGTTGTCCCTGGCGTACAGCCGCCTGGGCGACAAGGGTACGGCCTTGAAATTGCTGACGCCCGATTTCAAAAGCCGTTGGCTCTACCGACAGCAGTTCGGGGATTTCAACTCCCCCGCGCGCAACACGGCGCTTTATCTCGCCGCCTTGGCCGAGGCCGATCCCGCCTCGCCGCGGGTGACGCAAATCGTCGATTACCTCGGGGGCCTTATGAAGAACGGCCATTTTGGATCGACGCAGGAGAACGCCTGGGCCCTGATGGCCCTGGGGCGGGCCTTCGCGGCGTCCAACGCCGCCGTGAAGGTGGCGGTGACCGCCAACGGCCAGCCTTACCGAACGCTGGAGGGGCGGGACCTCTCCGTGGCGGACGTCGGATTGACCGGCAAAAAATTGAAGCTGACGAACACGGGCGCGGCCACGGCCTATTACCACCTGATGGCGGAGGGCACGCCCTTGGCCAAGGCGACGAAACCCCGTGCGGCGGGCCTCTCGGTGACCCGCGTTTACCGCGACGTCCAGGGACGCGAGGTGAACCTGTCCAACGTGCCCCAGGGCGAGTTGGTGGTCGTGTCCCTGCTCGTGACGGCGGCGAAGGAAGCCCGCAACGTGGTCGTGGTGGACCTCCTGCCCGGCGGCTTTGAAATTGAAAACCCCCGCCTGCGGTCGCGTGGGGATTTGGGGTTCGATCCGCCCGGCGGATTTAACGCGGCCTACCAGGACATCCGCGACGACCGGATCCTGCTCTTCACCGAGGGGTTCACGGGCGAACGCGCCTTTTCCTACGCCGTGCGCGCCGTGACGCCGGGCCGCTACGTCGTGCCCAACCCCTTCGCCGAGGCCATGTACGACCCGGACGTCCGCGGCGAAGGATCGGAAGACAAGCCCCTTGTGGTGGCCGACGTCAAACCGTAACCGCCGTCGTTGGGCCTGGGCGGCGGCGCCGCTGCTCGCCGGGAGTCTGTGGGCGTTGTTCTGGACCCTCGCGAACGTCGTTTTCCCCCTGCCCCGGGAGTTCCTGGAGACGGATTACTCCACGCTCCACCTGGACCGCGACGGCGGCCTCGCGCGGCTGGACCTTTCCCCCGGCGAAAAATACCGTCTGCGCCTTCGCCTGTCCGACATGTCCCCCTTTCTCGTGCGGGGCTTCCTCCTCTACGAAGACCGGCATTTTTACCGCCACCCCGGCGTCAACCCCGTGGCCCTGGGGCGCGCCGCCCTGTCGAACCTCCGTCGCGGGCGCGTCCTGATGGGCGGATCGACGATTTCCATGCAGGTCGCCAAGCTGATGGAGCCCAAGCGGCGCACCCTGGGCGGCAAATGCGTGGAAATCTTTCGGGCTTTTCAATTGGAGCGCGCCTTCGGCAAGGACGAACTTCTCGAGGTTTACCTGAACAGCGTCCCCCTGGGCGGGAACATCGAAGGGGTCGGCGCGGCGGCCTACCTCTATTTCGGCAAACCCCCGGCGGCCCTGAGCCCGGCCGAGAGCGCGCTGTTGGTGGGCCTGCCCAAGTCCCCCGCGTTGTTCCGCCCGGACCGGCGGCCCGAGGCGGCGCGCGCCCAGCGCGAGAAAGTGCTGGCGCGCGTGGGCGAACGGCTGGGCCTCTCGGCCGCGGACCGCGCCGCCGCGCTCACCGCGCCGCTTCCGACGAGGCGCTTTCCCAACCCGCGCCGTTTGCCCCATCTGGTGGAGCGCGCCCGCCGGGAAACGACCGCGGGGGTCCGACGTTACACCGTGGACCCCCAACTCCAGGCGTTCTGCGAAGACCGCCTGGCCCGGGCCGCGCGCCGCCTGCGGCGGCACGGCGTTCACAACGGCGCGGTGATCGTGGTGGAGAACGCCACCCGCCGCGTGCTGGCCTATGTCGGGTCCCCGGATTTCGAGGACGCCGGGCACGGCGGGCAGGTGAACGGCGCGGCGATCCCGCGATCCCCGGGTTCGTTGTTGAAGCCCTTCCTTTACGCCCGCGCGGTGGAGGAGGGGCTGATCACCCCCCGGCGGCTGGTTCACGACGTGGAACGCCAGTACGACGGCTACGAGCCGGCCAATTTCGAACGGCGCGCCTGGGGGCCGATCCCCGCCGAGGAGGCGCTGGCCCTGTCCCTCAACACCCCCGCCGTGGATATGGAGTGGCGCTTGGGGGCGCGGGGGCTCGCCGGGTTTTTGGAAGAGACCCGCCTTTTCGGCGCGCGGTTGCGCCGCGCGGACCCGGGCCTGTCGGTGGTCCTGGGCGCGTTTCCCGTGAGCCTGGAGGAAGCCGTCTCCCTCTACGCCGCCCTGGCGGACGGCGGCCGGCTGCGGCCCCTGCAATTTTTCGCGGGCGCGACCGACCCGGTGGGGCGGCCGGTTCTCTCCCCCGAGGCGGCGCACATCACGGCCTCCATGTTGTCGACCCTCCTTCGGCCCGATTTGCCCCAATCCTGGGAGTTCACGGCCAACCGCGGCCGGTTCGCCTACAAAACCGGCACGTCCTTCGGACTGCGCGACGCCTGGAGCGTGGGTTTCACACCGGAGGTGACCGTGGGCGTGTGGTTCGGAAACGTCGACGCGCGGGGCTCGAGCCAATTGGTCGGGTCCAAGGCCGCGGCGCCCCTTTTGACCGAAATCCTGAACGAGTGGACGCGCCACCGCGACGTGTGGTTCGCGCGACCCGCCGGCGTCGCCGCGCGGAAAGTTTGCGCCGAAAGCGGCGAGCCGTGGGGGCCGGGGTGCGGGAATTCCCGCGAGGACGTTTACATTCCGGGCCGGAGCGACCCGTCCCCCTGCGGGCTCCACCGGGTGGTGACGGTGGAGAAACGCACGGGCCGCGAAGTGTGCCGGGTTTGCATGACGGGACGGCGTTCGGATTACGCCGAGCGGGTCGTGCGTTATTGGCCGCCGGAAGTGGCGGCGTTCTTGCGCGGGCAGGGCCGGTCGGGGACGGCGCCGCCGCGGCACAACCCGCGCTGTTCCGCCGTGGACGACGCGGCGGAGCTGAAAATCCAAAGCCCGCGCGCGGGCGGCGGTTACCGCGTGACGGAGGCGCTCTCGTCCGCGCGGCAAAAGATTTCCCTGAAGGCGGTGTCCCGCCGGGACGAGCCGGTGTACTGGTACCTCGACGGCTTTTTGTTGGGCCGCGCCCGGCCCGATGAGCCGCTCGCCATCGACCCCCGGCCGGGCCGACACCGCGTCGTCGTGACGGATTCGCGCGGACGGCTGGATCAGGTGGAATTCGTGGTGCGGCCGTGAAGCGGTGGTTGTTTCTTTTGGCGTTCGCCGCCGGGGCGCTTCGAGCCGAAGTGCGCGTCCTTTTGTTTCAAAAAGAATTGCCGAACGCGGTGGAGATCACCGCCCCGCTGGTCTTGGAAATCGACGGCAAAGAGGGGCGCCGCGCCCAGCGACTGTCCTTGCAAAGCACGGCGGCGGGCGTGTCCTGGACCGACGGGACCGCGCGCGGCGTCGCGGCGAAGCTGGTGTTGCGGCCGGTGGGGAGCGCCCTTCGCCTGCGCACGCCCCGGGGGTTCGAGGCCGACTACGAAGGCCGCGTGACCGTGGATCGCGCGGCGGGGCGTCTGCGCGTGGTCAACACCCTCGGGGAGGAGCCGCTCTTGTTTTCCGTCACCGCCCAGGAAGTCCCGAGCGACTGGCCCACGGAGGCGATCAAAGCCCAGTTGGTGGTCGGGCGGACGTTCGTCGCGCGGAACCGGGGCCGCCATTGGCGCGATGAGGCCGACTACTGCGATTTGGCCCACTGCCAAGTGTACCGGGGACGGGGCGTGCGCGGGAACGTCGAGCGGGCCGCGCCGGAGACGGCGGGCCTCGTGCTCACGGGCGGCGGTCGCCCGGCGGAGGTGTTTTTTCACGCGGACTGCGGCGGCCACACCGCCTGGGCCGAGGACGTGTGGCCCCGGGGCGGGGCGGGCCAGAGCGGCGTGCGGGACGACAACGGCGGGCGGGATTTCTGCGAGGCGTCCCCCCACCACCGGTGGCGGACGGAGATCCGCGCGGACGAATTGGCGCGCCTGCTTGACGGAAAAGGCGCCAAGGACCGGGGCTTGAGCGTCGCCGCCCGGGACCGCTCGAGCCGCGTGAAGCAATTGCGCTGGGGAAGCCGCGTTTTAAGCGGGGAGGCTCTTTATTTGCGCTGGGGCCGCCGGCGTGGGTGGCACGAACTCAAGAGCACGCGGTTCAATATGCGGCGGTGGGGCGATCGTTACGTTTTCGCGGGGCGCGGCCTGGGCCACGGGGTGGGCCTGTGTCAGCACGGCGCGGCCGGGCGCGCCCGGGCGGGGTTCGGGTTCCGGGAAATTCTCGGGGCCTATTTCCCCGGTCTGACGCTGGAAACGTTGGCGCTCCCCCCCGATCCGGCGAGCGGGTCGAACCGGTAGACGTCGCGCAACAGGGCGTGGAGGCGCGGGAACCGCCGCGCCCATCGCCGCGGCGCCGTAAAAAAATCTTCCGTCGCCACCGCGAAGAACTCCGCCGGGTCCTCGGCGGCGTAGGGGTCGAGGCCGGGCCGCCCGCCCCGCGCGACCGACGCGCGGAACGCGCGGTAGGCCCGCCGCCAGGCCCGCTGCCAGGGCGTGAGGTCCGCCGCCGTGCGGTCCAGCAGATGCTCCGTCAGTCCGAAATGGAAATCCACCTGGTGCGCCGTTTCGTGCAGCACCAGCCGCCCCTCGTCCGCGACCGCGTCGCTCCAGGAAAGCACGATCACGTCCCGCGTCGCCTCGCCCGCGCGTTCTTCCGCCTCTTCCCCCACGACGCCCGCGCCGAGGTGCCGCGCGCCCCGCGCGCGGTAACCGGCGGGGTAGACCAGGGTCGTTCGCCAGCCGGGCAACCCGTCCATGTCGCGGCCCAACAGCAAGAGGGCCGCGTGGCCGGCGATGGTCCAGCGCGCCCGCTCCGTCACGCGAAACCCGCCGCAACCTTGGACGTGCTTTTCCCGTCGCAGGCGGGCGGCGGCGCGCTCCAAGGCTTCCCGTCCCGCCGCGTCGAGGCGGCGGTAGGGGGCCACGTGGGCGCGCAACAACGCGCGGGCGCGCGCGGGAATCGGTTCGGGCGCGCGCGCCTTTCGGAACGGGAACGCGAAAGTCACGCGTCCCGCGCGGGGGCGGGCGGTGTCGGCACGTGGCTATTATACGATGTCGTCGCTGGCTTGTCTTTTATAGTGTACAAATGTATAGTTAAAGAATGAGCCGCCTTCCCGCGCCGATCCGATGGATTTCCGAGCGGCTGGAGGCCCCGGGCGGTCTGCACGCGCTCACCGGGCCCCGGGGCGTCTGCACCTGGGCGCTGGAGGCCATCGCCCCGTGGCTGGCGGACGCCGCGACCGTTTACTGGATCGACGCGGCCAACACTTTCGACGCGCCGGCCCTGGCCAAGGCGGCCCAGCGGCAACGCCTGGACCCCCGCGCCGTTCTCCCCAAAATTCAGATCGCCCGAACTTTCAACGCGTTTCAATTGACCTCGCTCGTGGTCGGCCGGTTGCCGGGGATGCCCGCCGGGCCGGCCGTGCTGGCCGACCCCCTGGCCCCTTTTTACGATGACGATTTGCCGCTGGAGGACGCGCGGCGCGCCTTCACGCGCTGGCGCGACGCCCTGGCGGCGACGGCGCGGCCGGTCCTGGCGCTGTTGGTCGAGCGCCGGGCCCCGCCGGGGCGCGGGGATTTCGCGCCGCGCCTGCTGGCCGGGGCGCGGAGCGTCGCGCGGGCGTCGGCGGGGAGCTACTGATGGGCCGCACGTTGCCGACCATCGTCCAAACGCTCCACGCGGAGGAGGACCTGTGGCGGGATTTCCGCCGCGCCCTGCGCAAGGAAGACCGCGCCGCCTGGGACCGTCTGTGGCGCTACGCCCGGCGGCACGCGGCGCCTCTGTCCATGGCGAGCCGGCCGGTGCCCATGGAGGGCATTTTTATGGCGATGCTGTTGGGCGTGGCCGCGCGGGTCGCGGACGGGGAGGCCCCCGGTGACGCGGCGCGGGTGGATCTTTGACGTTTATCCCGTCGAGGACGGGATGCGCCTGTGGGCGATCATGGCCGACGGCGCGCGCGCGTGTTTCTTCGACCCCTGGCGCGCCCCCTTCGCGGTGGACGCGGCCGATTGGCCGCGGGCGCAAAAAGCGCTGGCGGGGTTTCCGGCGCCGCTGGACGCCGCGCCCGGCGAAGGCAGCGATCTCTATTCCGAGCGGGTCCGCCCGGTCGTGGTCGCGCGGGTTTCCCCCCCGCGTCACGCCGCCGTTGTTCACCGGCTGAAGCGCGCGGGGCTCACGCTTTACAACGCCGATTTCCCTCCCGAACAGCACCACCACTATGAGCGGGGCCATTTCCCCCTGGCCTTCGGCGATTTCGACGTCGACGGCGACCGACTCCGCGGTTTTCGCCTCCGGGACGACCCCTGGGCGCGCGATTACGCGCTGCCGCCGCTGCGCTTCGTTCACCTGGCCTTGGCCGGGTCGGAGTTCGCCGGCGCGATCAACCCCGCCCACGCCGCGCGGGGCGGGCTGGTGCTGCGGCACGAGGGGCTGACCCACGCCCTGGAGGGCGACCCCGCCGAACAACTGGAGAGCCTTGATCGCCGCCTCCGCGAATGGGACCCGGACGTGCTGACCACCGATTGGGGCGACGATTATTTGATCCCCCGTCTCCTGGCGTGGGCCCGCCGCGCGGGGCGGCCGCTGCGCCTGTCGCGGGACCCGGACCGCAACGCCCTGGGGCGCGGCGGACGCAGTTACGTCGCCTACGGGCAGACCGTGTTCCGCGCCGGGGCGCAACGCCTGTTCGGCCGCTGGCACCTGGATTTGAAGAACAGTTTTTTTTTCAAAGAGTCGGGTTTCGCCGGCCTCTTTGAAATCGCCCGCATCGCCAAAATCCCCGTTCAGCGGACGGCGCGCGTGAGCATCGGCACCGCGCTCTCCTCGATGCAATTGGACGTCGCGCTCCGGCGGGGGCTCCTGGTGCCCCTCGACAAGGCCCAGACGGAGGACTTCCGCCCGGCGTCGGATCTGGTGCGGGCCGACAAGGGCGGGCTGGTGTACGAGCCGGACGTGGGTTGGTTCGAGGGGGTCGCGGAGTACGATTTCGTGTCCATGTACCCCACGCTCATGGTGCGCCGCAACATTTCCCCCGAGACGGTCAACTGTTCCTGTTGCGACCCGGCCGACGCGGACGTCGTGCCGGAGATCGGCCACCGCCTGTGCCGCCGCCGGCGCGGGCTGGTCCCCGAGGTGCTCGCGCCGATTCTTGAGAAACGCGCCGCCTACAAGCGTCTCGCCAAAACGGACCACCCCCGGGCCGCCCTCTACAAGGCCCGCGCCGACGCGCACAAATGGACCCTCGTGACCTGTTTCGGCTACCTCGGTTACAAGAACGCCCGCTTCGGCAAGATCGAAGCCCACGAGTCCGTGACGGCCTGGGGGCGCGAGTCGCTCCTGCGCGCGAAAGATTTCGTGGAGGCGCGGGGGTTCCGCGTGCTGCACGCCAACGTCGACTGCGTGTGGGTCCGCGGGCCCGCGGAACTCGATCGCGAAACGGTGCGGCGCGACCTGGAGTCCTTTGTCGGCGCCCCGGTGGGCCTTGAGGGCGTCTACAAGTGGTTGCGGTTCTGTCCGTCCAAGACGGACCCGCTGTCGGGTGTTCCGAACCGCTATTTCGGGGCTTTTGCCGATGGGACGCTGAAGGTCCGGGGTCTGGCGTTGCGGCGGCGGGACACGCCGGCGATATTCAAAGCCATGCAAAACGAGATGCTGGCGGCGCTGGCCGAGGCCGACGATTTGGCGGGTTGCCGCGCCCGGGCGGGGCGCCTGACCGCGATTGCCGAGGCCGTGCGCGAACGCCTCGCCGCGGGCCGCGCGTCGGCCGACGAGTTGGCGGTGACGTTTTCCCTCTCGCGGGACCCCGCCGATTACCGGGGCGCCGGTCCGTCGGCGGTGGCCGCGCGCCGCCTGGCGGCGTCGGGCGTGCGCCTGCGGCCGGGCGAGACCGTGCGTTACTTGATCGCCGCCGCCGGCGACAAGATCGCCGAGGCCCGGGCCACGCCCCTGGCCTTCGTCGCCGACGAGGCGGCGGAATGGGACGTCAAGAAATATTTGGAATTGTGGAGGCGCTGCCGGGACGAAATTCTAAACGGGTTAGAAAGCCCAGAAACCCAGGCCGAAGAACTGCGTGAAATAACGGGCGGCGCCGTCGACGGCGTAGTTGAAGGCCACGTGGTGCTCGCCGAGGAAACGAAACCGGAACAGGCGCAGTTGAAAGCCCCCCGTGCCGTGCAACCGCCCCGGCACGCCCGCGAAGCGGCTCGCCTCAAAGTACGTGCCCGCGCGCAGGCGCAGGCGGCGGGGCCGGAACTCCCATTCGGCCCCGGCCCGGGGGTTTAACGTGACGCGCCGGCCCGTGGGCTGGCGCTTTTGTTCGAGGAAAGATTCGATGCCCACGGTGTCCCGGGTTTTCCCCGTCACGTCGATCTGCGCGGTGAGGAGCAGGGGGCGGTTTTCCCAATAGGGCCCGTTTCGCCGCGTGTGGGACACGCCCAGGGCGGCGGTGACGGGAATCGTGATTTCCCGCGGGACGACGAGCCCTTCCACCACGACGGTGCTCGTGGCGTCGGCGGGAAAGCGGCCGTCGTCCTTGACCGAGCCGGCGTAGGAGAACCCCACGCGCCAGGGGCCACGCCGGGGGTTCCAAAGGACGCCCGCCGTGGCCGCCGAGCCGGACAACCGCAAAAAGCGCGATCCCCCGCCCCGCGGGCGCGCCTCGAGGCTGAAGGGGCGGATCCCCAGTCCGTAGAAAAATTCCTGGCTCCGGGTGCGCCAAGCGAAATCGATGGCGGAGACGTTGAAGTGGAAGCGCTGAAGCCCGCCGGGGGTTTCGACGTCGTATTGCTGGGCCACGGTGAAAAAACCGAAGCCGAACCCCTTGTGGCGGAGCAGGCCGCCGACGTTGAGGACGGCGTTGCGTTTTTGAACGTCGGAGAGGCTGCCGTTGTTGTCGATGTCGTCGCCGTCGACGAGGAAGGACCCGAGCGTGGCGTCGTAGCCCCAGCGGCCGGTTTGGCGGGGGCGGCGGTAGGCGGCGCCGGCCGGGTTTTCCCAAAGGCTTTCGACCCCTTCGGCCACGGCCACGTAGGCGCCGCCCAGCGCGACCTTGCGGGCCGAGCCGACGGTGACCGTCGGCAAGATGGCCAGGCGGTAGTCGTTGTCCGAGATCGGCGGTCCGTCGATGGCGGCGTGGAGCGTCGCCGCTCCCAGGGCGCCGAGCGCGAGGGCGAGCATAAGGCCACACAAAAGGGGCTTGCAAATCATGTGTTCTTTTGTATAGTGGTTGATATGGAACCTTTAACCGAACGTCAAAACCAAATCTATCAGTTCGTCCAGCAACAAATCCAGTCCCGGGGCTTTCCCCCCACCGTGCGCGAGATCGCCCGTCATTTCCGCGTGTTCCCCAAGGCGGTGCAGGACCACCTGGCCGCCCTGGAGCGAAAAGGCGTGTTGCGGCGGGTGCAGGAGCGCGCGCGGGGCCTGGTGCTCGAAGCCCGGGGGTTGGTCACGGCCAGCCTGAGGCTGCCCATTTTGGGACGCGTGCCCGCGGGCGTGCCGCTCGAGGCCATCGCCGACGTTGAGGACTACCTCGCGGTGGACGAAGCCATGGCCAAACGCGCCAATTTCGTCCTGCGGGTCAAAGGCGACAGCATGGCGCCGATGCTCTTGGACAGCGACATGGTGCTGGTGCAACACACGCCGGTGGCCGACAACGGCGACATCGTGGTCGCCACCGTGGACGACGGCGAATCCACCGTCAAACGCCTCCGGCGCGGCGGGCGCGAATACTTTTTGGAACCCATCAACCCCGCCTACCCGATCCTGCGCGGGAACATCGCGGTGGTCGGAAAAGTCACCAGCCTGATTCGAACTTTTTTCTAATTTTCAAAGGCCCCGCGCCCAGTCGCGCAGGGCGTGAAAAGTGCTGCGGAAGGCGAGCTGTTCCCAGGGGATGTCCCGGGGGGCGAAGGCGCGGACCTCCAGCGATTCCACCCCCGGCCGGGGCGCCCGCCCCTCCACCCGGGCCCGGTGGACAATGGTCACGACCGCGGCGTCCTCGTAGGAGTAAACGCGGGGCGCGTCGAAAAGCCGCACGCGGCAGCAAATTTCCTCGCGGGTCTCCCTTCGGGCGGCCTCTTCCACGGTTTCCGCCAGCTCCATGAACCCGGCCGGGAAGGTCCACAGGCCCCGCGCCGGTTCGATGGCGCGGCGCAGCAGGAAAATTTTTCCCTTCCGTTCGGGCAGGGTGGCCGCCACGATCTTGGGGTTTTGGTAAGAGACGCGATCGCAACGCTCGCAAACGTAGCGCCGCCGCCCTTCCGCCCGCACCGGTTTCCAAAACAACTTTCCCCCGCAACGCCGGCAGTGGCGGATGTCGTCCGCCCAGGCGCGCCACCAGGTTTTGGGCAGCCCCCCCACCGTGAAAGACTCTTCGATTTTCTTTTCCAACCGCGGGGGCAAAATGTCAACGAAGCTCAATGTGGAACCGCCTTTCCGCCGTGAGCGGGATTTTAAAAAGATCCGGCCGGCCGCGACCGGCCAGGGACTCCAACGGTCGTTTGAGGATTTCGCCCAGGGCGGCGTCGAACCGGGCGCGCAGGGTTTTGAGATCCACCCCCCCGTGGAAATCGCCGTAGGGCGAAAGGAGCTCGTGGGCCGATCCGTGCAGGAGTTTGGCCCCCCGCATGTTGCCGAGGGTCATGTGGTGGAGCGCCGTGGTCACCTGGATGAGGCCCTGGTAAAACCCCCGCTCCGCCTCCGGGGCTTCGTTCCAAATTTCTTCCCAGGCGTCGTGGGCCTCGAAATAGTCGCCGCGGTTGAAGCGCGCGACGGCTTCGCGGTGGCGCGGGTCCACTACACGTTCCCCGCCGAGGGGCAGAGGGCCCGCAACGGGCAGTCCCCGCAGCGGGGCCGCCGGGCGAGGCAGAGCGCTCGCCCGTGCGTGATGAGGGCGTGCGAAAACCAGATCCAGTCCGCCGTCGGGATTTTCTTTGTCAAATCTTTTTCGATTTTGACGGGGTCGGTGTGTCGGGTCAGCCCCAGGCGGCGTGACAACCGTCCCACGTGGGTGTCGACCACCACGCCGGAGGCGATGCCGTAAGCGTTCCCCAGGACCACGTTGGCCGTCTTGCGGGCGACGCCCCGCAGCGCCAGCAGGGCCTCCAGGGTGCGGGGCACTTCCCCACGGTGGTCCGTCGCAAGGCGCTGGGCCGTGACCGAAAGGGATTTGGCTTTTTGTCGGAAAAACCCCGTGGAGCGGATGAGCTCCTCCAGGTCATTCAGCGGCGCTCTCGCCATTTTTGCGGGGGTTGGGTATCGGCGGAAGAGGGCGGGAGTCACCTTGTTCACGCGCTCGTCCGTGCATTGGGCCGAGAGGATCGTGGCGACGAGCAGTTCGAAGGCGTTCCGGTGTCGGAGGGCGCAGTCCGCCCCGTCGTAGAGGCGGTGCAGCGCGGCCAGCAGGCGGGGAACGTCGGGGGCCATGGACGGCATTTTACCGCTTTCCGCCGGACGGCGGAACGGTTAAAATGGCCCCATGAAAATCTACACCAAGGTGGGCGACGGCGGCAACACGTTTTTGCTCGATGGGGTCCGGGTCCGGAAAAACCATCCCCGGGTCAAGGCCTACGGGGACGTGGACGAACTGAACGGCGTGTTGGGTTTGACCGCGGCCTTGGGGACCGACGCGACTCTGCGCGCGATCCTGTTGGACGTCCAGCGGGAACTGTTCGTTTTGGGCGCGGACCTCTCGGCGCCGCGCCGGGGCGGTCACGCCCCCCGAAACGTGCCGCGGATCACCGCCGACAACATCGCCCGGCTCGAACGGGAAATCGACCGCCTTTCCGAAGACCTCCCCCCCCTGCGTCATTTTATCCTGCCGGGCGGATCGCCCGCGGGGGCGTCCCTTCACGTGGCGCGCACCGTGGCCCGACGGGCGGAACGGTCGCTCACCCCCCTTTTGCAAAGCGACCCCACCCTGCGGGAGGCCCAGATCTACATCAACCGCCTGTCGGATTACCTGTTTGTGTTGGCGCGGTGGGTCAACCGCCGCGCGCGACGCGCGGAACGGGAATGGAAAGGGCCGGAATAAAGAGAGTCAGCCTTTTTTTTCGATGGTGCGGGCGATGGATTTGGAGAGCTTGAGAATGGCGGAACGGTCGGGCGCTTCGGCGGTGTTGTTGAGGTAGGACTCCAAGTCCGCCAGGGCGCTCTTGAACTGTTTCATGTTGAAGCGGACGAGCCCGCGGTCGCGGACGATGGCCCAATCGTCGGGCGTCAACAGGACCAATTTGTCGATCACCGCGTGGGCCTTGGCGTGGGAGCGCGATTCCACGTAGATGTTTTTGAGGTTGTTCAAAAGGCGCACCAGGACCGACTGGGGCGACACCGGCTCCAGGTGTTCCGGCCGCAGGGCCATCCGCCCCCCGAAAATCTTCGCCACACGCCCGGCGCAATCTTTCTCCGTCAACACCGCGCCCTCGTGGAACGGGTCCACGAACACCGTGCGGGCCGGCGTTTTCACGCCCACGATGAAATGCCCCGGCAGGCCCACCCCCGCCACCGGCAGGTCCGCGCGCCGGGCCACTTCCAAATAAACCAGCGACAGCGAAATCGGGATGCCCAGGCGGCGGTCCATCACCTCGTTGACGAAACTGTTGCGGGGGTCGTAGTAATCCTTGATGTTGCCGCGGAGGCGCTCCTCGTCGAAAAGGACATGGTTCAAGGCCGCCACGGTGGCGAGGGGATCGCCCCGGCCGCCGCCCAGGGTTTCCACGACGCGGTAAGCCCATTTGTCCAGGCGGTCGAGGTAAGGCCGGGGGTCGAGGAGCGGGTATTCCTCCGCGGCGACGAGCAGGGCCGCCCGGGCCAAATCAAGCCGGTCCGCGTTGAGGCGGATGAGGCGCGCGAATTCTTGGCGGGAGCCGGCGGGGTTCACGCGAAGAGGGCCTCCAAATCCTTCACCCGCACGGCCGTGAGCACGGGCACCACTTTGTCGGCGGCCGACAACTCCTCGGCGGCGTAGGTGGTCGTCACGGCCACGCACTTCATGCCGGCGGCGCGCGCCGACAACAGGCCGTGTTTGGAATCTTCCACCACCAGGCATTCCCCGGGCTGAATGCGCCGGTCGGGGTGTTTGGCGTTGAGCCCCGCGAGCGCTTTGAGATAGGCGTCGGGAGCGGGTTTGCCGTTCACGACGTCCTCCGCGGCGACGACCACGTCGAAAAAGGAGTCGATGCCGGCGGCCCCGATCATGAGCTTGACCTCGTCGCGCAGGGCGCCCGAGGCCATGGCCAACGGGTATTTTTGGGAGACCGCCATGACGAACTCCACCACGCCCGGCAGGATCACCAGGCTCTGGGCGGCGGTCTTTTTGTAAAGGTCGGTTTTGCGGGCGATGAGGCGGTGCATTTCCGAGTCGGTCAGCGGTTTGTTGTGGGCGGCGAAGAGGGCGCGGTAACAGCCCTTGTCGTCCATGGCGAGGTAGTGGTCCACGTATTCTTTTTGGGTGAGCGGCACGCCCACTTCGGCCAACACTTTTTGAAACAGGGAAAAATGCAGGTGTTCCGAATCGGCGATGACGCCGTCGCAGTCGAAGATAATCGCTTTAAGCACGGGCGGCTTCCGGGGTGTGTTGGACGGTGCGGAGCAACTCTTCCGCCGCCCGGTGACCGCTGCGACAGGCGGCTTCGATGGTCGGCGGCAGGCCGACGTCGGTCCAGTCCCCCGCCAAAACCAAGTTGGTCAGCGGTGTGGCGATGGGCGGCCGCGCGGCCCAAAAGGCCGGCGTGGGCGACGGTGTGGCGCGACGCTCCCAAAGCACGGTGGCGTGTCGCGGGTCTTCGGTGAAACGGGGGAAGGCGCGCCGCAGGTCGGCCAGGGCCAGGGCGATCAACTCCTCGTTGGGGCGTTGTTCGTGCGCTCGCGCCGCGCTAAGAACGGCGCTGATTTGTCCCCGGCCGGCCGGTCCCCACAGGGCCTCGCGGTTAAAAAGCCATTGGAGGTCCATGTCCAAAAGCGCCACGAAGGGGGCTTCGAAGGGCGACCGGGAGAACCAGAGGTTGATGGCCAAAATGGGCGAGGCTTCGGCCTGGGCCAAAAGGGGGTGTCGGTTTTTGAGGGAGTCCGGCAACAGGTCCCAGCTTTCCCGGACCGGGGTGGCCAGGACCACGGCGTCGACCCGCACGGGCGGTTCGCCTTCCACGTCGACGGCCGTGACACGATCGCCTTCGATGTGCAAGCGCGTGGCTTTTAGACGGGCGGCCACGCGGCCCCCCCGGCGTTTCAAATACTCCGCCAGTTCCACCGTCCACAATCGCCCCAAAGGCAGGGTGCTGTGGCCCAAGCCGCTGGCGCTTCCGGAGGCGAGAAAGCCTTCCTTGAGGGCCGCGGCGAAGGCGGCGGCGGAGGCCCGGTCGGGGCGTTCGTTGAGCGCGGCGTAGCACAAGGGATCCCAAAAAGCGCGGCGGGCCCCCGGCGTTTGGTGGAGTGCCGACAGCCAACGGGAAACGGTTTGACTCGAGGCGGCCTCCCCCCGGGGCGGACGGGCCCGCAACAGGCCCCAGAGGAGGGAAAGCTTGTCTATTAAACGCAGTTCGCGGAAAAGGAACACACCCAAGAGAAGGCCCAGGCGGCCGGGCAAAAGGCGCGGCGCGAGCCGCGAACGACGGCCGGCGCGGTTGATGAACGTCACGGCGATGTTTTTTTCGAACCGCAGGCGGTCCAGGACCCCCAAGCGTTTCAAAAACGCCTGCGTGTCGCGGTAGGCCCCGAGAAAGAGGTGTTGGCCGTTGTCGACGTCCTGTTTGGTTACCCCGTCTTTGAACGAGGTGGCGCGACCGCCGAGAATGGGCCGCTCCTCGAGGAGCGTCACCGCGAGACCGCCTTCCGCCAGGCGGGCCGCCGCGGCCGCGCCGGCGAAGCCCCCCCCGATCACGAGGACCTGGGGACGTTCGGTTCCGATGTCTTCAATTTCCGTTGGCATGGTCGATGAAAAAACACCCTCCCCCGGGTCACACCGGGGGAGGGTGGGTTTGAATTTTCGCTCTCCTTACTTCAAGGCTTCCGCGACGCGGCCGACCATGGCGGCGCCGGGGTTCTTGAGCGTTTTCCCGCCCTTGGACCAGTTCGCCGGGCAGACTTCGGTGGGGTTCTTGGCGAGGTGGGCGTTGGCCTGGGTTTTGCGGAGGAGCTCCGCCGCGCTGCGGCCGACGTTGTAAAAGTTTACCTCGCTCGACGCCAACTTACCGTCGGGATTGATGATGAAGGTGCCGCGCAGGGCGAGGCCCGAGGCTTCGTCGTACACGCCGAAGAGGCGGGAGACCTTGCCGGTGGTGTCCGCGCCCATGGGGTATTTCACGTCTTTCAGGAGTTTCTCCTCGCGCTGCCAGGCGAGGTGCACGAACTTGGTGTCGGTGGACACCGAGATCACTTCCGCCCCGGCGGCCTGCAATTCGGCGTACTGGTCGGCCACGTCGGCCAATTCGGTCGGGCAGACGAAGGTGTAGTCGGCGGGGTAGAACACCAAGACGGTCCACTTGCCTTGTTTTTTCAGATCCGCCAAGGCCATTTTCCCGAACTCGTTTTTCTTGGGATCGAAAATCTCCAACTCGAAATCCGGAACCGTTTGACCCACTCGAACGACGTCGCTCATGTGTATTCTCCTCTTGTCGGTGCGTTAGGCGCGGCGCTGAACTTCGTCGCGCAAAAAGGGGATGGCTTCGGCCAGGGGCCGGGGGCCGAGGTCCTTGCCGTCGCGGGTGCGCAGGGACACGGCGCGCGTTTCGGCCTCGCGGCCGCCGACGACGAGCATGTAAGGGATTTTTTGAACCGTGGCTTCGCGGATCTTGGCGCCGATTTTGTCGGCCGCGTCGTTGACCGTCGCGCGCAGACCGGCCTTTTTTAATTCGGCCAAGACCTCGTCGGCGTAGCCCTGGAACTTTTCGGAGATGGGCAGCACCGTCGCTTGCACGGGGGCGAGCCACAGCGGGAAGGCCCCGGCGTAATGCTCGATCAGGACCCCGAAAAAACGCTCCAGGGAGCCCAACAGCGCCCGGTGGATCATGAAGACCTGGGTTTCCCCGCCTTTTTCATCGCGGTAGGTGATGTTGAACCGCTGCGGGTTGTTGAAATCGACTTGGACGGTGGAGCATTGCCACTGGCGGCCAAGAGAATCCTTGATCTTTAAATCGATTTTGGGGCCGTAGAACACCCCTTCGCCCGGGTCGATGGTGTAAGCGAGCCCCACGGTCTCGAGCGCCTTGCGCAGGGCCCCCTCCGCCTGGGCCCAGCCTTCGAGGGTGCCGGAGTATTTTTCGGGCCGGGTGGACAATTTGATGTCGTAATCCTTAAAGCCGAACATCGCCAGGATGTCGGTGATGATTTTAAGGATTTCGACCACTTCCCCCTCCACCTGGTCGGGGCGGCAAAAGATGTGCGCGTCGTCTTGCGTGAACCCGCGCACGCGCATGAGGCCGTGCAGAACGCCACTGCGTTCGAACCGGTAGACGGTGCCGAATTCGGCGTAGCGGAGCGGCAGTTCCCGGTAGGAGTGGAGGGTGGATTTGTAAATCAGGATGTGGCCCGGGCAGTTCATGGGTTTGAGGAGGAACTCCTGGTTCTCCAAATCCATGGCGGGGTACATGTTGTCCCGGTAATAATCCAGATGGCCCGAGGTTTTCCAAAGGGTCGATCGCGCCACGTGCGGGGTGCAAACGAAGTCGTAGCCGTGGGCGGTGAGGTAGTCCTTGAGCGTGTCTTCGATGATGCGTCGGGTGGCGGTGCCCTTGGGGAGCCAGTAAATCAAACCGGACCCGCCTTCGTCGTGTTCGATGGAGAAGAGACCGAGGCGGGGGCCCAATTCCCGGTGGTCCCGTTTTTTGGCTTCTTCGAGACGAGTGAGGTAATCCTTCAATTCCTGTTCGGACGGCCAGGCGGTGCCGTAGATGCGCTGGAGACGTTCGCGTTTTTCATCCCCCCGCCAGTAGGCGCCGGCGATTTTGGTCAGTTTGAAGTGGCGGATGTCCCGGGTGGTGTCGACGTGGTGCCCGCGGCAAAGATCGACGAAAGCGTCGTGGGAACAATGGGTGACGGTGGGTTCTTTGAGGTCGTCGATGATTTCGACTTTGTATTTCTCCCCCCGCTTTTCCCAGAAGGCCCGGGATTCGCCGGCGTTGTGGGTGCTCATGGCGAACGGGTGGTTGCCCTCGACAATGGCGCGCATGCGTTTTTCGATTTTTTCGAGGTCCTCGGGGGTGAAGCGGTGTTCCGAGTCGAAATCGTAATAGAACCCGTCGTCCACCGGCGGGCCGATGGTCAATTTGGTGCCGGGAAACAAGTCCTGGACCGCCTGGGCCATGACGTGGGTCGTGGAATGGCGGAGCTTGTAAAGGTAATCTTCCCGATTGAGCGTGCCGGTCGTTTGTTGGGACATGGGTGCCGTTTTCCTGAAAATTGAAAAAGAGATTGCGCCTTTAAGGCGGTTTACAGGACTTCGCCCCCCGCGGACGCGGGGAGGAAACCCCCCTGATGGACGCGGCCGACACGGTCGGCCGGACCGCCCGAACCTCGGCGCATACCGCCGGAGGTCCGATGCCAGGGACCCATCCGATTTACAAATTCCCCTTCAGGGAATTTGGGTCCAGGACTTCGCTCCCCCGCGACGCCGGGAGGAATCCCCCCTGATGGATGCGGCCGACACGGTCGGCCGGACCGCCCGAACCTCGGCGCAAACCGCCGGAGGTCCGATGCCAGGGACCCATCAGATTTACAAATTCCCCTTCAGGGAATTTGTAAATCTGCTCGGTACAGGACTCGAACCTGTGACCCCCTCCATGTCAAGGAGGTACTCTAACCAACTGAGCTAACCGAGCGTAAAGAGTAAAGAGAACGAAATCAACGAACGCGGCCGTGCCGGGCGGTGATGCGGGCTTCAATGCCGCCCCGTGAAGCGAACCGGCCTTCCACCTCCGCCCAAACGGGCCGGGCGTCTTTGACCACGGACGCCAAAACCCGGTTCACCACATTCTCCGTGAAGATGCCCAGATTCCGAAACGCGTTCAAATAGAGTTTCAAGGACTTCGTCTCAAGGCACCAACGGTTCGGTTGGTATCGAATCGTGATGGTACCGAAATCGGGTAAACCCGTTTTCGGGCACACGGAGGTGAATTCCGGGAAGGCCAGCGCGATGCTGTAGCCGGGGTACTGATTTTCAAACACATCGATCGTCGGCAAGGCGGCGTCGACGCCGGACCGGGCGTGGGTTTGCGTGTACGCGCGCGGTCGTTGAATCTTTTTTTTCACCGTGTGTCCCTGCGAATTGGAGGTGCGGGCCGGATTTGAACCGGCGAATAGAAGTTTTGCAGACTTCCCCCTTAGGCCACTTGGGTACCGCACCAGGGAAGCCTAACCCAGAAACGTATTTTAGGAGATTTGAGCGACCCTGACAAGATTGGATTATGGTTTCTTTTGTTTGATGCGCAGCAGGGTGATGTCGAGGGCGAGGTTTAAAAACCGGTAATCCTTCCCCAATTCGTCCCAGGGCACCATTTGAAGGGAGACCCGGTTCTTGTCCAGAGCCTCCTGCAGTTGGTTGAAAAAGACGGTTTCTTGAATGGCGCTTTCCGGTGGTGGGCCGAGAACGATGGCGATGGACACCTGGGCCTCGGTGCATTTGGAAAGGAAGTCGTCGTAGTTCAAGGAGGCGTCCAGGGGGTAAGGCGACTCCACGGCGGAATGAAGGGTGAATTTGAGTTTGTGTTTCTTAATTATTTCCTCAAATTTTTTGCGCATGCGGTCGAGTTCTTTTTCCTGGCTTTGGGGAAAGAAAAAGGCGACGGGGATGGCCGCCGCGTTTGGCGACAGCGCGCCCGGGACGGAAACGCCGGGGCCCATCGGCGGGGGGGCCGCGCCCGGCGGTGAGGGCGGTTTGACGGGCGGCATGGGCTGTCGCGGGGCCATGGGGGGGGGGCCCCCGCTCAGGCCGCCGGGGCGCAGTGAAGGCACAGCGGACGGCATCGGGCCCGACGATCCGGGCAAGGGCGTGGGCTTGCCCGGCATCATCGTTGGAAGAGTCGGTTTGGGTGTCGGACCGCTTTCCACGCGCGGCGGTTGTGCCGGTCTTACAATGGGCGCCGGGGTGAACGGCGCCCTGGCCGGATGGACAATCTTGGGCGTTTGGGGGGGCGGGGCTTCTTCCCCGAGACCATCGGGCAATTCCGGAATGGCCATGGGTTCCGCCGGCACCTCCGGGGGCGGGGGCGCTTTGATCTCCAGGGGCGGCGGAGGCGGAGGCGGAGGCACTTTTGTTTCCAGGGCGGGGGGCGGAACCGGTTCTTCCTCCCGCGGCGGCGGAGGCGGGGGTGGAACGCGGACCTGTTCCGCGGGGGGCGGGGAGGCGGGGTTCTTTTCCTCCGTGGCCTCTTCAATGTCCTGCGAAAACGAGGCGGGGGGCGGCGACGCGATCTCGGCCGGGGCCGGTGTTTTTCCCCCTTCGTCGGTCCAATCCTCCGGAGGCAACAGTTCCTTGAGGATTTCCTGGACCAGAGGCAAGGTGATTTCCTGGGCGTTCAATTGGGTGTAGGCCTGTATGCGCCGAAGAAAACCCTCCAATTCGCGCACGTTCGATTTGAGGCGGGTGGCGATGTACAAAATGATTTCGTCCGGAAGGTGAAGACCTTTCAGATGAAGCTCTTTTTTCCGCAGAATGGCCATGCGGGTTTCCAAATTGGTGGGTTTCACGTCCGCGATAAGACCCCATTCAAAACGGCTGCGCAGGCGGTCCTCCAGCGTGGTGAGCATTTTGGGAGGGCGGTCCGACGTCATGATGATCTGTTTGCCGCTGGCGTGCAGATCGTTGAAGGTGTGAAAGAACTCCTCCTGGGTGGCCTCGGAAGTGGCCAGGAATTGGATGTCGTCCACCAACAGCAGATCGAGGGCGCGGTAGCGTTCGCGCAGGGTTTGAAGTTTCCCCGCCTGAAGGAGTTCGATGACTTCGGTCATGAATTGTTGGGCGGTGACGTAGAGAACGCGGGTGTTGGGGGCCCGCTGGAGGACGCGGTGGCCCACCGCTTGCATCAGGTGGGTTTTGCCGATTCCGACGGGGCCGTAGATGAACAGGGGGTTGTAGGCCTTTCCGAGGTTTTCCGAGACGGCCAGGGCCGCCGCGTGCGGGAAACGGTTGTGGGCGCCGACGACGAATTCCTCGAACAGGTACGCCGGCACCAAACGGGCGTCGCCCGCCCCGGCCGCCGGCGCGGCTTCATCGGCGGAGCTCATCGGGTTCGTGGACGTGGGCTTGGGTTCGACCAAGGGATCCCTCCCCGCTCGGGGCGCGCCATCGACGTCAACGGCCTTTCTTCTTGACCAACATCAATTCCACCATCAGGTTCATGTAAAGCAACTTGGATCCGATTTCGGACATCGGAACCAGGAAGCATTTCATGCCCGCGTGTTGGGCCTCGACAACGACACCTTCCATTTCCTCGGGCGGTACGTTGGAAGGCAGGATCACGAAGAAACACTCCGCGCCGTTCGCTTTGGCCGTCCAAATCCATTCCACGGCGTGGTCCAGGGCGATTTCCACCGCCTGGGTGTTCACCCACCGGAAATTGATGGGCTTCTTCGCTTTTTTTTGGGCGATGTCCGCCAATATTTGCACGAACTTGTCGCGGCTTGTTTCAGTGCCCTCCGGATAAAAGATGGCCGAGGCCAGGGCCGTGTCCTCCGGGGTGGGCGCGACGGGCGCCGGTTTGGCGGGGGCGCTGTCGCCGGCCAAGATGGCGGCGGGTCCGAAGGGGGTCACCACCGGTTTCACGGGTTCGACAGGGGCCGCGTTCGGGCCGCTGGCCAAGGGTTCCACGCCCGGCGTACGGGGGGGCGCCGGGGATTTTGCGGCGGGCGGATGGGTCGCCCCCATGGGTTCGCCATAATCGTTGGTAATTTCGATTTGAAAACCCCCCGAGTCGATGGCCTGTTCTATCGCAGGAGTCGAGGCCTCCGATGGGTCAACGGGGGGTGTGGGCGATGTGTTGTAACCAAAATCGATTTGAAACCGTCCGCTGGCGTTCGGGTTCTCGACCGCCGGCGCCTTGGGGGCCGGTGGCGGCGGCGTTTCGCGAACGGGAGGCGGAGGCGCCTCCCGAGCGGGCGGAGGGGGCGGCGACTTGGCCACCGGCGGCGGAGCGAAGGTTGGGGCGGGAGAGGGCATGTCCCGAGGAGGCGGAGCCGCGACGGGCGCGACCGGTGGTGGAGGGGGCGGTATCCGCATTGGCGGGGGCGGTATCTGAGTCGCCGACGGGGGCGGGGGCGCTGCGTGGGCGGCCGGTGCCGGCGTTCCCTTGGGAGAGAAAGGAGGCGGCGCCTTGGGGATGGAAGACGGCGCCTGAACCGGGCGCACAATCGATGGCGGCGGGGGAGCGGCCGGCGGCATGGGAGGAGTGGTTCGGGCCGGCCCCGGCGTTTCGGAACGGGGCATGGACGGGGGCGGTGTCGGCGGTTTGGCCGCCGCCGGTTTCTCCACCGGTTTCAACGGGGGCACCACGGCCTTGGAAGCGCCACCACCGATTTTTATCCCGGGTGGAATTAAGGGGCCCGGGGAGATTGCCCCCTCCTGCATTTGAGCCACCTTCTTCATGACGAAGGATTGCTCGTCTTCGGTTAAATTGGTGAGGCCTTCCAGAGCGCCGCTTAACCCGTCCAACAAATTCCCCAATTCGTGGGATGCCGTCGGCCCCGCGCCGGGGTCACGTGTCATGGACATGACAACGTTTTGAATGGCCAAACGTTCCTTCAGGGGCGCGTCCACCACAAAAACGGCCCATTGAAAGGTGTCGTCGGTGATTTCCTGAATTTCCCCACAGACGTCGGGGTGCGCTTGCACGATTTTCTCGACGTCTTCCCGCGGTCCGCGAATCTTCAGAAGATAACTGTCCGCCCGCGTGGAGAGAAGCATTTCCCAGCGTTCAATGCTCATGGACCGGTCTCCGCCCGCATTCCGTGATGTCGCGTGAAATCCTACACGTCTCCGATGCGGAGCGTGTTCATTTTGACCATGAGATCGTCCGGATTGGTGGAGGCGTCGAGGGCCTCTTCTTTGGTGATCTTGTGTTCGTTGAACAACCGGATGATGTCCTGATCGAAAGAGTGCATGCCGTAATATTGCCCCTGCTCAATGGCCTTGTTGACCTCGACGGATTTGTCCTCCATCAAAAGCTTGCGGATGAGGGACGTGACCACGAGGATCTCGGTGGCCGGGAACCTCTCGCGGCCGTCGGCCGACTCCAAAAGGCGCTGGGCGACGATGCCGCGGAGGACGTTGGCGATGCGTGTTTTGGCGCCCGCCTGTTCGGCCGCGTGGTACGATTCCAAAAGGCGTCCCATGGTTTGGGCCGCGTCCATGGTGTGGATGGTGCCCAGGACCAGGTGGCCCGTCTCGGCGGCGGTGATGCCGGCTTGGATGGATTCGACGTCGCGCATTTCCCCCAGGACGACAACGTCGGGGTCCTGCCGCAACAGGTGTTTGACCGCCGAGGAGAAGGACGGCGTGTCGTGGTTGACCTCCCGCTGGGCGATGGAGGATTTGTCGTTCGTGTGGTAATACTCGATGGGATCTTCGATGGTGATCATGTTGTAGGCGAAATTTTTGTTGATGTAGTCCACCATCGAGTTGAGCGTTGTGGTTTTGCCGGCGCCCGTGATGCCCGCCACGAGGATCATGCCGCGGGTGTTTTGGCAAAGTTTGCGCAGGGTGTCGCCCGGAAGGTTGAGTTCCTCGAAGGTTTGGACTTGGAGGGGCACCACCCGCAAGGAGAGGGCCACGCTGCCTTTTTGGCGGTAGATGTTGACGCGGAACCGCGATAGTTCGGGAACGTGGTAGGACATGTCCAGCTCGTTTTCCGCGTGGAACTGTTCGCGTTGGCTGTCGGACATGAGCAGGTTCGCCAGCTCCTCAATGTGCTCCGCGCCCATTTTGTTGAACCCGGAGGACATGAGTTTCCCGTGAATACGGACCATCGGGGGCGTGCCCGCCTTGAAATGGATGTCCGAGATTCCGCTTCGGATCATGGTTTGAAACAGCTTGTTGATGTCAACGGCCAAGGTGGCCTCCTTGTGTGTGATGTTTCAACCACGTTCCCCGTGGTGTTTCCGGACCCGAGGACGCCGCGGCCGCTCGGGCGGTGGGGCATCCTCCTCTTCGAGTATGTATGAAGTTTTTCCCCGTTTCAACCTTAATAATAGGGAAGCGGCTTACGGCGCCCCCTTTAAGGGAAACCGCTTGAGAAGGCTGGCGACCGAACCCTCCACCGCGGCGTCCATGTCCAGGCCCTCGTAGGTGACCGCTCCGGTCCAAAGCAAGTCCCCGGTGCGCGGTTCCAGAAGGCGGACCGAGAGCGAAACGGCGGCGTTGGAAATCACCACCTGGGCGTCCGGCAAGCTGGCGGCGGTGGGCGATGGGTAAAGGCTGCGTCCCGAAATTTCCTGAACCGGGTACAGCACGATCCCTCCGTTCCCCTGCAGCGGCACCAGGTATTTTCGGTCGGGGGTAAATTGGGTGACGGCCGCCTCCATCCAAAGATCGGCGGACCCGTTGTCGGGACCGCCGACGCGCACGCGGTACCCCTTGTCGAGAAGGGCGCGGGCGAAGGCGTCGGTCACGGCCCGGCTGGCCGTGGCGGAATCGAGTAGGAGGACGGTTTGGACGCGGCTGAAATCGGTTCCGGCCCGGGTCGCCACCCGCGTCGGGGCGACGCAAGCGCTTGTCAGCGCGAGGAGCAGGGAGAGCGCGAGACGCTTCACTCGAGCCGTTCCAAATGGCGCTGGGCCATTTCCCTTAAATCGGAGGACTGGGTGAGGGCCGCCAAGCGTTGCCAGGCCGAGCGCGCGGCGCCGGGTTGGCGTTGCTTTTCAAAAAGCAGACCGAGGGCAAAAAGCGCGGTTTCGGATCGGGGGTCCAGGGAGAGCGCCCGCTCGAGGGCGGCTTGCGCCTCGGCGTACTGTTGACGTTGCAGGGCCACGAGGCCCAGGGCCGTTTGGGCGGCGGCGTCGCCTTTGTCCGCGGAGGCGGCCTGACGCAGGGTGGCCAGGGCCTGGTCGGTCTGGCCGGCGTTGGCCTGACGGAGCCCCTCCTTCAGCAAATCCGAAGAGGCCGCGTTCAGAGCCGTCGCGGCGACAATAGCGATGCACGAGATAAGTCGTTTCATCGGTCCCCCCCCTTTTCCATTCGAGCGATTTTCCGCAAGCGGCGCGCGTGGCGGCCTTCGCCGAAAGGGGTCGCCAACCAGACGGCCACCATCCGCGCGATGGCGGCCTTGGAATGCACGCGGCCGCCCAAGCAAAGGACGTTGGCCCCGTTGTGCTCGGCGGCGAGGGCCGCTGTTTTGTCGTTCCAGACCACCGCCGCCCGAACCCCCGGCACTTTGTTCGCCGCGATGCTCATGCCGATGCCGGTGCCGCAGATCAGAACGCCGCGGTCCACCCGGCCGCGGGCCACGGCGCGCCCCACGGCGCGGGCGTAGTCGGGGTAATCGGTGGAGGCTTCGCTGTCGGTGCCGAAATCCACGACCGCGTGACCGGCCCGGGTCAAACGACGCGCCAGGGCGTCCTTGGCCGGGAAACCCCCGTGGTCCGCCCCGAGGGCGATTCTCATCGCGCGGGGGTCGGGGCCGCTTGGAAAAGGACGATGCGGGCGAAATCCTCGGCTTTGAGGCTCGCGCCGCCGACCAGGCCGCCGTCGATGTCGGGCTGGGCCATGAGAGCGTCGACGTTGTCGGGTTTGACGCTGCCGCCGTAGAGCACGCGGACTTTTTCCGCCGCGCTGCCAAAAAGCGCTTCGAGTTTGCGGCGAATGAAACCGTGGATTTCCTGGGCTTGTTCGGGGGTCGCGGTTTTCCCCGTCCCGATGGCCCAGACGGGTTCATAGGCGATCACGACGCGGGCGACGTCGGAGGCCGACAGCCCTTTGAGGCCTTCCGTCAAGTGGCGTTCCACGACGGCGAAAGTTTTGGCGGAATCCCGCTCGGCGAGGGTTTCGCCCACGCAAAGAATCGGGGTGAGGGCCTGCTCCAGCGCCAAACGGACTTTCTTGTTGATGAGCGCGTCCGTCTCACCGTAAAACTGGCGGCGTTCCGAGTGGCCCAGGATGACGTGGGTCGCCCCGGCGTCTTTGACCATGCCGGGAGCCACTTCGCCGGTGAAGGCGCCCTGGAGATTGTCGTTCATGTTTTGGCCGCCGACTTGAACGGCCGTGCCCTTGGCGGCCTGGGCGGCGGCGGCGAGCGCCGTGAAGGGCGGGCAGACCAGAATTTCGCGGTCGGTCGGCGCGCCGGTCAAGGACGCCAATTTCTTAACAAGGTCAACGGACTCGGCGATGGTTTTGTGCATTTTCCAATTGCCGGCCATAAGGGGTTTGCGTGACATAGGGTTTCCTTTCGATGAAATCTGACGAAATTTTAGGATTTATTGACGACCGAAGGAAGGTTTTCCGAGCCCCAGGCGGCGCGGTCGACAAACAGACGCGTGCCCGGGAGATCCAAGAACGGAGCCACGGGGATTCCCTTTTCCCCGTTCCTCAGTCTGCGGAAGAGGATGGATTTCTCCTCCCCGGCGGCAAGCACAAAAATTGACCGGCCCCGGGCGAGGGCGCGGGGGGTGAGGGTGAGACGGACCGGCGGGGGCTTGGGGGCGTCAAGAACGGCGATCACTTGAGCGTTGGGATTGACGGAGTGGCCGGGGAATAGAGAGGCGGTGTGCCCGTCTTCCCCCACCCCCAACAGGACGAGGTCGAAATCCGGCTGCCGAGCCAGTCGCCCGTCCGCCCGTTGCGCGGCGGCGCGCGGGTCGTCCAATCGATCGATGAGCGGATGGACGTTGGTCTCGGGCACGCCCCAGGGCGCCAGCCAGGTTTGGCGGGCGAGTCGTTCGTTGCGTTGGGGGTCGTCGACCGGCGCCCATCGCTCGTCGCCCCAGAAGAAGCCCACGCGGCGGGGATCCACGGCGCCGGGATTCTCCCCCAAACGGCGGTAAACCGCCGCGGGGGTGGTTCCGCCCGCCAAAACGATGCTCGCTTCCCCTCGGGCGGACTGCGCGGCGACGAGAATCCGACGCACGGCTTCCGCGAGGGAGTCAAAGAGGGCGGCGGGGGTCTCGAAGACGGTGGGGTTCAAAGGGCCCAGGCGCGCTCGTCGGCGGCCAGCAGCCGGTCGGCCGCCTCCGGGCCCCACCCGCCGGCCGCGTAGGGCGCCGGGCCCCCGGTGTCCGCCCAGCGGGCGTGAACCGGATCGAGAAGGGCCCACGACAGATCGATCCAATCGGAGCGGGTGAAAAGCGTTTGATCCCCCGCCATGGCGTCGAGGAAAAGCCGCTCGTAGGCCTCCGGCGGCTCTCCGAAGGATTCTTCGTAGTCGAAATCCATCTCGACGGTGCTCATGCAGAGTTTGGGGCCGGGGTGTTTGGTGTCGAACGTCAGGGAAATTCCCTCACGGGGTTGGATGCGGAGAATCAGCCGGTTGGCTCCCAAATCGGTGGGTTGCAGGGGTTGAAACAGGGAATGAGGGACGTGCTTGAATTGAACCACGATCTCGGAGCGGCGCTCGGCCAATCGTTTTCCTGAACGGAGGTAAAAAGGCACCCCTTGCCAACGCCAATTGTCGACCCGGAGTTTCATGGCGACGAAGGTTTCCGTTCGGCTTTCGGCCGGGACATCGGGTTCTTGCCGGTAGCCCGGAACGGGATGCCCGTCCACGGCGCCCGCGGTGTATTGCCCTCGCACGATGGTTTTATCCACGGTCGCGGTGGTCCACGGTCGGACGGCGCGGAGGGCTTTGACCGATTCGTCCCGCACCCGGTCGGCCTGAAATCCCGCCGGGGTTTCCATGGCGGTCACGCACAACAACTGGAGAAGATGATTTTGGAACATGTCGCGGAGGCAGCCGGCTTCTTCGTAGTACCCCGCGCGGTGGCCCACGCCGAGGCTTTCGGCCACGGTGATCTGGACGTGGTCGACGAAGGATCGGTTCCACACGGGTTCGAACAGAATGTTGGCGAAACGCAGCACCAGGATGTTTTGGACCGTTTCCTTGCCGAGGTAATGGTCGATGCGGTAGGTTTGCGTCTCGTCAAAAACGTGCCGCAGCTTGCGCGCCAGGGCCTGGGCGGAGGCCCGGTCGCGGCCGAAGGGTTTTTCGATGACCAAGCGCGACCAGCCGCGGCCGCCTTCCCGTTCCTTGTCGAATTCGGCTTTTCCCAATTGTTCGACGACCTTTTCATAAAGGGTCGGCGGCAGGGCGAGGTACATCAAACGGTTGCCCCGGGTGTTCCAACGCGCGTCCCATTGGTCGAGGCGGGCGCACAGGGCCGTGTAGTCGGCGGGTTGGTCGTAGCGCAAGGGGTGGTAATAAAAACGTTCCAGGAATTCGGACCGGTCGGCCGCGGTGCCGCCCTTCAACGAACCGCGAACTTTTTCGCGGAAGGCGTCGTCGCTCAGGGCGGTGCGCCCAACGCCGACCACGTAAAAACGGTCGGGCAATTGTTTGAGAAGCTTGAGATGAAACAGGGACGGGTAAAGTTTACGTTCGGCCAGGTCCCCCGAGGCGCCAAAAAGGATGACCCCGCAGGGGTCGGGGCGCGTTTCGATGCAGAAACGTTCCTGGACCTTCGTGCGAAACACGCCGGAAGTCCGCGGATCGTTCACGGTTGGGGATGGGTTTTGACCGCGTGGCCGCCGAACTCGTTGCGCAGGGCGGCGAGGACTTTCGCGGCGAAGGAGTCGTCCTGCCGCGAGGCGAAACGGGCGAAGAGGGAGAGCGCGATGGTCGGCGCCGGGACGGCGGTTTGGATCGCTTGCTCCACGGTCCAACGGCCCTCGCCGGAGTCGTCGACATAACCTTTGAGTCCCGTCAAATCCCCGTCTTTGGACAAGGCGCGTTCCAGGAGTTCCAACAACCAAGAACGAACGACGCTCGATTGGTTCCACAATTGGGCCGTGGCGTGCAGGTTAAGCGGAAAGGGCGCCGCCCGCAGGATTTCAAAACCCTCGGCGTATCCTTGCATGAGGGCGTATTCGATGCCGTTGTGGACCATTTTGGTGAAGTGCCCCGCGCCCACGGGGCCCGCGTGGAGGTAGCCCTCGGCGTTGGGGGCGAGGGTTTTGAGCGCGGGTTCGAGGCGTTGAAAAACCTCGGGCGCGCCGCCCACCATCAGGCAGTAGCCTTTTTCAAGTCCCCAAACCCCGCCGGAGGTTCCGGCGTCCATAAAACCGATGCCTTTTTTTGCCAAGGTTTCGCCGCGTCGCAGCGAGTCGGTGTAGCGCGCGTTCCCCCCATCCACGACGATGTCGCCCGGCGACAAAAGAGCGGCCAGGTCGTTGATCGTCGCCTCGGTGGCGTCGCCGGCCGGGACCATCACCCAGACCACCCGGGGCGCGCTCAATTTCGAAACCAATTCGTGGAGGGCGAAGGCCCCTTCGGCGCCGTGTTTCATGATTTCCCGGGTCTTCTCGGGGGATCGGTTGAAAGCGACGACGCTGTGTTTGCCCCGCAGGAGGCGCTCCACCATGTTGGCGCCCATGCGGCCCAGCCCGACGAAACCGATTTCCATGGAAACCTCCGTTAATTCACGCTGACGGCGAAACGCGCCAAATCCTTCGCCGCGTTTTTGGATAGGTCGAAACGGATGGCACGCAATTTGTGGTTGCCCAGGGCTTCAAAGTCGCCCAGCGCCTGCGCCCGTTTCAATATCGAAAACCCGTAGGCCGCGCCGGGCACGTCGAGATCCTTGGCGTCGAGACCGGTGAATTGAATGAAGAGCCCGTTGCCCGCGCCGCCCTTGTGCAACTGCCCCGTGGAGTGGAGGTAACGCGGTCCGTACCCCAGGGTGGTCGCCAAACCGGTCGCGCGGGCGATGCGGGCGCGGATCGTTTGAAGAGCGCGGTGGAGGACCGGCGCGGGGGTCAAGTAGGCCATCAGGGCCACGTAATCCCCCGGTTGTCGCCGGGCCAGAAAATCGTTCAACGCGGCGGACAGGGAAGCGGGCTTACCCGTCGGCGCCCAGACGCGCACGCCGCTCTCCGTCAGGGTGGGCGCGGGTTCGGGCAAGGCCCCGGCGGATTCGAAGCGCTGAAGAATGCGGGTGGTGTTGGCCTTGCTTTCGGAGACGTTCGGTTCGTCGAACGGGTTGATCCCCAGGATTTGGCCGACCACGGCGGTGGCGAACTCCCAGCGGAAAAACTCCTGCGCGAGGTCCAGGGGCGTGGCCAGGGGAAGGGTGAGGACGGGGTGTCCCGCGGACACCAAGGCGTCGAGCTTTTTCTCCATCGGTCGGTCGGCGGATCCCGCCAGTTTCAAATGCACAAAAACCCGGTCCGCGCCGTAGTCCGTCGGCGCGCCGAGGGTTTCCCCGTCGATGGGCACGACCCCGGTCCCCTGTTTGCCGGTGCTTTCGGCGACCAGCTGTTCGACCCAGACGCCGAAGCCGGCGAGTTTCTTGGAGGTGACGATGGTCATTTTGTCGCGACCGGCCTCCATGGCGGCGCCCAACCACGCGCCCAGGGACAACCCCGGGTTGGCTTCGCCTTTTTCACGGCAGGCGTTGGCCTGTCGAGCGGATCGGTCCAGCAATTTTTCAACGCTCACCCCGATCAAGGCGGCGGGCACCAGACCGAAGAAGGTGAGCGCCGAAAAGCGGCCCCCCACATCGGCCCGGCTGATGAAGGTTTTGCGGAAGGCGTGGTCGCGGGCGAGCTTTTCCAGGGAGGTCCCGGGGTCGGTGATCGCGACGAATTGCGCGCCGGGCGTTTTGACGCCGGCTTTTTCGAGGCGGCCCCAAAAATGCTTGAAGAGCGACATGACCTCGATGGTGCCGCCGGATTTGCTCGCCACGAGGAAGAGGGTTTTCTTGAGGACGATTTTGGCGGAGGCCGCGGCGATGGCGCCCGGGTCCGTCGTGTCCAGCACGTGCAGCTTTAATCCCCCGGGGGCTCTTCCGAAGGTCTGCCGCAGCACTTCGGGGCAGAGGCTTGACCCGCCCATGCCGAGCAACACGACGTCCTTGAAACCGGCTTTTTTGACGTCCTTCACAAAGGCGCCGATTTCGGGCACGGCGTCGGCCATGAACCCGGGCAAATCCAACCATCCAAGGCGTTGACGGATCGTTCCCTGGACGACCGGATCGGAGGTCCAGAGGGACGGGTCCTTCGCCCACAGGCGATCAACGACGTTTTCTTCTTCCAACTCCTCGAAGAGGGAGGGCAAATCGGGCAGGGCGGTTGTCATGGGGGTCGTCTTTCTAGCGCTTGGCGCTGGCGGTGTGCAACTGGTCTTTTTTGGCGGTGAGGCCGGCCAGTAGTTTGTCGTAGGATTCAACAAATTGCTTGAGGCCGTCGGCCTCCAGGGCGTCGGTGACGCGTCGTAGATCAATCTTGAACGTCTTTAATTTTTCCAAAATCCCGCGGGCTTCGTCCGCTTGGTTTGTCAACGTCTCCGCGACGACGCCGTGGTCGCGGAAGGCCTCCAGGGTGGCCGGCGGGAGCGTGTTGACCGTGTCCCGGCCGATGAGGTTGTCCACATACAGCAGGTCGGGGTAATGCGGGTTTTTGGTTCCCGTGCTGGCCCACAGCGGACGCTGGACCCGCGCTCCCAGTTTGCGCAATTCGTTCCAGGCCGGGTTGGCGACGAAATCAAGAAACGTTTGGTAGGCCACCCGGGCGTTGGCCACGGCCACCTTTCCCAGCAATTCCAAGAGCGCGTCCTTTTCTTCGGGACGCGTCGCGGCCTGGATTTTTTCCTGCAAAATCTTGTCCACCGCGGAATCGATACGGCTGACAAAAAAACTTGCCACGCTCGCCACTTTCAACGAGAGTCCTCCCATGGCCCGGGCTTCCAGCGCGCGCCGGTAGGCGTTGAGAACGTCCCGGTAGCGGTCCACCGCGAAGATCAAGGTGATGTTGATGTTGATGCCGTCGGTCAGTGCCTGTTGGATGGCGGGAATGCCCTCGACGGTGGCGGGGATTTTGACCATCGCGTTGGGGCGATTGACGGCTTTCCAAAGCCGGTGGGCTTCGGCCAGAGTGGTTTTTGTGTCGCGCGCGTGCTGGGGCGCGACTTCGATCGAAACGAAGCCGTCGGCCCCTTCGGAGGCGTCGTAGAGGGGGCGGAATTGATCCGCCGCCCCTTGGACGTCCTCGATGGCCAGGGCGTCGAAAATTTGAGCGACGTTCTTCTTCGCCGCCAGGAGTCGGCGGATGGGTTCGTCGTACTCGGCGCCGGAGGAGATGGCTTTTTCAAAAATCGTGGGGTTGGAGGTCATGCCGCGCAAACCGTCGGCGATCAAGCCGCGCAGTTCCCCCCCCGTCAACATGCCCCGGCGGATGTTGTCCAGCCAGAGGCTTTGTCCGTGCTTATGGAACAATTCGTGCAAACGATTCACGCCATCCTCCCCAACGCTTGTTGGGCCGCTTGAACCACGCGGTCCACGGTGAAACCCATTTTTTCCATGACCACATCGCCGGGGGCCGAGGCGCCGAAACGGTCGAGCGTGACCAGGACGCCTTTATCGCCCACGAACCGGTGCCACCCCAAGGACACGCCGGCCTCGATCGCGACGCGGGCGGTCAGCGCCGGGGGCAAAACCGCGTCGCGGTGGGCGGCGTCTTGGGACCAGAAGAGTTCCCAGCTCGGCACGCTCACGACGTCGGCCCGAATGCCTTTGGCCGCCAAAGCCTCGCGCGATTTCACGGCCAACGCCACTTCCGATCCGGTGCCCATAAGCAGGACCTCGGCGTCGCCGCCGAACAGGCGGTAGGCGCCGCGGAAGGTGGAGGTTTTTCCGGTGGTAACCATCGGCAATTTTTGTCGCGAGAGCACCAGGGCGGTGGGCCCGTCCCGACGCTCAAGCGCGACGCGCCAGGCTTGGACGGTTTCATTGGCGTCCGCGGGCCGCAGGACCACCAAGCCGGGAATCGCGCGAAGACTCGCCAAGTGCTCGACGGGCTGGTGGGTCGGCCCGTCCTCCCCGAGGCCGATGCTGTCGTGGGTAAAAATGTAGACCACGCCCAATTTCATCAGCGCGGCCAATCGGATGGCCGGGCGCATGTAGTCGGCGAAGGTCAGGAACGTCGCCCCGTAGGGGATCACCCGCCCGGACAGCGCCAACCCGTTCAAAATGGCGCCCATGGCGTGTTCGCGAATCCCGAAATGCAGATTCCGTCCCTCGGGGGTCTGGGCGCTGAAAGAGCGTTCGGCCTCGATGCGGCTGTTGTTGGAGGGGCCAAGATCGGCGGATCCCCCCAGCAAGAAAGGGAGGGCTTTCGCGAGGGCGTTGAGGGTTTTTCCCGAAGCCTGCCGGGTGGCCATGGCGTCGTTCGGGCCGAAGGCCGGCAAGCTTTTTTCCCAGTCCGCGGGGAGGGGGCCGTTTTTGGTGAGGGCGTCCCATTGCGCCGCGATCTCGGGGTGGGCAACCCGGTAGCGGGCCAGCAAATCGTTCCAAGCCGCTTCGGCCGCCGCGCCGCGCTCAATCACCGCGGTCTTGTTGCGAAGGACCGCGGGGGGCACGTGAAAAGCGGGTTCGGTCGGCCAGCCAAGCTTTTGTTTGGCCTGGAGGGTCTCCACTGTGCCCAGGGGTTCCCCGTGGGCTTTGGCGGTGTCTTGCTTGTTGGGCGCGCCGTAACCGATGTGCGTGCGCGCGATCACCAGCGTGGGCCGCACGTTTTCGGCAAGGGCTTTTTCAAGAACGGCGCGTACCTCAAAAAGATTCTCGGCGTTGGCCAGGCGAAGCACGCGCCACCCCTGGGCGACGAAGCGGGCTTCGACGTCCTCGGAAAAAGCGAGGTCCGTGCCCCCCTCGATGGTGATGCGGTTGTCGAGATAAACGTACTTGAGGGCCGCGAGTCGCAGGTGGCCGGCGAGCGAGGCCGCCTCGGAAGACAACCCTTCCATGATGTCGCCATCGGAAACGAACGCCCACACCTTGTGGTCGACGATCGGGAAATCGGGGCGGTTGAACCGGGCGGCCAAATGGCGCGCCGCGATGGCCATGCCCACCCCGGTGGCGAAGCCCTGCCCCAGGGGGCCCGTGGTGGTTTCCACGCCGGCCGTGTGGGCGTGTTCCGGGTGGCCGGGGGTGAGCGAACCCCATTGGCGGAATTGTTTGAGATCGTCGAGGGTGACAGGATAACCCGTCAAATGCAACAAACCGTAGAGCAGCGCGGAGGCGTGGCCGCAGGAGAGGATGAAACGATCGCGGTTGGCCCAAACGGGGTTGTGGGGGTTGTGCCGCAGGAGTTTTGTCCAGAGCACGTGGCCCAGGGCGGCGGCTTCCATGGGCGTGCCCGGGTGGCCCGAGTTCGCTTTCTCCACGGCGTCCACCGCTAAAAAGCGCAGCGCGTTGACGCAAAGGGATTCCAGGTCGGCGATGTTGGTTTCGTTGGCCATGGGGAAGGCCGTATTATACAAAGATTGGGAAAGGACTTTTAAGCGTGGACGACGTTTTTGTGTTCGCCGGGCGACGCGACCGGAACGGAGGACTCCGGCGGTTTAACCAGGGGGACGCTGAAAAAGAATTCACTCCCCAATCCGGGTTCGGATTCCACCCAGATTTTCCCCCCGTGGGCTTCGACGGCCAGCTTGCAGAAGGTCAACCCCAACCCGCTGCCCACCCGGTGGGCTTGGCGCTTCACTTCGGCCTGGCTGAACTTTTCAAAGATCCGCGTGAGGAATTCCTTGGGAATGCCCTCGCCGTTATCGCGGACGCTCATCACCACGGTTTGTCGATCCGGCGTGGCGCCGACGTGGATGGAAATTTCCGTGCGGGGCGGTGTGTGTTTCAAAGCGTTGGTCAATAGGTTGGCCAAAACCCGATGCACCAAATCGCGGTCCGCCCACACTTTGGGAAGGTCTTTGGCGACCTCGACCGAAATCACTTTGTTCTCGCGAACGATTTGGGCTTCCAAATCGTCAACGCACTGGCCCGCCAATTCCAAAAGGGAAAAGATCTCCCGCCGCAATTGAAGCTTGCCCTCCTCCATTTTGGCGACGTCCAGGAGGTTTTGAATCAGGCGCAGGAGGTCGCGGCCGGATTTGGCCCCCAGCGTCAATAGCTTTTTTTGATCGGGGGGCAGCGTGTCTTGGGCCAGCATCAGGACGTAATCGATCGAGCCGAGCGTGGCCGACAGGGGGCTCTTTAAATCATGGACGATCATGTGCGTCAGATCGCGTTTGGTGGTTTCCAGGGCGCTCAAGGATTCGGCCATGCCGTTCAACGCTTGGGCGACCTGTTGAAGCTCGTCGCCGGTGCGGATATCGAGGCGGTGGGACAATTCCCCCCGTCCGATGCGTTCGAGGCCGTCGCGCATCTCCCGCAGGGGACGCAGGATTTTTTCAACGAGCGCGAACCCCAAAGCCATGAATCCCGCCCCGAGCAAAACGATCGCCGTCAGAGCGCCGAAGGCCATGTGCCGCACGGGCGCGAAAGCGGGACGGTAGGGCATCTCGGCGAACACCGCCCAAGGCAATCCGCGGACGCGGTGAAAAACGGCCAGTGTCCGCTGGGCGCCTTCCCCAATGTCCATGGGGGCGTTCTCCTTTCCGGTCCCTTTCATAAAGGGAAGAACCAGGGCGCGCTCCCCCCAATTCTCGTGGCCCAAAACGCGCTCGCGATTGGGGTGCGCCAGAAGGCGGCCTTCGGTGTCGACGACGAAAACGCGGGAGCTGAGATTGGAAGCTTCCGCCACTTGGTCCCAGAGGTTGCCCAAACCGAGGCGCGCCAACAGAACCCCGCGGCTGCCCCCCAAAGGGACGGACAAGAACATTTGCGGCACGCGGTCCCGCGACGTAAAAAACACCGGACCGATGTAGGAGCGGCCCGCCGCTGCCTGTTGAAACTCTTCGCGCCGGGACCGATCGGAACTATCCTTGCCCCAGGTCACGCGGCCGTTGCGGCGCGCCGCCCGGGTGAGCCCCCGGCCGTTGGCGTCGTACAGCACGGCTTCCATTAAATCGGGGTAGGTTTCCAGCAGGTCGCGGAGCGCGGCGGATTGTTGGCCGGGCAGGGCGTTGGCGAAGCGATGTTGGGCGGTCAAGGCGGCCAGGCCTCGACGGGTGCTTTCCACGTGGGCGGCGGCGCGGTCGGCGATGCGGCGGGACAGCTCCCGTTGTTCGCGGAAGAGGCTTTGGCGACGGGCCCGGTGCATGGTGAGCCAAACGATGGTACCCGCCGCGAGGATGGGTATCATCAAGCTCAGCGTGAAAAAGAAAAGGAGGCGCGTTCGCAGGCCGGGACGGCCGGGTTGGCGGAAGAAAGAGGCGAGGGGGTGTTTTCGGTCCGCGGCGAAGGCGTCGATCATGTCAACCGCGGGAAATGGCGCGGCCTTCGGATCGATGTCCGCGGTACCGCCGTTTGTCAAAGGCCCAACGCCTTAGCACGAATCTGATCTTACCACCGGGGATCGTCGGCGTCAAGCGGGGTGGTGGGCGATCGCCCCAAGGCGCGTAGCGCCCGATTCCAGTTCCGGCGGGCCCCGTCGTGAGCGGGCACGCGGGATAAAAAATCCCGGTAGAGCCGTTCGGCTTCCTCCGCTTTATCGTCAAGCAACAAGAGGTCGGCGTGGATTAAGAGGGGCAGAGGGAAATCGGGCAACAGGCCCCGCAACACCAGAACGAGGCCGAGGGCCCGCGCCCGGCGGCGGGGATCGGTCGGGTTCTCAAGGCGGAGGCCGCGGAGGAGCTCTCGGGCTTCCCGCAACGGGGCGGGGATTCCGCCGGGGCGAAGACGCCGAAGAGCGTCCCACGCGTTCGCGTCGTCAAGATCGAGACGGAGAACCCGCTCGTGGGCGGACGCCGCCTCGGTGGGGCGCCCCGCTTTTTCAAGTTCCGCGGCCCAGGCCCGGTAAAAAAGCGGTTCAAACGGAAAAAACCGTTGGGCGGTGGCAAGGATGTTTTCTTTATCCGTGATTCGCAATTCTCGAAAAAGGGGATGGCCCACCAGATGAAACGCAGTGCCCTTGTCGGTGGGATTGATGAACCAAGCGAACCGTCGGTCTTGAAAGGCCGCGCCTTCATCCCCGAGGAGTGCCCATTGGGCGGAGCGATTGAGGGCGATTTCGTCGTAGCCCGGGTTCAGGCGCTGCGCGCGGGAAAAGGCCGCGACGGCCTCTTTGGCTCTTTCGAAAGTTTCGTGCGGAAGGCCCCGTTGGGCCGCTTCCCGGGAGCGCTGGGCAAGAACATTCCCCCTGTCGAATTCAAAGCGAACATCGGACCCCCAGCGGGCGGCCCTTTGGAAGGCGGTCAGGGCCAAGGCGGAGTCCCCTTTTTCCAGAGCGCGGCGTCCTCGGAAATGTTCGACTTCTTCACTGAATCGAAGCCAGGGAACGACGGTCAAGAAGACCGACAAGGCCGCGAGGGCCCCCGCCCCCCCCCTTCGTGTTCGTGTACGGGGGAGGACGACGGGATCCCGGTGGAGATCCGAGAGGGATTGGCCAAAAGTCCAAAAGGCGAGCAGCGCGGGACCGGTGAAAAAGAGAGAGACGTTGCCCAACGCGTTGTCGACCAGGACCCCGGCAAACCCCGCGAGACCGGCGGCGGCCGCGCCCCGCTCCGCCCGCTGAAATGTCCGCCGATGGAACCACGTCCACGCGCCCCCCACGGCCAAAATCCAAAGAAACAACCCAAGACCGATCCCTCCGGTCTGAGCCGCGAATTCCAGGAATATTTGGTGGGCGTTGTTGGCGTGGGTGCGCAGGCCCGCGAGCGTTGGCCAAACAAGCCATCGCGCTTGGGCAAACGGGTAAAAGACATCAAAAGCCCCCCAGCCCTTGCCCCACCACGGGGCGTCCCGCCAAAGGTCAAGCGACGCGACCCAAATCAAGAGCCGTTGATGCCAAGAGGGATAAAGAGAGGCGCCCCGGATTCCCGACCAGAGGGCGCTCCCGTGGGAGAGGACCGAAACACCCCGCCCCTGGGTGATCGAGGGCCAAAGCCACACCAAACCAATCCCCAGCACGAGCAGAATGAGCGCGCGCAATCCCCCCTTGGCCAACACCGGACGATGGAGAAAGGAAAAAACCAGGAGCCCCGCTGTCGCGCCCAACCACGAAGAGCGCGTCATTGTCGCGAGCAAAGCCGCGAATTGAATCAGGACGACAATTCCGGCTCCCGCAGCTGCCCAACGCGAAGGTTGCGCCAGGACCTTTTGAACGGTTATTGGAAGGACCATCACCACGGCGGTTGATAAAAAATTGGGATTTCCGAAAGTGGAAATCGGCCGATGCCCAAAAGCCTTGAGGTCTTTCCAAAAAGGGTCCCACCCGGCGAATTGAAGCAAGCCATAAACCGCGGCAAGGGTCACCCCACCAACCACAAGCCTCCCGGCG
>Ga0268298_10000395_pt1 | contig 56026 bp, 48 predicted proteins | sample WWTPWeurt_MetaG_FD_194462 | JGI IMG/M metagenome (GOLD analysis project Ga0268298, IMG submission 194462) | Activated sludge microbial communities from WWTP in Nijmegen, Gelderland, Netherland - WWTP Weurt | ecosystem: Engineered > WWTP > Aerobic digester > Activated sludge | place... | reverse complement strand
GCTGCACCTGTACCGCACGCGCGTCGGCGCGAACCTGCGCCAGACGGTCGCGGCCGCGATCGCGGGCCTGAGCCTGTCGCACACGATCGGCTCCGCCATGCTGAGCGGCCTCGTCAACCGCGACCGTCCGTTCTTCCGTACGCCCAAGCGCGCAGCGCGTCATGCCTGGCTGCAGGGCCTGGCGGCAGCTCGCGAGGAGGCGTTCCTGATGGCCGGGCTGTGGTTCGCGGCCTTTGCCGTGGCGCACATTCCGGAGGTGGACGGCAACCTCACCGGGCTCGTCGGCAGCCCCGACCTCACGGTCTGGGTGGCCGTGCTGCTGATCCAGTCGATCCCCTACGCGGCCGCCGTCGTCGTGTCCATCGTGAGTTGCCTCGAGCTGCCGGGCACGTGGATCGGCGAGGCCGGTTATCGGCCGGTCACGGATCCGGAAACACCCACGGTGCACGAAGCACCGGGCGCGGGTCACAATGGCGGTGCGCTCCCCGCCACCGCCAAGCTCGACTCCGCTAAGTGAACGTACCCGCCGCCGCGCGAACACACATCGACCCCAAGGAAATCGAAGCACCGCTCGACCCACCGCCGCGGCTGCGCGAGATCCCGTACAACTACACCTCGTTCGCGGATCGCGAGATCGTGATCCGCCTGCTCGGCCCGGAGGGCTGGGCGCTGCTCGACGACCTGCGCGCGGAACGGCGCACGGGCCGCTCGGCCCGGATGCTGTACGAGGTGCTCGGCGACATCTGGGTCGTGCGCCGCAACCCCTACCTCGAGCAGGACCTGCTCGACGATCCGGACCGGCGCCGCCTGCTCGTCGAGGCCCTGCATCACCGGCTCGGCGACATCGAGCAGCGCCGCGATCCGGCTGACCCGGTCCGCGACGCAAAGGTCGGCCGCCTGCTCGAGTTCGCCCGTCGCGCGGTCGGGGACTTCGAGCAGTCGTTCGGCAGAATCGAGGAACTGCGACGCCGGGCGGGCGCCGCGTTCGAACCGCATACCCGGCCCGACAACGTCTGCTTCGACGCTTTCGCACGCGTCGCCCACGCCACGGACGCCACCGACTGGCGCGTCGAGAACCCGTTCGTGGTGCTGACGCCGGACGCCGAGGACGAAATCCCGGGGCTGGTCCGCGCCTGCATCGAGACCGGCCTCACGGTCATCCCGCGCGGCGGCGGCACGGGCTACACCGGCAGCGGCGTGCCGCTCACACCGTTTGCCGCGATCATCAACACCGAGAAGCTCGAGCGCATCGCGGCGCTCGAGCTGACCGCGCTGCCCGGCGTCGTGGCGCCGGTCCCGACGCTGTTCACCGAGGCGGGCGCCGTCACGCGACGCGTCGAGGAAGCGGCGCACCGTGCGGGCCACGTCTTCGCAGTCGACCCGACGTCGGCCGACGCCTCGTGCGTCGGCGGCAACGTCGCGATGAACGCCGGCGGCAAGAAGGCCGTGCTCTGGGGCACCGCGCTCGACAATCTCGCGTGGTGGCGCATGGTCGATCCGCAGGGCAACTGGCTCGAGGTGAGTCGCCTCGATCACAACCTCGGTCGCATCCACGACGTCGCCGTCGCATCGTTCGAGATCGTCGTCCGGGATGGCCGGCAGCCAGCCGCAGCGGCCCGGGTGCTGCGTACGGAGCGCCTCGAGATCCCGGGACGCGCGTTTCGCAAGTCCGGGCTCGGCAAGGACGTCACCGACAAGTTCCTGGGCGGCCTGCCCGGCATCCAGAAGGAAGGCTGCGACGGCATCGTCACCTCGGCCCGCTGGGTCGTCCACAGGATGCCGGCGCACATGCGCACCGTGTGCCTCGAGTTCTTCGGCCAGGCGCGCGACGCCATTCCAGCCATCGTCGAGATCCGCGACGAGCTCGCGCGGCAGGAGCGCCAGCACGGCGTGCGGCTCGCCGGCCTCGAGCATCTCGACGAGCGCTATCTCAAGGCGATCGGCTACACCACCAAGTCCAGACGTGGGGTGTTGCCGAAGATGGTCCTCGTCGGCGACATCGCCGGCGACGACGACAAGGCCGTGGCGCGTTGCACGGCCGAGGTCGTGCGCATCGCGAACGCGCGCGCCGGCGAGGGCTTCGTGGCCGTGGGCGCGGAGGCGCGCAAGGCATTCTGGCGCGACCGCGGCCGCACGGCGGCCATCGCGCGCCACACCAACGCCTTCAAGCTCAACGAGGACGTGGTCATCCCGCTCGAGCGGCTCGGCGAATACACCGACGCCGTCGAGCGCATCAACGTCGAGTTCTCGCTGCAGAACAAGCTGCGGCTGCTCGACGCGCTCGAGCGCTACCTGCGGGGCGAGCCACGCATCGGCAAGACGGGCGACGTGGACGTCGACCGCCTGCCGCGCGAGCAGGTGCTGGGCGGCCGCGTTGAACAGGCGCTCGAACGCATCGCGGAGGTCCGTTTGCGCTGGTCCTGGCTGGCGGCCAGCCTCGACCGTCCGCTGCGCAGCTCGCTCGCGGAGCTGCATCGACTGGGCCTCGGCGAAGTCGCCGATGCCGCGGCCACGCGTCTGGCGGGCGAGCCGTCGCTGCACATCTTCGACCTGCTGCAGGACCGCACACTGCGCGTGTCCTGGAAGAGGGAACTGCGCGCCGATCTCCGCCGCCTGTTCGCCGGCGGCCCGTTCGTGCCCCTGCTCGCGGACCTCGAGACGGTTCACCGCGACGTGCTCCGTGGCCGCGTGTTCGTCGCGCTGCACATGCACGCCGGCGACGGCAACGTCCACACCAACATTCCGGTCAACTCGGACGACTACGGGATGCTGCAGGCCGCGAACCGCGCGGTCGCCCGCATCATGCAGGTCGCCCGCCAACTCGACGGCGTGATCTCCGGCGAGCACGGCATCGGCATCACCAAGCTCGAGTTCCTCGACGAGACGCAGCTCGCGCCGTTTCGGGAATACAAGCAGCGCGTCGACCCGCAAGGCCGCTTCAACGCCGGCAAGCTGCTGCCGGGCGCCGACCTGCGCAATGCCTACACGCCGAGCTTCAACCTGCTCGGCCATGAATCGCTGATCATGCAGCAGTCCGCGATCGCGCGGATCAGCGACGCGATCAAGGACTGCCTGCGCTGCGGCAAGTGCAAGCCGGCCTGCAGCACACACGTGCCGCGCGCCAACCTGCTCTATTCGCCGCGCAACAAGATCCTCGCCACCTCGATGCTGATCGAGGCGTTCCTGTACGAGGAGCAGACGCGCCGCGGCGTGTCGCTGCAGCACTGGGACGCGTTCGGCGACGTCGCCGACCACTGTACGCTGTGCCACAAGTGCGAGGCGCCCTGCCCTGTCGACATCGACTTTGGCGACGTCTCGATGGCGATGCGTGATGTGCTGTGCCGCATGGGCCATGCCCCGCCGAATCCGGCCAAGGCCGCGGCGATGTTTTTCCTGAACACCAACGATCCGGGCACGATCCGCCTGACGCGCAAACTGATGATCGACTGGGGCTACAAGGCGCAACGGCTCGGCGCCAGCACGCTCGGCCGGCTCGCGCGGGCGCAGACGCGTCGACCGCCGGCCACGACCGGCCGGCCACCGCTGCGCGAGCAGCTGCTGCACTTCGTCAACAGGAAGATGCCCGGCGGGTTGCCCTCGAAGACGGCACGTGCGCTGCTCGGCGTCGAAGACCGCAACTACGTCCCGATCATCCGCGACCCGCGGCGCACCAGCGCGGACTCGGAAGCGGTGTTCTACTTTCCGGGCTGCGGCTCCGAGCGGCTTTTTTCGCAGGTCGGGCTCGCGACCCAGGCGATGCTCTGGCACGCGGGCGTGCAGACGGTGCTGCCGCCCGGCTACCTCTGCTGCGGCTATCCGCAGCGCGGCGCGGGCCAGTCGGAGCAGGCGGAAAAGATCGTCACGGACAACCGCGTGCTGTTCCACCGCGTGGCCAACACGCTCAACTACCTGGACATCCGCACCGTCGTCGTGAGCTGCGGCACGTGCTTCGACCAGCTCCAGGGCTACGAATTCGACCAGATCTTCCCGGGCTCGCGCATCGTCGACATCCACGAATACCTGCTCGAAAAGGGCATCCGGCTCGAGAGCGCGACCGGCGCACGCTACACGTATCACGACCCGTGCCATTCGCCGATCAAGGCGCACGATCCGCTCGCGGTCGTCGATACGCTGCTGCGGGGCGGGACCGACCGGCGGGTCGAAAGGAATGACCGCTGCTGCGGTGAGTCGGGTACCTTCGCGATCGCGCGTCCCGACATCGCGACGCAGGTGCGCTTCCGCAAGCAGCAGGAAATGGAAAACGGCGCCGTGCGGTTGCGCGACGACGGTTTCAGCGGCCCGGTCAAGGTGCTGACGTCCTGTCCGTCTTGCCTGCAGGGTCTATCCCGCTACGATGACGACTCCGGCACGCGTGCCGACTACGTCGTTGTCGAGATGGCGCGCCACATCCTCGGCCCCGGGTGGCTGGAGACGTACGTGCGCGAGGCCACCTCGGGCGGCATCGAGCGCGTGCTGGTCTGAAGCCGCCGCCGCGCGCCCCCGCGCCCTCGCGCCGCCGGCCTGCCGGGCGCCGCGACAGGGCTTGCGGTCAGAACATGGCGCTGAGACCGAGCAACGCCTCGGTCTGGAAGAACGTGCTGCCGGACGAGCGCAGCAGGCAACCGGCCTGCTGGACGTCGCTGATGCAGAACAGGTCGGTATCCGAATCGATGAAGGTCAGGTAGCCGCGCAGGCCCAGCACGACGGCCGCGCGCTCGCCCAGGGGAAAGCGGAAGCCGCCGCCGAGGCTCGCCGAGAACTTCGTCTCCGAATCGAAGTCGCCCTGTTGCGGCTCGAGAAAAGTGGCGCCGATGCCGAGCGAGAGATAGGGCACGTAGAAGCGGTCGTCCGGGAACAACGCCGTGCCACCGACGTGCAGGTAGTCCACCCGGACATCGACGCCATCCACGGCTGGGTCCGCGGCGTCGAGACGCGCCTTCTGCGTCGAGTACAGCAGGTCGTAGGTGCCCTGGTTGTGCGCGCGGAGCCCGAGACCGACGCCGTAGCTGACGCCATCGTCGAGGTCCGCCGGGCGTTCCTCGCCGGTGATGTCGTCAACGACGTCGAAGCCGCCGCCGATGCGGCCGCCCACGAAGGGGATGATCTCGAACTGCGGCGCCGCCTGGGCCGTGAGTGCCAGCAGCAGCGACGCGGCGGCCGCAAGTCGTGCGATCGTCGGGGGAAAACCTTGCATCGGTGGTACCTGCGGGAAGGACGATGGATTGTAATCGTGCCGCGGCGACAGGTGTTTTGCGCAAGGGACAGCCGGCGTGCCGCTGCTACACTCGTCGTGACGACCGTCTCGGAGATACCGCCATGAGCGACCTGCAAACCACGCTGCGCGAACTGCAGCAGGAACTGGCCGAAGCGCGCCTGCTCGCGCCGGAGGAGCGCATCCTGCTCGAGGCGGTGATGCGGGACATCCAGCAGACGCTCGCCGAGGCGACAACGGTCGCCGGGGTGGCCGCTCCAGCACCCGGCGAGGCGCTCGAAGGGGCGGCCGTGCGGCTCGAGGTCGAGCACCCCGGCGTGGCAGGGGCCGTGCGCGCGCTGGTCGACGCGCTCGCCAAGGCAGGCATTTGACGCAGCGGAAGCCGCTGATTTTGCGGTAGTTCCGCGACGGCCGGCCGCGCGGATTCTGCTATGCTTCGCCGCCAGCCTTGCCGCACTGCTGACCCACCGTGGACGCCAATACCCAAGACTCAGCCCATCCGTTCGACGAAGCCTTCGGTCGCGCCGTCGACCTCGGCAACCAGATCGCCGACAACGACGACAAGGCGGACCTCTGGGACATCGCCGACGGCCTGCTCGCCGGTGCCGTTCAGTACTGGCTGTACACCCGTCAGCCCTGTGGCGACCCGCGCTGCGAGGACTGCCTCGCCGTCGGTACCGCCGAGGCGCGCATGGCGGAGCTGCGCCGGCTGGTCGAGCAGTTCTCCGAAGAGAGCCAGTACTTCCATTCGCCGACCGATTCCAACGTCGGCCGCGCCTGAGCGCGGCGTGCATTCCTGCTCGCACCGGCGGCTTTTGTGACCTGACCGCGCGTGCCGACCGCGGCACCCTCCTGCTCCAGGCCAGGGAGGGTCCATGCCGCACCGCCGTCTCGCCCGCCATCTCCGCATGCCGGCCGTGCTCGCCGCCGCCGCGCTCGCCACGATCACCGTCGGCCCCGGCGCAGGGGCGGCAACCCGCTCCGCCAGCCCGCTCGGCGGCAGCGCGTCGGTCGTGCTCGAACCCGTCCCCGGTCGTGCCCCGACGCCTTCGCCACAGCGACGGCGCGTGTTCACGTGCATCGAACCAGGGCTCGTCACGTTCGCCGACAGGCCGTGCGGCCCGCTGCCGGAGCTGCGCGAACTGGTCGTGTCGCGCCCGCCTGCGGCCAGCCCCGGCGACCCGTTGCGCGCAGCGGGCGATCCCGGGTCTTCTCAGCCCGTCACGTCAGCGCCCACCGCCCGGCCGTCCGGCACGGCCGACTCCGATCCCGGCCACGACCGGCGCGAGGCCACCTGCGAGCGCCTCGAACTGGCCGTACGGCGGCTCGACGAGCGCATGCGTGCCGGCTACACGGCGCGCGAGGCTGGCCAGCTCTGGAGCCGGTGGCGCGAGGCCCGCGAACGCGTTCGCGAAGCCGGTTGCTGAACGGCGCTGCGCGCGGTTCCGGCGGCCGCGGTCTCGAAGGTCCGGACGCTGTGTAGAATCCGCAAGTTGCCACGGCGAGTGCATGGCGCCCTGCGGGGCCGTGCACCCACAGGCGTTGGCCGCCGCAGAGCCGAGGGAGTCCGACGAACGTGACCATGACGCGAACCCGTACGAACCGGGCCCTGCTCGTGTTCGTCACAGTAGCACTCGGCTGCGTGGCGACGGCATGCCAGCGACCGGAGCCGACGGCGGCCACCGACGCAACCGCCCCGGCGCCGGCAGCGTCCACCCCGCCTGCGGTCGCCGACACGAGTGCGGCCGACAGCCCGCCCGCGGGCGTGCTTCGCGCCTATGTCTGGGACTGCGACGACGGCCGCAAGCTGCAGATGCGCAACCTGTTCCGCGAGAACGCCGTCGCGATCGACTTCCACGAAGGCACGCAGCGGCTGGAGCAGACCATGAGCGCGTCGGGCGCACGGTATGCCAACACCGACGAGTCGATCGTGTTCTGGACCAAGGGCGGCGCGGCGACGCTCGAACGGCGCGGCACGCCGGCGACGAAGTGTCGCGAGCGGCGCGCCGAGTCGCTGCGCGAGGACGCCCGCCTGCGCGGCGTGGTCTACCGTGCCCTCGGCAACGAGCCCGGCTGGACGCTCGAAGTCGGCCCCGGCGACCGGCTCGACTGGACCACGAACTACGGCGCCGACCATCACGCGTTCGAAGGCGCGGTGGAGAGCGCGGGATCTGACGGCGCGGCGCGGACGTTCACCGCGTCGTACGGCGCCGATGCGATCAAGGTCACCGTGACGGCCGAGCCGTGTACGGACGACGGCGACGTCGCCTACGACCACACGGCCGTCATCGAATCGGCGGGCGGCACGCTGCGCGGCTGCGCCACGAAGCTCAACTGACCGCAACAGATTCCAGGACGCGCGCAACGACCATCCTCCGGTGCAATCCACGCCTACCGCAGGCCGAGAACCGCCTTGCCCTGCGTAAACGTCACGTCGACCGCAATGCTGCGGCCGGCCAGCCGGTCGAGGTCGGCCTGCAGCTGCGGCCGGATCACGCCGAGCTCGGTCGAGACCTTCTGCACGCCGGCGTAGTCGCCATCGCCCTGCAGCTTCAGGATCAATGCCGAGAGCCCGTCGACGGCCTTGCGCATCGCTGCCATGTCGACGCGGTATCGCCCCGTCGCGGCGTCGCGCGTGAACGCGCCGCGATCGGCGAAGTAGTTGAAGCGCAGCATGTTCGCCCGGCCGTGCGCCGACGACGCGCCGAAGCGCACGGAGCGGAAGATGCCGGTCAGGAACGTCACGTAGTAGTCCTCGAGCGAGCCGTCCAGCTCGCCCTTCTCGTGCAGCCGCGTGATCATGTACAGCCCGAGCACGTCGGCCTTGCCCTCCTCGAGGCCGCTGCCGAGCTCCTGCAGTGCGTCGCGCACCGTGCCCTTGCCGTCGATCGTGTTCTTGATGCCGAGCCCGTGCGCGACCTCGTGGAACATGGTGTCGGCGAAGAACGCGTCGAACGTCACGTACCGGCGCTGGTCGGGCGCGATCAGCTCGTCGGCGATCGGCCGCATGATCCGGTCGAACTTGGCGCGCATCGCGTTCTTGAGCTGCAGGCGGCGCGTGCCTTTCTCGAGCTGCACCTGCTCGTCGTTCGGCAGGTTGATGGCGATCGTCTTCGAGCCCGAGTTGCAGTCGCCGGCGTAATAGAGCACGTCGTAGGCGTTGAGGTCCGAATCCGTACCCGGCTGCTCGGCCTTGTACGCGTCGGGCACCGGCAGGCCGCGCTGCAGTTCCGGCAGCATCGCCGCATAGCGCGCGAGCCGACGGCTCCAGTCCATGTCCTTGACCAGCACGTAGGCTTCGTAGGAGGCCTTGTAGCCGTAGAGACGGTCCTCGTAGGTCTCGATCGGCCCGATGACGAGGTCGACGCGATTGTCCTTCATGTCGAGCCAGGCGCGATCGCTGTCGCGGTAGTCGTCGCTGCGCAGTGCCTGCGCCCGCGCCGCGAGGTACTTGCGCTGGCCGGCGTCCTCGGCGAGCCCCGCGGCCTCGTCGAGCAGTGCCGCCGCCTTCGTCACACCGTCGTGGTAAGCCTCGTGGTAAGGCACCACCCGCAGCGCACCCTGCGCGTCGCGCCGCAGCACCGTGTACTCGCTGCGCGACTGCGGCAGATTCGCCCGTTCGAACTCTTCCTTGGTCATGTCCGCCGGATAGAACTGCGCGCCGGGCGGTCTCGAGCCCACGCCCGGGACGAACGGCACGTCGTCGGCCAGCCGGTCCCAGGGACCGTAATTGATGACGGCGAACTGTCGCAGACGCGGCTGCTGCGCGAGGCTCGCGAGCAGCGCGTCCCGGTCGCCCCAGGCCTGTTGCCAGAACAGGTCGTCCATGACCAGGCTGGCGTCGATGAACAGGCCCAGCAGGCGGCGCTCGTTGGCCGTCAACCCCGACAGGTCGGCCGTCAGCGTGAACGGCGCATAGATTTCCGGCCGGGCCGGGGCGACGGCCGGTGCCGTCGTGGCGTGCTCGTGCATCGTGCTCCCAGCCGCGACCGCGGCGCCCGCGGCGCCCGCGGCGTGGATGGTCGCCGCCGCGAGGCCCGCGAACAGCGCTGTGCGCATCGTCATGTCGATCGTCTCCTGTGGCTCACTTGCGCCCGAACAGCGCCTCGAGGTCGGCCCGCGCGCGGTCCGCCGCGCCGACGGCCTCCGGCCGGTGGGCGCCCGGCACGGGCCGGAAATAGTCGCAGAAATTCGCGTGCTGCTTGTCCTTCACTTCCTCCGCGACGGGTTCGCGGCAGTGCCTGGCCTTCGTGGTGTCGTAGAACTCGCACAGGCGGCAGACATGCAGTTCCGCGCGACAGGCGCGGCACTCCTCGAGACGACGCAGCGGCAACGTGTAGTCCGACAGTGAAGTGCCGCATTTCCAGCATTGCAGGCCATGGTCCACGGGCGCGACCTCGGGAGCAGGACGTTCGGGAAGCTCCACGGCGCCGCCCATGAGGCGGAGCCCGGCAGATCTTCCTTACGTACGCCCGGTCACTGACCCTTGTCAATCCGCACCGGTCGTCTACGCTCGGCTCCTCGCCGCCGCCGCCTGGAGCCTGCATGGCCGTCCGTCCCGTCCTGCGCATGGGTCACCCCCTCCTCGCGCGCGTCGCCGCTCCAGTCGGGCGGTTCGGCACGCCGGAATTGCGCGGCCTCGTGCGCGACATGGACGACACCATGCGTGCCCTGAACGGCGCCGGCATCGCGGCGCCCCAGATCGGCGCGTCGCTGCGCGTCGTGATTTTCGAGGTGACGCACAATCCGCGCTATCCACGGGCCGAGGCGGTGCCCTACACCGTGCTGGTCAATCCCGAACTCGAGCTCATCGGCGACGAGCGCGAGGACGGCTGGGAGGGTTGCCTGTCGGTACCGGGCCTGCGCGGTCTGGTACCGCGGTCCCGCCGACTGCGCTATCGCGGCTTCGACCTGGAAGGACGGCCGTTCGAGCGCGCCGTCGAGGGATTCCACGCGCGCGTCGTGCAGCACGAGGTCGACCATCTCGACGGCATCCTCTATCCGATGCGCATCGCGGACCTGCGCCATTTCGGCTACGAGGACGCGCTGCTTGCCGACGCCGCAGCCCTGCCGCCCGACTGAGTCCGACGCTCCGCGCAGCGTGTCGCCAGCAATTGCCGCAGGCGATTGCGCAATGTTCCTATTCAATGGCGGCACGCGCCACCGGATGCTTGGACCGGTCCGGGGAGCACGATCATGACTCGAGTACTCGACAGCAGGCAGATCGACGCACTCCGCGCGGCCATGAGGACGCGCGCGCGCCAGTTGCGCGAAGAAATCCGCCAGACGCTCCTGAAGAGCGACTCCGAGCACTATCTGCAGATTGCCAACGACGTCCGCGATCTCGAGGACGAATCATTCGCCGACCTCATGGTGGACGTGAGCTTCGCCGAGATCGACCGCGACCTCGAGGAACTGCGGGCCATCGACCGCGCGCTGCAGCGGACGAGCGTCGGCAGCTATGGCATCTGCACCGCCTGCGAGCAGCCGATCGCCTTCAAGCGGCTCGAGGCGGCGCCGCAGGCCGAGCGTTGCATCGACTGCCAGACGCTGTACGAGCGTACGCACTTCCAGAAGTACGGCCACACGTTGTGAGGAAATTCAACTGCCGCGCCAGGCGGCGTCGTAGCCCTGTCCGTACTGGATGATCCGCTGCAGCACGGTGTCGTAGCCGACGCCGCAGGAGAGCGCCGAAGTCGCGAAATCCTCGATCTGCGCCAGATTCGGGTTGGCGTTCGCCTCGAGCACGTACACGCTGCCGTCCGGCTTCAGCCGCAGGTCGATGCGGGCGTAGCCGCTCAGGCTCAGCGCCCGATAGATGCGCCGCGCCAGCCCCGCGAGACGCAGCGGCAGGCCGTTCGGCAGGTCTCGCGCCGGCCCCGTCCCGATGCCGTGCTTCTGCTGGTACTTGCGGTCCCACTTGACCTTGCGCGTCGCGATCGACATGAGCTCCGGCAAGGTGCCGAAGTTGAGTTCCCAGACCGGAAACGTCGTGAGCCGGTCGTTGCCCATCACGCCGATGTAGAGCTCGCGGCCCTCGACGTATTCCTCGACCAGCGCGTCGGAGTTCGTCTGCTCGTGGATGAACTCGACGCGTTCCCTGAGCTTCTGCGGATCGTGGACGATCGAGGCCTGCGCGATGCCGAGCGAGGCGTCCTCCGTGGCCGACTTCACGAACAGCGGGTAGACGAGCCGGCGTGGCTCCACGTAGCGGCGCTTGCGCGGGAACAGCGCATGACGCGCCGTCGGGATGCGGTGGTAGGCGAGGATCTGCTTCGACAGCACCTTGTCGCGCGAGATCATCATGCCACGCGGGTTGCAGCCCGTGTACGGCAGCCGCATGAGCTCGAGAAACGCGACGACGTAGGTGTCGTAGGTGACGATGCCCTGGAATTCCTCGAGCAGGTTGAAGGCGATGTCGGGCTTCCAGTCGAGGATCGTGGCGCGCAGCTCGGCGAGATTGTCGCCGAGCCCGAGCACCCGGACGTCGTGGCCCATGGCCTTGAGCGAGGAGGTGACGTCGTATTCCGTGCGCCACTCGTCGATCTCCTGCATCGTGTAGCCGTCGGTGTGGTCCGGCGGCACGAGCGTCTCGTGCACGAGCACCAGCACGCGCAGGGGTTTGCGGGTCATAGGGCGTAGTTTTCCCGGTCGCGCAGCAGCATCTCGAGCATGATCCGTTCGAGCATCACGACCAGGTCACGCTTCGTTTCGCGCTGGCTGTGCTTCAGCCGGAGGTTCATCCGGCGGGCACGCTGCGTGGCGGTACGCAGGACGTGTTGCACGAGGTAGGGATGCATTCTCGCACGTCGCGTCAGCAGGCGCTGCAGTTGTGGCCGCACCTTGCGCAGGAACCGGCCCGCGTTGAGGCCGCGCGGGTGCCGTTCCGCCGTGCCCAGCACGCGCAGCAGGCGGCGATCGTACGTTCGCGCGGTGTCGGTCTCGTAGCGGCGCTGCTTGCGCCGGTAGTGCTCACGCAGCGTGCGGGTGTTGGTCGCAAGCGGCTCGATCACGTCGCGGTTCAGGCACACCGCGCGCCGGCCTTCGAGCCCGCGCATCGTCGCGTCGACGAACTCCAGCTTCCGTAACGCCGGCCAGCCGGCGTACTGGCTGCGCCAGCGCGAACGCGGTGGCAGCCACACCGCGAACGTCTCCGCAAAGTCTTCGGTCGGGTGACTCTGCGCGTACCAGTGGCCGAGATGCAGGACGAAGCGACGGCTGGCCGGTCGCGGCGAGTAGCGCGTGGGATAGCGACGCGACGCCTTGCCGAACGTCTGCCGCCAGCCCTTGCGCCGGCGCAGTGCGAACGCGGTGTCGATCGCGTGTCCGGTCTCGTGGCGCAGGATGCGCATGAGCCACTTGTCGTTGCCGCCCTCGACCTCGTGCATGTAGCGCCGCTCCAGACGTTGCAGTCGCGGATGCGCGAGGTAGAACGGCACGGCGATGCCGGGTGTCCCATCCGGCGAGAACCACTCCTCGGACAGCCAGACGTGCGGGCGGAAACGGATGCCCTTCTGGCGCAGTTCGTCGTACAGGCGATCGACGGCCACGTCGAGCCCGGCGCCACGCAGCGAAAGCCGCAGATCGCACAAGCGCAGGTCGAGCAACGCCTCGTCGTCGAGCCGCGTCCAGGCCGGCTCACGCGGCTTGCGCCGCTTCACGCGGCTCCTCCGCGATCGCGGACCCGCGCGAGACAGAGGCCGGCGATCTGCTCGAGTTGCGCAAGCCCGGTCAGGCGGCTGCGCAGTGCCGGCGGGATGCGGTCGGCGCCGACACGCGCGCCGAGCAGCGTGCCGGCGAGCGCCCCGTACAGCGCGGCGTCCTTTCCGTCCTGACGTGAAGCGGCAGCGACGCCCGCGACGAAATCGTCGGTGGTCGCCACGATGCGACGCACCTCGCCGAGGACCTGCGTCACGCCCGCCGGGCCAGGCGCGCTCGTGCCCTGCTCGCCCGGTGCGAAGATGGCACGGATCGACACGGGCACCGGCCGGCCGCCGAAGGACTGCGCGGACGCCGGTGGCATCTGCGTGAGCCAGTGGTCCGCGGCATCGCCGCGCAGCACACCGACGAGCATGCCCGTATAGACCCGGCAGACGTCGAGGATCAGCGGCGACTGGTGCGTCGTACGCGAGCTCTCGGCGCCGAGGGCGACCGCCTCGGCCGGCTGGTCGCACGCACACGCCGCCGCAGCATACATGCGCGGCAGGCTCGTCGCCGCCGCGTCGGACGGATCGTGCGAGCCGGCCATCGGCAAGCCGCGCCACAGGAACGTGGCGAGGGCCTTCGCGACGTCGGGCGTCGCGCGACCTTCGCCGGGAACCCCTGTCGGCGATCGATGACCCTCCTTCTGCCAGCGCACGAAACGCACGATCTGGTCACGCGCGTCGAAGCCGCCGCCGAGCAGGCTCTCGGCGCTGCAGAGCGCGAGTGCCGTGTGCTGGGTCCATTCGAGCGCCTGCGACGACCCCGTGCCGCCGCCGGCCCCGGCCGCGCCCAGGGCATCACCGAGCGCGAGCCCGAGCCAGCCGCCGAGCAGACGTTCCGCCAGAGCCGGCGCAGCGCCGGCCGCGGCTCCGGCACGGCCCGCGCGTGCGCGGCGTGGCGTCCACTGGCGCACGAAGTGCGTCTGCTCGTCGGTCTCCGGCACCACCGGCCAGCGGCGCGATTGCGCCGCCTGGGGCCACCGCAACGCGAGTTCGGCGAGGCCGCGCTCGCCGCTGCCCGCGTGGTCGGCCAGCCAGCAGGCCGCGGTCATCACGCTGCGACCGACGCCGGCACGGCAATGCAGGTACACGAGGTCGCCGCGGTCCAGCGCCTCGTCGATCAGGTCGAGGATGCGCACCATCGTCGCGTCGTCCGACGGCACGCCGTGGTCCACGATCGGCACGCGCAGGTACTCGACGCGACGGCCGTACGGAGTCACCGACGGCAGCAGCGATTCGTACCCGCCGATCTCGTCGACCTCGGTCAGATCGACGAAGCACGTCACACCGGCATCGAGAAACCGGCGCAGCCGGTCCATGGCGTGCGAGCGCGAGCGTGACCCCGGGTGGGCGCCGACGAGCAGGCGGCCGGGCACGACCCAGAACGAATCGTCGACCGGACGCGGCGGGGCCGCGTCGCGCACCGGGGCCGTGCCGTCGTGCGTGGTCATGGTCGGGAGATCATAGGCTGTGAGACACTTGCCCGACCATCCCGGGGAGTGGTGACGCCGTGCTCAAGGAGCTGCTGGCCCGCAAGTCGGTTGCCGCAATCAACCGCGAACTCGAATCCGGGCCGAAGCTCAACCGCGTACTCGACGCCAGGGCGCTCACCGCGATCGGCCTCGGGTCGATGATCGGCAGCGGCATTTTCGTGCTGACGGGCACGGTCGCCTCGCAGCACACGGGGCCCGCCGTCACGCTGGCATTCCTCGTCGCCGCGCTCGGCTGCGGTCTGGCGGCCATGTGCTATGCCGAGCTCGCCTCGATGATCCCGGTCGCGGGCAGCGCCTACAGCTACACCTACGCGACGCTCGGCGAAGGCATCGCCTGGTTCGTCGGCTGGAACCTCGCGCTCGAATATGTCATGTCGGCCGCGGCCGTGGCCGTGAGCTGGTCGGGTTACGTCGTCAACCTGCTCGGCGAGTTCGGTGTACCACTGCCGGCCGCGCTCACCAACGCGCCGCTCGCGAAGTCGATGAACCCGCTGCACTACCTCGACCTGACCGGCGCCATCGTCAACGTGCCCGCCGTGCTGATCGTCGCGGTGCTGACGTACCTGTGCTATGTCGGCGTGAAGCAGTCGGCACGTGCGAACAACGTGATGGTCTCGATCAAGATCCTGATCATCGTCGTGTTCATCTTCGCCGGGCTGCGCTACGTGTCGACCGACCTGTGGACGCCGTACCTGCCCGCCAGCACCGGCCAGTTCGGTCACTTCGGCGTGAGCGGCGTGCTGCAGGGCGCGGCCATCATCTTCTTCGCCTACATCGGTTTCGACCAGGCCGCGACGACCGCGCAGGAGGCGCGCAATCCGCAACGCGACGTGCCGCGGGGCATCATGGCCGCGCTGGTGATCTCGACGGCGCTGTACGTCGCGATGGCCGCGATCATGACGGGCATGGTGTCGTACGATCAGCTCAACGTGGCGGCGCCGGTGGCGGTCGCGCTCGACGCGCACCCGGAACTCGGCTGGCTCGCGCTGCCCGTCAAGCTCGGCATCATCATCGGCCTGACTTCGGTGATCCTGATGTCGCTGCTCGGCCAGCCGCGCATCTTCATGGCGATGTCGCGCGACGGGCTGCTGCCGCCGTCGTTGCAGAAGGTGCACCCGAAGCATCGCACGCCGCACGTCGGCACATTGGTCACGGGCGTGGTGGCCGCGTTCTTCGCCGGGCTGTTCCCGCTCGACCTGCTGGGCGAGCTGATCTCAATAGGCATCCTGATCGCGTTTTCCGCCGTCTGCGCCGGCGTGGTCGTGCTGCGCTACACGCAGCCGGAGACGCCGCGGCCGTTCCGCGTGCCGTTCGCCAAGTTCACGGGAGCGGCCGGCGTGGTCGTCTGCTTCGCGATGGCGTACGCGCTGCCGCACGACACCTGGATCCGGCTCGTCGGCTGGACGCTGCTGGGGTTCGCGATCTACTTCGGCTACGGCTTCCGCCACAGCCGGCTGCGACGGCAGGAGTAAGCGCCGCCGCCGGGATCACTCCTCCCAGGGCTCCTTGTCGGAACCTCCGTCGGCGCCTTCGGCCGCCGCCAGCACGGCGGCGCGGCGCGCTTCGAGGCCGCCGAAGTCGTAGGCCTGCGGGTCGGCGAGGTGCGACGGCGCCACGTTGCACAGCGACGAGAAGATCGCCTCCGTGCGGCCTGGAAACTCGCGTTCCCAGTCGGCGAGCATCCGCTTGATCGCGACGCGCTGCAGGTGCTCCTGCGAGCCGCACAACCGGCAGGGAATGATCGGGAACGACCGTGCACGCGCGTAGCGCTCGATGTCGCGCTCCGCCACGTACGCGAGCGGCCGGATCACGATGTGCCGCCCGTCCTCGGACAGCAGCTTGGGTGGCATCGCCTTGAGCCGCCCGCCGAAGAACAGGTTCAGGAACATCGTCTCGACGATGTCGTCGCGGTGATGGCCGAGTGCCACCTTGGTGATGCCGTTCTCGCCCGCGTAGCGGTACAGCGCTCCGCGCCGCAGCCGCGAGCAGAGCCCGCACAGGGTGCGTCCCTCGGGGATCACGCGCTTCACGACGCGATAGGTGTCCTGCTCGATCACGTGATGCGTCACACCGAGCGAGGCGAGGTACTCCGGCAGGACGTGCGCGGGGAACCCGGGTTGCTTCTGGTCGAGGTTGACTGCGACGAGTTCGAACCGCACCGGCGCGCTGCGCTGCAGGGACAGCAGCAGGTCGAGCAGTGTGTACGAGTCCTTGCCGCCGGAGAGGCAGACCATCACGCGGTCGCCCTCCTCGATCATGCGGAAGTCCTCGATGGCCTTGCCGACGAGACCGCGCAACCGTGCCTGCAGTTTCCTGAACGTGCCGGAGGGCCGGCGGGCGCCGGAGCCGGGCGCGCCGTCGTCGACGGCAGCGCTCACGGGTACCGTGCCCGACGGGCCGGGACGCGCGCGGCAGGCACGTGCATCACGGAGCGGCCACCGGCACGACGCGCGTCTCGTCGGCCGGTGCGGCGGCCGCTTCCTGTGCCGTGTCCGCAAGATCCGCTGCGTCCTCGAGGTACTTCGCCTCGGCGTAACGCAACCACGGCGCCGCCGTCAGCGGCTTGCCGGTGGCCTCCCGGATCAGCTCCTGCGCGCTCACGCTCGCGCCGCGCGCGTGCACGTTCTGCCGCAGCCACTCCGAAAGCCCGCCGAACCTGCCGGCGGCGATGTCCGCGTCGATGTGCTCGGATTGCGCGCGCAGGCTCTCGAACATCTGCGCCGCGATCAGCGACCCGAGCACGTAGGACGGGAAATACCCGAACGAGCCCACGGCCCAGTGCACGTCCTGCAGGCAGCCCTCGCTATCGGTGGCCGGCTGCACGCCGAGCCGCCGCTCGAAGGCCTCGCGCCAGGCCTCGGGGAGACCGTCCACCGGCAGCGTGCCGTCGAGGATCTTTTTCTCCAGCTCGTAGCGCACCATGACGTGCATGGGGTAGGTGAGTTCGTCGGCGTCGGCACGGACCACGCTGCGTCGGACCAGCGTCAGCGTGCGATAGAGGTTCTCGACGCTCCAGGCGGGGCCGCCGACGCCGAGGTGCTTCTCGAGCAGCGGGTGCAGCCACGTGAGAAACGACCGGCTGCGACCGATGAGCATCTCGAGCAGCAGCGACAGGCTCTCCTCGAGCGCCATGCCGCGGTCGCGGCCGACCGGCTGGTCGCGCCACGCCGCGGGCAGCCCGAGGTCGTACATCGCCTGGCCCGTCTCGTGCAGCACCCCCATGAGGCCGCGAAACGGATCGCGTGCGTCGAAATTCGTGGTCACGCGCACGTCGCCCCAGACGCCCTCGGTGAAGGCGTGGCTGGCCTCGTCGAGCCGGCCGCGGTCGAACGGGAAGCCGAGCGCCCGCATGACCTCGAGCGCGAGCGAACGCTGCCGCGACACGCCAACCCTGGCGTCGAGCGGCAACGGCGGGCGCCGGGCCTGCAGTTCGATGGACTCACGGATCAGCGTGGGCAGGCGCCGGCTCAGCGGCCGGAAGAGCTGGTCGATGTCTGCCGTCAGGAATCCCGGGCTGAAGCCGTCGATCAACGCATCGTAGGGCGCGAGCCCGAGCGCCTGCGACAGCACGGCCGCCTTGTCGCGCGTGAGCGCCACGACTTCCTCGAGGTGCGGCGCAAACAGCGCGAAGTCGTTCGCCTGCTTCGCCTCCAGCCAGCGCACCTCGGCGAGCGACGTCGCGCGCGCAAAGCGCGTCACCAGCGACAGCGGCATCGCGATCGCGTGGTCGCGCTCGCGCCGCATTTCGCGCAGGTTGGCGAGTTGCCAGTCCTCGAGCTGGGCCTGGTTGGCCTGCGCACGCTCGATCAGGCGCGACACCCTGGGCGCGGTGAGCAGCGCGTGGCATTCCGCGTCCAGCGCGGCGAGCTGCTCGCCGCGGACGTCGGCGCTGCCGCGCGGCATCATCACGGCGGCATCCCAGCGCAACAGACTCGCGGCACCGCGGAAGGCGTGGAGCCTGCGGAATTCCTGCTCGAGCTGCTGGTAGGGACTCTGTGCCATGGACTGTCGGGCTCGCGCGCCGCGGGCCGCGCCGGACGCGGCCCTCCCGTCGCCACGGGAACGGCATGAACCCTCGGGATCGGGCGCCGATTGTACCAAAGCCGCCCGCCCCGGCGACCCACAGGGGCCTGATCTCTTATAAATATGCCTTACAAATCCGTCACTTATATCGCTTTTCAGTCATGGGTGACCGGCCCGCCGGGGGCGCCCTGCACGGCGGCACGCAGACGTTCGAGCTGCTGTGCAACGGCCTGCGGCGACTGCGTGCCGCGGGCCACCAGCGCATAGACCGCCGGTACGACGAGCAGCGTGAGCAGCACGGAGACCACGACGCCGTAGAACACGACGACGCCGATCGACTGCAGCGACCGCGCCCCCGCACCGGCCGCCAGCATCAACGGCAGGGCGCCGAACGCCGTGCAGAAGCTGGTCATGAGCACCGGACGCAGCCGGATCGCCGCGGCCTCGATGACCGCCTCGACGTAGTCCACGCCGCGATCGCGGAGCTGGTTGGCGAACTCGACGATCAGGATGCCGTTCTTGGCGGCGAGACCGACCAGCATGATCGCCGCGATCTGGCTGAACACGTTGATCGACATGCCGTAGAGCCACAGGCCGACCAGCGCGCCGATGACCGCGAGCGGCACGGTCGTGATGATGATGAACGGGTGCCGGAAGCTCTCGAACAGCGCGGCCAGCACGAGGAACACGATCACGAGCGCCAGCACGAACATCCAGTAGAGCTGCGTGCCGGACTGCCTGAACTCGCGCGACTGGCCGTCGTAGCCGAGCTTGACCGACGGCGGCATCTCCTGCTCGACGACGCCCTCGACGTACCGCAGCGCTTCGCCGAGCGTGTAGCCCGGCACGAGCGCGGCGCTCACGGTGATCGAACGCAGCCGGTCAAAGCGGTTGAGACGTGTCGGGCCGGCGAGTTCCGTCAGCCGCACCAGGTTGGCGAGCGGCACGAGTTCGCCGGTGCGGTCGGAACGCACATGGAGGTTGTCGAGGTCGCCGGGTGTGGCGCGGTCCTCGGCGCGTCCCTGCAGGATCACGTTGTATTCGCGGTCACGCTCGACGAATGTGGTGACGATGCGCGAGCCGAGCACGGTCTCGAGCGTGCGCGATACGGTCTGCAGCGACACACCGAGGTCCGCCGCGCGGTTGCGGTCCACCGACACGTCGAGCTGCGGCTTGCGTTCCTCGTAATTCGAGTTGACGTTCGCGAGGCCGGGATTGCCGGCCATGCGCGCCATCAGCAGGTCGCGCCACTCGACCAGGTCTGCGTATTCGGTGCCCTGCAGCACGACCTGCAGCGGGGCCCCCTGCCCCGGGGTCCAGCCGCCGGGCAGGGTCACGAAGGCGCGCACGCCCGGCAGCTGGTCCAGCTCGCGGCGCAGGCTCTGCGCGATCCGCTCGGCGGACCGCTCGCGCTCGCCCCACGGCGCGAGCATCATGAAGCCGCGGGCCTGGTTCATCTCCGCCGCGCCGCCGAACCCGCCGGGCACACGCAGGTTCAGTCGCACGACGTCGCCGGTCGCGATCTCCCGCTGCACGATCGCCTCGACCTGGCGGGCGTGACGGTCCATGTATTCGAGCGAGGCGCCCTCGGGGCCGTTCAGCGCGACGAACATGAAGCCGCGGTCCTCCGGCGGCGCGAGCTCGCTGGGCAGCACCCGCAGCAGCACGGCAGCGAGCCCCGTCGCGACCAGCGCACCCGCAATCACCAGCCAGGGACGACGCATCGCGCGGCGCAGGCCGCGGTCGTACCGGCGCGACAGGCCGTCGAAGAAGCGCTCGACCGCCTCGGTCGTGCGCGAGCGGTGCGCGCCCCCGGCGAACAGCTTCGACGCCATCATCGGCGTGAGCGTCAGCGCGACGAGCGACGAGAACGCCACGGCCGCCGCGATCGTGAAGCCGAACTCGCGGAACAGCTTGCCGACGTTGCCCTCGAGAAACGACATCGGCAGGAACACGGCGACCAGCACCATGGTCGTGGCGATTACGGCGAAGCCGATCTCGCGCGAGCCGTCGACCGACGCGATCAGTGCCGGTTCGCCGCGCTCCATGCGGCGGTAGATGTTCTCGAGCACGACGATTGCATCGTCGACGACCAGGCCGATTGCGAGCACGAGGCCGAGCAGCGTCAGCGTGTTGACCGAAAAGCCCAGCGCCGCCATGACGATGAACGCCGCGACGATCGATACCGGGATCGTGACGGCCGGGATCAGCGTGGCGCGGACGTTGCCGAGGAAGACGAAGATCACGCCGACCACGAGCGCCATGGCGATGCCGAGCGCCTCGAGCACCTCCTTCATCGAGGCCTCGATGAAGACGGACCGGTCGAGGTTCACCTCGAGCCGCGTGCCCTCGGGCAGGTCCTGCGCCACGCGCTCGCGCTCGGCGCGCACGGCGCGCGCGACGGCGATCGTGTTCGCCTTCGAGATCTGCTCGATGCCGATGCTGACGCCCGGCACGCCGTTGGTCCGCGAGACGCTGCGCTCGTTCTCGGCGGAGAGCCGCACGTCGGCCAACTCGCCGAGCCGCACCAGGTAGCCCTCGCCGCCGCGGCCCACCACGAGTTCGCGGAAGTCCTGCTCGGTGTCGAGCCCCGTGGCGGTGCGCAGCGTGAGTTCCCGTTGCGCTGATTCGAGCCGCCCTGCCGGAAGCTGCACGTTCTCGCGCCGCAACGCGGCCTCGATGTCGGCGACGGTCAGCTGCCGCGCGGCCAGCGCCTCGCGGTCGATCCACACGCGCATGGCGTAACGGCGCGCGCCGCCCATGCGGACGCGCGCCACGCCGGGCAGCACGCTGAAGCGGTCGACGAGCTCGCGCTCGGCATAGTCCGTGAGCGCGAGTGCATTCATGCGGTCGCTCGACAGCACCAGCCAGATCACCGGCTCGGCGTTGAAGTCGACCTTGCCGACCTCGGGCGGGTCGGCCTCGGGCGGCAGGTCGTCGAGCACGCGCGCCACGCGGTCGCGGACGTCGTTCGCGGCCTCGTCGACCGAACGGCCGGGGTCGAACTCGATGTTGATGCTCGAGCGGCCGTCGGTGCTCTGCGAGGTGATCTTGGTGATACCCTCGAGGCCGGCGACGCGCTCCTCCAGCACCTGGGTGATCTTGGTCTCGACGACGTCGGCCGACGCGCCGAGGTAGCTGGTCTCGATCGAGACGATCGGGCTTTCGACGTCCGGCAGTTCGCGGACCGGCAGACGCGACGCCGCGAGCAGCCCCAGGATCACCAGCATCAGGCTGATGACCGCGGCGAACACGGGCCGCTGGACCGAGACCTCCGCAATCCTCATCGGGCGACGCTCGTCCCGGGCTCCGCTGCGGATGCGGCGTGGCCCGGCGCCGGCCCACCGTCGACCACCTCGACCGGCGCGCCGTCGCGCAGCTTCTGGGTGCCCTCCGTGACCACCCTCTCGCCCGGCTCGAGCCCGCTCAGCACCTGCACACTGCCGACACGCCGCTGACCCGTCTCGACCCTGCGCCTGGTCGCCCGGCCACCGTCGACGACGTACACGAAGACGCTGCCCTGCTCCGGCAGCAGCGCCTCCTCCGGCACGATGAGCACGTCGGCCTGGCCGCGCTCGAGCGACACGTTGAGGAACATGCCGGGTTTCAACAGGCCCTCCTCGTTCGGCACCAGCGCACGCACGGTCACCGAACGCGTCTGCGGGTCCACGCGGGAATCGACGCTCGCCACGCGGCCGGTGAACGTGCGGCCGGGCCAGGCGATGCTGCGGGCCTCGAGCGTGAGCCCCGGCCGCATCGTGGCGACCGCCGTCTCCGGCACGGTGAAATCGAGCTTGATCGTGCCCAGGTCGTCGAGCGTGGTGATGACCGCGCCCGGCGCGACGAGGCTGCCGACGCTGACGCGGCGCAGGCCGACGCGGCCCGCGAACGGCGCGCGCACGACCGTGTCGTTGACGCGCGACTGGGCGGCCGCGACGCGCGCCTGGTTGGCCGCCTGCGTCGCCTCGATCTGCTCGATCTGCTGGTCGGACAGCACCTTCGTCGCATACAGCTCGCGGCTGCGCTGCAGCTGGCTCGCGCTCTCGGTGAGCGCGGCGTTCGCCACGGCGAGGTCGGCGCGCGCCGCTTCGCCATCGAGTTCGACCAGCACGTCGCCCTTGCGCACGCGCTGTCCTTCCGCGAAACGCACGGCGGTCACGATGTTGGCGACCTTCGAGGTCACCTCGATCGACTCGTTGGCGCGCGCCGTGCCGAGCGCCTCGAGCGCAAGCGAGTGCCGTTCGATGCGGGACGGCGCCGTGATCACGCGCACGGCCGCGCCCGCCAACCTCGGCGCGCCGCGGCGCGCGTCGGTCGTGGCGGAAGGCCCCTGCGCGCCCGCCACCGGCGCGCGCTCGGCGCGCTGCCCGGCCACGTGCCAGGCGAAACCCACGACCAAGGCGCCGATCACGGCGCCGAGCAGCACCTTGCGCAGGGATTCAGGCATCGAGTCGGGGGCATGCGTCGTGGCGCCAGCATTGGCCGGGCCCGAATTATCCACGATTCATCCGAACGCTGCGTGGAGGGGGCGGGTGCAACGCGGCGATCGGTGCGGCGCGAACGCTGGAAGTCGGAGGACGGTGGTACGCTCGGGCGTCCGGTCCGCATTTGGGTCGCAGGGACGCCGTGAACCCGTCCCTGGGGGCTCTGGGCTCGGCATCCATGCCTCGCACAGCCCTGCGACCCAAATGCGGACCGGACACCCGGCGTGACGCGTCGGTGGCAGCATTGCGCGCGGACCGGACGCCCGAGCGCACCACCGCACCACAGCCACTGGCACCGCCGCCGGCGCGCTGCGTGGTGAACCGGCGTCGGCCGCGCCCGCTCAGGGTTCCGGGTCCGACCCCTCGGCGATGCCTTCGAACAGCGGCGTCGACAGGTAGCGCTCGCCAGTGTCAGGCAGCATCGCCAGGATCACCGAACCCTGCGGCGCAGTGGCCGCGACCTTGAGCGCCGCCGCAAACGTGCCGCCCGAGGAAATGCCGCAGAAGATACCCTCTTTGGCAGCCAGCGATCGCGAGGCGGCGATCGCGTCCTCGTCGGCAACCGGCACGATCTCGTGCGGCACGGCGCGGTTGAGCACCTTGGGCACGAAGTCCGGTGTCCAGCCCTGGATCTTGTGCGGCTTGAATTCGGCGCCGGCGAGCAGCGAGGCGCCGGCGGGCTCGGTGGCGATCACGCGGACCTCGGGGCGCGCGAGGCGGATCATCTCCCCCGCGCCCGTAAGCGTGCCGCCGGTGCCCCAGCCGGTCACGAAGAAATCGAGCCGCCGACCCGCGAAGTCGCTCAGGATCTCGGGACCGGTCGTCTGGCGGTGATACGCCGGGTTCGCCTCGTTCTCGAACTGTCGCGCCAGGAACCAGCCGTGCTTCTGCGCCAGTTCCGCGGCCTTGCACACCATGCCCGTGCCGCGCTCGGCGGCTGGCGTGAGGATCACCTTCGCGCCGAGCATGCGGATGATCTTGCGGCGCTCGACCGAGAACGACTCCGCCATCACCGCAACGAACGGATAGCCCTTCGCTGCGCAGACCATCGCCAGCGCGATGCCGGTGTTACCCGACGTCGCCTCGACGACGGTCTGGCCGGGCCTGAGATCGCCGCGTCGTTCCGCGTCCTCGATGATGGCGATCGCGAGGCGGTCCTTCACCGAGCTCAGCGGATTGAAGGACTCGCATTTCACGTACATCGTGACGTGCGACGGCGCGAGGCGGTTGACGCGCACGATCGGCGTGCGACCGATCGTCCCGAGAATGCTGTCGTGGATCATGGGTGTGCCCCTCTCGCCCGGGCGGGCATTGCGTGGTGCCCGCGACTATAGCCAAGGCGCCGGTCGCGGTTCATGCCCGCGAGGAATCTGGGCAGAACCGCGGCGCACCAATTGCCCGGCAGCGGGGCGCCCGGGAGCGTTCAGAAATACGCGCGCATGATCGCCTCGGCGACGCAGCCGGGTTTGGCTTCGCCTTCGATCTCGACGGTGTATTGCTCATGCACCTGCAGCCCACCGGGCACCGCCTCCACTTTCAGCAGCACGCAGCGCGCGCGCACCCGGCTGCCGGCGCGAACGGCGTTTGGAAACCGCAGCTTGTCGAGTCCGTAGTTGATGATGCGCTGGCTGCCGGGAAACAACGGCCGGCCGGCGTCGACGAGACCGCGCAGCCGTGGATACAGCGACAGCGTCAGGTAACCGTGTGCGATCGTGCCGCCATACGGCGATTCGCGGGCGGCGCGTTCCGGGTCGACGTGGATCCACTGGAAATCGTCTGTGGCCGCCGCAAAGGCGTCAATGCGTTCCTGCGTCACTTCGAGCCAGTCGCTGCAGTGGATCTCCTGCCCGACCCTGTCCTGCAACTCTGTCAGCACCTGTTCTCGTTGGGACACTTCGACCCCCGCAATCCGACGCCTCTGCCGACATGGCGTGGCCAGTGTACAGGCGTGGCCCGAACGGGCCGTCGCGCCGATTTGCGCGGCACATCACCCGGCGCCGCAAACGCCTGAAATGCAGGTCCAAGCCATTGTTGCAGCACAAAAAACCCGCCTGACGTCAGCTTCCCCTTGCGGGCAGTGGCCGTCTCGCGGCCACCGCCTCCTGATCTTTGCTCTCTTGCGATGCATTTCGTGCAGCGCAGCACCGCTCAGGTACACTGCGGGCGCATGAGCCAGGAACGCCTGATCAAGAAGTACGCGAACCGTCGCCTGTACGACGCATCCCAGAGCCGTCACATCACGCTCGACGACATTCGCAGCCTGATCGTCAAGGGCGAGCGGGTCCGCGTCGTCGAAGACAAGACGGGCACCGACATCACACGCCACATCCTGCTGCAGGTCATCGCGGAGCAGGAGCAGTTCGGCCGGCCGATCCTCAGCACGACGGTGCTGGAGTCGATCATCCGCTTCTACGGCAACTCGATGCAGGGCTTCCTCGCGGCCTTCCTCGAAAAGAGCATCGAGACCTTCCTGCACCAGCAGGAGAACCTGCAGCAGCAGATCTCGAAAATCGTCTCCGCCACACCGCTCGCGACGGTGGCCGATCTCACGCGGTCGAACCTCGAAGCGCTCGCGAAGATGCAGGAGTCGATGCTGGGCGCGCTGCTGCCGAAGCGCGAGAAGAACCGGGACGAGGACGACAAGCGTCCCTGACTGCGATCGAGCGGGCGAATTCCCAGGCAAGCATCGCGCGCTTGCGCTCCACGCCCCAGCGATAACCGCCCAGCGCGCCGTTCGCGCGCAGCACGTGATGGCACGGGATCAGCCAGGCGATGTCGTTCGAGCCCACGGCGCTGCCGACCGCGCGGCACGCTGACTCCCGGCCGATCTGGCGGGCCAGGCCCGCGTACGAGACGGTCGCCCGGGCGCCCGCCGCCAGCAGCGCGCGCCAGACCTGCAACTGGAAGTTGCTGCCGTGCACCCACAGCGTGAGCTGGCGCGTCTCGCCCGGCGCGGCGCGCCAGATCGTGTCGGCGACCGCGGCCGCGACCGCGTCGTCGGGCTGCCATTGCGCCGCGCGCCAGGTGTGCCGGAACGCCTCCCAGCCATCGTAGCCGCCGGCATCATCGGCAAATCCGAGGAACGCGATGCCGCGCGAGGTGACCGCGATGCGGGCGGGCCCGAAGGGCGTCGCCGCGGTGCCGTGGCGCATGGTGAGGCCGCGACCGTGCGTCTTGTATTCGCCCGGCGTCACGGCTTCGAGCGCAACGAACAGGTCGTGCAGACGTCCCGGTCCCGACAGGCCAGCGTCGAGCGCCGCCTGCAGCACTGGCCGGTCGTCGTCGAGCGCCTGCTTGGCCGCCGCGAGCGACAGGTGCTGCAGGAACTGCTTCGCCGAGATACCTGCCCAGTTCCGGAAGACGCGGGCGAAGTGATACTCGCTCCAGCCCGCGGCCGCCGCGATTTCGGCGAGCGACGGCTGCTCGCGTGCATGCGTGGCGACGTAATCGATCGCGCGCGCGATCCGCTGGAAATCCCGGCTCGACTCTTCGGGCTGCGACGTGATGTCGTTCATGGCCGCAAGCATACTCACGATGAACCCGCCAGCCACCCGGATCCTGCTGCCGCCGCGGCTCCCTGTGGCACACTATGAGATTCATGAAACGGCACCGCATCTGCTTTCTCGCCGCCGAAATCTCGCCCTTCGCCAAGACCGGCGGGCTCGGCGACGTCGCGTCGGCGCTCGTCCGCCAGATGTCCCGCCGCGGTCACGACGTACGGGTGTACGTGCCGCTGCACGCCGTGATGGACCTGTCCGGAGTCGAGCGCCGCCCGGTCGAAAACCTGCGCGGCCTGCGGGTCACCGTCGGCACGACCGAGTATCGCTACGACGTGCACGAGGCGCGCCTGCCCGGTTCCGACGAGGTCTGGGTGAGCCTCGTCGATTGTCCCGCCGCGTTCGACCGGCCATACGTATATTCGGACGCGCCCGACGAGCACCAGCGCTTCCTCGTGCTGACGCGCGCGGCGCTGGAGTGCTGCCAGCGCACGTCGTTCGCGCCCGACATCGTCCACTGCAACGACTGGCACACGGCGTTCGCGCCGCTGCTGCTCAGAACGGCCTACGCCTGGGACCGGCAGGTGTTCGGCGCCACGCGCAGCGTGTTCACGATCCACAACATCGGCTACCAGGGCGTGTTCCCGGCCGGCGCCGCGTCCGACGTCGGGCCCGGCGTCGGCATCGAAGCCCTCCATCAGGGAGATCTGGCGCTCGGCCGCATCAATCCGATGCGTCACGGCATCCTGTACGCCGACGCAGTGACGACCGTCAGTCCGACCTACGCGCAGGAGATCTGCACGCCGGAGGGCGGTCACGGTCTCGACGCCGACCTGCGCTCACGCAGCGACGCCGTCTCCGGCATCCTGAACGGCGTCGACTACGACGAGTGGAACCCGGCGACGGATCGCTACCTGCCCTTCCGCTACGAGGCGGGCGATCTGTCCGGCAAGGCGCGCATCCGGGAGGCGCTGCTCGACCTGCTGCGCATGCCGGCATCGAGCGCGACGCCGCTCATCGGCATGGTGACGCGGCTCACGCGGCAGAAGGGCATCGACCTGCTGTTCGAGACGCTGCCGGCGCTGCTCGAGCAGCGCGACCTGCGCTTCGTCGCGCTCGGCAGCGGCGAGGCGCCGTACGAGCGTTTCATGGCTGGACTGCAGGAGCGGTTCCCGGGCAAGGCCGTGTTCTACAGCGGCTACAGCGAAGATCTCGCCCACTACATCGAGGCGGCATCGGACATGTTCCTGATGCCGTCCCTCTACGAGCCCTGCGGCCTCAACCAGATGTACAGCCTGAAGTACGGGACGGTGCCGATCGTGCGGCGCACGGGCGGCCTCGCCGACAGCGTGCAGCACTTCGATCCCGCGACCGGACAGGGCACCGGCGTCGTGTTCAACGACTTCGACGCGGGCGGCCTGCGCTGGGGCGTCACGACGGCGCTCGAGTGGTTCGGCTGGCCGAGCGTCTGGCGCCGTCTGGTGCACAACGGCATGGCGCAGGATTTCAGCTGGGACACGCAGGCCGCCGAATACGAGCGGCTCTACGAGCGCCTGACGTCGCCGTGATCCGGCGTCAGAGCTGGCCGTCCTTCGGTCCGCGCGCCCTGGCGATGTCGACCTTGCCGTGGTCATTGAAGGGGATCTTGCGAATCATGCCCTTCTCGAGCAGCACCTCGCCCGCGATCTCGTAGTCGAGGTTCTCGAGCTTGCCGCCGCCCACGCGGCTGATCAGCCGCCCGAGGCTGCTCACGAAATTCGTCGTGACGATCATGTCGAACTCGGCCTCACCGCGGGCCGGGACGACGAACCGGTCGGTGCTCACGCCCTCGGCGAAGCTGTCGCCCATCAGGAAGATCTGGTAGTCGAGCCCGCGCACGGGCAACTCAAGGTCGTTCGGGTTGCTCACCTTCACACGCACGCGGAACTTCTGCGCGAACATGTCCGTGGACATCATCTGGACGCCGACCAGCGCCAGGTCCGGCGTCTCGAGCTTCGGCGCGAACGCGGTGCATCCCGCCGTCAGCCACGCGGCAAACAGCATCAGCAGCAGGCTGGGCACCGGCCCGCGCCGGCGACGGTCGTTCTTCGGCGGCATGTCGGGCCCTCGTCCTCGTTGAATCGTCGCGGCCGCGATCAGCGCGCGGCGGCGGCCTTGAGCATCGACGCCGTGACCAGCGTCACCCCGTTCTCGCTCACGTAGAACCGCTCGCGGTCGGCCTGCACGTCGACGCCGATCTGCATGCCGTCCGGGACCACCGCGCCCTCGTCGAGGATGGCGTTGCGGATCACGCAGTGCTCGCCGACACGCACGCGCGGCAGCACCACGGAACGCTCGATGCTGCTGTAGTCGTGCACGCGGACGCTGGAGAACAGCAGCGAGTTCGCGATGCGCGATCCGGAGATGATGCAGCCGCCCGAGACCATCGAGTCGATCGCGCAACCGCGACGGTCGTCGTCGTCGAACACGAACTTCGCCGGCGGCAACTGCTCCTGGTAGGTCCAGATCGGCCACTGCTCGTCGTAGATGTTGAGTTCCGGCGACACGCGCGCGAGTTCCAGGTTCGCGTCGTAATAGGCGTCGACGGTGCCGACGTCGCGCCAGTAGTTCTGCGCCTTGGTGCGCACATCCTCGAACGGATACGCGAAGACGCGCAGCTTGTCGATTGCCTCGGGAATGATGTTGCGGCCGAAGTCGTGCGCCGAAGCAGGGTTTTCGGCGTCGGCGCGCAGCATGCGCTCGAGCAGCCGCGGATTGAAGACGTAGATGCCCATCGAGGCGAGCGCGATGTCGGGCCGCCCCGGCATGGGCGGCGGATCCTGCGGCTTCTCGAGAAAGTTGAGCACACGGTTCGACTCGTCCACGGCGAGCACGCCGAACTCGCGCGCGCGGTCGAGCGGCACCTCGACGACGCCCACCGTGATGTCCGCTTCCTTCTCGACATGGAAGCCGATCATCGGGCCGTAGTCCATCTTGTAGATGTGATCGCCCGCGAGCACGAGCACGTGCAGCGGCCGGTGCGCCCGGATCAGGTCCATGTTCTGCCACAACGCGTCGGCGGTACCCTGGTACCACTGCGGCCCGACGCGCTGCTGCGCCGGGATGATTTCGATGAACTCGCCGAATTCGCCGCGCAGGAACCCCCAGCCGTTGCCGATGTGCTGGATCAGCGAATGGGCCTTGTACTGGGTCAGGACGGAAATCTGCCGGATGCCCGAGTTCAGGCAGTTCGAGAGCACGAAATCGATGATGCGGAACTTGCCGCCGAACGGCGCGGCGGGCTTGCAGCGGTCCTCGGTCAGGTGCTTGAGCCGCTCGCCACGGCCGCCGGCCATGATGACCGCCAGCGTGCCGCGGGTCAGGCGGCTCAGGTAGCGACGGGGAGCGAAGACTCGATGGTGATCCGCCGACATTCACGGCTCCGGCTGGGAGGTCGTGTCTCGATGTTACATAGTCCCATGGGGCAGAAATACCTCATTGCGGTGCGTCCTAGGACGATTTGAACAATACTATTGATTTCGTACTAGTATCAGGTATTCAATATCGCTCACCGACCAAGGAAGCGTACCGCATGCTGCGGGATGAGCAAGCCGAGTCCGCGCCGGCCGAGGCCGAATCCCCGGCGGACGCGCAGGCGCGCAAGTTTCAGCGCGAGCTGAGCGCGGGGCTCACCGCGCTGGTGCTGCTGTCCGTCCTCGCCGAGGCGGGCGACGACCTGTACGGCTACGAAATCGCCCGGCGGCTGAGCGCCGACGCCGTGCACACGGTGCCGTTCAAGCAGGGAGCCCTGTATCCGGTCCTGCGCAACATGAGTGGCGCCGGATTGCTGTCGAGCCGGGTCGTGCCGTCCTATTCCGGGCCCCCGCGTCGCTACTACCGGATCACGCCGCTGGGGCGCGAGGTGCTGGCGGCCTGGCGCGACACCTGGCTGGCCACGCGCGCCTTCGTCGACACCGTCGTCCACCCCACCGCCGCACAGGAGGCCTCCTCATGACGGCCGCGACCCCTCGCACCGTCGAGCAATACCTCGACCTGCTCCGCGCCGAACTGCAGGGAGCCGACCCCGCGCTCGTCCAGGACGCGCTGTACGACGCCGAAGAGCACCTGCGCGCGGAACTGGCGCAGAACCCCGCCGAGACGCAGGAGGCCATGCTCGGCCGTATCGTGGCGAGCTATGGCGCGCCGGTCGAAGTGGCCGACGCGTATCGCACCAACGAGGCCCGCGTACAGGCGGCATTGCGCACGCCCAGGCCACGACCGCGCCGGTCCGCCGTCGGCCGCTTCTTCTCCGTCTATGCCGACCCGCGCGCCTACCTGAGTCTCGCCTACATGCTGCTCGCGCTCGCAACGGGCATCCTCTACTTCACGTTTGCGGTGACCGGCGCGGCGCTCACCGCGGGTTTCGCGATCCTGATCATCGGCGTGCCGTTCTTCCTGCTGTTCATCGGCGTGGCGCGCGTGCTCGCGCTCGCCGAAGGCCGCATCGTCGAATCGATGCTCGGCACGCGCATGCCGCGGCGACCGGTGCACCCGGGCCCGCCGCTCAACTGGTGGACGCGCATCGTCGAGATGATCAAGGACCCGCGCACCTGGGGCACGCTGCTCTACCTGGTGCTGATGCTGCCGCTCGGCATCTTCTACTTCATGTTCGCGGTGGTCGGCGTGGTCGTCTCGATCGCGTTCTTCGCCGCGCCGATCTGGGTCCTGCTGTGGCACGCGGGGGCCGTCACCATCGACGGCACCGTGCAGTCACCGCACCCCGCGCTGTTGCCACTGATTTCGATCTTGGGGATAGTTCTGCTCACCGTCACGTTGCATCTGTCGCGGGGCATCGGATATCTGCATGGCCAGTTGGCGAAGTTCCTGCTCGTTCGCCCCGCCCCGACCAGCGACGAGCCCGTGGCGACGGCCGGGCAGCCCGCCCCGGCCTGAGGTCCTCCCGCCTCGACCGCACGCACGGGATCGTTCTTCCACACGACGGTCGAGGCCCGCGCGGGAAGGGGCCGCCGTCGTCCTGCTGCTCACGCTCGTGGCCGCTGGCTGCGGCCACGCCGAAGCGCCACCACCCGCATCGGGCGCCGCAAGCTCCGGATCCGCGGTCGCCGGGGGTTCGGCCCCCGCCGCGACGCCGGCGGGCCTCGACGCCACGGAGGCACTCTGTCGCCCGGTCGACACCGGCGAAATCCACGCCCGGCTGCGAGGCGCGGTCGACGCCGAAATCGACTGGACCCCGCCCGCGACGCCGCAATGCCTCGGTGGCCCGCGGCCGACGGGAGACGGACTGCGGCTGGTCTACAAGGGCCGCGCCGGCGCGGACCCGCTGCTGCTGATCGTCGGTATCGCCATCGGCGAGGACGCGCGCTCGGCCCGCAACGTGGGGGCAAGCGTCACCATCGTCCGCGAGGGCGCGGGCCAGTTCTTCGCCACACAGGGCGACGACAAGTGCGCCATGGACACCGTGACGCAGGAACCCTTGCCGGCCGCCGACGGTCGATACCGGCTGTCGGGACGCGGATATTGCACGCAGCCTGCCCGCGCCGTGGGCACGGACGGCGGAGCCGTGCTGGTGTCGCGCTTCGACGTCGCGGCCGTGGTCGAGTATCCGGGGGAACACTGAATCCATGCGCCTGCGTCAGGTCGGACGGTCGCTGCTCGTCGCCGCCGCACTCGTCGCGGGTCTGTCTGCAGCGTGGGCGCAGGCCTCGCCGTCGACCACGGACGCGCTTCCGCTCAGCGCCTTCCCGCGCGAACGCATCGCAGTCGAGACGCGCGCGAGTTTCCGGCGCGTGCTGTTCGAGGCCTGGCGTGCCGACGTTCCCGAGCTGCGCGAACAGGGGCTGATGTTCGTCCGCGACGACCAGATGCGGCCGGACCAGGCGATGATCTTCGTCTACGACCCGCCGCAGCCCGTTGCGATGTGGATGAAAAACACGCTGCTGTCGCTGGACATGCTGTTCGTCGACGCTCGTGGCTGCATCGTCACGATCAAGGAACGCGCCCGGCCGCAGTCGCTGGAGACGATCGAGTCACGCCGCCCCGTCGTGCTGGTCGTCGAGATCAAGGCCGGGGTCGTCGCGCAGCACGGCATCCGCACGGGCGACCGGGTGCTGCGGCTCGACGCGGGGTGGCCTGGCGGCGTAGCCGCCTGTGTGAACGGCTCACCGCGAGGTTAGCGTGCGCCCTGCCGGGCGCACCCAAAAAAAGGCGGCCTCCGTGAGGAGGCCGCCCGGATGTCGCGATCAGACGCGAGAAGAATCAGAACTTGGCATTCAGATTGAGGAACACCTGCCTGCCCAGCGTGTCGTACGGGCCCCACGTGTTGGGTGTGCCCGGGCCGGACCACGACGTATCGACCAGCGGCGGATCCTCATCGAGGATATTGTTGACGCCCAGGCGCACCGTGTACTTCTCCGCGAAGTTCCAGCTGCCCGACAGGTCGAAATAGCTCTGCGACCCCAGCGTCCCTCCAAACGAAACATGGGCACCGCCGAGTGTTGCATCGTTGGTGTTCTGCTCGTGTTCGACACTGCTGAGGTAACGCCACTGCAGCGAGGCGGTGACGTTCGCTGGCAGCATCCAGCTCAACATCAGCGAATGACGATAGTCCGGGATCGGGGCGTCGCAGGTCGAGCCGTAGAGGCCGGCGCAATCGTACTCGTGCTCGCCGGGGAGCGGCGTGGTCTTCGTATCCATCACATAGGTCGCGTTCAGGCTCGCAACCATCGAACCCAGGCTTCCGACCTCGAACCGGTAGGAACCCTGGACGTCCACGCCGCTGAACGTGGCCTCGGCAACGTTGGCATTGGTGCCAATGATGTAGCCACCACCGGCGATCGTGTCGCCGAACAGCGTGCCAAATGGTGTGCGGACGATGTTGTCGCAGAACGCCGTCTGCGAGCCTGTGAGGCAGCCGCTGAGCGAGACGTCCAACGGGATGTTGCCAACGATGTCTTCCACCTTGATCTCGTACCAGTCCACGCTCATGGTGAAGCCCGGCAGGAAGGTCGGCGTGAGAGTAAAGCCCACAGTCACTGTGTCAGCCTCTTCCGGAGCAAGCTCCTGATTGCCGCCGGTCAACACCGCACACTGGCTGGACGGGCATTCAGTGACGCTGCCGTACTGTGCCGGGGTCATGCCCGTGCGCTGGCATTCCTCGAGACTCGCCGAGGGGTTGGGGCCTGCACAGGGGTCGGTGTAGTCAGACGTGTTGGTCACTGTCTGCGGGACGTAGAGTTCCATCAGGGTCGGTGCACGGATCGCGTGGTTGAACGATGCGCGCAGCCGGATGCTGTCGATCGGCGCCCATTGCAGGCCCAGCTTGTAAGTATCGGCGCCACCGGACAGTTCGTAGTCGGAGTAGCGATAACCGGCTTCCAGCACGAGATCCTGCATACCCGTGAGGCCCTGCACCAGCGGCACTCGCAACTCGACGAACAGATCCGTGACATCGGTGTCGTTGTCGATCGTCGGCGAAGCACCGCCGCTGCCCGACAAGTCGCCCGAGCCGAGTGTCTGGTCCGGCAGGAACGCGAACTTGTCGAGGCGGTACTCGGCACCGAGCGCGATGCGGACACCTTCCTCCGCCGTGGGCAGTTTCACCCCGTACGCGCCGAGGTCGCCCGCCATGCTCGCCGAGAAGATCTCCTGCCCGGCGGAGCCGTTGGCAAGTCCGTAGGCGAAGATGTAATCGGTCGCCTCCCGGGTCACCCCGCCGTCCTGCCAGATGTTGTAAGGCACACAGCCCGCGATCAGGTCGCCGGCCGCATTGGCCTGACAGCCGTTCAGGGCGTCACGCGAGCGGGTAATGGAGATATAGCCCCGGTTCGAGTTGAACAGGCTGGTGTCGTAGTAGGACCCGTACACGTCGTACGACCACGCGTCGTTGATGTCGCCCTTGACACCCGCGACCGCGAAGTAGCTCGTGTGTTCGTACTCGAACATGCGCGGACCGCCCTCGATGTTGCGGCGGCCGATCAGCAGATCGACCGTGTCGCCCGCAGCGATCATCGCCTGCGTGCAGCCAATGGCTGCGCGCTGCTGGTCGCTCATCAGGGAGTTGTTGCAATACACGGGAATCGGGCTGCCGATAAACAGGCCCGACGGTGCAACCGCCGTGTTCGCCTCGTCCTGTGTGAACATGAAATCGGCGTATACCGTCGCGTGCTCGTTCCATTCGAAGTCCGCGAACACGCCGCCCTGGTAGCGTTGCCGGCCATGCTTCAGGTTCATGTACGGATTCGAGTTGAAGAGCGTGGGCGGGGTTGTGCCCGGTGTCCCCCATTCCACCAACTCGTTGCCCAGAACCGAGAATACATCACCGCCAATTACTTCAACGTAGTTCGAATTGGCCGAACCGCCACACCGCGTTCCCTGCCCCGAGAGCTGGCAGGCCGAAAAATCGCGCTCCGAAAGCGTGGTAGGGTCGGCGTCCAGGTAACTGAGGTAGGCGGTCGCATGGCCCCTGTCGTCGGCAAAGCCACCTCCCATCATCATGGTGACGGCCAACTCGTCACCGTCCGTGACCGTGTTGGGGAACTTGATGCCCTTCGGCTTCAGGAGCCGTTGCATGTAGCCATTGTCGTTCTCGTGATAATCGAAGCCGTACTGGACATCGAATTCCACGCCTTCGATATCGCGACGCATGACGAAGTTCGCGACGCCTGCCACGGCGTCCGAACCGTACACGGCCGAGGCGCCGCCGGTCACGACGTCGACGCGCTGGATCATCGCCGCGGGAATCTGGTTGATATCTGCCGAAGGATTGGGGTTGCCGGTATTCGGGTCGCCGACACCGAGGCGCTTTCCGTCGACCAGCACCAGGGTCCGTTGCGGACCGAGCCCGCGCAGGTTGATCGTGGTGATGCCGCCGGGCCCACTCAGCGGGTTGTTGGTGTTGCTGAGGTCCGCTCCAGTCGTTATGTGCTGCGGAAGCATGTGCACCAGGTCGCCGATGTCAGCGATACCCTGGACCTTCAGCGACTCCGAGGACACCCCGACGATGGGGCTCGAACTCGTGGCGTTCGGATTGGCGATGCGTGATCCCGTGACCACGACTTCTTCCAGTTCCGTGTCCGCCGGATGCTGCGCGAAGGCGGTGCCCGAAACCAAGCTGCTCGCCGCGAGCACACTGGCGACGACTCTGCCTCGCCAGCAGCGTCGCCTTGCGGTTTCAAAGAGTTGTGGCATTTATCTCACTCCCTGCCCTTGACGTTCGAACCAATCGATGACGGGCCCATCGCTTCAGAATTGGCCCATGGTGCGCAGAGAATAGATTGGTTGGCGAGGAAAGAAAAGAGGCGTGACACAGATGCAACATGGAGCGCCCGGGCTGGGGCTTGAAATTGCCCAGAGGCGGGGTGTTCAATGTCTCCTGTCGCAAAAATACGACGAGCGGTGGTGCGCCGACCGAAACGCGCTGCACGAGCCACCGACGTATCGGACATAGCTCGGCACCCCGACGCGACGATCGCCGTCGTTTTTGAACCAAGGAGCGGAAATTTGGCCCGGCTTGAAGCGGCAAAGGGCATCGAGGATGGTTCGGCGCTGCTGGTTCGAGGCGCCTGGAAATCTGGCCGTGCGCTTCTGATGATCAATGAGGCCGGATCGCGTCCCACGGAGTGGTGTACGAGTCGTGAGTCCTGGCCGGGCTGGACTCGTACTCAGCTGACCACGGCGGACCGCCGAGCGGATTGATTGTCGCGCAGGGTCCGCAGCGCCTCAAGCGACATATGGCGCCGCAGCAGTTGCCACTCGCAATTCTGCTCGAGCAGCAGCACGCCGATAGCCGCGTGATCGAGGCTTCGTTCGGGAAGATGCCGACGACATCGGTGCGCCGCTTGATCTCGGCGTTGAGCCTCTCGAGTGGATTGGTGCGATGGATCTGCGTGCGGTGGGTCTTGGGGAAGGTCATGAACGCGAGCACGTCGGCCTCGGCACCGTCCATTAGATCTGCGAGCTTGGGGAACTTGCCACGCAGCTGATCGGTGACCAGACGCCACTGCGCGCCCGCCGATTCGAACGACCCCTGTGCGAAGTCGGTGTTGATCGGGGCCGGAACCTGCATGCGATGCGGGGAGCGTTACGATTCAGCGTGGCGACTCAACGGGCAGAATACTGATTTCACGACGCCGGTAGTCGATCACCAGCTTTCGGACTATCCCGAGCAGGTCCATGCCAATCAGCATCGCGGGTTCCCGTTCCAGATCCCAGATCCTGAAGACGTGCAAGGTGCCGAAGGTCACATCCAGGTCATTCAGGTCTGCCTTCCCCAGTTCGATCGTCGGCACCCGGAGCGCAATCCCCGTGCCGAGTTCCGGTGTGGCACCAATGACAGTGCGGATGGCCACCTCCGCGCCACTTCGCTGCTGCTGAAACAGAGCATCACGCAGGGCCAGGTTCCCCAGTGTTCGTTCGGCACCGGTGTCGATGATGGCCTGGACTCTTGTCCGGCCAACTCTGGCCGGGACCATCAGAAGGCCTCGGTGACGCACGAACGCGGGAATCCGAATGAAGCCTCGCTCCCTCAGCTCTCGACCTGTCGACCGCCGAATCTCGACCCGATCATTTTCGAAATCGACATCTATCCGGGCCGCCTCGAGACCCTCGATGCCGAGTATTCCATCTGCGCCGCCAAGCACGGCTGGGCTCAGTACAGGGATTTTCCGGTCTCTTCCCACCTCGATCTGGCCCGCCTGCAACTGCTCGACTCGGACCGACGGCAGAATGCCGGTGCCGGTCACGCCATGGACCGCAATAGCGACCTCCCCAGTTGCAGCCAGCCCCAGTCGTCTGGCGAGTCCTTCCGAAATGGCCGACCTGTTGGCTCCAGTGTCGAGGATAAACCTGAACGGACCCTGTTGATTGACCCAAACGGGCGCGAGGATCCGTCCCGAACGATCGATCCGCGTCGAGACTGCGTAGAGTGGTGCTGGCTCGGTCGCCGCAGCATCGGCAGAGTCCGCTTCCGTGGTAGCCGCCGAATAGGTTGCAGCGATCGACTGTGCAATCGCAGAACTGGCGAAACCCGCCGCAACAAAGTGCGCCAGTGCCGCCAGCACAGTTGGATTGCCTGACCACAGCATGCTGCGCATTGTCCCGTGCAATCCTGGGCAGTCTTGCAGTGCCGCTCAGGTACGTCCAACCCGTTGAGACAAGCCGTGCAACTTCCGCGTCGGGAGGCGGCAACGGCATGGCCACCACAGTCCGGAACGGCGCGCCGATGACGTTCACAACGGGCGAGGACCCGGCGGAACCAGGTTCCGGCCGCCAACGGCTTCTTCAGACGCGAGACCGATGGCACGCTCGAGACGTCGGGCATCGTCCATGCAACCAGCACACGACAGCGATTTCGACTGGCTCGGCGTCTTCGCGCCAGTGCGGACGGCCTAGGCTCCCGCCTGCTCCAACTCTACTGCAGCCGACGGACTTTTGTCCCGGCGCCTCCCGGCGCAATGAGGAAAAACGACCCTAGGGCACCTCGACGAATCGCGATCCTGTCCCCGGGCCGCACTCGGACAGACGAGTACGGTTCGACGTCCGTCCAGACCTGACCACTCTCCATCGTCAACAGCCTGTGGCCAGAGCCCCGTTCGACGACGGATCGAACCGTCAACTCGACGCTTTCGACCGGCAGGCTGCCCGAGCGCGCGTTCCTCTGCGCTTCGCTGAGCCCGAATTGCTCGGTTGCATCGGCCGCCGCGTCCGGCTGCTCGGCCGGCAGGGCCACAGCCGTCGGAATCGTCCCCGTCTGGCCCATCGCGCGGTCATAGCACGCCAGTCGCTCGGCATCGTTGCGGAGCGCCACACACGTTTCGAGAGCCGGTGCGTCATGCGCCGGAGCACCCGTGGAAACGGCAGCCAGGCCCAGGAAAGCGAAGGCGCGACAGCGTCCGGAAAGCATGGCGATCAAGTCCCGGGGAATGCGTGAACGTACTCCCTACCCTACCACGGCGAGGCCGGGCGACTCGCCGACGCCGGCTTGACCATTTTCAGGCAGTTCCTTCAGGCGACGAGGTGGCGGCCACGGTCTGCTCGGAGATTCGCACCCGCCCGCTACGACCGTTCCAGCACGTCGCTCGCGGCCAGTTGCTCGTGCGGCTCCTTCTGCAGCGCCGAGCGCAGCATCAGGATCGCGGCGTACAGCACGACGACCACGACCAGCCAGTAGAGCCACTCGAGCGGCAGCGACTTGACGATGAACACCGCGATCAGCACGCCCGGGACGCCTCCGATGGCCAGACCGATCGCCGTGCGACGGTCGTACTTGCGCTCGCGGATGAACTTCAGGCTGCCGACCGGCATCAGGCAGGCGCACGAGGCCATCATGATCGGGAAAGCCGCGATGGGGTTCATGCCCATCAGGCTGACGAGCATGAGGCACGGCGCGTACAGCCCGATGCCGAGCGACATCAGCGCACCGAGCACGAAGTTCACCGCGACGGCGAAGACGAGCGCGCCGCCCGTGAGGCCGAGCGCCGTGCCGCCGGGCGGCAGGACGCCGGTGATCTTCATCGTGAAGAGCGCCGCCGCGACCAGCAGCGCGATGCCCATGCCGAACTGCACCCCGCGCCGTGGCAGGCCGGCCACGACGCCGGCGCCGAGATAACCGCCCGCGACGGCGGCGGCCACCATGGCCACGAGCGTGAGCGGTGCCACGGCGATGGCGGTCGTGAAGATGATCGCCTGCGCGATCGTGGGCAACGCGTGGCCGACGTTGAGCGTGCCCGGTATGAGCTCGTCGTTCACCAGGCGGCGGAATTTCAGGTAGGCCGTCGTCGAGGCAAAGGAACCGATGCCGAGCGTGTCGAAGAAATTCGTCACGGCGCCGAGCAGCAGCCCCGCCGCCGTCGGCTGCGCAGGCCCCTGGTCGGGTGCGGGCACCGGGCTGCTGCGGTCGATGCGGCGCCAGGCCCAGACGAAGGCGGCGCCGAGTCCGAGCCCGACGGCGAGCACCAGTTTTGCGACGAGATTCATGCGGGGACGGCTCCTTGCAGTGACATCAAGCCTGTTCGTGCGGACGCAGCGGCAGTTCGCCGCCCTTGCGCACCGTGCGCAGCGCGAAGCTCGACTGCACGCGCGCGACACCCGGCAACCGGGTGAGGTGCTGGCTGTGCAGACGCTCGAAGTCCGCCGGGTCGGAGACGACGACGCGCAGCAGGTAGTCCTGCTGCCCCGTCATCAGGTAGCACTCCATGACTTCCGGCACGCGCTTGACCGCCTCCTCGAACGCGGCGAGGTCCGCCTGGTCCTGGCGGTTGAGCGTGATGCTGACGAAGACGTTGCCGGGCAGGCCGATCTTCGCCTGGTTGACGAGCGCGACGTAGCGGTCGACGACGCCCGCGTCCTCGAGCGCACGCACGCGCCGCAGGCACGCGGATTCGCTCAGGTGCACGGCCTCGGCCAGGTCGCGATTGCTGATGCGCCCGTCCTGTTGCAGAGCAGCAAGAATCTGGTTGTCGACGCGATCCAGCTTCATTTCGAATCTTCTGCCATGACGCCGTTCGCGGCCCGCAGGACCTTGCGCGAGCCGGCGTGATCGCCCGCGACTTTGCACGAATCCGCCGCGGACCGCCATCTATGCTCTCGCGACTCGACCCACGGGCCGGGCCGCGTCACACAATCACGATCACGCACGCCGCATCCCCGGGAGACCAGCCATGCGCATCGGCGTACCGACGGAGATCAAGGTCCAGGAATACCGTGTCGGGCTCGTGCCGGGCGCCGTGCGCGAGCTCGTCGAAGCCGGCCACGAAGTGCGGGTGCAGACAGGCGCCGCGGCGGGCATCGGCATCGCCGACGCGGACTACCAGCGCGTGGGCGCGAAGATCGCGGCGACCGCGGCCGAGATCTTCGCCGCGAGCGACATGATCGTGAAGGTCAAGGAGCCGCAACCGCAGGAATGCGCGATGCTGCGCAGGGGCCAGGTGCTGTTCACCTACCTGCACCTCGCACCCGATCCGCGGCAGACGGAGGCGCTGGTGAAGTCGGGCGCGACCTGCATCGCCTACGAGACGGTCACCGCCCCGGACGGGTCCCTGCCCCTGCTCACGCCCATGAGCGAGGTTGCGGGCCGCATGGCCGTGCAGGTCGGCGCGTTCTGCCTGCAGAAGGCCAACGGTGGCCGCGGCATCCTGCTCGGCGGCGTGCCGGGCGTCGCACCGGCGCGGATCGTCATCCTGGGCGGCGGGGTCTCCGGCACGCATGCGGCAGAGATGGCGGTCGGCCTGCGCGCGGACGTCACCGTCGTCGACCGCTCGGTGAAGCGGCTGCGCGAGCTCTCGGCCCTCTTCGGATCGTCGCTGCACACCGAGTATTCGACACAGGAGCACATCGACGCGCTGGTGCACGACGCGGACCTGGTGATCGGCGCCGTCCTGATCGCGGGCGCGACCTCGCCGAGGCTGGTGACGCGCGATATGGTCCGGCGCATGAAGTCCGGTTCGGTGCTGGTCGACATTTCCATCGACCAGGGCGGCTGTTTCGAGACCAGCCGGCCGACGACGCACGCCGACCCGACCTACGTCGTCGACGACGTGATCCACTATTGCGTGGCGAACATGCCGGGCGCGGTGCCGCGGACCTCGACGTTCGCGCTGAACAACGCCACGCTGCCCTTTGCGCGCCGGCTCGCCGACCTCGGCTGGCAGGAGGCGCTGCGTGCGGACCCTCACCTCGCCGACGGGCTCAACGTGCACGACGGACAGGTCACGAACGCGGCGGTCGCGATGGAACTCGGCTACGAGCACGTCCCGGTCGCCGCGGTCCTGAAATAGGGGACCTTCGCCTATCATGACGGCCGGAGATCACCCCGGGGAGAACCGTCATGGCCGCCGCCGCGCCGCTGCTGCAGACCGTCACTCTCGACGACAAGTACTCGGCCGGCTCCGGCAGCGTGCTGATGAGTGGCACCCAGGCGCTCGTGCGCCTGCTGCTGCTGCGCCGCACCGTGGACCAGGCGGCCGGCCTCAACACCGCGGGATTCGTCACGGGCTACCGCGGCTCGCCGATCGGCACCTACGACATGGAGCTGTGGGACGCCGGGCCGCGTCTGCGTGACGCGCACGTCGTCTTCCAGCCGGGCGTCAACGAAGACCTCGCGGCGACGGCGGTCTGGGGCACGCAGCAGTCGAGCCTGCTGCCGGGCGCCCGCTACGACGGCGTGTTCGCGGTCTGGTACGGCAAGGGCCCGGGCGTCGACCGCAGCGGCGATGCGTTCAAGCACGGCAACCGGCAGGGCGCGGCGAAGCACGGCGGCGTGCTCGTCTGTGCCGGCGACGACCACCCGGGCAAGTCCTCGACCGTCTCGCACCAGAGCGAGCAGGCGCTCGCGGCGAGCCACATCCCCGTGCTGTACCCGTCCTCGGTGCAGGAACTGCTCGAGTACGGCATGTACGGCTGGGCCCTGTCGCGCTTCAGCGGGCTCTGGGTCGGTCTGAAGTGCACCAACGAAACCCTGGAATGCACGGCGACGGTCGACGTCGATGCGTCCCGATTCCACTACGTCACTCCCGAGGTCGCTGCCCCGCCCGGCGGGCTCAACACGAATCCGCGGCCGATGGTCGTGCGCGAGGCCGACGAGATGCTCGTCGTGCGCCACCGCCTGCCGGCCGTGCACGCCTTCGCGCGCGCGAACCCCATCGACCGCGTCGTGGTCGATGGCCCGCGCCGGCGCCTGGGGCTCGTCACCACCGGCAAGGGCCATGCGGACGTCGTGCAGGCCCTGCAGGTCCTCGGCATCGACGCCGCGCGTGCGCGGGAATTCGGCCTGCGCCTGTACAAGATCGGCCTGATCTGGCCGGTCGAGCCGCAGGGGCTGCGCCAGTTCGCCGAGGGCCACGAGGAGCTGCTCTTCGTCGAGGAAAAGGCCGCGTTCGTCGAGCAGCAGGCAGCGCGCATCCTCTACGACCTGCCGGCCGGCTCGCGGCCGCGCATCGTCGGCAAGCACGACGACGACGGGCGGCCGCTGCTGCCGGCGGACCAGCAGTTGCAGTTCGCCGACGTCGCGCAGGTGATCGCCGCGCGACTCGCGGCGCTCGGCATCGGCGATGCGGCGCTCGCGGAGCGCATGGCGCTGCTCCGGTCGCGCTTGCAGCAGGCCCGCGACAACACGCCGGGGCCGGCGATGCGCACCGCCTGGTTCTGCTCGGGGTGCCCGCACAACACCTCGACACAGGTGCCGGAGGGCAGCTTCGCGCTCGCCGGCATCGGCTGCCATACCATGGCCGCATCGATGAACCGCCGCACGCTCATGCCGACGCAGATGGGCGGCGAAGGGCTCAACTGGACCGGCATCGCACCGTTCAGCGACGTGCCGCACGTGTTCCAGAACCTCGGCGACGGCACGTATTTCCATTCCGGCCTGCTCGCCGTGCGGGGCGCCGTCGCCGCGGGCGTGAACATCACCTACAAGATCCTCTGCAACGACGCGGTCGCCATGACCGGCGGCCAGCCCGTCGAAGGCCATCTTTCGCCGGTCGAGATCACGCAGCAGTTGCTCGCGGAGCGGGTCCGCCGCGTCGCGATCGTGTCCGATGCACCCGAGACGTTCCGCACCGCCGCGGCGCGCGTGCCGGCCGGAGTGACCGTGCACCATCGCGACGACCTGCAGGCGCTGCAGGTCGAGCTGCGCGCCCTGCCGGGCGTCACGGCGATCGTCTATGTCCAGACCTGCGCCGCCGAGAAGCGTCGCCGCCGCAAGCGCGGCGAACTCCCGGATCCGGCGCAGCGCGTGTTCATCAACGACGCCGTGTGCGAAGGCTGCGGCGACTGCTCGGTGCAGGCGAACTGCGTGTCGATCCTGCCGAAGGAGACCGAGTTCGGGCGCAAGCGCGAGATCGACCAGTCGAACTGCAACAAGGACTTCAGTTGCCTCAAGGGCCTGTGTCCCTCGTTCGTCACGGTCCATGGCGGACGGCTGCGCAAACCCGCGCTGGCCCAGCTCGGCACGGAGACGTTCGCGTCGCTGCCGGAGCCGTCGCGGCCGGCGTTGACGCACGGCAGGTGGAACGTGCTCGTGGCCGGCATCGGCGGTACGGGCGTGGTCACCGTCGGTGCCGTGCTGGCCATGGCGGCGCACATGGAAGGCCGGCGTGCAACCGTGATCGACATGACCGGTCTCGCGCAGAAGAACGGCGCCGTGTGGAGCCATCTGCGCATCCATGCGGCTCGGGCGCCCTCCGCGGCCGGCGCCGCGGCGGACGGCCCGTCCGTGGCGACCGAGGTCCACGGTTCGCGTCTCGGTCTCGCCGAGGCGGACCTGCTGCTCGGCTGCGACCTCGTCACGGCGGCCGAGAAGGACTCGATCTTCACGCTCGAGCACGGACGCACGCGCGCCGTGCTCAATTCCCGGCTGCAGCCCACGGCGCAGTTCCAGCTCGATCCGCACCTGCGTCTCGACCTCGAGGCCGAGTTGCGTCCGCTGCGCGCCGTCGTCGCCCCGGACCGGCTGCACGCGCTGGACGCCTCGAGTCTCGCGCTCGCGCTGCTGGGCAACACGCTCGGCGCCAACTTCGTGCTCGTGGGCTACGCCCTGCAGTCGGGCGGACTGCCGCTGTCCGTCGCCGCCGTCGAGCGCGCGATCGAGCTGAACGGCCAGGCCGTCGACTCCAACCGGCGTGCCCTCGCGCTCGGGCGGCTCGCGGCGCACGATCCCGCCGCCGTCGAACGACTGCTGGCCAGCGCACGCGGCGTCGCAGACGCGGCGCGGGCCCCGGCCGCCTCATCGCTCGACGCCATCGTGCGACGACGCTCCGAGCACCTGACCGAATATCAGGATCGCGCCTACGCGCAGCGTTACGTGCGTCTCGTCGAACGCGTGCGCGAGGCGGAGCAGCAGCGCGCCCGTGGCCTGGGCGGTCTGGCGGAGGCCGTGGCCCGCAACTATTTCAGGCTGCTGGCCCGCAAGGACGAATACGAAGTCGCGCGACTGCACGCTTCCGCGGCGTTTCGCGAACAGATCGAGCGCACGTTCGAGGGCGACTGCGAGTTGCGCTTCCACCTGGCCCCACCCCTGCTGTCGCGGCCCGACCCGCGCACCGGCCAGGTCCGCAAACGCGAGTACGGTCCGTGGATGCTGCACGTGTTCCGGGTGCTCGCGCGCCTGAAACGGCTGCGCGGCACCGCGCTCGACCCGTTCGGACGGCTGCCAGAGCGCCGGCTCGAGCGCCAGTTGATCGACGAGTACGAATGCATGATCGAGGAGATCTGCGCGCAGATCGACGCAGCCAGTCATGCCACGGCGGTGGAACTCGCCTCGTGGCCGGACGCCGTGCGCGGCTTCGGACACGTCAAGGAACGGTCGCTGGCCGCGGCACGGCAGCGCGCAGCGGAACTCCTCGCGCAGCTGCGCGAGCGCGCGCCCGTCGCGGCGGTCGCCGCGTAACGACATTGCGTGTGGCCGCCTCGAGCCGGGACCGTGCCGCTCTGGGAGTTGCCACGCGGACGCGCTACGCTGCGCGCATGCCGCTCCCAGCCCTGCGTTTCGACGGCAAGACGGTGCTCGTGACCGGTGCCTCGAGCGGCATCGGCCGGGCCGCGGCGCGGGCGTTCGCGACCGCGGGTGCCGAGGTCGTCCTCGTCGCGCGGCGCGCCGACGTCCTGGCCAGGGTCGCGGCGCACGTCGAGGCCGACGGCGGTCGCGCGCTGGTCATCGCGGCGGACGTGACCCGGCGTGCGTCGGTGCAGGCCGCCTTTCGACGGGCCGTCGCGCGCTTCGGGAAGGTCGACATCGTCGTGAACAACGCGGGCGTGCTGATCCCGTCACCCGCCGCCACGCTCGATCCGGTCGACCTGCAGCGCATGCTCGACGTGAACCTCTTCGGCGCGCTGCACGTGATGCAGGCCGCGGTCCGCACGATGCGGCAACAGGCCGGCGGCGGCCACATCGTCAATGTCGCGAGTCTCGCCGCGCGGCGCGGCTATTCGCCGATCGGCGGCTACTCGGCGAGCAAGTTCGCGCTCGTCGGCCTGACGGAAGCGTTGCGCACGGAACTCGTCGGTGAGCGCGTCCGGGTCTCGCTGGTGCTGCCGGCGGTCGTCGACACGCCGATGGCTGCGGCCGCGGCAACCGATCCGATTTCGGCCGGGTTCTGGCCGAAGGCGTGGAGCCTGCCGCCCGCCTGGGTCGTCTGGTCTATCTTCGCGGCGGTCCGGCTCAACCTCGCGGAGGTCGCCGTGCCGCCGGGCACGGCGTTGCTCGAGAAGCTTGCGTCACTGGCACCCGCCACGACGGACACGCTGGTGAGTTCGGTAATGAAGCTGGCACGCCGCAAGGGCCGGCGCTGAAACCGGGAGAAACGCATGCCCGAACCGTTCACGAATCTGGCCATCGAACGCGAGCAGGGTGTGGCGACGCTGCGCCTCGACCGGCCCGAAAAACTCAATGCGCTGCACCGCGCGCTCTGGCACTCGATCCCCGAGGCGGTCGCGGCGCTCGACCGCGACCCCGACGTCCGCGTGATCGTCCTCGCCGGCAACGGCAAGGCTTTCTGCGCCGGCATCGATCTCGTCGACCACGCGTCGGGGCTCGCCGGTGGCTCGCTGTCTGGCATCGAAGGATCCGCCGTCGCGCAGCGCCGACAGCTCTACGACGACATCCGCGCCTACCAGCGTACGGCGTCCTGTTTCGCGGACACGAACAAGCCGGTCATCGCGGCCGTGCACGGGGCCTGTCTGGGCGGCGGCATGGACCTGATCACGGCCTGCGACATCCGCCTCGCCTCCGCGGACGCAACGTTCTCGGTGCGCGAGACGCGCATTGCGATGGTCGCCGACGTGGGCTCGCTGCAGCGGCTGCCGCGTCTCGTCGGCGAAGGCGTGGCGCGGGAGTGGATCTTCACGGGCGCCGACTACGATGCCGCGCGGGCCCTGTCGGTGCACCTGCTGAACGAGGTGCTCCCGGACCAGGCCGCGCTGGACGCGCGCGCGCAGCAGCTCGCGGTGACGATCGCGGCCAACTCGCCGCTCGCCGTGCAGGGTTCCAAGCACGTGCTCGGCTTCGCCTCGCGCCGCGAGGTGGACGCGAACCTCGACTACGTCGCGTTGTGGAACTCGGCGTTCCTGCACTCGGACGATCTCGGCGAGGCGACGCGCGCGTTCATGGAGCGTCGGCCACCGAAATTCCGGGGCCAGTGAGTCCGGCGCCGCCGCCGCGAGTCACGAATCCGGGATCAGCTCGAAATCGTCCTTCGGGGTGCCGCAGACCGGGCACACCCAGTTCTGCGGCAGGTCCTCGAACCGCGTTCCTGGCGCGATGCCGTATTCCGGCAGCCCCGCCGCTTCGTCGTACACGGCTTCGCAGGTCATGCACCGCCATTTGCGCTCGCCCGGCTGCTTCATCGGGCCCTCACGCCATCAGCGCCGGCTGCGTCGCCGGCTGCGGTGCGTCGCGCAGTTCGCGCCGCAGGATCTTGCCGACGTTGGTCTTGGGCAGCTCGGCGCGGAATTCGATGTATTTCGGCTTCTTGTAGCCCGTGAAGTTCTGCCGGCAGAACTCCATGAGCTGCTCCGCGGTGAGCGACGGATCCCTGCGCACCACGAACACCTTGACCGCTTCGCCGGACTTCTCGTCCGGCACGCCGATCGCGGCGCACTCGACGACGCCTGGATGCGTCGCGATGACCGACTCGATCTCGTTCGGGTACACGTTGAAGCCAGACACCAGGATCATGTCCTTCTTGCGGTCGACGATGCGGATGTAGCCGCGCTCGTCCATGATGCCGATGTCCCCCGACTTGAAGAACCCGTCGGGCGTCATGACCTTTTCCGTCTCGTCGGGCCGGTTCCAGTAGCCCGCCATGACCTGCGGACCGCGGATCGCGATCTCGCCGGCCTGGCCGGGCGGCACCGGCTGACCCGCGTCGTCGAGAATGAGGATCTCCGTGTTCGGGAACGGCAGGCCGATGGTGCCGTTGTACTCCGTGTTGCTCAACGGGTTGCAGGTCGCCACCGGCGAGGTCTCCGACAGCCCGTACCCCTCGATGATCGGCAGCCCGGTGATCGCCTGCCACTTGTCGGAGACGGCCTTCTGCACCGCCATGCCGCCACCGTTGGCCACGCGCAGGCTCGAAAAATCGAGCTTGCGGAACTCCGCGTTCTCGCACAGCGCGTTGTAGAGCGTATTGACGCCCGGAACCACGTTGAACCGGTATTTCGCCAGCTCCCTGACGAAACCCGGGATGTCGCGCGGATTGGTGATCAGCACGTTCAGCGCCCCGATGCGCAGCCCGAACAGGCAGTTCACCATCAGCGCGAACACGTGATAGAGCGGCAGTGCGCAGATGTAGACGAACTGCTCCGGCACGGGCCCGCGCGCGGTGTCGTGCAGCGACGGGACCATCCACGCCTCCATCTGCAGCACGTTGGCGACCAGGTTGCGATGCGTGAGCGTAGCGCCCTTGGACACGCCGGTCGTGCCGCCCGTGTATTGCAGGAACGCGACGTCCTGCGGCCCGGGGCGGACGGGTTCGAGCTTGCGGCGCGCGCCGGCATCGAGCGTCGCGGTGAAGCGGACGTGGCCCGGCAGCGAATACGCGGGCACCATCTTGCGCAGCTTGCGCACGGCGAAGTTGACGATCGCGCCCTTCGGGAAGCCGAGCATGTCGCCGAGGCTCGCGACCACGACGTGCCTGACCGCGGTCTTCGCGATGACCTGCTGCAGCGTCGCGGCAAAGTTCTCGAGGATGACGATCGCCTCGGCTCCCGAGTCCCTGAGCTGGTGCTCGAGCTCACGCGGCGTGTACAACGGGTTGACGTTGACGACGACGCAGCCCGCGCGCAGCACACCGGCGAGCGCGATCGGATACTGCACGACGTTCGGCATCATGATGGCGACGCGTGCGCCGCGCACGAGACCCTGCTGCTGCAGCCACGCGCCGAAGGCGGTGGAGTACCGGTCCACGTCGGCAAACGTGAAGAACCGGTCCATGTAGGCATACGCGCTGCGCGAGGCATGCCGGCGGAACCCGTCGTCGAACAGGTCGATGAGCGACGCGTACTGCCCGAGGTCCACGTCGTGTGGCACGCCGGGCGGATAGTGCTTGAGCCAGAATCGTTCCATGGTTCCCCCAATCCGACATCGACGCGCTCAGGGTGGAGTGCGCGCCACGATCGGTACGTTGCAGAGGTCGATGTAGCCCGCCGGCACGAGATACCAGTCGTCCCGGCGATTGCGGCGCGCCTCGACCAGCGCGCGGAAACTCGCGGTGTCGGTGCGCATCACTTCGAGGCGTTCGCGTTCCGCGGCGGGCACGTCCGCAGCGAGCAGCAGGCCCGCGATGGGCACATATTGCTCGGGCCGTTCGTAGAAGCCCAGCGGTCCGGAGCCGCGCGGCAGCGCCGAGAGCAGTTCCATGCCCTTCACAACCCGCCCGACCAGCGCGATGTTGCGGTCGAGCTGCCGCGGCGCGTGTCCCGTGACGACGTAGAGCTCCGCCCCGTTGCCGCTGTCTGGTTCGTTGGCGCGACCGGCACCGACCATGCCGTAGCAGTGCGCGAGCCACGTCTCCCCACGGGCCGTGTCGCGCGCCGCCGGAAAGCCCTGGCTGAACCCGACCTGCGGCGCATAGCCGTCGCTGTCGGGCAGCGCTTCGAACGGCACGTCCGGCCCGATGCGGGCGGTGAACTCGGGCGGCAGCCGTGCCTGCGCGTCGCCGAGTGACCGCTTGCCGTCCGCGTCGCCCCACTGCACGACGAAATTGTCCTGCGACCGGATGATCGCCAGACCGTCGAAATATCGCGCACGGACGAGCGTGCGCAGGTTGGCTGCATGAGCAGGCGCGAAGGCGGGGGCGAGCTCGATGACGACGCGGCCCTGCGGCAGTTGCAGGTAAAGCGTGTTCGCAGGATCGAGCGCCCGCCAGTCGGCAGGTGCCGTGGCTGCCAGGATCTCGCTCATGGTGCGTGGCGGCGCGGCGGTGGGGGCGACGGGTCCCGTTGCCGTCTGACCGTGTGCCGTGGCGGCCGCGAGCGTCGCGACGAGCAGCCACGCGTGGCGGACGGTGCATGTCATGACGGCTGGCGCGGTCCGAGGATGACCCAGACCTGACGCAGGCTCCTGGCTGCCCTGCGACAGGCGTCGAGCGACTCCTCGAGCGATTCGCGCGACGCACCATCGACCGCGCCGGACTCGAGCATCATCTCGAGCTGCAGCATGGCGATCGACAGCTCGTCGTTCACGTCGTGCAGATGCCTGCGCACGTCAGGGCACTGCGGTTCGGGGATGCTGTGGGCCATGCGTGCGATTCCTCAGCCCTGGGCGAGCGCCGTGCGGGCGAAGCCTTCGAGAAAGAGCTGCATCCGCGCCATGCCTTCCGGTGTCAGCTCGACGTAGGTGCGACGGCGGTCGGACGGGTCGGGCAGGCGCGCGACCAGCCCGCCCTGGATCAGGTCTTCGATGCGGCGCAGGGCCGTCGTCATCGGACTCTTCGACGACAGCGCGAGGCTGGTCACCGAGAGGTGCTGCCCGGCGAGCCGCGCACGCATCAGTTCGGCGAGCATCTCCCACGCCGGCTCGGGCATGACGGCCTCGCCGAAAATGCTCGTGCGCGCCTCCTGAAGCTTCTGCAGCAGCTTGAGCGTGCGCAAGCTCGTCTCTTCCAGCCGTGCCGCCGCGGCACGCGCCGTGGCCTCGCGCCGGCCGGAGTCTTTTTCGATCGTGCACCGCATGTCCTCGGCGAGCGCCCGGGCCGTGTCGGCGATCTGTTGCAGCTCGCGCGCGCCGGGTGAGTCGCCCTTCGTGGCGCGCACCTTGCGGATGCTCTCCGCACGCGTGAGCGCGTGCTGTACTGCTTCGCGCAGCGTCTTGGGTTCGATCGGCTTGAACAGGTAGTCGCCGGCCTCGAGCCGCATGGCTGCGACGGCGGTGTCGAGCGACGCCTGGCCCGTGACGAGCAGCAGTTGCAGCCAGGGGCGGTCCGCGAAATCGCGCCGGACCGTGCCGAGGAATTCGATGCCGTCGGTCGTCGGCATGTAGATGTCGCTCACGACGACGTCGACGTCGGGCGACAGCCGCAGCACCTCGATCGCTTCGGCGGCCGACTGCGCCGTCCTGCAGGCAATCGCGCTGCTGCCGAGCACGCGTGACATCAGGCGCAGGGCGCGGACTTCGTCGTCCACGACGAGAACCCGGGGCAGTGACGCTTGTTCCATGTGGAAAATCTACAACGCGCGCCGTGCGGGCAACAGTCCGCAATGTTCGCAGGCGGCGGGCCGCGTGGCCTCAGCCCGCGGCGATCTGCCGGCCGAGCAAGCCGTCCAGCCGCCCGACCAGTGCCGTCCGCTCGAACGGCTTGACGACCACTGCATCGGCGCCCGCTTCGGCCGCCTGCCGGCTCGTCTCGTCGGTGTCCATGCCGGTGAGCAGCACGAACCGCACGTCCGCGAGTTCCGGACGCTGCCGCGCCCAGCGACAGAAGTCGAGCCCCGTCATGCCGGGCATCAACAGGTCCGCGAGGATGACCCGGGGGCGTTCCGTGGCGAGCAGGGCCACGGCGGCCGGGCCATCCGGCGCGGCGAGGACCCGGAAGCCCGCGTGACGCAGGACGATCCGCAGGAGTTCGCGCGAGCGTGCATCGTCGTCGACGACCAGCGCCAGCGGTCCATGGTCCGCCCCGGTGTGCATCATTCCGGTCATTGTACGCAGGACGCCCCGCTCCACAACGACAGATCCGACGTCCGGACCCGTCACCGGCCGTCATGTTCCGGCGCCGGCCCCGCGAGACTCCGCGTGAACACGGACGGTAAGATGCCCGCGTGGGCCCGGTCGCACGCTGGGCGGCGTGGCCCGTGGAGACGGCCAGTGCGTATCCTGATGATCGAGGACAACGAGTCCAACGCCTACCTCGCACGCTTCCTGCTCGAGCGACGCGGGCACGAGGTCGTCGTGGCGCCCACGGGCAACGAAGGCGTCGCGCTCGCGCGTGGCTCCCGCTACGACCTGATCCTCCTCGACCTGCGCCTGCCCGATGGCGATGGTTGCGATTTCGTCGCGGCACTGGTTCTGCCGGGCACGCCGGACCCGACGCCGGTGATCGCGGTGAGTGCCCACGCCCTGGCCGCGGACCGCGTGCGCGCGATCCAGGTGGGCTGTCGCGCGTTCATCGAAAAGCCGATCGACGTGACGGCTTTTGCCGAGCGCATCGAGGCCATCGCCGCCAGCGGCAACGGCTCGCCCTGATGGGTCCGGTTCGCGTGACGGTTTCCGCACATCGAGAGGTTCGTACGGCGATGCTCGTGAAGATGTCGACACGCCACGGCCAGTTGCTCATGCAGGGCGAGCCGGCCGTGGCGCTGCTGCGGCTCGGCGGCCACTCTGGAACGGTGCCGGGTGCCGTGCTCGCCGCGGGCCTGCCCGCCTTCCTCGCGCGGCTGCGCGCCGGGCTCGAGATCCATGGCGACGAGCTTTCTCCCGCGCCACCGCCGCCGGACCCGGCACTCCAGGGCGACCCGGCCGACGAGGAACTGGAGCGATCCGTCGCGCTGCGGCAGCGGGCAGTGCCGCTGCTCGACATGCTGGCAACCGCCGTGCGGCGGGGGTCCGACCTGATGTGGGAGCGCGCCTGACCGTGCGCGAATTGCGGCTGCTGTCGCTGCCGGCCCTCGCGCTGGTATTGCTCGCCGCACACCTGCTGCACGCCGCCGTCGCGGCCGACGGACTGAGCGCCGGGCGCGACAGGCCGTTGGGATTCGCCGGCATGCTGCGATAACCTTGCCGGCCTCGGTGCCTGCGCGCACCCATCCGTCAAGAGTCCCCTCCAGCCATGAAGAACCTGCTCGTCGCAGCGGGCACCTGCGCGTTGCTCGCCCTGCCTGCCGCGGAGGCTGCCAACATGACCCCGACCGTTGCCGAGGACAACCCCCTGCTCGCGCCGTGGCCCGGCCCGTACGGCGGCGTGCCGCCGTTCGACCGGGCCAGGGTCGACGGACTCGCACCCGCGCTCGAGGCCGGCATGGCGCAGCAGCTCGCCGAAGTCGACCGCATCGCGAACGACCCGGCCGCGCCGACGTTCGCCAACACGCTCGCCGCGCTGGAGCGCACGGGTCGTACGCTCGACCGCGTCAGCACGGTCTATAATATCTACGTCGCGAGTCTCAACGACGACGCCGTGCAGGTCGTCGAACGCGAGATGTCACCGAAGCTGGCCGCTTTCAGCGACCGGATCACGCAGAACGCGAAGCTGTTCGAGCGCATCGCGAAAGTCTACGAGACGCGCACCGATTCCGGCCTGACGCCGGAGCAGCAGCGTCTGAGCTGGCTCTACTACACGAACTTCGTGCGCGCCGGCGCGAAGCTCGACGCGCCCGCGAAGCAGCGCCTGTCGGAGATCAACCAGGAGCTCGCCGGGCTGTTCACGCAGTTCGGCCAGAACGTGCTGAAGGACGAGAACGAGCAGGCGGTGCTGATCGAGCGCGAGGCCGACCTCGCCGGCCTGCCACCCGCCGTGCGCGACGGCATGGCGCAGGTCGCCGACGCGCGCGGCCACAAGGGCTCGTGGGCCGTGGCCAATACCCGCTCGAGCGTCGAGCCCTTCCTCACCTACGCGGAGAACCGTCCGCTGCGCGAGCAGGTCTGGCGCATGTTCATCATGCGTGGCGACAACGGCGGCCCGACCGACAACAACGCGACGATCACGCGCATCCTGCAATTGCGCGCCGAACGCGCCCGGGTGCTCGGCTACCCGACGCACGCGCACTGGCGGCTCGAGAATTCCATGGCGAAGACGCCGGACCGCGCAATGGACCTCATGCAGGCGGTCTGGCCGGCGGCGGTCGGGCGCGTGCACGAGGAGGTCGCCGACATGCAGAAGATCGCGGACGCCGAGCACGCCGGCATCCGGATCGAACCCTGGGACTATCGCTACTACGCCGAAAAGGTCCGCAAGCAGAAGTACGACCTCGACGAGTCCGCGATCACGCCCTATCTGCAGCTCGACAAGCTGCGCGACGGCATGTTCCACATGGCGCGGCAGTTGTTCGGCTTCGACTTCAGGCCGGTGGCCGCGGGCAAGGTGCCGGTCTATCACCCCGACGTACGTGTCTGGGAAGTCGACGATCCGCAGGGCCGCCTCGTCGGGCTGTGGTACTTCGACCCGTACGCGCGCAAGGGCAAGCGCTCGGGCGCCTGGATGAGCGCCTATCGCAGCCAGGAGCGGTTCGACGGCGAGGTCAAGACCATCGTCTCGAACAACTCCAACTTCGTGCAGGGCAAGCCGGGCGAGCCGGTGCTGATCAGCTGGAAGGACGCCGAGACGCTGTTCCACGAATTCGGACACGCCCTGCATGGGCTCAGCTCCGACGTGAACTATCCGTCGCTCGCCGGCACCGCGGTGCCGCGCGACTACGTCGAATTCCCGTCGCAGCTGCTCGAGCACTGGCTCGCGACGCCCGAGATCCTCGACCGCCATGCGCTGCACTACCAGACAGGCAAGCCGATTCCACCGGAGCTCGTGGCCCGGATCGAGGCCGCCGACAAGTTCAACCAGGGCTTCGACACGGTGGAGTACCTGTCGAGCGCGCTCGTCGACATGCAGTTGCACCTCGTCGGCGCGATCGCGATCGACCCCGACCGATTCGAGCGCGAGACGCTTGCCGCGCTCGGCATGCCGCACGAGGTCGTGATGCGCCACCGCACGCCGCAGTTCAACCACGTGTTCTCCGGCGACGGCTATTCGGCGGGCTACTACAGCTATCTGTGGTCGGACACGATCACGGCGGACGCCTGGGAGGCGTTCACCGAAGCCGGGGGCCCGTGGGACAAACAGATCGGCCAGCGGCTCAAGCACCTGCTGTCGATCGGCAACACGGTCGATCCGGCCGATGCCTATCGGGCATTCCGCGGGCGCGATCCCGGCATCGAGGCCCTGATGCGCAAGCGCGGCTTCGTCGCGCCGGCAGCGACGAAGACGGTGACCGCTCCGACGAAGTGACCCGCCCGGGCCCTCGTCCGCCGCGGACGAGGGCCCGGCGGTCCGCACCGGGACGATCGTCTCGGGTCCTGGGTTTCCGAAGCCGCAACACCGGCACCTCAACCCCACCCTCACACGGCTTCGGCTACCAGGAACGCGTATTCCTCCGCGAGTTCGCGCAGGTGCCGGAACCGCCCCGACTTGCCGCCGTGGCCGGCCTCCATGTCGACGCGCAGGACCAGCAGGCGGTCGTCGGTCTTCAGACGGCGCAGCCTGGCGACCCATTTGGCGGGCTCGAAGTACTGCACCTGGCTGTCCCACAGGCCCGTCGTGACGAACATGGCCGGATACGGCTGCGCCACGACGTTGTCGTAGGGCGAGTACTCGAGCATGTACTCGTAGTACTCGCGCTCGTTCGGGTCGCCCCACTCGTCGTACTCGTTGGTCGTCAGCGGGATGCTCTCGTCGAGCATCGTCGTGACGACGTCGACGAAAGGCACGTGCGCGACGATGCCGCGATAGAGGTCGGGCGCCATGTTCGCCACCGCTGCGACGAGCAACCCCCCGGCGCTGCCTCCGCGGGCGAAAACGCGCCGCGGGTCCGCATAGCCCTCGCTCACGAGATGGCGCGTGACGGCGATGAAGTCCTCGAACGTGTGCCGCTTCTGCAGCTGCCGCCCGGCCTCGTACCAGCGCCGGCCACGCTCCTGGCCGCCACGCACCTGCGCGATCGCATAGACGAACCCGCGGTCGAGCAGCGACAGCGTCGACGATGCGAAGACCGGATCCGACGAGATGCCGTAGGCGCCGTAGCCATACTGCAGCAGCGGCGCCGAACCGTCGCGCCGGAACGCGTCCTTGCGATAGACGAGTGCGACGGGCACCTGTTCGCCGTCGGCGGCAGGCGCCTGGAGATACTCGGTGGCGTATCGCGACGGATCGAAATCGCCGAGCACCGGCTCGCGCTTGAGCAGCGTCCGTTCGCCCGTGCGGACGTCGTAGTCGTAGGTCGTGTGCGGCGTCGTGAGCGAAGTGTAGGTGTAGCGCACGACGTGGCTGTCGATCTCCTCGTTCGACCCGAGCGCCATGCGCCAGGCGGGCTCGTCGGCATCGAGGTAGAAGTCGCGGGCGCCGTGCCAGGGCAGGATACGCACCTTGCGCAAGCCGTCAGAGCGCTCTTCCAGCGCGAGGAAGTCCTTGAAGACGTCGAAGCCCGAGATGAACACGTCGTCGCGATGCGCGACGATCTCGCGCCAGTGCCCGCGGTCGGGCGGCGCGTCGACCGGGGTTTCCATGATGCGGAAATTCCGCGCCTGCCAGTTGGTGCGGACGATCCAGCGACCATCGACGTGCTCGACCGAGTATTCGTGCCCGCGCTCGCGCGGCAGCAGCACATTGAACCGCAGGTCCGCATCGTCCGCGCGCGCATAGCGCACCTCCGACGTGACCGTGCTGCTCGAGTGGATCAGCAGGTACCTGCGGTCCTTGGTCAGCTCGACGGCCGTATAGAACGACTCGTCCGGTTCCTCGTACAGCAGCGCATCCGTGGCGGGATCGGTGCCGAGCACGTGCAGGCGTACGCGCAGGCCGAGCAGCGTGACGGGGTCTTTCTCGACGTAGATCACGCGCTGGTTGTCGGTGGCCCAGGCCATCCCCTCCTCGACGTTCGGCACAGCGTCGGCCAGCAGCTCGCCCGTCCCGAGCGACTTGAACCG
>Ga0268298_10000394_pt1 | contig 56171 bp, 53 predicted proteins | sample WWTPWeurt_MetaG_FD_194462 | JGI IMG/M metagenome (GOLD analysis project Ga0268298, IMG submission 194462) | Activated sludge microbial communities from WWTP in Nijmegen, Gelderland, Netherland - WWTP Weurt | ecosystem: Engineered > WWTP > Aerobic digester > Activated sludge | place... | reverse complement strand
CGCCCTGCGTCGTATCCATCCGCATGTCGAGCGGCGCATCGAAACGGAAGCTGAACCCCCGCTCCCCCTCATCCAGCTGCGGGGACGACACGCCGATATCCATCAGCACGCCATCCACACTGCCGAATCCCGCCTCGCGCACCGCCTCGCCCATGTCGGCGAAAGGGCGATGCACCACGTTCAATCTCGCGTCACCGATCGCAGCCGCGGCCGCGATCGCCCGCGGGTCGCGATCCAGCGCCAGCAAACGCCCCTCGGGGCCAAGCTGCTCGAGAATCGCCCGGCTGTGGCCGCCGCGTCCGAAGGTGGCGTCCACGTAAACGCCTGCCGGCTTGATTGCCAGCGCCTCGACCGCTTCCCGCAGCAGAACCGTCAGGTGCTGCGCGGGGGCGCTCACAAGGCCAAATCCTCAAGGCCGGGCGGCAGCAGCTGATCACCAAGGGCGAAGATCGCCTCCTGCTGCTTCTGCCAGCCGGCATCCGACCAGATTTCAAAATGGGAACCTTGCCCGACCAGCCATACCTGCTTCTCGAACTGGGCAAACTGGCGCAGCTCGGGAGCGATCAGCAGGCGACCTGCCGAATCCATCTGCTCGTCACGGGCGAAACCCACCAGCAGGCGCTTGATGGCAGCGGAGCGGGGGTCGAGGCTGGGCGCCGCCAACACTTTGTCGCGGATCGGCTCCCAGGCGGGATTGGGGTAAAGCAGGAGACAGCGATGCGGATGGGCGGTGAGGACCAGGGTGCCATTGGCGGCGGCAAGCAAAGCCTCGCGATGGCGGGCCGGGATGGCCAGACGCCCTTTCGCATCGAGACTCAGTGCTGCTGCGCCGAAGAACATGTACTCCCTACCTCATCCTCTCCGAGGGTTTTGCCCCCGTTATTTTTTCAACAAACCCACTTTGCACCACTTTTTCCCACTTTAAGACAACAACAGAACACCGGTCAAGCGGTTTTTGTGATTTTTTTCAATGGGGACAAGGACTTACGAGCGTTTTCAAAGAGAATTTTGACAAAAAAATCCCTTAAAAAACAGTGATCGCGAAACACAACTTAAAGTGCTTTGTTAGAAGTGGCGCATCATTGCCCGACACACCCGCATGGCATTTCCCGGGCAAAGAAAAACCGGCGACCCCGTGGTGGGTGTCGCCGGTTTCGTCGAGAGGTGAAGCTGGCCGATAAGCCGGGTTCTGTCGTGGGCAACCATTCCTCTAGGCGACGTGTTACCACGCCGCTCAAGCAGCCTACCCGGAAGCAGCGCGAGCCACGCCGTACGCTTCCCTATTTGGCCTTGCTCCGGATGGGGTTTGCCGTGCCGTCCGTGTTACCACGTCCGCGGTGAGCTCTTACCTCGCCGTTTCACCCTTGCCTGATCCCACGAATGGGCCATCGGCGGTCTGTTCTCTGTTGCACTTTCCGTCGCCTTGGGGCTTGCGCCTTATAACGCCCGGTCGTTAACCGGCATCCTGCTCTGCGGAGCCCGGACTTTCCTCCCGGTGCTTGCGCACCCGGCGGTTGCCTGGCCAGCTTCGGGCGCTATTATATAGGCGCCGCCGTTGCCGGCCCCCTCCATTACGCGAAGCAACCCACACCCTCCAGGGAGAAACACGATGCTGAACGCCATGAAAGCCTTCGTTGCCGCCACCCTCGTCACCCTTCTCGCGGCCTGTGCCGCGCCCGGTGGCGGCCCCGGCGAAATGGAAATCCGGGCCGGCACGGTCGAGCACATCTATCCGGCCCAGATCAACAATACCCACCAGACCGGCATTGGCGCCGTGGTCGGTGGCGTGGTCGGCCTCGGCCTGGGGAGCCTGATTGGCGGCGGCAACGGCCGCGACGTGGCGATGGTCCTCGGCACGATCGGTGGCGCCTATGCCGGCAACGAGATCCAGAAGAAGCATGACCAGCCGGTCGCCGGCCAGCAGATCGTCGTACGCACCGGCAATGGTGTGCTCGTTTCCGTGACGCAACAGGGCGACAGCGGACTGCGGGTCGGCGACAAGGTCTATATCGAAGGCAACGGCGACGGCGCGCGCGTACTGCCGCGCTGACGCCCCGGCCGGAACTGCCAGACGTCGTCGTAGTACGCCGGGTCGTCGCTGTCCGGCACGACGCCGGGGACGCCAAGCAGGGGCAAGGGCTGCAGCCCTTGCGGATCGCCATGCATCCCCGCCGCGAGATCGGCCGCCAGCCGGCCATCGATCTCGCTCAATTGTTCGTTCAACGGCATCTGCAGCCAGCCGGGCGCCACCGGGGCCAGCACGCACTTCGCGGTAAGACCCCGGAATGGCTGGAGCAGCGCTTCGTAGGTGGCGTGGCCGAAGATGAACACACGCAACCCGGCGATCACATCACCCCGACGTTCGACGAACAATGTCCGCCAGCGGAAGCCGGCAATCAGTTCGAGCAGCGACGCATCCTCGGCTACGACCACAGCCCCGCATTTGTCGAAATGGGTCATCGCATCACGGACAGCACCACGTGCTTCCGCATGGCACGCCAGTTCCGCCGCATGGCGCGCGGAGAGCGCTGCCTTGGCCCGGGGAAAAGTCAGCCAGACGAGGCCATTGAACCAGTCGTGCCAGTTGTCCGGCCGGGTCTCGACCTCCCCGCGCACGGCAATACGTGCCTCGTAGCCGAGACCGTCGTCCTGTGGCGGAACGAAACGCAACACCTGCCCGGAGGCGGTATGCACGGACAGGCTTGTCGCGAGTTCCGCCAGTGCCAGGGCGTCCGGCGCCGGCGGCAGGCGGGCAAGCAGCGGCGCGAGCGGGAAGTAGAGCGGGTTGGCGAAGGGAGTGGAGGACACGGCGGACAGACAAAAGAAGAAGGGCTGCATGAGCAGCCCCGGAGGATCACCTGGCCGGCGGCGTCGCCGGCTGCGCGGCGACGAAGACCAGCTTGCCGTTGTCCTCGCGAAAGACGCCGACCAGTTCACCCTTGCCCTCCTTCGGCGGCTCGTCGAGTTTCGCGAATTTCTGGCAGGTCTGTGTTTCGACCGAGTACAGGTTTTTCCCCTGTTCGAGCAGGAAGGTGTTGGGCGCAGTCATGTATACCTCGACCTTGAAGTTCGGGCTCACGGCGGCGGGCTGCAGCTTGTGGCGGCGCTGACAATCGGGCAGCCGGGCGACGATCACCTCGAGGTCCATGCGCTTCTCCCAGAACAGTTTCTGCTCGCGCACCAGCGAAACGGCATGTTCAGGGCCGTCGATGCGCATGCCGATACCGTCGTTGATGCAGCCGGCAAGGAACGGGGGCAGCAGGGTGAGAAGCGCGATTTTCCTCATGGCAGGGTCTCGAATGGGCTCAGTCGACGAAGGTCCACGCCAGCGTTTCACCGGCACGTAGCGGCACCAGGGTGTCGCCCGGGATGTAATCGTACGCCGCCGGCAACGTTTGCGGTCGCTTCTCCAGCGTGACCGTGCCGGAATTGCGCGGCAGGCGGTAGAAATCGGGGCCGAAATGACTGGCGAAGCCCTCCAGCCGGTCGAGCGAACCGGCAGCCTCGAAGGCCTCGGCATAGAGCTCCAGCGCAGCATTCGCCGTATAGCAGCCGGCGCAACCGCAGGCGGCCTCCTTGGCCAGCCGGGCATGCGGCGCCGAATCGGTGCCGAGGAAAAATTTCGGATTCCCGGAAATCGCCGCCCCGACCAGTGCTTCGCGGTGGATTTCGCGCTTGAGCACCGGCAGACAGTACCAGTGGGGCCGCACGCCGCCCTGGAAGATCGCGTTGCGGTTGTAGAGCAGATGGTGGGCGGTGATCGTCGCACCGACATTGGCGCCGGCAGCCGCAACGAATTCCGCAGCATCCTTCGTCGTGATGTGCTCCATGACGACGCGCAACGCAGGATATCTCCTGAGCAGCGGCGAGAGCACCCGCTCGATGAACACCGCCTCGCGGTCGAAGAGATCGATCGCCGGATCAGTCACCTCGCCATGGACCAGCAGCGGCAGGCCGAGCTTCTCCATTTCTGCGAGCGGCGCATCACAGCGGGAGAGATCGGTAACGCCGGCGTCAGAATTGGTCGTCGCCCCCGCCGGGTAAAGCTTGACTGCCTTGACGAAGCCGGACGCGACCGCGGCGCGGATCTCCTCTGCGGACGTTACATCGGTCAGGTACAGCGTCATCAGCGGTTCGAAAGCCATGCCTGCCGGCAGTGCGGCAAGAATGCGCGCGCGATAGGCGGCGGCCTGTTCCACCGTGGTGACCGGCGGCTTCAGGTTGGGCATGACGATGGCGCGCGCGAACTGGCGGGCCGTATGCGGCAGGACAGCCTTGAGAGCGTCGTCATCGCGCAGGTGCAGATGCCAGTCATCGGGGCGGGTGAGCGTGATTTTCATGGTCTGGGGATAATGGGGCATGCAGGCGGAGCAATTCCGCAATTTTAGGCTATTTGTCACCACGCAGCGCCAGCGCCCGCTCATAAAGCGCATTCTTCGGCGCGCCCGTGATCGCATGGGCCAGCTTTGCCGCCTGCTTGACCGGCAGGCCATCGTCGAGCAACAACTGGAGGACGCGCCCGGCTTCCACATCGTCACCGTCCTCCGCCTCGGGCGCATCGACGATCAGCACGAATTCTCCCCGCTGCCGGTTGGCATCGGATTCCAGCCAGGCCAGCGCATCGCCGAGCGGGCAGACATGGATGGTCTCGAAGAGCTTGGTCAGCTCGCGCGCGATCACGACGCGACGCGCCGGGCCCAGCGTTTCGGCAAGCGCCGATATCGTTTCGAGGATGCGATGCGGCGCCTCGTAGAACACGAGGGCACAGGGATGCGCCGCGAGTTCGCGCAGTGTCTCCTCGCGCTGCCGTGACTTCACCGGCAGGAACCCGTGGAACAACCAATGCGGTGCGCCAAGACCCGAGGCCGAGAGCGCTGCGACGGCCGCACAGGGCCCCGGCAAGGGCACGACCCTGTAGCCGGCCTCGCGCACGCGGGCGACGATCCGGGCACCGGGATCGGAAACGGCCGGCGTACCCGCGTCGGAGATCAGCGCCACCGGGTCGCCCGCCGCGAGCCGCTCGATCACCTGCTGCGCCGCGGCTTCCTCGTTGTGCTCATGGGCCGGCAGCAGGCGCGCCGGCGAACCCAGATGGCGCAGCAGGGGGGCCGAGTGGCGGGTATCCTCGGCGGCGACCCAGGGGACGCGACGCAGGACTTCGGCGGCGCGCACGGTGAGGTCGCCGAGGTTTCCGAGCGGCGTGGCGACCACATACAATGCAGGGAATTCTTCTGTCATGACACGGATGTTCTTCTCGAAGCCCAACGATACCACGGACGGCGCCCGCGCCGAGACGCTTGCCGCCGCCTACCTGAGCCGGCAGGGCCTGCGTATCGAGACGCGCAACTTCCGCGTCCGTGGCGGCGAGATCGACCTCATCTGTCGCGAAGGCGCGACACTGGTTTTCGTCGAAGTGCGCCTGCGTCGCAATGCCGGCTACGGCGGGGCGGCGGCCAGCATCACGAAAGCCAAGCGTCAGCGACTGATTCTCGCTGCACGCCACTACCTGGCGAGAGTGCCCGACACCCCCTGCCGTTTCGACTGCGTGCTGCTGTCCGGACTCGCTGACACCGACATCGAATGGATCCGCGATGCGTTTTCTGCCGGCGCTGATCATTAGTCTCGTGCTCGCCCTCCCCCACGCCCGTGCGGAGGAAGTGACGATTCTGGTCCAGCGCTCGCCGCTCGCCGGCAGCCAGTACTACGCCTTGTCCTCCGTCTGGGGCGAGATTCGCCCCGGTGACAAACTGTTACTGAAAAGGGAGCCGGAGAACCGGCATGATGCGAATGCCGTCCGTGTCGAATGGAACGGCCACCAGCTCGGCTACGTGCCGCGCGCCGAGAACCGGGCCCTCGCTGCGGCAATGGATCGCGGCGACAAGGTCGAGGCGCGGGTGGCAAGAATGAAGCGGCACCGCAACCCCTGGCAACGCGTTGAATTCGAGGTGTACGTGATCCTCTGAGGTGGCGCGATTGTTCACAGGTCAGGGCTGACGACAGCGCCCCGGGCCGCCCGACGGACAATCCGGGTTAGAATCGCCCGACATTTATTACTCGCTACAAGCCTTTCCGCATGGACCTCATCGAACGCATCAGCCAGCATTTCCAGGACAGCGCCCAGACCAAGCTCGATGCCATGGAGCTGCTCGCCGCCCCCATTTCCGATGCCGTACAGACGATGGTCGCCTGCCTCGTCAACGACGGCAAGATTCTCGCCTGCGGCAACGGCGGCTCCGCCGGCGACGCACAGCACTTCGCCGCCGAACTGGTCGGCCGTTTCGAGGCCGAGCGCCAGGAACTGGCTGCCATCGCCCTGACCACCGACAGCTCCATCCTCACCGCTGTCGCCAACGACTACGCCTTCGATGTCGTCTTCGCCAAGCAGGTGCGCGCGCTCGGCCGCGCCGGCGATGTCCTGCTCGCCATCTCGACCTCGGGCAACTCCGTCAATGTCATCAAGGCGATCGAGGCCGCGCACGACAACGACATGAGCGTGGTCGCGCTGACCGGCAGGGGCGGCGGCAAGATCGGCCAGATGCTGCGCGAAGGCGACATCCATCTCTGCGTGCCGGCCGAGCGGACGGCGCGCATCCAGGAGACCCACCTGCTCGCCATCCATTGCCTGTGCGATGGCATCGACTGTCTGCTACTGGGAGTTGAAGAATGAAGAAAACACTGATTGCCGCCCTGCTGGCAGCGCTGATTGCCCCCACCCTCTCCGGCTGCGTTGCCGCGGTCGCCACCGGCGCCACCGCGGGCGCGCTCGCCGTCATGGATCGTCGCACCTTCGGCACGCAGACCGAGGATGAAGGCATCGAGTGGAAGATCCTTGGCAACCTGATGAACAAGTACGGCGAGAAGGTGCACGTCAACCAGACGAGCTACAACCGCAAGGTGCTGCTCACCGGCGAGGTCCCTGACGAGAAGACGAAGGAAGACATCGAACGCATGGTGCGCGGAATCTCCGGTGTCCAGGACGTCTGGAACGAACTGCAGATCGGACCACCCTCGACTTTCCAGAACCGGAGCAACGACGCCTACATCACTTCCAAGGTCAAGGGGCGTTTCGTCGATGGCGGCAAGTTCCGCGCCAATCTTGTGAAAGTGGTGACCGAGGCAGGGACCGTGCATCTGCTCGGGATGGTGACGCGCCCCGAAGCCGACTCGGCAATCGAGATCGCGCGCACCACCGCCGGCGTGAAGAAAGTCGTCAATGTGATGGAGATCATCACGCCGGAGAAGGCAAAATCACTCGACGTGCCGCCACCGGACTCGGGCAGCACGCAGCAACCGGCACCGGTCCAGTAGCGACGGCCAGCCCGCAGCTCAGGCGGCAATGGCCCGCCTGAGCCCGCGCATCAGGCAGCCGATCGCCGGCAGCTTCATGTAGAGCTCCTCGGCAGCATCCCAGTAGTCGCGGTGATAAGTGACGTAGCCGCGCTCGTCCAGGCGCAGGTGCGTCACCCCGCGCATCACCTGCATCTCGCTGCCGGTGAAACGCATCCGGTAGTACAGCTCCCAGACCAGCATCACGCCGTTCGCCGCCTCGATGCGCTCGGTAACGGCAAACCGCGGCTCGCTGATCTGGCGATACATGTGGCGGAAGATCCCCTGGATCGCCGCCACACCGCGCACCTCGTTGAACGGATCCTTGAAGAACGCATCGTTCGAATAGAACTCGGGAAAACGCGCCACGCCCTCCGGCGTCAGCGTCTGGTAGAAATCGATCAGGCGGTCCAGCGGTGACTGGGCATTCATGACTCAACCTCCGGCAAAGCGCCGCACCAGCGGCAGATAGATTCGTGCCGGCAGCAAGGCCAGCAGCTTCATGAAGCGCGTGAAGCGCTTTGGAAAGTGGATTTCGAAGTCCTTGCCGCGATAACCGGCGAGGATCTCGTCGGCGGCCGCTTCCGGCGTCAGCAGTGCCGGCATCGCGAAATCGTTTTTCGCGGTGAGTTGCGTCGCGACGAAGCCGGGATTGATCAGGCGCACGCCGACACCCCGCGGCTGGAGGTCGAGCGCCAGCGATTCGGCAAAATTGACCAGTGCCGCCTTACTCGGCCCGTAGGCCAGCGCCTTCGGCAAGCCACGGTAGCCGGCGACGCTCGCCACCAGCGCCATGTCCCCGCAGCCTTGCGCGAGGAGGTGCGGCACGACGGCGGCAGCGAAGGCATAGGCGCCGCCGACATTGACCGCCAGCGTGCGTTCGACGGCCGCGAGATCGATTTCCCAGCCACGCATCGGCACGTAGTCGCCGGCAAGATAGATTGCCGTATCGATACCGCCCCAGGCGCCGATGATCGTCGTCGCGGCTGCCGCCATCGCCGCAGCATCGGTCGCATCGCAGGGCAGCACCATTGCCTGAGGCGCCACATCGACGACCGCGCGCAGCCGCGTCGCGCTGCGCGCCGAAATGGCGACACGCGCGCCCTCCGCCAGCAGGCGGCGCGCCAGCGCGGCGCCGATGCCGCTCGACGCGCCGAAGAGCCAGGCGCGACGCCCGCGCCAGTGGGTGACCGGAGCATTCATCGCCGCGTAAAGGAAAGTGTCACCTCGCCGAGATGGAAGCCCCACTTCTTCATCACCGAACGATTGAGCATCACCCGCTCGTCGATGAGGAACATCCAGTCGTCGAAGTCCACGTGATAGACCTTGTCGCCGACCGGCAAGGCCAGCACGTAACGCCAGTGCAGCGAATTGCCTGCGGCCTCGCCGGTCGCCTCGCCGATGACATCGTCGGCGCGGCCACGATAGCGCCCCTCGCCATCCCGGGTGATCGTCCACACACGTCGCGACGTGGTGCCGTCGGCCCACGTGAAATGCTCGTCCAGCGTGCCGACATTGCCCTGCCAGGAAGCCTCGATCACGACAGTGAAGCGCTTGATCACCTCGCCGCTGCGATCCTGGAACATGCCCCAGCCGTCGATGGTGCCGTTGAAATAGCGCGCGAGGTCGAGCACCGGCTGTTCGGCCCGGTAGCGTTCGACGGAAATGCCGGCGCACCCTGCCAGCCCCAGGGTCAGGAAGGCGACCAGCGCACACCAGCATCGGCTTTTCATGAGCACACCTCCAGTTCGTTGCGCCAGCGCCAGGCCAGCGTGGCAGCGGCAGCCTTGAAGAAAACCGGCAGCAGGCAATAGACAAGCGTCAGTGCCAGCAGTCCCGCTTCGCCACCCGTATCGCCGCCCGGCTCGTAGCCGAGCAGCGCCAGCAGTGGCAGCGCGAGGCCGGCGGCGAGCGCCAGATTGAGTTTGGCAACGAGGTTCCACCAGCCGAAGTAGCCCCCTGCCCCGGCGCTCGCCGCCGGGCTTTCGGCGATGTCGGCCAGCAAGGCCGGCGGCAGCGCCAGATCGGCGCCGAGCGCAAGGCCGGTCAGCAGGCAGACTGCGGCAAAGGCGGCGACGTCGCCGGCGCCCAGCGAAATTGCGAAGACGAAGGCGATGCACGCGACCATCATCGACACGAGCCAGGCGCGGATGCGGCCGATACGGCGGGCAAGGCACACCCAGAGCGGCAGACCGGCGGCCCCGGCGACGAAGTAGAGGGCGAGGAAGATTCCGCTCATCGCCTCCGCAGCGAGGACGTCGGTAACGAAGAAGAGCACCAGCGTCGCCGGTAGCGCCGCAGCGATGCCATTGAGCAGGAAGATCCCGACGAGGCGCACGAAGCGCCGGTCGCGGAAGGCGTGGCGCAGCGTTGTCAGCGATGCGTGACGGGACGGGGCAACGCGAGCGATGCACTGCCTGTCACCCGCAGCACCGAGCACGGTGACGACGGCCGACAGCGCCAGCAGCGGCACGAAGAGCCAGGACAGGCGGGCCAGACCGGCCGCCGTATCACTGGCAAACAGCAGCGGCAGCAGGCTCGCGAGGATCACGCCGAAGAGTCCGAAGCCCTCGCGGCTGGCGGTGAGCAGCGTACGCTCGCCGCTATCGCGCCCGATTTCCGCCCCCCAGGCCTGATAGGCAACGCTCGCCAGGCTGAAGCCGAAGTAGGTGGCAATCAGCGCCACCGTCAGCCAGAGCAGCGGGGGCGAACTCCCGGCACTCGCCGGGTTGAGCAGCAGCAGCAGCATGCCCACCGCGAGGAAGGGCAGCGCGACGACGATCAGGCGCGAACGGCGCGGCGTGCGGTCGGCCCACCCGCCGAGCAGCGGATCGATGCCGGCATCGAGCAGGCGGGTGGCCAGCAACAGTCCACCGAGCAAGGCCAGGTTGATGCCGGCGTCGGCATAGAGTCGTGGCACATGGACATAGACCGGCAGGGCCGCCATCGCCAGCGGCAGTCCAAGCAGCCCGTAGGCCAGCCATTGCCGGGTCGGCATCGGGGGACCCTCAGCCCGGCGGCAGTCGCAGCAAGGCCGCACGTACAGCCGGGGCGGCGGTGCGCGGATCGAGCCAGAGGGCGAAGAAGCGTCGCGCGAAGTCCACGTCGGCGATCTCGCCGAGCGCCCGGGTTCCAAGGTAGAAGCGGGCGCCACGATCGGGCAGGAAGAAGCCGGTGATCGTGTCGCCCTTCCTCACATCGGGAAAGAGTCGCTTCATCTCGCCCTCCCAGCGTTGCAGATCGCTGTCGGCTGCGCCGAGGCGGCGCATCTCGTCCACGCTTGCTTCGACGATGCGGGCGCCGGGGATGTCGCGCCGGTATTCGAGCGCGAGCGCGAATGGCGAATCATAGGGTGAATCGTCGCCCCCGTTTCCGACAGCGGCGACCGGTTCGCGCCCCGCGACGTAGAGCGTGGCACGGTAGAGCGCAAAGCCGTACCAGCGCATCTCGCCACTGCCCCACTGCCGCCAGTCGGCGTGCGCCTCAGCCGTCGGCAGCACACGCATGTCCTGGGTGGCCAGCGACGGTGCGACAGGCAAGACAAGCGCGAGGCCCAATGCAAGGAGGGTGGACAGTTGGCGCATGATCAGTCGCGCATCAGTTCGAACTGGTGGACGTCGGTGCAGCCGCTCCGGAATCCCGCCTCGCAGTAGGCGAGATAGAAGCGCCACAGGCGGCGGAAGGATTCATCGAAGCCCTGGCGCGAAATTTCCGGCCATGCGGCATCGAAGGCGGCCAGCCAGCCGGCAAGGGTGCGCGCATAGTCCGGCCCGAAGGCGAAGGCGTCGCGCACGGCCAGCCCGCTGCGTTGCGCGTTCCGGGCGAACACCGCCGGCGACGGCAGCATGCCCCCCGGAAAGACGTACTGCTGGATGAAATCGGTCCCCCGGCGGTAACGCGCAAATAGATCGTCGCGGATGGTGATCGTCTGGATCAGCGCGCGCCCCTCGGGTTTGAGCAGGCGGGAAAGCTGGCCAAAGTAGGTATTCCACCAACGTTCGCCGACGGCCTCGAACATTTCGATCGAAACGATGTGGTCGTACTCGCCGGAGAGATCGCGGTAGTCGCGCAGTTCCAGCCGCACCTGGCCATCGAGCCCGGCCACACGCAGGCGCTCCTCGGCCCAGGCGAGCTGGGATGGCGAAAGGGTGACGCCGTGCACTTCGGCCCCGGCTTCGCGCGCGGCGGTTTCCGCGAAACCGCCCCAGCCGCAGCCGATTTCGAGAATGCGATCGCCGGGGCGCACCCCCAGGCAACGCAGGATGCGGCGATACTTGGCGAGCTGCGCCGACGCCATGCTGCGCTCGCCACCGGAGGAATAGAGCGCTGCCGAGTAGCTCATCGTCGGGTCGAGCCACCGCCGGTAGAAGTCGTTGCCGAGATCGTAGTGCGCCATGATGTTGCGGCGTGAACCGGATCGCGTGTTGGCATTCAGCAGGTGACGGATGCGTGCAGCCACGAGATGGAAGGCGCTGCCGTAGACGGCACGCGCAAGCGCATCGCGATTGTCGGCGAGCACGGTCAGCAGCCGGGCCAGATCCGGACTGTCCCAGTCACCGTCCAGATAGCTTTCGGCAAAGCCGATGTCGCCGCGTGCCAGCACCGCATCGAAGAACGCAGGATCATGCACTTCCAGGACCGCGAGCGGCGCCCCGTTGCCGAAGCATGCCACGCCCCCGGAGGGCAGGCGGATTTCGAGCGAGCCGTGGGACATCTTTTCCAGCAGCCGGAAAATGGCCAGCGCTGCCCGGGTGTGCCCGGCGCCGGAAAGCTCCACGGGCGGCAGCGTCGAATCGAGCGCATTCATCTTGTTGTCTCCTCAAGCGGGGGCGCAGGTTTGCGAAAGATAGGCACATGCTTCAGCCAGAGGCGCAGCGCCTGCCAGTGGATACGGGCAACGACACCGACGCTCTGCCAGGGATAGGCGAAGAAGGCGCGCACCAGCGCCCCGGCGGCCAGCGGTCGCGGCTGGCCGGTGATCGCCGTATGCAGCAGGTCCCCCTCTGCATCGGCGTGGTCGATGCAAACGCTGATACGGCCGCTGCGTCCGGTCTTGAAGCGGAAACGATAGAAACCGTTCACGGCCATGAATGGCGAGACATGGAAGACCTTGCGCGCGGTCAGCGTCTGCGCGGCAGTGATGGTTTTTCCATCCGGCGGCAGCAGCAGGTAGTTGTGGCGCTCGCCAAAGGTGTTGCTGACTTCGGCAAGCACGGCAACGAGTCCGCCGGAGCGCTCGTGGCAATACCAGAAGCTGACCGGATTGAAGACGTAGCCGAGCACGCGCGGAAAGGTCTGCAGGACGATACTCCCGTCGGCCACGACCCCCTCGCGTGCCAGCAGGCCGCGAATCCATGGCAGCAACGGCGTGCCGTCGCGCGGGCCGTGGTCAACGACGTGAAAGCTGAAAATGCCGAAGCGGTCGAACGGTATCCGCACCACCGGATCGAGCCGGTCGAGGGTCAGGCGCAGGAAGAAAACCGGATAACGGAAGGCGTGAATCGCCGGGCGCAGACGGCGATGCATGACCTCGCCGAAACAGATCTCGGCTGCCATTGCAGTCGACGCAGGTTTCACACCGCCTCCAGCGCCTTTGCCACACGGGCCACGCGGCCCTGATTTGCTTGCCAGGGAGCGAAGCATCCGAGCGCATTGGCTACGGCCAGACCGGACTTGAGTCCGTCCTCATGAAAGCCGTACCCCCCCCAGGCGCCACAATAGTGGACGCCATCGCGTCCGTTGACCTCGACCAGCTCGCGCTGTGCCGCGATCGCCGGCCCGTCGAAAATCGGGTGCGCGTAGGAGAACTCGGCAAGCACGTGCTCCGCCGCCGGCTCGCGCAGGGGGTTGAGCGTCACGGTCAGCGGGGTAGCGAATGGCAAGGGCTGCAGGCGATTGATCAGATAGGAGACAGCGACCGGCCGGCCGGATGTACTTTCCTTCGCCGTGCCATCGGAAAGATAGTTCCAGGCCGACCACAGGCTGCGGTCACGCGGCAGCAGGGCGGGATCGGTATGCAACAGCGCGCGGTTGGGCTGGTAGCGCAGGCGGCCGAGGATGTCGCGCTCACGCGCGCCGGCACTGGCGCCGAGGACCTGCAGTGCCTGGTCACTGTGGCAGGCGAGGACGACTTCGTCGAAATGTGCAATGCCGTCTGCAAGGGTGAGCAGGACACCCTGGCGACACCGCTCGAGATGGCATACGGGCGTTTTCGGGATGATCCGGCCGCCGTTTTCAACAATCGCTCGGGCCAGCTTTTCGACATAGACGCGACCGCCGCCCTTGACAGTCCGCCACAGCGGCCGGTCGAACACTTGCAGCAGGCCATGGTTGCGGCAGAAGCGAACAAAGGTGAGCAGCGGATAGTCGAGCATCTGCCCCGTCGGGCAGGACCAGATCGCTGCCGCCATCGGCAGCAGGTACCAGTCGGCGAACGCCGGGGAGTATCTGTTGCGCTCCAGGTAATCGCGCAACGTCGTCGTCGCATCGGCATCGTTTTCGAGCCAGTCGACGCTTTCCCGGTTGAAACGCAGGACCTCGGACAGCATGCGCCAGAAGGCGGGGCGCAGCAGGTTGCGCTTCTGGCCGAAGACGGTCGCCAGACTGGAACCTGCCCACTCCAGTTCAGGAGAAGAGAGGCTTACGGAGAACGACATTTCCGTCTCGACGCTCTCGACATCGATCTCGTCGAAGAGCGCAGAGAGGTTCGGATACGTTTGGTGATTGAAGACGAGGAAACCGGTGTCCACCGGATGCGTCACACCATCGATGGTGACGTCGACGGTGTTCGTATGCCCCCCGAGGTAGCCTGCCGCCTCGTAAAGCGTGACCTCGTAGCGCTGCGACAGCAGCCACGCCGCCGACAGCCCCGAAATGCCGGCACCCACCACGGCGATCCGGCGCACCGGAATTTCTCGCTTCATCTCGGCCTCCGTCCCGGACTGCTAGTCGTTACGGCCGCTGATCTCGGCATAGGCCGAATGATTGTGGATCGACTCGAAGTTTTCGGATTTCACCGTCCACTCCGCGATGCGCGGCTCGCGCATCAGGCGCAACGCGATGTCGCGTACCAGGTCCTCGACGAACTTGGGGTTGTCATAGGCACGCTCGGTCACCCATTTTTCGTCCGGCCGCTTGAGCAGTCCGAACACCTCGCAGGACGCCTCTTCCTCGGCCATGTGCACAAGTTCATCGAGTGTCATCTCGCCGGAGAGGCGGGTGGAGATGGTGATGTGGGAGCGCTGGTTGTGAGCCCCGTATTCCGAAATCTTCTTCGAGCAGGGGCACAGGCTTGTCACCGGCGCGACGATTTCGAGACTGAGGGCGGGATACTGCCCCTCCGTCTTCTCCACGACCATCCGGGCATCGTAGTCAAGCAGGCTGCTGACGCCAGAAACCGGCGCGGACTTGCGGATGAACCAGGGGAACAAAAGTTCGATACGGCCGCTGTTCGCCTCCAGACGAACGAGCATCTCCTCGAGCATGCGCGTGAAGCCGACCTGAGTCAGCGGCGGCCGATCGGCTTCGAGGATCTCGACGAAGCGCGACATGTGCGTTCCCTTGACCTCCGGCGGCAGACCGACCGACATCGAAATCTGGGCGATCGTATGCTGGACCGTGCCGTCCGCATCGAACATCGCGATCGGGTAGCGCAGGCCTTTCACGCCCACCTGATGAATCGACAGGCGACGCTCGTCCGGCGTGGCTTGAACATCCGGCAAGGCGGACAGGAAAAACTTCTCGGGTGCGTTCATGACTTTTTCTCCGTCTGGGTTGGGGGCGTGGCAGATTCGTCAGGGATGACTCAGGGTTTGCGGGCAAGGAATTCTTCGATCTTCGCCAGCATCTTCCGGTCATCGGGATCGGAGAAGCTGGAGTAGGCAACGACTTCGCGACCGCTGCGGTCGATCAGGTACTTGTAGAAATTCCACTTCGGGGTCGTGTCGCTCCGCTTGACCAGTTCGGCGAAGAACGGGTTGGCGTTGGCGCCCTTGACGGTGATCTTGGCGAACATCGGAAACTGGACACCGTAGGTGAGGCGACAGAAATCGGCGATCTCCTTGTTGCTGCCGGGCTCCTGCTCGCCGAAATCATTGGTCGGGAAACCGACCACGACGAGGCCACGGTCCTTGAGCCGCGCATAGAGCTTCTCGAGGCCGTCGTATTGCTTGGTAAAACCGCAGTAGCTGGCGGTATTCACCACCAGCAGGACCTTGCCGCTGTATTCGCAGAGCGACTGCGGCTTCTCGTCCGCCAGGCGCGGGAAGCTGTAATTGAGGAGCGGCGGACAGGCATCGGCGGCGACGGATGGCAGCGGCGCCAGCAAGGCAGCGGCAAAAAGCGGCACGAGGAAGCGCTTGAGCATTTTCATTTCATTTCTCCATTTTTGTCATGGACAAATAATACCGGAACATAGTTCCCCGAATGTGCGACAGGCCAACCGCCATCTGCAGAAAAATCTCGCAAATCGATGACTGCCGCAATAAAACGGCGGATAGAACCGATGTGTCCCACAGAAAGACAGGCCGGACACCACATAAATACCGTCCTAGACAAATCGTTTTGGCTCACCTAAGATAAGCACATCAACCCTGCATGTCAACTGTTTGTCCAGGACAAATATGAAAAGCGTCCAATTTTCGATTGCCGCCGTAGAACGCGACACCGGCCTCGCCAAGGACACGCTGCGCGTCTGGGAGCGCCGCTACGGATTTCCGACGCCGGCGCGCGACGCGAACGGCGAGCGTCTCTACCCGCCGGCGCAGGTGGAACGCCTGCGCCTGATCAAGCGATTGATGGATCAGGGGTTCCGGCCGGGAAAACTGGTCTCCGCAAGCGACGAGGAACTGACGGCGCTGGCCACCCCGGCCGCGATCGCCCCGGCAAGGGTCGATGACGGCACGCTCAGCGCGATCATCCGGCTCGTGAAGGGACACGATGTCGCCACGCTACGGAGTGCGCTGACGCAGGCGATGCATCGCCAGGGCCTGCAGAACTTCATCCTCGACACCGTTCCGCAGCTGAACATGGCGGTCGGCGAGGCGTGGATGCGCGGCGAGTTCGAGGTTTTCGAGGAACACCTTTACACCGAGCAGATGCAGTCGCTGCTCCGCCAGGCCATCTCGGCGCTGCCGGTCGCCAGCCGCGGCCCGCGGGTGGTCCTGACCACGGTCCCTGAAGAGCAGCACGTCCTGGGCCTCCTGATGAGCGAGTGCCTGCTGACGCTGGAAGGTGCGACCTGCATCCCGCTCGGCACCCAGACGCCGCTTGCGGATATCGTGCGCGCAGCCTCGGCACACGCGGCCGACGTCGTTGCACTCTCCTTTTCCGCAGCCTTTCCCTCACGCCAGGTGCTGCCACTGGTCGCCCAGTTGCGCGCCGGCCTGCCGCCGGCAGTGGCGCTGTGGCTGGGAGGCGGTGGAAGCGAGCGCCTGCGCGGTGCGCCGGATGGCGTACGCGTCGTTCCCTCGCTTGCCGGCATCCTCGAAGCACTTGCCGATTGGCGGCAACAGGCGACGCGGTAGAATCCGGGCCATCACCCCTTGGTCAGGAAGACCCCATGACGGCCTACCCGCCCCCTGCTTTCGAAATCAGAATCTGCGCCCCCGGACGACTGCGTGAAGTCGTCGCCAGCCTGCCCCGACCGCTGGTTTTCACCAACGGTTGCTTCGACATCCTGCACCGCGGGCATGTCACCTACCTGGCACAGGCCCGCGCACTCGGTGCCGCAATGGTCGTCGCACTGAACAGCGACACCTCCGTGAAGCGTCTCGGCAAGGGCGATGACCGCCCCGTGAACAAGCTGGAGGATCGCCTCGCCGTGATGGCCTCGCTGGGTTGCGTCGATCTGGTGACCTGGTTCGATGAGGACACCCCACTCGCCCGCATCCTCGACTGCAGGCCGGACATTCTGGTCAAGGGCGGCGACTGGCCGGTGGAAAGGATCGTCGGCGCACCGGAGGTTCTGGGATGGGGCGGGAAAGTACATTCCATCCCGTTCATCCACGAAAAATCAACGACGGCGCTGCTCGAAAAGATTCGCCGGCTATAGATCCCCCCCGGCCGTTAAGGGTGCATTAAGGTCGGCACCCGATCATCGGTGGGTGGCGTCACTTCTGCGAACCCTGCTGCCCGCTCCTCTCCTCCTCTGGACGGCAATTTCCTCGTCGATAGCGGAGGAGACGCCACATCGACACCTCCCCGGCGCGGAGGACGTCCGCGTCGTCCGGCAGGGCGAATCATTCCGTATCGAAATCGACATGTTCACGGCAGCACCACCCGCCCGAGCCTGGCAAGTCCTGACGGATTTCGATCACATGGCAGCGTTCATACCGAACCTCGAACGCAGCCGCATCGTCGAACGCACGGGAAACCGGCTACGCGTGGAACAGCAGGGAAAGGCCTGGTTCGGCCCCTTTTCGATCAGTTTCGGCTCAACGCGGGAGATCGAACTCCAGCCGCCGCAAGAAATCCGTGCGCGCCAGATCAGCGGAACGGCGAGGGCGATGGCAAGCACGATGCGATTGATCCCGAGCGGCAGCGGCACCCGGCTCGAATACCGTGCCGAGCTCACGCCGGACGGCGGCTACCTGCCCCAGATGGTCGGCCCGGCGGCGATACGCCACGAAACGGCGGAGCAGTTCTCCGCCATCCTTCAGGAGATGCTGCGTCGCTGATCGGGCGCATTGTCGCCGTTGCCGAAGGCCGTTGCATCACGGCGAACGCCCTACAGAACGATCTGTGTCCCGAGCTCGACAACGCGGTTTGATGGAATCTTGAAGAACGCCGTGGCACTGCCGGCGTTGCGGAACATCGCGATGAAGAGCTTGGTGCGCCAGAAGCTCATCTCGGATCCGAAGCGCGGGATCAGTGTCTCGCGCCCGAGGAAGAAGGAGGTGTCGAGCATCTCCATCGCAAGACCGGCTTCTGCACACAGCGCCAGCGCTGCCGGGATGTCCGGCTCATCCTTGAAACCGTACTGCACGATGACGCGATAGAAGTCGCCCTTCAGCTTGTGTACCTCGACGCGGTCGATTTCCGGCACATAGGGCACATCGAACACCTGCACCGACACGAGCACGATGCGTTCGTGCAGCACCTTGTTGTGCATCAGGTTATGCAGCAGCGCGTGCGGAACGCCATTCGGGTCTGCGTTCATGAAAACCGCCGTTCCGGGAACGCGCGTCGGCAAGCCCATGAGCAGCGCATCGATGAATGCATCGAGCCGGATGGCCTCGCCCTGCAGGCGTTCGTTCAGAAGTTCGCGCCCCCGCTTCCAGGTCGTCATGAGAACGAACACCGCCGCCCCGGCAACCAGCGGGAACCAGCCGCCATCCGGAATCTTCAGGATGTTGGCGGCGAGGAAGGTCAGCTCGACGACGAGGAACATCGAAAACAGCAGGATGGCGCGATTCCAGCCCCAGCCCCAGACCTTGGCGACCACCACCGTCGCCAGCAGCGAAGTGATGACCATGTCGCCGGTCACCGCGATGCCATAGGCGGCAGCCAGATTGTTGGAAGACTTGAAGCCGAGCACCAGGATCGACACGGCCAGCAGCAAACCCCAGTTCACGGCCGGCAGGTAGATCTGCCCCTGCTCCTTTTCGGACGTATGCTGCACTTCCATGCGCGGCATGAAGCCGAGTTGCATGGCCTGGCGCGAGATCGAGAAGGCCCCCGAGATCACCGCCTGCGAGGCGATCACCGTGGCAACAGTGGCCAGCCCGACCAGCGGAATCAGGGCCCAGTCCGGCGCCGACAGGAAGAACGGGTTTTCGGCCGCAGCCGGTTGGGCGAGAATCAGCGCCCCCTGCCCGAAATAGTTGAGCACCAGCGCAGGCAGCACGAAACCGTACCAGGCCAGCGTGATCGGCTTGCGGCCGAAATGCCCCATGTCGGCGTAGAGCGCCTCGGCACCGGTGACGGCGAGCACCACATTGCCCATCGCCACCAGCGACATCGCCTTGTTGGCGTCGAGGAAGGCAATGCCGTACAGCGGATTGAGCGCCAGCAGCACATGCGGATTGGCGATGAGGTTGTAGACGCCCAGCGCAGCGAGCGTGCCGAACCAGAGCAGCATGACCGGGCCAAAGAAGGCGCCGACCGTCGCCGTGCCGCGTTTCTGCACGAAGAACAGGCCGAAGAGGACCAGCAACGTGACCGGAATGACATAGCTGTGCAGTTGCGGCGCGATGATTTCCAGGCCCTCCACGGCGGATAGCACGGAAATCGCCGGGGTCACCATGCCGTCGCCGTAGAACATCGCGGCGCCGAGAACACCGATGATGGTGATGATCCTGAGTCGACGGGGGTTGTCCTTCGCATCGTGCAGGGCCAGTGCGATCAGCGCCATGATGCCGCCCTCGCCACGGTTGTCGGCACGCATGATGATCGACACGTACTTCAGCGAAACGACGATGACGAGCGCCCAGAAGAACAGCGACAGGCTGCCGAGTACATTCGTTTCGTTGAGCGGGATCGGGTGATTGCCGGCGAAGACTTCCTTCATCGCATAGAGCGGCGAAGTCCCGATGTCGCCATAGACGACACCCAGTGCGGCCAGCGCGATGCCGGCCAGCGCCTGCTTCTGGTGTGCGGCCGACATCAGCAGACGGCCATCGCGGCGGCACAACCGGCAGGCACAAGCCTGCCATCGTGCCCGCCGGATCGGATCAACTTGTTCATGCTATCTCTCGCTGTTCAGGACCAGGCCTGCCTCCGCCTCTTCAAACGGATGCTGCGGCGCATCAATTCTGCACCATTTCAGCCCGAAAGTGGTTGCTCTCCACCAAAGCCGGTCCGCAACAAGTGCTTACAAGTTTTACCGAATGGCGCTGGGATCGTCAGGCGCGAAAGCGTTCAATGGGAACCGCAACGAAACCAGCCCATTGAGTGCCACACTGACAGACACGAAGGAGACTCACCATGAAAGCATCCCGCCTCATCGCCGCACTGATGACCATCGCTTCCGGCGCCGCGTTCGCACAATCGGCCAGCGAAGAGTTTGTCCAGCGCAACATCAACCAGCAGCAACGTATCGAACAGGGCCTGCAGAGCGGCCAGCTGAATACCCGAGAAGCCGCCCGCCTTGAAAAGGGCGAAGCCCGCGTCGAAGGCATGGAGGCACGCGCCCTGCGCGATGGCCAGGTATCCCGCAACGAAGCGCGCCATATCGATCAGGCGCAGGACCGGCTCAGTCGCGACATCTACCGCGAGAAGCACGATGCCCAGGTTGGCAACCCGAATTCGCCCGCGTCGCAGCGGATGCAGGCCGACGTGCAACGCAACGTCAATCAGCAGCAGCGCATCCAGCAGGGGCTCAACAACGGCTCGCTGACGCAGCGCGAAGCTGGCCGCCTCGAACGCGGACAGGCGCACACCAACCGCATGGAAGCTCGCGCAGGGCGTGATGGCCACATCGGGCGCGTTGAGCAGCAGCGCCTGCAACGGGCCGAGCATCATCAGAGTGCACGCATCAACCATGAGAAACACGACCGGCAGACGCACCCCGGCCCCCAGGCTCGGGCGGACAACGGCAACCACTTCGGCCAGAACCAGCACGGCAACCGGGGCCAGCACACCGGTCAGCAGGGCGGTCGCATGCACGTCGCCCGCCGCTGAGTGGCCAACCGGATTTCACGAACCCTTGGTACTTGGGCCGGCATTACGCCGGCCTTTTTTTGCCCCCGAAAAAACAAAACCGGCCCACCAGGGGCCGGCTTGATCTTTCCATCCGATACGTTCGCGCTAGAACGGGATGTCGTCGTCCATGTCATCGAAGCTCGGCTTCTTGGCAGCCGCAGCGGGCTTGGCGCCACCGTAGGACGGCGCCGGTGCATCACCGCCGTAGGACGGTTCGCCCTGGCCCTGGCGCGAACCCAGCATCTTCATTTCCTCGGCTTCGATCTCGGTCGTGTAGCGTTCCTGGCCATCCTTGTCCTGCCACTTGCGGGTGCGGATACGGCCCTCGATATAGACCTGCGAGCCCTTCTTCAGGTACTGGCCGGCGATCTCCGCGAGGCGACGGAACAGGACGACGCGATGCCACTCGGTGGCTTCCTTCTTCTCACCGCTGGCCTTGTCCTTCCAGCTGTCGGTCGTCGCCAGGCGCAGGTTGGTCACCGGGTCGCCGGAGGGCAGGTAGCGCGTTTCGGGGTCGGCACCGAGGTTACCGACGAGGATCACTTTGTTGACCGAAGCCATGGGTTGTCTCCCTCCAGAGGGTTGATTCAGTTTGTTTGAGCAACGACCGGCGTCGCCCCGGGTTTTACCCGCACCGGCAGCGGCGCCATGGTCAATCCGAAGCCCAGCCAGAGCAGGGTCAGCAATCCGCAGACGGCGAACACCGCATCGGCGCCGAAGCGCTGCGCGAGAAAGCCGCCCAGGGCACCCCCTGCGGCCAGCCCGAAAGCCTGGGTCGTATTATATATGCCGAGCGCAAGGCCTTTCGACTGCGGTGGCGCAATGCGGGAAATCATCGACGGCAGCGAGGCTTCGAGGATATTGAACCCTGCGAAGAAGACGAACAGGAAGAAGGCCAGCGACCAAAGCCCTTCGCCGAAAACCGCAAAACCGAGCTGGGTCAGCAGGATCAGGGCAATGGCGCCATTGAAGACCGGCTTCGTCTTGTTCTTCCTTTCGGCAACGATGATCGCGGGGATCATCAACACGAACGAAAGCAGCAGGGCTGGCAGGTAAACCTTCCAGTGTTCAGCCAAAGGCAGCCCTGCGACGTTGACGAGAGCCAGCGGGATAACGACGAACATGGCCATCTGGGCCAGATGCAGCGTAAATATCCCGAAATTGAGCCGTAACAGCTGAGGATCGAAGGCAATCTTCGTGAAGGGTATCGGCCCGTCGTCATGCACCTCGGGCAGCGGCGGTTCGGGGACGACGTAGAGCACGAGCAGGATCGCAGCCAGCGCCAGCACACCCGTCATGCCAAAAAGCCCGCCCATGCCAACCGCCTTGTAGAGGATAGGCGCCAGCACCAGCGACAGCGCGAAAACGAGGCCGATCGAGGATCCGATCATCGCCATCACCTTGGTGCGATGCTGCTCTCGCGTGAGATCGGCCGCCAGTGCCGTGACCGCGGCCGAAATCGCGCCGGCGCCCTGCAGGACGCGGCCGGCGATCACCCAGTAGATGTCCGGTGCCATGGCGGCGACAAAACTGCCGATGGCGAAGATGACCAAGCCGATGATGATCACCCGTTTGCGGCCGAACCTGTCGGACGCCGCGCCAAAGGCGATCTGCAGCATCGATTGCGTCAGGCCATAGGCGCCGATGGCGATGCCGACCAGGGTCAGGTCACTGCCGCCGGGGATCCCCTGGGCGTGGACGGCAAACACCGGCAGGATCAGGAACAGGCCGAGCATGCGCAGCGCAAAAATGGCGGCGAGGCTCGCGCCGGCGCGCTTTTCGTCGCGCGTCATCGGGTCGGCCGAAGGTGAAAACATGGGAGGTCTGCGAGATTGGTTCATGCCGGGGAAGGGCGTATATTAGCAGGTTTGCTCATTCACCCCTTTCTCGGCCTCAGCCATCCCCCCCATGGAAGAAATCCGCATCCGCGGCGCGCGCACCCATAACCTCAAGAACGTCAATCTCGACCTGCCGCGCGACAAGCTGATCGTCATCACCGGCCTGTCCGGTTCCGGCAAGTCCTCGCTCGCTTTCGACACCCTTTACGCCGAGGGGCAGCGCCGCTACGTCGAATCGCTGTCGGCCTACGCCCGCCAGTTCCTGCAACTGATGGAAAAGCCGGACGTCGACCTGATCGAGGGCCTCTCCCCGGCCATCTCGATCGAGCAGAAGGCGACCAGCCACAACCCGCGCTCGACCGTCGGCACCGTCACCGAGATCCACGACTACCTGCGCCTGCTCTTCGCCCGCGCCGGCACGCCGTATTGCCCGGAGCACAACCAGGCACTGGAAGCACAGACCGTGTCGCAGATGGTCGACCACGTGCTGGCCCTGCCGGAAGAAACCAAGCTGATGATCCTCGCGCCGGTGGTGGCCAACCGCAAGGGCGAGCAGCTCGACCTCTTTGCCGAGCTGCGTGCGCAGGGCTTCGTGCGCCTGCGCGTGGACGGCAAGATCCACGAGATCGACGCGCTGCCGAAGCTCGCCAAGTCGCAGAAACACACCATCGATGTCGTGGTGGATCGTCTCAAGGTGCGCGAGGACATGCGCCAGCGTCTCGCGGAGTCCTTCGAGACGGCGCTGCGCCATGCCGAAGGCCGCGCCATCGCGCTCGAGATGGATTCGAACACCGAGCACCTGTTCTCGGCCAAGTTCGCCTGCCCGGTCTGCTCCTACGCCCTGCAGGAGCTGGAGCCGCGCCTCTTTTCGTTCAACAACCCGATGGGTGCCTGCCCGAAGTGCGACGGCCTCGGCGTCATCCAGTTCTTCGACCCGAAGCGCGTCGTCGCCCACCCGGACCTGTCGCTCGCCGCCGGCGCCATCCGCGGCTGGGACCGGCGCAACCAGTTCTATTTCCAGCTGCTGACATCGCTCGCCGCCCACTTCAGCTTCGACATCGACACGCCGTGGTGCGAACTGCCGGACGACATCCAGCAACTGGTGCTGTTCGGCTCCGGACGCGACCTGATCCCCTTCAGCTACTTCAACGAGCGCGGCCGCGCGACCGTCCGCGAGCACAGTTTCGAGGGCATCATCAACAACCTCGAACGGCGCTACAAGGAAACGGATTCGGTGGCCGTGCGCGAGGAACTCTCGAAGTTCATCAGCGACTCGACCTGCCCCACCTGCGAAGGCACGCGCCTGCGCCTGGAAGCGCGGCACGTCAGGATCGGCGGGGCGACCCTGCATCAGATCAGCCACATGCCGCTCGGCGAGGCACGCGATTTCTTCATCAACCTGAAGATGACCGGCCACAAGGCACAGGTCGCCGAGAAGATCCTCAAGGAAATCACCAGCCGCCTGCAGTTCCTGATCAACGTCGGACTCGACTACCTCTCCCTCGACCGCTCGGCGGAGACCCTCTCCGGCGGTGAGGCGCAGCGCATCCGGCTGGCGTCGCAGATCGGTTCCGGCCTCACCGGTGTGATGTACGTGCTCGATGAGCCCTCGATCGGCCTGCACCAGCGCGACAACGACCGCCTGCTGCAGACGCTCAAGCAGCTGCGCGACATCGGCAACACCGTGATCGTCGTCGAGCACGACGAGGACGCCATCCGCAACGCCGACTACGTCGTCGACATCGGCCCCGGTGCGGGCGTGCATGGCGGCGCCATCGTCGCCGAGGGTACGCCGCAACAGGTCGAAAGCAACCCGGCGTCGATGACTGGCGACTACCTCTCCGGCCGGCGCAAAATCGCCTTGCCGGCCGAGCGCCGCAAATACGACAGGAAGAAACAGTTGCAGGTCATCGGCGCCACCGGCAACAACCTCAAGGAAGTCACGCTGGAGTTGCCGGTCGGCCTGTTCACCTGCATCACCGGCGTCTCCGGCTCCGGCAAATCGACGCTGATCAACGACACGCTCTACGCCGCTGCCGCGAAGCACCTCTACGGCTCGACCACCGAGCCGGCCGCGCACGAGGAGATCATCGGCCTCGACCATTTCGACAAGGTCATCAACGTCGACCAGAGCCCGATCGGCCGCACGCCGCGCTCCAACCCGGCGACCTACACCGGCCTGCTGACGCCGATCCGCGAGCTGTTCGCCGGCGTGCCCGAATCGCGCACGCGCGGCTACGGCCCCGGCCGCTTCTCGTTCAACGTCAAGGGCGGTCGCTGCGAGGCCTGCCAGGGCGACGGCGTGATCAAGGTCGAGATGCACTTCCTGCCCGACATCTACGTGCCCTGCGACGTCTGCCACGGCAAGCGCTACAACCGCGAGACGCTGGAGGTGCAGTACAAGGGCAAGAACATCTACGACATCCTGCAGATGACGGTCGAGCAGGCACGCGAGTTCTTCGACGCCGTGCCGGTCGTCGCGCGCAAGTTGCAGACGCTGGTCGATGTCGGCCTCTCCTACATCACGCTTGGCCAGAGCGCGACCACGCTCTCCGGCGGCGAGGCGCAGCGCGTCAAGCTCGCGCTCGAACTTTCCAAGCGCGACACCGGCCGCACGCTCTACATCCTCGACGAGCCGACCACCGGCCTGCACTTCCAGGACATCGAACTGCTGCTGTCGGTACTGCATCGCCTGGCCGACCACGGCAACACGGTCGTCGTCATCGAGCACAACCTCGACGTGATCAAGACCGCCGACTGGCTGGTCGACCTCGGTCCCGAGGGCGGCGGTGGCGGCGGTCGCATCATCGCCACCGGCACGCCGGAAGCGGTGACCAAGGTGGCCGAGAGCCATACCGGACATTTCCTGAAGCCGCTGCTGAAGAAACAGAAAGGCAAGGCATGAGCGCCATCGAACAGTTCAAGGGCAAGCAGGGCCTGCAGCGCCTGATCAACGCACTCGGCTACTCGCGTGACGGGCTGGCCTCGGCGTGGAAGCACGAGGCCGCCTTCCGCGAGGAAGTCATGCTCGCGCTCGTCACCGTACCGCTTGGCCTGTGGCTGGGCCAGGGCGGCATCGAGAAGGCCCTGCTCGTCGGCAGCATCCTGCTCGTGCTCATCGTCGAGCTACTGAACTCCGCCGTCGAGGCGGTGGTCGACCGGGTGTCGGACGAGCATCATGAGCTTTCCAAGCGGGCCAAGGACATCGGCAGCGCCGCCGTGCTGCTGACGCTGACGCTGGCTGCGGCCGTCTGGGCGTTGGTGCTCGTCCCGCACTATCTGTAAGCCGCCCCCCCGCTTTTCCGAATTTCACAGCAGGAACCCCGCATGCGCACCGAAACGCCGCAGACCATTCTTCGCTCCGATTACCAGCCACTGGCCTGGACCGTCACCGATGTCGACCTCCACTTCGCACTCGATCCGGCGAACACGCTGGTGACCAGCCGGTTGACGCTGAAACGCAATCCGGCGGCGCCGGCCGGACCGCTGGTACTGCTCGGCGACGAACTGGAACTGGTGTCGCTGAAGATCGACGGCTGCGAACCCGCTGCGCCGCGCATCACCGACACGCGCATCGAAATCGATCTGGAGGATGATTCGGCCACTGCCGAAATCGTCACCCGCATCGCGCCGGAGAGGAACACTGCGCTCTCCGGCCTGTACACCTCGCGCGGCGGCTTTTTCACGCAATGCGAGGCCGAGGGCTTCCGTCGCATCGCCTGGTTCCCGGACCGCCCGGATGTGATGGCCCGCTTCACGGTCACGCTGGAAGCGGACAAGGCGAGATTCCCGGTGCTGCTTTCGAACGGCAACCTGATCGGCCAGGGTGAGTTGCCCGATGGTCGTCATTTCGCCCGCTGGGAAGACCCGTTCCCGAAGCCCAGCTACCTGTTCGCACTGGTCGCCGGCGACCTCGCGGTGAACGAGCGGAAGATCCGGACGATGTCCGGCCGCGAAGTGCTACTGCAGATCTGGTCCGAGGCCGCCGCACTCGACCGCACCGAACACGCGATGGAATCGCTGATCCGAGCCATCCGCTGGGATGAGCAGCGCTTCGGGCTGGAACTCGATCTCGAACGCTTCATGATCGTCGCCGTCTCCGACTTCAACATGGGGGCGATGGAGAACAAGGGGCTCAACATCTTCAACTCGAAGCTGCTGCTGGCCACGCCGGACACCGCCACCGATCTCGACTACGAAAACATCGAGGCCGTCGTCGCACATGAATACTTCCACAACTGGACCGGCAATCGCGTCACCTGCCGCGACTGGTTCCAGCTGACGCTGAAGGAAGGCCTGACCGTCTTCCGCGACCAGGAATTCACCGCCGACATGCTCGCCGCCGAAGGCGGTGACAGCGCCCGCGCCGTGAAGCGCATCGACGACGTGCGCGTGCTGCGCGCGGCGCAGTTCCCGGAGGATGCCGGCCCGATGGCACACCCGATTCGCCCGGACAGCTACCAGGAGATCAACAACTTTTACACGGCGACCGTCTACGAGAAGGGCGCCGAGGTCATCCGCATGCTGCAGACCCTGCTCGGCCGCGACGGCTTCCGCAAGGGGATGGACCTCTACTTCCGGCGTCACGACGGACAGGCCGTCACCTGCGACGACTTCATCGCGGCGATGGCCGATGCCAACGGCCGCGACCTGACGCAGTTCCTGCGCTGGTACTCGCGTCCTGGTACGCCGGTAGTCAGGGCAACGGGCGCCTGGGATGCGGCGGCGCAAACCTACACGCTGACGCTGGTGCAGGAGTCGAATGGCGAACCGCTGCCGATTCCGGTCGCCGTCGTGCTGATCGGCAGCGACGGCCGCGACCTGCCCGGTACCGCCCGCCTGCTCGAACTCGACACCCTCGAACACACGTGGACCTTCGACGGTATCGCCACGCGCCCGGTACCGTCGCTGCTGCGCGGTTTCTCGGCGCCGGTGATCCTCGACTTCGCCGAGGACGACGCCACGCTGGCCTTCCGCATGGCGCACGACAGCGACGCCTTCAACCGCTGGGATGCTGCGCAGCGTTTCATGGAAGCTACCGTGCTCGGCCTCGCCGCCGAGGCGGCAGCCGGCAGGCCCCTGCTGACGCCCGCACCGCTCATCGCCGCCTTCGGCAAGCTGCTCGCAGAGCGCTCGCTCGACCCGGCCTTCCAGTCAATGGCGCTGTCGCTGCCAGGCGAAGCCTATTTGCTTGAACGCATGACGCCCGCCGACCCCGAGGCGCTGCGCGCCGCACTGATGCACCTGCTGCGCGACCTCGGCCAGCGCTTCCTCAACGACTGGCGCGACCTGCATGCACTTTGCCGCGTCGAGGGCGAATACCGCTACCACCCGGGCGATGCCGGCCGCCGCGCGCTCGCCAATCTGTGCCTGCGCTACCTCTGTGCCGCCGGCACCAATACCGGCCGCCAGCTTGCGCAGCAGCAATTCGACGCCGCCAACGACATGACGGTATGCCTCGGGGCACTGGCGGCCCAGGTGCATAGCCCGGCGCCCGAGCGCGAGGATTCGCTTGCCGCCTTCCACGCCCGCTACGCCGACGACACACTGGTACTCGACAAGTGGTTCGCCCTGCAGGCCGGCGCCTGGCGCTGGGCGGCCGATGCCGCACCGACGCTGGCGCGCGTGCGCGAACTGCTCGCCCACCCGGCCTTCGCCATCCGCAACCCGAACAAGGTCTATGCCTTGCTCGGCACTTTCTTCCGCGGCAACCCGGGCGAGTTTCACACGCCTGAGGGTCACGCTTTCTGGGCCGAGCAGATCATTGCCCTGAACGGGATCAACCCGCAGGTGGCGGCGCGCATGGCGCGCACACTGGAGCGCTGGAAAGGGTTCGCACCGCGCTACCAGGTGTCGATGCGCGCGGCGCTGGAGAAAGTTGCCGGCACTGAGGATCTGTCGCCGGATGTGGCAGAAATTATCGGCAAGGCGCTCGGCTGAGCGAGCCCGCTGCCGCTTAACGGCTTCTCCGGCGCTCGAAGCGCTGCCAGATCCACCCGCCGGAGCCTTCACGTCCGGTCAGCAGGTAGGCCAGCACGTTGGCATTGACCACTGCGGTACGCTGTTCATCGCGGGCATGGCCACGCCCGGCAAACAGCAGGACATCACCACACTGCAGGGGCATGTTGTCGGCCGGAAACAGCGCATGCCGCGCCTGTCTGACCAGCATCAGCGGAAGCGCTTCCAGGGGTTCGTCGTGCCCGTGAAAACTCCGCAGCAGGACGGAGATTTCGGCATGCCCCCCGGCAAGATGGTCGGACAGGGCCGGCGCCTCCGCCGCGTTGATGGCGACGGTCCACACCTGCGGCACCTCATTGCCGAACATCGCCTCCATGCGTGCGCACGCCGTAGCCGCCCACTCATCGGGATGCTTGCGCACCTCGCCGAGGAAGGTCGCCAGCAGGGGCGTGATGATGGTCGCGAGGGATTCGTGCGCGATGATCCGGCTCGAAACCATCGTGAACTGTGCCGAGAAAGCCTCGAAGAGCGGCGAATTGAGCACGCGGTTCTGGCGCAGGATGACGAAGAGATCGGAATTCAGGCCCTTCGCCGTCACGGCGATTGAAAGGTTGTTCACGTCATTGTCGGTACCCGCAACCAGACCGACGGCCTCGACGATGCCCGCCGACTGCAGCGTATCGGCGCGCACCCCCGATCCGACCACCCGCTGCAATGGCGGCTCGACCGGTTCCGATGCGTCCGGCGTGATCACCGTCACCCGGAACTGATGGTCAGCGAGTTCGCGCACGACCGGCTTCGCGAAGCGGCCGTTTCCACAGACGACCCAGGCCCCCGCCGGCGGACGATGAGGCACCGGCATCTGGCTGCCCGGCAGGCCGGTCACCCATTCGAGCAGGCGAAGCGTATGCGGCGCCTCGATCGCCAGGCCCAGATATTCGGCGAAGCGCTCGAACGGGTTGATGATGTGGTGTGTTCCGAAGGACACCATGTTGTCCACCGTAGCGGCATTCTCTGCCCGGGCCAGCACGGTGAGCTGCGGATTCAGCAGTCGTGTCGCGATCGCGATCGCCAGGTTGGCGTTGTCGTCGTTGGTCAGCGCCAGCACCCCCACGCACTGTGGATGCCGCAGCCCGGCCAGTTCCAGGATCCGGGAGGACATGGCATCCGCGGCCAGCGCCGGCACGTCGGTCTTGAAATCTTCCAGATCGAGTTCCTGCACGCGCTCCTCGCGCGACTCGACGACGACGAAACGAACATTCATTTCATCAAGCGTCCGGCAAACCAGCGCCCCGGTCTCGCCGCAGCCGCAGACGAGATAGAACGGCTCCTGGAGATGGCGCACGCGCCGTGCAAAGCGGCCGACCACCAGCACATTCTGGAAGGCCTTGTCCTGCAGGAGCGCGAGCAGGGTCACGATCGAATAGGACCAGCCGATCACGGTCAGGTAGATGCAGACCGTGACCCACAGTCGCTGGGCATCGGAAAATGCATTCGGAATCTCACCGAAACCGATCGTGGTCGCCGTATAGCTGATGAAGTAGAAGGCGTGGAAGAAGGAGAGCGGTGGCGCCGGCTGGCCGGTGGCATCGACGCCTGGCACCAGCGTCAGTCCGAGCACGGACACCGCGTAGATGACGATCAACACGATCAGCGGCGCCCGCATGCGCCGCAGGATGATGAAAAAGATGCTGCTCATCCGGCGAGCACCATCAGCGGCGCAGCATGACCGTTTCGATGATGAGGATGACGACCGAGACGATGTTGGCGAACAGCGCCCCGCCCGACATCGAAACGACGCTCGACGTGACGTGCGCAGTCATGCCGACGCCCGTGACATGCACCGCAATCGCCCAGGTCAGCGCCGCCGCGATCAGTTGCAGGTCGGCGACAAGGCTGGTGGCGAGATGGATCGCCCCGATCTGGGTACGGTCGCCGAATTTCAGGACCGTCGCGATCATGCTGACGACGATGGCAGCGAAAAGCTCATAGACGCTGTGCAGCTCGGGGTTGGCAATGTCGCCGATGAAGAAGCCGAAGTTGAGCGTTGCCGCCAGCAGGATGAAGAACGCGAAAACGACCTTTTCCAGATTCATGCAGCCCCCTCTTGATTGACCCTTGACGATTATAGGCGCAGGTCAGCCTGCCCGGCGGCACGCCTTCGCGCTGGTATCGTGCCGATGATCGGTATATGATGCACCGATCATTGACCGCCATCCGTAACACGCTGACTTCATGAGAAAAAAACTTATTTCCATTCTCGCGGCCACGCTCCTCGCCAGTCCAATGGCATTCGCCCAGACGGAGGACGCAACACTGATCAAGGCCGACGCCCTGATCAAGGAAGGCAAGCCCGCCGATGCCTTCGCGCTGCTGGAACCCCTGGAAGCCAGACTGGCCGGCAATGCCACCTACGACTACCTGCTGGCGACAGCGGCCCTGAATGCCGGCAATCCCAGCCGGGCGACCTTCATCTACGAGCGAATCCTGGCGATCAACCCCGAGTTCATCGGGGTGCGCGCCGACATGGGGCGCGCTTACTATCAGATGGGTGATCTGGCGCGAGCCAAGCTGGAATTCGAATCAATCCTCGCCTTGAGCAACGTACCGCCCGACCTGCGCTCGGCCGTCGAAACCTACCTGGCCGCACTCAGCCAACTCGATGCCGGCCAGAGGCGCGTGATCGTCGGTTATGCCGAAATCGGATTCGGGCGCGACACCAACGTCCTTGGGCAGACCTCGAACAAGATCGTCAGCATCGCCAACGGCTTGAACCAGTCCCTGAGCGCCAGCGATCTCAAGCGTGCCGATAATTACCTCAGCTATGGTGTCGGTGCCGAACTGATCGAAACCCTCGGTCCCGGCTTCGGGGCCTACGTCGGCGGCGACATCCGGGGCCGTGAATACAACCGTATCAGCGTTGCCGACAACGCCAACGTCGACGGCCGTGCCGGCCTGCAATACGCCACCGGCAGCCACCTCTGGCGCGGCGGCCTGACCCGGGGCCGCTACGCCCTCGACAACACGGCGACGCGCGATTCGACCGGAGCCAACCTTGACTGGCGCTACCTGTTGAATAGCGAGAACCAGCTGACCCTCGGCGGGTTGGCGCAGGCATTGCGTTACCTGCCGTCGATTTCCACCAGCGAGGACTACAACCTCTACATGATCAATGCCGGCTGGACTCATGCGTTCGCACCAGCGACGGTCGGCGTGCTGACGCTGACCGGTGGCGCTGAAGATGCCAAGGGCGGGCGGTCGGATGGCGACAAGACGTTCTGGGGCATCCGGGCAACGTTCCAGCACTCATTTTCTTCGGAATTGGGGACTTTTTTCACGGCAGGCTTCCAGCGTGGCGACTATAGTAAATTCAATACCAATTACGGCATCGAGCGCCAGGACGAGTTGAGCGATGCCGCAGTGGGCTTGGTGTGGTCGTTACGCGACCGCTGGTCGGTGCGCCCGCTGCTTACCTACACGAAGAACCGAAGCAATGCTGACATCTATACCTACAGCCGAACCGATGCCTCAGTCGTCCTGCGCAAGGACTTCTAGGCCCATGACGGCACGACTGCTACGGGCAGTGGGTCTGGCGTTGGCGCTGATCGCGCCGGCGATACAGGCACAGGAAACGGCAGGTCAGGTACAGATTGTTGTCGGTGCCGCACAGCTGATCGATCTCGCCGGAAGATCACGGCCCCTCGAGCGCGGTGCCGAAGTGAAGCAGGGCGACCGCATCGTGACCGGCGAAGGCGCGCTGGTACAGATGAAGATGACCGATGGCGCCCTGCTCTCCGTTCGTACCGATACCGACGTCACCGTCGAGAAATACCGTCACAACGAGAAGTCGGCCCAGGATTCGGGCATGCTGCTCAAGCTCGCACGCGGCGCCCTGCGTTCCATCACCGGCTGGATCGGCGGCAACAATCCCGATGCCTACAAGGTGGTGACCCCGACCGCCACGATCGGCATCCGCGGTACCGACCATGAACCGGTCTTCATTCCGGAGCCGAAACCTGGCGAAATTCCGGTCGGACAGCCCGGCACCTACGACAAGGTCAATTCGGGCGCGACGACGATCCATACCCAGATCGGAATGATCGACGTCAAACCCGGGCAGGTCGGTTTCGTGCCGATGACGCCGGGCGTTGCACCGCGTGTGTTGCCGGGGATTCCCGAGTTCTTCAAGCGGCTCGACCCCAAAGGTGATGTCGGCGCTCGGGGAACGAAGGAGATCGGCGACAACAAGCTGCTCGCCCGCCCCCTGCTACGACCGGCACTTGACGCGGCCGACATCAAGACGCTCGGAACAGCCGACACGTTGAAGACGGAGCGCACGCTCTCGCCAGCCCTCATCGAGTCTGCCCCGACGCTGCAGGCGCCGACGAAGCTCGATGCCGCGACGGCAACGCCCCTGCAGCCAGCGGCGACGGCCTTGCAGCCCGCAGCCACGACGGTGCTGCAACCGGCAGCCACGCTGCAGCCGATTACGACGACAATCCAGCCAACGACGACGCTGATCGCCCCGACGACGATCGTTGCGCCCGCCCCGACGATCCAGCAGCAGCCAACGCTCAACCCGATGCTGACGCCAAAACAGATCGCTCCGATTCTTCTGAAGTAGCTCCCGGCAGGAGGCCATGCCATGAAACCAGAAAACCAGATCACCCTGATCGCCGCGACCGTCGCACTACTCGGTACAGCACCGGCTTTCGCCCAGAGCGGCGAAGCCGCCCAGGTGATCTTCACCAACGACAAGCTGACGGTCATCGACGCCAGGGGAGTCGAGCGCGTAGCGAAGCAGGGGGATTTCATTCAGCCCGGTGAGCGGCTGATCACGCCGCCGGGCGTCATCGGACAGCTCAGGCTGCCCGACGGTACCCTGCTCGGTGCCCGCCCAGGTACCGACCTCAAACTCGATTCGATCGTCAAATCGCTCGGCAAGAACGTGCTTGTCCTCAACGAAGGCAACGTTCGCGTCGTCAATGTCGAGCCCCCGACGGGACCGAAGCCGATGCCGGTCGAAGTGATCAGCCCGGTGTCGACGCTGAAGATCACGGCCGGGGACGGCGAAGCGATCCACGTCAAGCCGGGTAACAAGCAGAATGTCGAACCGGGCACCTACAACCGTCTGCAACAGGGCAGCGCCGTCGTGAACAACGACAAGGGGGAGTTGCCACTATCCCCGCTGAAACCGGTTTTCGCACCGAAGCTCGGCGTACCGCTGGCACCGATCGCCTTTCTCCCCATTAGCCTCGTCAGGCTCGAACCCGTGATCGCACCGATCCAGACATCCTCGATTCTGATTTCACCGACGTTGAGCACATCGCTTGTTGGCGATCTCAAGGTGCTTTCGCCGACAACCAACATCAACCTGGCCAGCACCAACCTGCAACCGCTAGGCACACTGCCGCTCGCGCCCATCGATTCGTCCGTGAAAACCAATCTCGGCAGTGCGACGCCTGTCGGAACCAGCGGCTCGGTGATTGTTTCGTCGACACTGACTCCGGCATTGCTGACGATCAATCCAGTCACGCTCAATACGGTGAAGATTCTTCCGCCGCCGCCACCGCCGCCACCGCCGCCGAAGACCATCACCTGCAAGACCTGCCTCTTCATCAAGAAGTAGGCCGGCAAGCTGCTACAGCCCCCTCGCCCATGCCGGGCGCAAGGGGGCTTTTTCCGGCTGCTCGATGGCCTGCCGGAGTTCGGCCAGCAGCCGCGCCCTGTCGGCGCCGAGCGTTCCCTTCAGCGGCAGCCAGTTCGATGCGTGATCGCTGCGGAACACCGTTCGCCGCAGATCCAGCCGGTCGACGAAGCGCGCCAGCTCGACGAACAAGCCCTGCTGGTCCAGCGGCGCCCAGCCGGGGAATGCCGCACGGTAGCGTTCCTCGCCCGTCGGAAAACTCACCACCAGCGTCGACAGATACTCCGGCTGCGTCGCATTCATCAGGCGGGCCGAGTTGTCGGCGTGCTGCGCCGACAGCGCCTGCCCGCCGAGTCCGTTCAGGATCATCACCGAGCGGCTGATGCCAGCTGCGCCCAGCTTGTCGAGGGCATCGCGCGTACTGTCGAAGGTTTCGCCCTTGTTCACCGCCACCAGCACGTCGTCGTCGCCCGATTCGGTACTGGCAAGTTCAACCTCAATTGACACGAGGTGTAGGTCTACGCAAAATGGACATTGAGCACAAATGCTGCAATGGGAGATGACAACATCAGTGCGGGGATTTGGGTTTTTCGCTTATGCAAATAAACACAGTAGTGATTTTCAGGAGTGCCTTTATGGCGGCGTTTTAGAGCACACTGAACATATGACCACCGGCAAGGTTCCAGCAGCCGCCGTCATTATCAGACCTGCGACTAAGGAGCGATCGAGAAGCAATGATCATGGCAAATACTCCTTGGACACAACACGAAATTCAGTTAGCTCGGACGGCACCATTTTCAACATTGCTTAAACATTTTGGTGCCTATTACAAGATTGACCCCGTTGTTCAGAAGGCTAGGGGGAGCTTGGAGGCGGTTCAACGTTGCTAACTATGTTAGCCGTACGCAGAGCTAAAGTTCATGGAAAAAAAAGCGACCAAGCGTACCGTTATCCTGCCTGTGTGCTCAATCACTGAAGTCTGTAGCAGTGATGCCACAAGGGCAATAAAACGAGTGATCGCAGATGGTCCGGGAGGAAATGAGGAAACCATTTATTTCGTCCGCCCAGCGGTGGCCCCCGACGAGTCTAGGGGGTTTAACTACAACCTCCTCCCCGTCGTGTTGGATCGAAATGGAGTTCCTTGGGACATCGCAAATGTTTATATTCTCTCAAGGCTACAAGCAACTGCGTACCCGGAGATGACGACAGTCGCTGGTATTGCAGACGATCTTGGGGCATACAAGGAATTTCTCGATGAGAAGCTCGATATTGACTTCACTGACTTCCCGCTCAACAAATTAAAGCGTCCCACCTACCGTTACAACGGATACTTGAAGCAAAAGCTGTTTGCCGGCGAGGTCGAGCCGAGCACTGTCAAACGACGAATGTCGTCTGTCGTGGCGTTTTATCGTTGGATGATTGCGGAAGGGATATTTTGCCCAGCGAACGATCCATGGCAGGAGCGTGAATACCTCGCGTCTTTCAAGAGCGCTGAAGGGTTCGTGATGTCGAAAACTGTACAGTCTACCGACCTTTCGATTAAAGCTCCGAAGAAAGATGTGCCACACGAGGGCGTCATTCTTGATGGTGGGCGGCTGCGCCCCATGTCTCAAACAGAACAAATCTGGATACTTGATGCACTGAAACATCTCAGCAACACTGAGTTGACGTTGATCCATCTTTTTGCCTTGCTAACCGGCGCAAGAATCCAGACTGCTCTGACCATCCGGTTATTGCACATCGACCGAAGCTATCCGGAAAGCGTGAAAATAATTCCGCTTACTTGTGGTCCCGGCCAAGGAATTGACACAAAGGGGAATGTAGTCGGAGCATTGCAGATACCTCGGCGACTTCATGACTTGCTGCAAGCCTACGCAAAATCCACCCGAGCCATTAGGCGGAGATTAAGAGCTGCTGGGGGCGATTGCCCTAACCAGTACCTTTTCCTTACACAACAAGGAACACCTTACTATCAGGCCAAAATAGAGCGAATGCAGTTCAACCCTGAATTGAAGGTCAGACACCAAAAGAGAGGGCAAACAGTTCGGCAGTTCATAACCGAACACGTAATTCCATATATTCGAAAACACCATGACTCGACGTTCCATTATCGCTTCCACGATCTCAGAGCGTCCTTCGGCATGAATGAGACAGATCGACAACTTGCCCTGGTTGAGCAAGGCAAGATAAAACTGAGCGATGCTCGGCGGCACGTTCAGAAGTTGATGTGGCATGCGAGTTCGGCAACGACGGATCTCTATCTGGATTATCGTCGCCAGATGGAGATGGTCTGGGCTGCTGTCGACGGCTATGAGAGCTTCATTGCAACCCTGATTGAAACTGCAAAGGCCGGGGGGTTGAGTGAATAGGCCTCAGGTCTATAACGACCGCCCCATCATCGTCCTGCAATTGCCGTTGGACGATGGCGTGGCTGTTAAACGTCCAGAACAGGTTGTGTTGCGGGTTGGCCGCGCCACTTTTGACATTGGGGCGTTTTGCTATGCTGATCGAGAGTTAGCGGTTCGTGGCGGTAACCGCATCGCTCAGCGCGGCGTAGTTCTTAAGTCGTTGCTTCCTCATCGTCCAGACCAGATACGAAAAGTCATCGACTACATCTCTTCTCTCCTTACCGACAGGGGCCTTCGGATTGAGACCGTAACGACGTTCTTTAAGTATTTCACTGCCTACATGAATTGGGCAGATTCGAACGGATACTTCAACTGCCTGGGGAATGATGCGAGCACCAGATCGGTGCTTGAAGCGTGGCTATTGGAATGTGAGGAGCAATTCAAGAAGGGGGGTTGGTCAGGATCGCATGCATGGGCGAATCAATCCGGAATCACAATCCTACTTTCGTCGATGTCCGGTAACCCCGGCTTACGGAAAGGTCTTCGCTTTCTTAAATTCAGGTCCACTAATACCGGGACTGATCCTGCGCCGGAAGGCGACTTTGCGATGGTGCTGTCCATCAACGAAGCGCTGTTCACAGGGCTGTCCGACTTGATTATTGAAAACAGACCGTTTCCATTCCGGCTCGACATGCCAGTACTGCCGGGATGGAACGATTCCCAACTCTGGCTATTCCCCACGCATCGATGGTATCTCGCTCCACACTTGCAAGGTGATGCAAGGAAAACGCTTCAAAAACCGCTGTGGGCATATGACTACGTAAATGGTTGCATATCCTCTTTCGAAGAGATCAAGCAACACTTCAAGATGCCATGTTTGGCCCGCTTGTCAATACGGCAGGCCAATGACGCCATTGACAGGGCGAACACCGACCAACGTAACCTCTACCGTCGGCAGGCGGCGCAGGCAGCCCATGATTGTTTCTTACTGCTCTTTATTGCGCACACCGGACTCAACGAGGCTGTTGTAAGGGATATACGTTGGGATGGTGAAATTATTGCTGAAGCGAAGCAGCAGGGTTTTCGTGAGGTTAAGTGGCGAGCAAGCGGAAAAACTGTGTCAGCCCTAATCAGGGCTCGCTTTCTTCCTCTTTTGAAAAGATTTCTTGATCTTCGTAAATACATCCTCGACGGTGAAAGCTACGAATGGTTGTTCATCGGCGGGGACAGGAGGATGGGGAAGTATTGTCAGATGACCAAAGGCGCATTGGAAAGACAACATCGGCTAGCAGCATCGATTTATCCGCCAATACCTCGAATCGGAGGGCGCAAGCTTCGTGCAACGATGCACGAGTGGTACAACAGAAATGTCGATCCTGCTCTCACCGCCAGAATCACGGGGCATACGCAGGAAACCATCGATAAGCATTATCAAGCTGGTACTGTAGGGGCGCACCGTGAGGAAGTGACAATATTCCTTAATAAGGTTGCTGATCGCGCAAAGACCATAAGAAGTGTCTTGCCAGCTGAAGAACGTCTTGCTGGAGCAATGAAGGGCCCCCTGGGAGTTTGTGAAAAACAAGGAAGACCAATTCCTATTTCCGTTGCTTCTGCTGTCACACCAACCTGCAAAGAGGCAGAGGGATGCCTCTTCTGCAAGCGTCACGCCGTGAAAGCTGATGAGGAAGATGTTCGCAAGCTAGCAAGCTGCGCATATGTGATCGAGCAAACCCTCTATTTCCCCGGTGCCGAATCCCATTTCCGGCCAACGCTGACATTGATCGATGAATACTTGCGCGACATTAAGGTTGTGCTTAGAGCTCCCGACATGGTGGATCGCGTAACTGCCGATGTTTACGAGCACGGAAATCTTGATCCGTATTGGGCTGGAAAACTGACGCTCCTGGATAGCATTGGAGTCATTCTATGACTTACTCATTTCAAGCTCAGATCGAAATGTCGGGATTTGCACTCCCACCTGATCCATGGACAAGTGGCAGTCGCCTGCCATTGGATCATGTAATCTCACGCAACAGCACGGGGGAGATTGCATCGAGAGTCGGCGACTTTCAATGGGACTGGAGCGCTTACAAGTCACGAGGCCGCAATAGCACTTTCAACTTTATCTACTGGGATCGGCGTAATAGCCGGAAGAGCGATGAGGTGACCGTGGTCACTGAAGATCGTCTATCCCGCTTACGGGACATCCAGCATCTTATGACGTTGCTCATATATAAACGCAACGGCATTCCCCTTTCTAGCAGCACGCTTGACGGCTACCTTACTTCACTAGTGCGCATTGCCCAATTCGCAGAATCGCGCTCGGTTTCTGTTGCTGATGTGTTTGGCTCTACCAAACATCTCGATTCATTGATCCTGATGGTTCGTGATACCGCTGCGGCCATGTTGTTCAGGTGGTGGAAATTGCTTAGCAGAATGAACCAGGCGGATGTGGGGTTTAGGATCATCAAGCCACTCTATCTTGAAGAATTAAGAAAACGAGCCGATGAGCATAAGAAGGGCAAGAAGCAGAAAGCACCTCTCCCGACTCGAATCTATTCGGAATTCATCAATGCTCTGACGGCCGAACTCGATGAGATAGAGCCAATTGTGGATCAACTGGTTGGCACGGTACGACTGCTAGCGATTCAGCGGAACGAGCTTCCTGATGATTTGGGACGAGCAGAAAAAGGTATTGTCAAAACGCTGTTCCAAGAACTTCGGGCCTCTTGGCCAATAGAACTCGGAGCCTACTATGAACAACGAGGATACGCCGATGCATTGAACGCTTTGAACTCGGCGCTTTCGGATATTCAGCGTGTGTGTAAGCTAGCTATCCACACATTTACCGGGATGCGTAGCGCCGAAGCGGCATATCTTCCCTATCACTGTGTGGAAATCGAAAAGGGAAGCCATGGGAAGCAGAATATTGTTTTGGCCGGGATCACAACCAAGCTAGAAGGAGGGCATCGGCGTCGAACGCGATGGGTAACAAATTGCATTGGACATCGAGCCGTACTTGTTGCGCAAAAGGTTGCATCAGCGATCTACGAGCCTCTTGGAATTGCCCCTGCGAGCAAGGATGCCGTTCGAGACGAGTATCCGTTGTTTGTTGCGCCGTCGAGACTGCCATGGGGAGGAGCGAGTAGAGATCCAATTGAACCAGCGAGTGATTTTGGATTGACCAATGCCAGCGCTCACCTTCGAGTGGCGTTGCATCCAGTAATTGAAGAGCCCGACATCGAGGAACTGGAACAGATTGACCCTTACCGCGACTGGCGAAACGAGGACGAGTTCGCTATCGGGCAGCCATGGCCATTGGAGTCCCATCAACTACGTCGTTCGCTTGCGTTGTATGCCCAGCGAAGCGGTCTGGTAACTATTTCGTCGTTGCGTCGGCAGCTGCAACACATCACTCGGGAGATGTCGCAGTATTACGCGAGGGGGAGCCAGTTTGCCCGGAACTTCATTGAAGACGACCCCGAAGACTATGCCAATCACATTTGTAAGGAGTGGCGGGAGACAATGAGTGAATCCGCCTGCTTGGCCTACCTGCGAGATGTAATCTTTGCTGGTGAACCATTGCTTGGTGGGGCTGGCAATTTTATCGAGCAGCAGAAGCGGCGGGGAGTTGTAGTGCCACGCGACGAGTTGATGCGACGGTTCAAGAAAGGTTTGATGGCCTACAAGGCGAACCCCCTTGGTGGTTGCACCAACCCGGGCGACTGCAAGAGCGAAGGCAAGGGGCTGAGCCTGCTGGATATTCCGTGTTTAGAGGATGGCTGCAAACACCTAATAGCTAAGCGGTCAAACATCGTCAGGATCATCCCGTACCAGCAAAAACTAGTTGAGACTTTAAGCCCTGATTCCGTTGAATACAGTATGGAAAAACGCGAGTTGGATGTGCTGCTCACCGCAATCCAGTCGCCGACGGAGGCAAGCAATGTCTGAAGCTCTGTCGGAATATTTTCGGGCCCTTGAACGCCTCAAGGATGGGCGTGCTACGAAAGTTCCAAAAGGGGCGCGTATCAACAACGACAATGTGGCACAGGAGGCAGGACGCGGGAAAGGTAGCATTAAGAAATCGCGCGCGGTCTTCAAAGACCTGATCGAAGCTATTGACATTGCCGCGGCCGAACAATCATCGCCAGAAAGACAGATAACAAGGCGGCTCGAAAAAACCAGAGGAGAGGCGCAAAGCTACAGGGAAAAATGGGAACAGGCGTTGTGCCGAGAGCTTTCTCTACTCCAGGAAGTTTATGCACTAAAGAAGGAACTGGCCCTACTACGAGGTGGAAACGTACTGCCTCTTCGCGCTGCTAAGCATCTTGGTGCGGGTAAACCATGACTGCTTCGGCCGATCAATGGCTGGTTGTCGGCCAAAGCAGACAACCGCGGTTAAAAGGAACTCTGGCAGCTATGGGTGTGAAACCAGACAAAAGCAACTGGCCAGACCTATTGATTGGAAGTTATTCCTAACTCCTGTCATCCCAGCGGTGTGTCCCCGAAACATGGCAGTCGGTTTTCCCTTCACGAAGTGGAGTCTCTGACAATCCGTTGAGAATGCCGCAGCTAGCGGCGCGGGTCTCGTCGTTGCAGTTATCACGCAGTCGCTGCAGTTCGCTTTCAAGCGCTCTCAACTCAGTAATTCTTCGCGCCACGTGCTCAATGTGTTCGTCGAGCAGCCGATTCACTTCCCCGCAATTCTCCTGCGGTGCATCCTTGTAGTGCAGAAGCGTGTGAATTTCATCCAGCGTCATGTCCAGATTCCGGCAGCGCCGGATGAAATTCAGTCGGCTCAGGTGCGCGCTGGAATAAATGCGGTAATTGCCGTCGCTGCGCCCAGCTTTTTGCAGCAGTCCCTCCCGCTCGTAATAGCGGATCGTTTCCGGGTTTGTGCCGGCCTGGCGTGCCAGTTCTCCAATCTTCATGGCCATATCTCCTGAGCATCTTGGCGGAAAATTTCATTCTACCCGTTGACCTTGAAGTGGCTTTAAGGTTTCAAATGGCGTCAAGGATCAGGAGCTCAGAATGAATACCACCGCCAATGAAAGTCGGGCCGATACCGTTGAATCTTGCACATGCAGGAAAAACTGCTCGGCAGTAGCCAGCGAATCCGAAGTCAGCCTGCCGGCTGCCGCCGGACCGGAGGTGTCCGGGCATCTCTATCGGATTGCGTCGATGGATTGCCCCACAGAGGAGAACGATATCCGCAAGGCCTTGGCCGACATCGCCGATATTCGTTCGTTGCGCTTCAACCTCACGGAACGCACACTGGCCATTGATGCCGACCCGTCAACACTCGACATTGCGCTAGCCGCGATACGCAATCTCGGGTTCGATCCGTTACCGGTTCAACCAACATCGACAGCAGTTCCGTCGAGCGCAGGCAGCGACTTCCGAGGCGCTGCGATTGCGCTGGCACTCGCCATCGGCGCCGAAGCCATCGACTACCTGGCACCGGAAACGACCGCGATGAAGGTATTGGGAATGTCCGTCGCTGCTGCGGCCATCTGGTTTTCCGGCATCGCAACTTACCGCAAGGGATTGGCTGCCCTGCGGCGCGGTCAGTTGAACATGAATGCCCTGATGGGCGTGGCCGTGACCGGCGCCTTCCTCATAGGGCAGTGGCCCGAAGCGGCAATGGTCATGGCGCTCTATGCGATCGCCGAGCTGATCGAAGCGCGTTCAGTAGATCGCGCGAGGAACGCTATCAAGGGACTGCTCGCACTAACGCCGGATAGTGCCGAGATTCGGCAGGCTGATGGCACTTGGGTCGAGGTTCCCGCCACCCAGGTGATACTGGGTGCGCTGGCAAGGGTGAAACCTGGCGCGCGGATTCCGCTCGATGGTCGCGTCGTCGCTGGAAACAGCGCCGTCAATCAGGCGCCGGTAACCGGCGAGAGCATCCCGGTCGACAAGGCGCCGGGCGATTTGCTCTTCGCGGGCACGATCAACGAGACCGGCACCCTTGAATTCGAGGTGACGGCCATTGCGGCGAATACCACGCTGGCGAGAATCATCCATGCCGTCGAGCAGGCGCAGGGTTCGCGCGCGCCGACGCAACGCTTCGTCGATCGCTTTGCGGCCATCTACACGCCCGCCGTTTTCGTAATTGCTGTCGCAGTGGCACTCATCGGGCCGTGGCTGTTTGGCTGGGATTGGTCGCAGGCGATTTACAAGGCGCTGGTCCTGCTCGTCATTGCCTGCCCGTGCGCGCTGGTGATCGCGACGCCGGTCACCGTTGTCAGCGGCCTCGCAGCTGCAGCAAGGCGCGGCATCCTGATCAAGGGCGGCGCCTACTTGGAAGATGCGCGCAAGCTGCGCGCCTTGGCATTGGACAAGACCGGAACGATTACCGAAGGCAAGCCGCGGCTGGTGGCGACCGAGATACTGTCTTCGGTGATACCTGAGTCCTCGGTGCTTGCCTGGGCGGCCAGTCTCGCCAGTCATTCCGATCACCCGGTCTCGAAGGCGGTCGCCGAAGGGCTGTCCTTGCCAGAGAATGGCCTTGTCGATTTCAAGGCGTTGCCCGGGCGCGGTATCGTAGCCAAGGTCGATGGCAGGACGCTGATGCTGGGCAATCATCGCCTCATTGAAGAGCAGAAACTGTGCAGCCCGGAGATCGAGCGTCGACTCGACATCCATGAGCGCCAGGGGCGGACGGTTGCATTGCTCGCCTCCGACACCAAGGTGCTGGCGATCTTCGCTGTTGCCGATCGCATCAAGGAGACTTCTCGGGAGGCGCTTGCCGAATTGCATCGCCTCGGCATCGCGTCGGTGATGCTGACCGGCGACAACGTGGCAACGGCGGCGAGCATTGCCGCGCAGGCGGGCATCGACGATGCGCGGGGCAACCTGTTGCCGGAGGACAAGCTGGCGGCAATCATGGAGCTCCAGCAAACACACGGCCTCACTGCGATGACGGGCGACGGCATCAACGACGCTCCCGCGCTGGCGAAGGCCGACATCGGCGTGGCTATGGGGGCCGCAGGCACGGACACGGCGATGGAAGCTGCCGACGTGGTGATCATGAACGACGACCTGCGGCGCATCCCAGAACTTGTGCACCTATCCCGGCGAACCCATGCCGTGCTGTGGCAGAACATCTTTGTGGCCTTGGGAATCAAGACGGTCTTTCTGGTGCTGGCGGTTGCCGGCGATGCCAGCATGTGGATGGCGGTATTCGCCGACATGGGGGCAAGCCTGCTGGTGGTGGCAAACGGTTTGAGACTTCTCGGAGAACGAAAATGAGCATTGAAATCATCGAGGCGAGCGACACAAAACCGGCACCGAAGCAGATCGCGCTCTGGCTGCAAGCGACTACGTTGCTCGATTTTTCAGATCAGTCGATCCGGAATCTGGTCGAAATGCGACGCTGGATGCAGCTACCGCCGAAGGAGCGACTTGGCGCTGCCTACGACTTCGTCCGCGACGAAATTGCCTTCGGCTACAACGCCTCCGACGACCTGCGTGCCTCGCAGGTGCTGGCGGACGGAATCGGCCAGTGCAACACCAAGGGCACACTGCTGATGGCTTTGTTCCGGGCCGTGGGCATTCCCTGCCGACTACACGGTTTCACCATCGACAAGCGCCTGCAGAAAGGAGCCGTTACCGGAATCGCCTACGTGTTGGCACCGCAGAACATCCTCCACAGCTGGATCGAAGCATGGCTCGACGATCGCTGGTTCCGGCTGGAGGGTTTCATCCTCGATCGTCGCTACCTGAACGCGTTGCAGCGCCGCTTCTCTGCGTGTCAGGGGCCTTTCGTCGGGTATGGAGCGGCCACACCGGATTTGCAGAGCGCCCCCGTCGAATGGCGTGGTTGCGATACTTTCATCCAGAAGGAGGGCATCAACCGGGATTTCGGATTCTTCGATGCCCCCGATGATTTCTATGCCAGTTATGGCGTCAACCTCTCCGGGCCGAAGCGCTGGCTGTTCCAGAATGTTGTGCGTCACCAGATGAACCGCAACGTCGAGCGCATTCGTGGTGAAGTAGCGGGACTTGATGTAGTGGATGGAAACTGAGCTACAATCCGCCCCTATGCGCCGCTGGCTTGCCGTCCTCCTGCTTGTTCTCCTGCCGCTCCAGTTCACCTGGGCAGCGGCAGCGGCCTATTGCCAGCACGAAACCGGCGCTGCTGCACAGCATTTCGGACATCACGAGCACAAACATCATCAGGATTCGACCGATTCGTCCGATGTGCCATCCTTCGCCGTCGATCTGGATTGTGCTGCCTGCCACGCCGGTTGTGCTGCCGCTACGGTGAATGTTGCGGCCCTTGCGCTTGACCCTGCTCCTCCTGCCCTGACTCCCTGGTATCCGCATGCACCGGCCTCGCCGCCGGCAACGCAGCCGGAACGCCCCAACTGGTCCTTCCCCGTCTGATCGACGGGGCGGACGTCCAGACCATAACCTGACGTTTCCCCGCGTGCCTTCGGCCTGATTGCCGAGGCACCGACCGGCCTTTTTCTTGGCCGCGCTCCGTCGATTCTCCGCACGGCAAGACCCGTGCGTCAGTTCATCAACGGAGAATCGGATGTCGAAAGAAACACGAAAACCCTTCCTGTCAGGCCTTGTGCTATTTGCCTGCAGTCTGGCCATGACCGCACCGGCCGCTCAAGCCCAAACCGGGCGCGACGTTCGCAAGGTTCATGATGCGGCAAGCACCGTCAGTTCGCTGCCGCAGGCCTTCGACGCCGCCTGGCAGCGCCAGCCCGAGGCAAAATCCGCCGAACTGCGGCGCGAAGCCGCCGATGCCCGGCGGCAGACGGCCGAGAGCTGGACGGCGGAACCGCCGTCGCTCGAACTGTCGTCCAAGACCGACCGCCTCAATCGCAACGATGGCAGCCGCGAGTATGTTGCCGGCGTCGCTGTGCCGCTCTGGCTTCCCGGCGAACGTGCGCGTTCCGGGGCGCTGGCCGAAGCCGAGTCGCGGGCGGTCGCCAGTCGCGTGCTGTCGGCGCAACTGCGTACCGCCGCGGCCGTGCGCGACGCCTGGTGGGGCTGGCACCGCGCGCGCGGCGAGCAATTGCTGGCTCAGGAACGGCTGACCAATGCCCGCCGGATCGCGGAGGACGTGCGCCGCCGGGTCAGGGCCGGCGATCTGGCCCGTGCCGACCAGCATCAGGCCGAGGGCGCCCTGGCTGGGGCCGAAGCGGCGCAGGCCGAAGCGGACAGCGCCGTGCTGGCTGCCGCGCGTCAGGTGCGCGCCTTGGCCGGCATGATGCCGGGCGAAACGGCGACCGATACCCCGGAAATTCTGCCGAAACTGCCGAGCAATTTCGGTGCGCCGGAAGCGACGACCGAAGCGACGCATCCGGGGCTTGCCGAACTCCTCGATCGCGCCGAGATCGCGCGGCGCAGTGCCGAATTGGCGAGCGTGCAGACGCGCAGCAATCCAGAACTGCTGCTCGCCACCACGCGCGAGCGTGACGGCTTCGGCGATTCCTACGCGCAGACCGTGACCATCGGTGTGCGCATCCCCTTCGGCTCGGAGAGTCGCAACCGTGCCAAGGTCGGGCTGGCGCGCGCCGAGGCGCTGGAGGCCGAGGAGCAGCTGCGGCTGGAACGCGAGCGTCTGCTGGCCGATCTGGAGGCCGCCGACGCGCGTGTGCAGGCCGCACGCAAGCAGTTTGCCGCTGCCGAGAAGCGGGCACGACTGGCAGGCGAATCGCGCGGCTTTTTCGAGAAGTCCTTCCGCATGGGCGAAACTGACTTGCCCACCCGTCTGCGCATCGAACTGGAGGCCGTCGAGGCCGAAAAACAGGCGAGCCGTGCCCGCATCGATCTGGCTGCCGCAATCTCTGCGTTGCGCCAGGCACTTGGACTGCTCCCAGAACAGAAATGACAGGAACCACGAAAACCATGAATTCCACAGCAATATTGGCCGCCGCTCTGCTGGCGGCAACGATGCCGGTTTTTGCCGGCGACGGCCACGATCACGGCGAAGCGTCGGCATCGGCTACCGGCCCCGCTGCGCCACGTTTTGCCTCCGCCTCCGATGTCTTTGAACTGGTCGGCGTCGTCGAAGGCAAGCGCCTCGCGCTCTACCTCAGTCGCTACGGCGACAGCAGCCCGGTCAAGGATGCGCGGCTCGAAATCGAACTCGGCGGCGTGAAAATTCCCGTCGAGGTGCATGGCGAAGGGCAATTCGAGGCCATGCTCGCCGCTGCGCCGAAGGCCGGGGTCGTTCCCGTCGCCGCAACGATCTACGCCGGCGATGAAACCGACCTGCTGGCCGGCGAGCTGGACGTTCACGACGAAAGCGCCGTTGCCGGCGCAGCGCATTCCAGGAGCTGGCGCGATTACGCGACCTGGGGCCTTGCCGCGGCACTGGCCTTGCTGTTGGTCACTATTGGCATTCGTCGTTTCGCAGTAGCCCGCAATGCTCGCCTGGGAGGTGCCGCATGAAGCCGCGCCTGACACTTCTGATCGCGCTCCTGCTCAGCACCCTTGCCTTGCCGGTAGCGGCGGGCGAGGGCCACGACCATGGCGATGCCCCAGCGGCCGCCAGCGGCAACGGGCCACGCCGCCTGCCCGATGGCAGCGTTTTCCTGCCCATGCCGGCGCAACACCAGATCGGCCTGCGCACCTTGCCGGTCGAGGCCGGTTCGCATCCACGCGCCTTCGAGCTGAGCGGGCGCGCGGTGATGGACCCGAACGCCGGTGGCCGGGTGCAGCCCATGGTTGCCGGGCGCCTGACGCCGGGGCCGCGTGGCCTGCCCCTGCCCGGCCAGACAGTGAAGAAGGGCGAGGTGCTGGCCTATGTCACGCCGGAAGCCGGTGGCCATAGCCGCTCGCTGGCCGAAAGCCGTCTGCAGCGCCTGCGCGAACTCTCCGACACCGTGCCGCGCAAGGCCATCGAGGAGGCTGAAGCCGCCGTCGCCAACGAGCAGTTGCGGGCACCGGTGAGCGGCGTCATCGCGTCGGCCAATGCCGTTTCCGGGCAGGTCGTTGAGGCGCGGGAAATCCTGTTCGAGATCGTCGACCCGCAACGCATGCTGATCGAGGCGCTGGCCTTCGACATGGCGCTGGCAAGCAATGTTGCCGGTGCATCCATTGCTATCGGCGAGCAGAAACTGGCCTTGAAACTGGTCGGTGTCGCCCGCAGCCTGCGCGAGCAGGCGCTGCCGCTGACCTTCCGGGGCGAGGGTGGGGCGCTGGCCGCGCTGGCCGTCGGGCAGCCGGTCAAGGTCTACGTGCAGACCCGCGATGCGATCGAAGGGGTTCGCATCCCGGTGGCGGCACTGATGAAAAATCCGGCGAACCAGACTGTCGTCTGGGTCAAGGAAGCCCCGGAGCGCTTCGAGCCGCGTGTCGTGACGACCATGCCGCTCGATGGCACCCATGTCGCCGTGACCAACGGCTTGCAGCCGGGCGACCGCGTCGTCGTGCGCGCGGCGACGCTGGTCAATCAGGTTCGTTAAGAGGAACGCGGCATGTTCAAGTGGCTACTCGAAAACAGCCTGGTCAACCGGCTGCTGGTGATCATCGCCAGTGTTGTGCTGACGGCCTATGGCGCCTACACGCTGACGCGGACGCCGGTGGACGTCTTCCCCGACCTCAACAAGCCGACCGTGACGATCATGACGGAAGCCGGCGGTATGGCGGCGGAGGAGGTGGAGCAGCTGATCACCTTCCCGCTCGAATCGACGATGAACGGCCTGCCCGGCGTCGAGAGCGTGCGCTCCGTTTCCAGCGCCGGCCTCTCGTTCGTCTATGTCACCTTCGACTGGGCGACGGAAATCTTCCGCGCGCGGCAGATGGTGTCGGAGCGTCTTTCCGGCATGGAGGAAGGCTTGCCGTCGGGCGTCATTCCGCGCATGGGGCCGGTCAGCTCGATCATGGGCGAGATCATGCAGATCGCCATTCCGATCGACACGGCCAAAATCTCGCCGATGCAGGTGCGCGAATACGCCGACTGGGTGCTGCGTCCGCGCCTGATGGCCATTGCCGGCGTTGCGCAGGTGATCCCGATCGGCGGCGAGGTGCGCCAGTTCCAGGTACAGCCGAACACCGTACGCATGGCCGAGCTCGGTATTTCGCACGAGCAACTGGAAGGTGCGCTCAAGGGGTATTCGTCGAATACCTCGGGCGGCTTCCTGGAGCTGAATGGCCGTGAGTACCTGATCCGCAACCTCGGTCGCACGTCGCGGCTGGAAGACCTGCAGCATCTGGCGCTGACGGCGAAGAACGGCCAGCCAATCCTGATGCGGCAGATTGCCGAGGTTACCTTCGCGCCAGCCATCCGCCGCGGCGATGCCGGTTTCGAGGGCAAGCCGGCGGTCATCCTCGGCATCCAGAAGCAGCCGACGGCGGACACCATCCATCTCACCCGCAGCATCGAGGCGGCGCTGCAAGACCTCGGCAAGTCGCTGCCGGCCGGCATGGAGGCGCCGAAGGTGACCTTCCGCCAGGCGAGCTTCATCGAGGCGTCGATCGGCACGCTGCAGGGCAAGCTGATCGGGGCGTCGATCTTCGTCGCGGCGATCCTGTTCTTCTTCCTCGGCACGCTGCGGCCGACCGTGATTGCGCTGACCGCCATCCCGGTGTCGATCTTCGCGACGGCACTGGTCTTCAAGTATTTCGGGCTGTCGATCAACACCATGACGCTGGGCGGCCTGGCCATCGCCATCGGTGGACTGGTCGACGATGCGGTGGTCGGCGTCGAGAACGTGTTGCGGCGGCTGAAGGAGGATAGAGCCAAACATCACGACCATCGCATGCATCCGATCGAACTGGTCGGGCACGCAACGATGGAAGTACGCTCGGCGATCCTCTACGCGACGATCATCATCGTCCTCGTTTTCCTGCCGTTGTTCGCGCTGCCCGGCATGGAGGGGCGCCTGTTCGTGCCGCTCGGCATTGCCTTCATCGTGTCGACGCTGGCCTCGTTGGTGGTGTCGGTGACGGTGACGCCGGTGCTCTCCTTCTATCTGCTGCCGCGCATGAAGTCGCTCGACCATGGGGATACCAAGCTGCTGGCCTGGCTCAAGGCGGCCTACCGCAATGCGCTGCAGACGGTGCTCGACCGGCCGCGCATGGCGCTGGTGGCTGGCGCGGTCGCGGTGCTGCTGGCCGCAGTTGCCGTGCCCTTCTTCCCGAAGACTTTCCTGCCGCCATTCAACGAAGGCACCTTGCTGGTCGGCCTGCGCCTGAATCCGGGGGTGACGCTGGCTGAATCCTCGGACCTTGCCCGGCAGGCCGAGGTGCTGGTCAAGGGCGTACCCGAGGTGACCCACGTCGGCCGCCGCAGTGGTCGCGCCGAACTCGACGAGCATGCCGAGGGTGTCCATGTCAGCGAGCTCGACGTCGGCCTGAAACCGGCCGGCGAGCTGACCCGCCCGATGGGCGAGATCGCCGCCGACATCCGCGCCCGCCTGGTCAACCTGCCAGCGGCGATTGCCGTCGGCCAGCCGATCTCGCACCGCATCGACCACATGCTCTCCGGCGTGCGCTCGCAGATCGCCATCAAGATCTTTGGCGACGATCTCGATACCCTGCGCGGCCAGGCCGATGCGCTGCGCGGCAAGCTTGCCGGCATTCCCGGCATCGCCGATCTGGAAATCGAGAAGCAGGTGCTGGCGCCGCAGATCAAGGTCCGCGTCGATTACGCGGCGGCGGCGCAGTACGGCGTGCCGACGCCGCAGGTGCTGGCGACGCTGCAAAGCCTGGTCGAGGGCGAGAAGGTGGCGCAGATCGTCGAGGGCAGCCGGCGCTTCGCGCTGGTGGTGCGCCTGCCGGAATCGTCGCGCTCGCTCGAAGGCCTGGGCGACATCCTGCTGGAAACGCCGCGCGGGCGCATCCCGCTGTCGCGCATCGCGAGCATCGAGGACGGCGACGGGCCGAACCAGATCAGCCGCGACGACGGCAAGCGGCGCATCGTCATCTCGGCCAACGCCCAGGGGCGCGCGCTGTCGGCGATCGTCGCGGACATCCGCCGCGTGGTTGCCGAGAGCAAGCTGCCGGAAGGCTACTTCGTCACGCTCGGCGGCCAGTTCCAGGCGCAGGAGGAAGCCTCGCGCCTGGTCGGGCTGCTGTCGATCGTCTCGCTGGTGCTGATGTTCGCCGTGCTCTTCAGCCGCTACAAGTCGGTGCGGCTGTCGGTGCTGATCATGGCCAACATCCCGCTGGCGCTGGTCGGTGCGGTGATCGGCCTGTGGGTTTCGGGTCAGCCACTGTCGGTGGCCGCGTTGATCGGCTTCATCACGCTCGCCGGCATCTCGGTGCGCAACGGCATCCTCAAGGTCAGCCACTACATCAACCTGATGCGCATGGAAGGCGAGCGCTTCGACCACCAGATGATCCTGCGCGGTTCTCTGGAACGCCTGGCGCCGGTGCTGATGACGGCGCTGGTCACTGCCTTCGCGCTGGCGCCGCTGCTCTTCGAGGCCGAGCGCCCGGGTACCGAAATCCTGCACCCGGTGGCGGTGGTCATCTTCTCCGGGCTGATCAGCTCGACGCTGCTCGATACCTTCCTGACGCCGGCGATGTTCTGGCTATTCGGACGTAAGGACGCCGAGCGGCTGGTGAATGACCGTGATGTCGGTGCGCTTTGATTTTTATTCAGTTACTCAACGAAAGGAAAGACTATGAACCTAATTAATTTTGCTGCAGCACTCTCGATTGGCTTTGCCGGGACCGCGTTTGCGGCTGACGGCCACGATCACGGGCATGCGCATAAACCACTGCACGGCGGCATCGTGACCGAGGTGAAGGATGTCGATTACGAACTGGTCGCGAAACCTGAGCTCATTCAGTTGCACCTTCGCGACCACGGCAAGCCGGTCGATGTATCGAAGGTCAGCGCCAAGCTGACCCTGCTTTCCGGCACGGAGAAGCAGGAAATTGAACTGAAGCCAGCCGGTGCCTTTCTGGAAGCCAAAGGCAATTTCAAGGTGGTGAATGCAAAAGTCGTGGCTCTGGTGTCGCAACCGGGCAAAGCTGCGCTAACTGTCCGCTTTGCGTTGAAGTAGCGTATGCGACAGTTGCCCGGCACAGCCGTAAGAATGGTATTAGTTGGTGTGCTGCTAACGCTCACCGGCTGCGCTGGGCATGTGCACCGATTTTCTTCCGACAATGCATCAAGCCCTGTCAGTGGAATGTTCCGGCATGGCGGCGGGTCGCCGCCAGAGCTGATCGTGGATGTCGCTGGCGTTCGATACCAGAGCAAGGGATTTCAGATAGCCAAGCGGCAATCACTAACAGAATTGCGTAGGGCACTAGGAGCTGGGAAACACTTTGACCAAATCGCAAGCGGTCAGGATAGCGAACATCTGGAGTACTTTGCATCCCCGGAGTTGGTGACCGATAGCGGCTTAACGATGCAGTGCCATCTATCTTGGAGAGCGGGAAAGGTACCATCTGGAAGTTGCCGTAAAGCGAATGGAGATATGGTGCAGTTGCAATCGCTTTGATTGTTCAGCATTCAATTCGTTACCTCATCGCATTTGCGAAGGAGATACCTTCGAAAACTCCGAGCGAAGGGTGTCCGCTATGCAACTCATAGCGGTACAACGGAAAAGGTTGGCTTATTGTCTGCTTTGGCCGAGATCCAGACGGATAGCTCCGACGTTGGCCTGTTTCGGTCACCACCGGCGACTTCTCGGCCTTTGCAGACATCCGGGCAGCTTCGAATGAGTGGCTGTTATCTCGCGGTCAGCGGCACTTGGCGCCGATTTGGTGAAGAAAGCCTGCGTTGATCTCCCGTGTAGGGCAGCCTTTCATAAACGTAATTTCCAGGTCAGCATCCTGTTGGTACCGCGCTCCTAACATGGCTCCGCGCTCGAACGAAAAAGGTTCGCCGCGATTAACCGACACCATGAAGGAGTGCATGATGAAATCGAAACTTTCCCGACTCGCCGTCACGCTGGCCCTCGCATTGGCTTCCGGTAGTGCTGCCTATGCTCACGAGGAGAATTCCGAGGCCATGACCGGTCACTGGTTGAGCCACGTTGCGGAGGGCAAGGGGACGCCGACGGCCAACCAGCTGGCGCCGTACGGCTATCCTGCCGCCAGGAGCGCCGATCGGGAGATCAACGTGCCTGACGGAGGGCACCTGAATGTCACCCGTCTTGAAACGGCGAGGATTACCGTCGGCGGGAAGTCCATTGTCTGGACCTTCGATACCCTTGGCACGAAGTCATTTCCGCTTTCCACGATTCTCCCGGGCACCGGTGGAACCATCGTTTACGTGGCTGAAAACCCTATGTATTCCGGCGGGTGATCGCTCATCCGCATTGTTGTAGCGGCCCGTGCATCGGGAAACGCCCTCTTCCGGAGGGCGCGCCCATTTTCTCCCCCATGCAGCAGGCCTCGTAAATGAGCCATGAGACTGGTTACGGCGACAGGCCCATTGATCGGGCATATCCAGTTCACTGGGGGCGGGATGCTGTGTTGGCCGTGTCCGGAAACGACATCGTGAAGCGGGTGGTGCCGTTGTTCGAATCGACCTCGACGGTGCCTGCATGTGCGACAACGATGGACTTGGCGATCGCGAGTCCCAGCCCGGAATTTTCGGTGGTGCGGTGTCGCGAACCGTCAACGCGATAGAAGCGGTCGAACAGGCGCGGCAAATGTTCGCGAGGGATGTCGTTGCCGGTGTTCTCGACCGATACCAGCGTCCTGCCGTTGCCGCCGCTTTCGATCCGGACGTTCACCCTGCCGCCCTCCGGCGTATGTCGGAGGGCGTTCGACAGCAGGTTTCCGACGGCACGGCGCAGCATCAGCCGGTCGCCAAGGGTTCGCCCCCTTCCCTCAAGCGACAGGGCGATCGATTTCTCCTCGGCCAGGACATTGTAGAAGTCCAGCAGATTGCCGATTTCCTCGGCGAGATCGATGTTCTCCCGATTCGGAATGATCTGTCCGTTGTCGGATTTCGCCAGGAAAAGCATGTCCGAGATCGTTCGCGACAAGCGCTCGAATTCTTCGGCATTGGATTCGAGGACGACTCGATAATCCTCTGCCGTCCTCGCCTTGGAGAGCGTCACCTGGGTTTGCGTCAGCAGATTGCTGACCGGCGTCCTCAACTCGTGCGCCAGGTCCGACGAAAAGTTGGATAGCCGCTGAAAGGATTCCTCCAGGCGCGAGAGCATTCCGTTCAAGGTGGCGGCGAGATCGGCCAGCTCGTGCGGAATCGACTCCACCGGGAGGCGGGTATAGAGGCGATTGGCCGTGATCTCGTCCGCCCGGCGTTTGATCGCCTTCAGCGGGGACAGCCCGCGCCGGACGGCAAACCAGCCGAGGAGCCCCATGGCCACGGTTGCAGCCCCAATGAACGTCCACAACGACTGCCGGAACGAATGCATGAAGTGCTCGTGATGGACGATGTCGACGGCAATCGCCAGCGTGTGCGCAGGCGATGCGACACGGTCCGCGCCCGCCCTTCGCTCGGGGATCTGCATGGCGACGCCGCGCCATGACCGGCCGTCCGGGTCCGTCCATTTCGTCGGCACTTGCGGGGCCGTGGCACCGGTTGCGGACGGAAGACGATCGGGAAAGGCCAGGGGCGCGTTGGCATAGATCGCCATCCCGCTTTCGTCATGCACCGCAACTGCCAGTCCGGGATGTCCGCTGAAGGCTGCGCCCAGGCGGTCGGCAAGCGGTACCCCGGGGCGATCGTGCGGCTGGCCTTCCAGAATCTGCCGGGCCACCGCCGTTTTTTCCTTCAACACTTCCATGTCCTGCTCCTCGAAGTGGCGTTCGACGGCGTGGCCGATCACCAGGCCGAGCAGGAAAAGCACGCAGGCCGAGGCCAGCGCGAACAGCAGGGTCAGGCGAAGCGTCAGGGACGGGCTGCGCGACAGCATCAATCGGCGGCCTCCAGGACATAGCCCATGCCGCGCACCGTGCGGATCAGCTTGAGTTCGAAGCCGTCGTCGATCTTGACGCGCAGGCGCTTGATCGCCACCTCGATGACATTCGTGTCGCTGTCGAAATTCATGTCCCAGACCTGCGAAGCGATCAGTGAGCGCGGCAGGACTTCGCCTTGGCGGCGCAAAAGCAATTCCAGCAAGGCGAACTCCTTGGCCGTCAGGTCGATGCGCTTGCCGGCCCGATTGACGCGCCGGCGCAGCAGGTCGAGTTCGAGGTCGGCGGCACGCAGGCACTCGGACTCCTTCGCCTTTCCGCCGCGCCGCAGCAGCGTCCGGACCCGGGCCAGAAGTTCGGAGAAGGCGAACGGCTTGACCAGATAATCGTCGGCGCCAAGCTCCAGCCCGCGCACCCGGTCATCCACCTCGTCGCGTGCGGTCAGGAACAGCACGGGCACCTCCCTGCCGGCAGCGCGGATGGCGCGCAGCACTTCCCAGCCATCCATGCCGGGCAGCATCACGTCGAGAACGATCACGTCGTGGCTGTCGGTCAGCGCGCAGTGCAGGCCGTCCCGGCCGTCGCGCATCAGGTCGACGACGAAGCCGGCCTCGACCAGGCCTTGTTTGAGGTAATCGCCCGTCTTCGGCTCATCCTCGACCACGAGAATTTTCATTCGTTACCTATCTCCATGACTTGCCTCCAATCCTGCCCTGCCATTCTGCCTCCGGCCGGCAGTGCAGGTTCGAAGATTACGGAAATGTAATCTCCGGGTCAGCTTCCGGTAGGGTGCCGTCGGTCAGACTTCCACTCGCATTCCGGCCATTTCGGATCGTTGCCGGCCATCCGCCATACGAAACTTGCTTACGGAGACTGAACATGAATAAGCGCCTTTCCTTCCGCACCCACCTCCTCGTCGCAGGCCTCTTCGCCGCCGGCATCGGCATGCCGATGGCCGCCTTGGCCAGCACCGGGCATGACCACGGCCACGGGCACGGCCAGGCGCATGCTCCGTCGGCGAAAACCATGGCCGACGGCATGGTCAAAAAGGTGGACCGGCAGGCCGGGCGCGTCACGATTTCGCACGGCCCGCTGCCCAACGGCATGCCGGCGATGACGATGGTGTTCAAGCCGCTGGACGCCGAATGGCTGGGCAAACTGCGGGAGGGCGAAAAGATCCGCTTCACCGCCGAAGACCGCCAGGGCGTGATGACGCTGACGCAGTTCGAAACGATCAAGTAACAAGGATGGCCGGAAGGCATTTCCTCCGGCCACGTCGAGGGAAGGTAGAACCATGAGCCGCTTTCGCAGCAGCCTGATCGTCATCCTTGTCGCCGGTGCCTGGAGCTTCACGGCTTCCGCCGGCGAGGCGGTTCCGGGAGGAACGCTCGAATCCCTGCTCGCCTATGCCCGCGACCGCAATCCGGAAATCGCGGCCATGCGCTTCGAGGCCGATGCCGCCGGCGAACGGGTCGTTCCCGCCGGCGCCCTGCCGGACCCGAAGTTCCGCACCGAATTCCGCGACATCACGCGCATGGGCGAACAGAAGGCGACGCTGGCGCCGAGCCAGGTCGGCAGCACCAAGTACCTGCTGATGCA